>Ga0101944_10001081_pt1 | contig 63190 bp, 55 predicted proteins | sample DewCreD2012metaG_FD_75245 | JGI IMG/M metagenome (GOLD analysis project Ga0101944, IMG submission 75245) | Hot spring sediment bacterial and archeal communities from British Columbia, Canada, to study Microbial Dark Matter (Phase II) - Dewar... ...
GAGGCCGACCTGCGCACGTGCCCGAAGTGCGGCCGGCCGCCGTGCATCGAGTGCTGGGACGATTCCAACGGCCTGTGCGCCCGCTGCGGCTGGCGCGTGCAGGCGCTGCCGGAAACCCTCAGGATTTTCCTGACAGACCAGACCCAGGGGGGGTAAACACATGCCGAAATATCAAATGTATTTCGACACGATTCAGGGGGAGACGAAGTACAACGTCGATATTGACGACAGCGAAGTTCTGGACGACGTTCTCCATGAAATTCTGTACGACCTGCGGGAGCGCGGCGACGTGCTGCAGGGCGAGGGAGAGCCGCAGGTCGTCTGGAACGGGGTCGCGCTGGACTTCCGGCGGCCTCTTCCCGAGCAGGGCGTCCGTCCGAATGACGTTCTCCGCGTCTCCACCGTGGCCACCAACGGCTGATGACGCAGGCCGCTTTCGAGCGCATCCGCGAGCGGCGGATCCGCAACGAATGGGAGTGGCTGCTCCGGACCGCGGCCGCCGATCCCTCCGCCCTGGACGTCCCACGCGAGCCGGGCGGCCTGGTCGGTCTTCCGGAGACGCCGTGGTACGCGCCTGACGGGGCCATCCGCGAGGGCCTGGCGGTCCGGTTCACGTTCCCGGAGTACTATCCTTCGGTGCCTCTGGAGGCGTGGCTCGCCGAACCTGCGCTTCATCCCAACGTCCACCCCGAAACCGGTTTCGTGTGCCTGTGGGACACGCGTCACGAGGGGGCTTCGCTGGTGGAGGCTGTTCTGCAGTTGCAGCGGGTGGTCACCTGGCACCTGTACAACCTGTCGGCCGATCATCTGATGCAGCCCGGGGCCGGGCTGCGCCCGGCGCTGCCGTACCGGCCGGTTCACCCGCCTCCCGAATATTACAGGGAGCGCACTGCCGGTTTTCTCCCCGCCAACCGGCGAAAAAGACTAAGCTGATGGAAACCCGCCATGTCGAACGCCTCCCGTAACGCTCTCCGCGCCGCGCTGCATCAGGTGCTTGGCGACAAGTACGAGATCCTGCAATGGATCGGGGGCGGGGGCATGGCCGAAGTCTTTCTGGCGCGGCACCGCGCCCATGGAGGGCTGTTCGCCATCAAGGTGCTGGCGGAACAGCTGGCGGACGAGCCGGAGATCGTGGCGCGCTTCATGGACGAGGCGCGCACGGCAGCGACGCTCGGCGGCCACCCCAACATCGCGCCTGTCTTCGACGTGGGCGAGTGGGGCTCGCTGCACTACCTGATCATGCCCTACATCGAGGGCGAGGACGTCAAGAGCTACCTGGAGCGGCACGGCAGGCTGGAGCCGGCGGAAGCCGTGACGATCATCCGGCAGGTGGCTGAAGCGCTGGTGTGGGCGGGCGAGCGGCGGTTCGTGCACCGGGACCTGAAACCGGCCAACATCCGCATTGACACGAGCGGGCGGGTGATCGTGCTGGACTTCGGCATCGCCAAGGCGGGCGACGCTCCCAGCGCCCGCACGCGGGCGGGAGAGACCCTGGGCACGCCGTACTACATGTCGCCCGAACAGATCCGCGCCGAGCCGTGCGACCACCGCAGCGACCTGTATTCGCTGGGCGTGATCTTTTTCGAGCTGCTGACCGGAATGAAGCCCTTCACCGGCGACAGCTACCGGGCGATCGAGATCGGGCACTGCCAGAAGACGCCGCCGGCGCTGAGCACGATCGTGCCGGACATCGACCCGGAACTGGAGCGGATCGTCAACCGGCTTCTGGAGAAAGACCGCGAGCGGCGCTATCAGTCCGCGCGCGAACTGCTGGAGGATCTGCGCCATTCTTACCGGATGCAGACCGAGATCCGGCTGGAGCCGGTGATCGACCGTCCGGATCTGCTGGAAGCCGCGCGGAGCGGTGCGGCGGGGGAAGAGTTCGAGGCGCCGCCGATCGCGGAGCCAGCCCCGCCGCCGGCGCCGGAACCCAAAGCGCCGCCCAAGGGCGGGAAGTCCCGTGCGCCGCTGTATGTCGTTGCGGTTCTCGCCGCCGCCGCCGTCGCCGGAGGGATTTACTTTGTCCGGCAAAAGAGCGAGAATGGGGCGAAATCCGGGGAGGCGGCGAAACAGCAGGAAACGCAACAGCGCGAACTGCCGTCCGTCGTGCAGGTCGAGGGCACGACGATGTTTCTGGTGCGCGAGGGGCCGTTCATCTTCGGCGATGACAGTCCGGAGTCGCCGAATCCGAAAGCCGAGATCCGACTGCCGGCGTTTTATATGGATGCAACGGAAGTCTCCAACCAGCAGTACGCGCGCTTTGTCGCCGCCACCGGACATCCGGCGCCGCCGTCGGAGGAGTATTCGTCCTCGCCCTCGCTGCCTGTGACGCATGTGAAGCTGTCCGACGCCCGCGCCTACTGCGCCTGGGCGGGCAAACGGCTCCCGACGGAGCAGGAGTGGGAGAAAGCAGCGCGGGGCGAGGACGGGCGCATCTACCCGTGGGGCAACCAGCCGATGCCGAACCCCGGCTCGCTCGTTCCGGTGGACGACTACCCGGAACGGCAGAGCCCGTACCGCATACTGGGGCTGTCTGGGAACGTGTTCGAGTGGGTGGACACGCCGTTCCCGGTGACCGACCGCGAGATCGAAGACATGCGGCGCGCGCTGGGCTCGGCCAGCGTCAGCCGCGAGTGGTATTGCATCAAGGGCGGAAGTTTTCTGCTCAGGGACGAGCGGTTTTTGCGTGTATATATGCGGAGGGGTTGGCCTGCTGACCTGCCCCACGCAGCAATTGGATTCCGGTGCGTGAAAGATGCCCAATAAGACCCATTCCGCCATTGCCGGCCTTCTGACGGCCGCGCTCGCCGGTCTGCTGGCGGGCGCGCAGGGGCCGCAGATCAACGCCCGCGACGCCTTTTTTTCCGCCGCCGACATGATGGCGGTGCAGAAGAAGACAACTGCCAGGAAATCAGCCAAGACCGTGCCGGTGCGGCGCGAAGAACCCGCGCGCCCGGAAGGCGCCAAGGCAGCCGGTCCGAAGCCGGAACTGGCCGCCGCGCCGCCGCTGCGCGACGCCGAATCGTATTTCCAGAAAGTCTCGCTGACGCCGGAAACGGCGCCTCCGATGGGGCTGCGCTACAGCCTGCTGAAGCGGACGCCGCAGGGCCTGGTGGAGGTGAGCACGGACACGGAGTTCCGCGCGGGCGACAGCATCCGGCTGAGCGTCATGGGCAACCGGCGCGGATATCTGTATGTGATTGCGCGGGGCTCGAGCGGCGTCTGGTCGCCCCTGTTCCCGCATCCGGAGTCGTCGCAGCTGAGCAACGAGATCGTGCCGGGGCGGCTGTATCAGATCCCCGGCGGCGAGGGCGAGTACTTCACGTTCGACGAGCAGCCCGGCGAGGAGAAGCTGTTCGTCCTGTTCTCCGCCCGCCCGGTGGATGATCTGGAAGAGCTGATCGGGACGCTGTCGGGCAAGCGCGCCCCCGCGCCGGACCGGCCTGCCCGGCCCGCGCCCGCGCCGACGCTGTCGGCCTCCAACCGGTACAACGACGCATGGGTGGACCAGCTGCGCGCGCAGGTGCAATCGCGCGATCTCGTGTTCACGAAGGTGGAGAAAGACACGGCCACGGCGCCGGCGCCGGTCGGCACGGGCGCCGAGGCTGCAGTGTATGTCGTCAATGCTTCCACGGCCGGCGCGGCGGGCGCAGGAAGAGTGGTGGCCGAGCTAACGTTGCGGCACCGTTGAGCCGATAGAGGGAGGAGCGGAGGAGGAGACGATGCATCACTGGTTCAGACCTTTCGTGGCCGCGTGTTTCCTGGCAGGCAGCCTGCCGGGCGCCCCGCCCGGTTCCACGGCCCGGCCTGCGGCGCCGGCCGGCGAGAGCGCTCCGCTGAGAGGGGGCCTAGACGCCCATCCGGAATCCGGCGGGCCGAAGCGGATCGAAATCATCGTCGAGCGCAGCGAGAGGGGAGAGGCCCGGCGCGCCGACCCGAGCCAGGTGTTCCGCACCGGAGATCTGGTGCGGTTCCGCTTCCGCGCTTCTTTCAACGGCTACCTGTACGTGATGAACCATGCCACTTCGGGCAACTTCGTCCTGCTGTTCCCGAAGGAGGAGACAGGCATGATGAACCGGATCGAAGCCGGGCGGGAGTATCTCGTCCCGATGACGGAGAACGGCTGGTTCCGGCTGGAAGGCCCGCCTGGTTATGAGGTCGTCTACTGGCTGGTGAGCCCCGTCCGGCTGAGCGACGGCCGCAGCGCGCTGTCCGTGCCGAAGCTGCCCGCGCCGGCGCCGCATCTGAATCCGTCGGTCACTCCGCGCTGCGACGATACGATTTTCCGCGCGCGGGGCGAGTGCATCGACCACGCGGCGGGGCTGAAGCCGCTCGAGAAGAACGCCGCGCTGCCGGAGAATCTGAGCGGGTTCGCCGGAGCGGCGTCGCGCGAGCTGACGTTCGTGAAGTCGAACAAGGCGGCAGCCGTGGCCGTCCAGGATGACAGCGAGGAGCCGTTCATTTACACGCTGCGCCTCGCCCACCGTTGAAGGAGCGATTCATGACCGCCCGCCTGTTGCTGATCGCCATCGCCGCTGCAGCTGCGGCACAGACCCAGTCCGCTCCTCCAGCGGAACAGCAGCGGGACCTGAAGTTCACGCGCGAGCCCGCCTCGCCCGTCGTGAAACCGGGCGACAGCGTGGTCATTCCCCGCAGTTATGCGCTGGTGATCGGCATCAGCGAATATCCGAAGCTGCCGCCGCAGGGACAGCTCCGGTTTCCGGCGCGCGACGCCGCAGCCATCTACACGGCGCTGATCAGCCCCGAAGGCGGCCAGTTTCCTCCGGAGAATGTCCGCCGCCTGATCGGCAGGGACGCCACGCTCGCCAATATCCGGCAGGCGCTGGAGCAGTGGCTGCCGTCGGTGTCGAAGGACGAAGATCGCGTCGTGATTTACTTCGCCGGACACGGCTTCGTCGCCGGCGGCAAAGCCTTCCTGGCGCCGTATGACATCGATCCCAACGACATCCCGGGCACTTCCTATCCGATGGAGAAGCTCGGCCGCGTGATCGGCGCCGACATCAAGGCGAAGTGGAAAGTGCTGCTGACCGACGCATGCCACTCCGGCGCCATCACGCCGGAAGCCGACACGCGCCAGATCAACGCCAGCCTGCTCCAGCTGGACCGCTCCCTGTTCTCGCTCACTGCCAGCCGCGACCGCGAGCAGTCGTTCGAGAGCGAGATCTGGGGCGGCGGCCACGGCGTCTTCACGTACTACCTGATCAAGGGCATCGAAGGGGAGGCGGACGAGAACGGCGACGGCGTCGTCACCGCCGACGAGCTGGGCGAATATGTCCGCGTCAACGTCCGCCGCGACACCAAGACCCGGCAGAACCCCACGGCCGAGCGCGGCAGCTACGATCCCAACATGATCCTCGCATTCAATCCGGCGCGCGCGCCGGCCGCGCCGCTGCAGCCGCCGAAATTCGGCGCCCTGGTGATCGAAAGCAACATGGACGGCGTGGAAGTGTTCGTCAACGGCAAGAGCCAGGGCATCGTGAACAAGGGCAAGCCGCTGCGCCTGCCGGGCATTCAGCCGGGCGTGCACGTGATCCAGGGGGTCCGCATGGGCTACGAGCCCGACGGACCGCGCGAAGAGACGGTCTATCCGGGACAGGAGACTACGGTGACGCTGCGGATCACCATCCCGCGCGTGAGGAAGCGCTCGGCGGTGGATTCCTTCAATGAAGGCATGGAGTTTTACCAGAAGGGATTCGAGAAAAATTACCTGAAAGCCGCGGATTTTTTTCGCAAAGCGCTGAATGAAGACCCCAAATACAGCCAGGCGGCGCTGTATCTGGGCCGCACGTATCACGCCCTGTACGATTACGAAAAAGCGCGCAAGGCCTTCGAACAGGCCATCTCGATCGACCCGGATTACGCGGAGGCGCAGGCGTCGTTCGGCGGGATGCTGCTCGACGTGGGCGACCTCGACGCGGCGATCCGCCACCTGACGGCGGCCTACGGGAGGGACTCCTCGAATTCTCTGACGCCGGCCCTGCTGGCGCAGGCGTTCACGCGGAAAGGGGCGTACGAGGAGGGGATCAAATTCGCACGCGAAGCCATCCGTCTGAATCCGGCACACGGGGAGGCGCACTTCTGGCTGGCCGAGGCGCTGCGCTTTAACAAGCGCTGCCCCGAGGCCATCCCCGAATACCAGCAGTATCTGCGGCTGAGCGATTTCGACTCGAAGCTCGCCGGCAAGCTGAATTATTACGTGCTAGGCTATCTGGCGGGCATCGGGAGGAAGAAGCGGGCGGCGCAGACCGACATCTGGCGCGAGCTGCAGTTCATGGCGAACTTCGGCCTGTGCGACTGCGAGCGCATCGGGCGGCGGTATGAAGAGGCGGCGCGGTGGTGCCAGCAGGCGCTGCGGCTGGATCCGTCGGACCTGTACGCCCATTACGCGCTGGGGCTGATCTTCACGGAGAAGTTCAACCAGTCTTCCTCCGCCGGCTACCTGTCGGCCGCGCGCAGCCATTTTGAGAAGGTCATCGCACTGAATCCGGACACGAACGAAGCCGAGCGGAGCCGCAACTATCTGTCCCGGATCAGTCAGGTCGTCTCTCAGTTAAGCCAGGGGGGAACGGCCCCTTGAATTTTTCTCCCGGAACTGGTGCAATGTAGCAGCTCATGGCATACAATTTCATGCATACGGTTCGGGAGGAGTTCCTGGGATGAGCCTTTACCAGACGCTCTACTTCATGTCCCTGGCGGGCGGTTTCGCCGGGCTGCTCTCCTGGGGCCTCACTGCGCTGTTGTCGGCCACGGCTCTTTCCAACCGCCCCGCGCTGGCCGATCTGGCGGCGGCGGCAATGCTCGGACTGATGATCGGCCTGCTGACCGTGGCGTTCTCCGACAAATGGTCTGGAAACCGGGTGGTCGGCCGCTATGTGATGGCCGGAGGCGGGATCGGACTGCTGGCCGGCATCCTCGGCGGGCTGGCCATGATGCCCATCACGGAAAACCTCGGCGAAGGGTTCCCGTTCCTTGCCCGGCTGCTGAGCTGGACGCTTGTGGGCAGCCTGATCGGGCTGGGACTGGGGCTGCGATGGGTCATGGCCAACAAAATGCGGGTCGTCCACGCCTGCCTGGGCGGGCTGGTGGGCGGGGCTATTGGGGGCTCGCTGTTTCACGTGCTCGGCAGCCGCATTCCCGACCTCACGCAAGCGCTTGGGTTTGTGCTGGTTGGCGTGGGCATCTGCTTCGGCGTGACACTGGCTCCCATTCTGCTGCGGGACGGCATCCTGAAGTTTGTCTCCAGCGGCGACGCGCGCGCGCAGGCCAAATTCGGCCGCAGCGGGAAAGAGTGGGAGATCCGCCAGGGCGACACGCTGCTGATCGGTTCGCAGTCGCTGGACCTGAACAAGACGGCGTTTGCGGTGGGCGTGCAGGTGTTCATCCCCGACGCGGCCATCGCTCCGCGCCATGCGATTCTGTTCGGCAAGGACGGACGCTTCTATATCGCCCGCCACCCGGACATCAACAACCCGCAGGGGCTCGCGCGCTTCGTACTGCGCGTGCGCGGGCGGACTGTGACGACTTCCCAGGAATTGCGGGCGGGCGACGACATTCTTGTCGGCCGCACGGCCATCAAATTCCTGACCAAGAAAGAAGGCTGACAGTGCCAGGAGGAGAGCGCATGAAAACGGGCAGCCTCGCACTGGCAGCGGCTGCGTTTCTCGCCATCGCCGCCGCGCCGGCGTCCGGGCAGAATCCCGGACTCGATTTCGCCGAGCCTCTGAAGCTTGTCTCGTGCGAGCCGGCTTCCACGGTGCCCTGCTTCCGGATGAAGCTGAACCTGGTGGACGGGGCAGGGCAGCCTTACAACGCGCAGCTGCCTCCGCCGGACAGGCTGGCTTCGCAGATTACGGTCACGATGGGCGGTCAGCAGATCACGCCGTTCTACGCCACGGCGGCTGGAGAATCCGTGGCCAAGGTGCGGGGACGGGCCGCTCTGGTGATCGTGGACATCTCCGGCAGCATGAAAAAGATTCTTCCGACGGGGCAGACGAGGTTCGAGGCGGCCAAGATGGCCGTCAAGTCGTTCCTGGGCCAGTTCGAGGAGGGCGTGGACCGGATCGCCATCGTGCCGTTCGAGAGCCATCTGGTGAGAGAACGGATCGAATCGGCCGTGTTCGCCCGCACGCGCTCGGCGGCCATCGCGCAGGTCGACGCGCTGCCGGAGCCCGACCTGAAGAACAACACGGCGCTGTTTTCCGCCGTCGTATTCGGAATCGAGACGTTGCGCAGGGCGCTGCCGGGGCTGGAGAAAGAGATGGGCGAATCGCCCGAGGCGATGGTGATCATCCTGACCGATGGCAATAATGAGGTGCTCAAGGGGGACGATCTGGGCTTGCTGGCCGGTCCGGCCGGCATGGAAGAGGCCTCCCGCTACTCGAAGCAGGCCCCGTTCCCGGTGATCGCGATCGGCTTTGGCGAGCCGGGATCGATCGACGAGGCCGCGCTGCGCCAGATCAGCACGAAATACTATCTTGCGTCTGACTTTGAAGGGCTGCGGCGGATTTTCACGTTCACGCGCACGTTTCTGAACAACCGGCTGGCGGCCACGTTCTCGTCACCCTATCCCGACCGAGCTTCGCTGGCGGGCCAGAACCTTCCGGTGACTGTGGAGCTGAAGCTCCCGAACGGACAGGTGCTGCGCTCGCCGGAGGTTTTGTGGTCGGCGCCGCAGATGGGCGTGCCCGTCTACGCGGGAAAATGCACTCCGGACGAGATGAAGGCGGTGTTGCAGAATCTGCCTGTCAGTGCGGGGTGGACTTCGATCATTCGCCCTCTGGGGGTATTCGCAGGGCTGGCTTTATTGCTGTTGCTGATGTGGCACTGGGTGCCCCGCCTGATCTGGCCGGAGCAGTTCATCGGCGTGATGCCAGGCACGGGGGCGGGCCAGGCCAAGTGGGCCTCGCAGACCAGGATTGTCAACGGAGTCATCGCAGGGCGTCCGGCGCCGCCCGGTTTCCAGAAGGGGCCGGGCGGAGTGGCCATGCCTCCGCGCAGCGCCGGCGACGCCACCGTGGTGAATCCGCAGGCCCATCGCGACTTTTCCCAGACTCGGCTGGGCAACCGCCAGGGGCCAAGTCCAAGGGAGCCGTTTTAGGCAGCGGCCTTCCACCGCTGTCCGGGTTGTTGTTGTTTGGATGACGACTGACTGGATATTTAGAGAGGAGACCATCTCATGCCGCTAGTCAAGGTGATTCGCAAGGGGGTGACGCCCTCGGTGCGAAAGGTGCCCACTTCGACGGCCGCCGTCATGCTGCCCATGACACTGAATCGGGTGGGCAAAGAGGCGGCCTCGGAAAACGAGGAGCTCGTCAAGGTCGAAGACCTGAACGACGCTTTCGCCAAATTCAAACCGGAGCTGAACTTCAAGGCCACGGCCGGCCCTGAGGAGACCGAATTCCGCGCTGAATTCAAGTTCCGCTCCATGAAGGATTTCGATCCGGAAAATCTGCAGAAAAAGCAGGAATTCCGTGACGAGGACGGCAACATTACATACGCCCGGAACGACATTGCCGACCTGAAGGCGAACATCGATCTGCTGTACCGCCTGAAGGACCGCTGGAAGCTGCCCGCCGTCCGCCGGGCCTGGAACAGCGAAGAGCAGCGGGGCGAGATCATCCGCGCCCTGGGTCGGCTGCGCGAGGAGCTGCAGAAGGTCGCCGGGAAGGGAGGGGCTGAATAAATGGCTGAATTGGTTGAGACCCGCACAACCGCCGAGATCCTCGGCGAGAGCGCCGCGAAGGAGCTGCTGCAGGAGATCTTCTCCGACCTCCATCCGGGCTTCATGGACGAATCGCGCACGATCTCGTCGATCTTCACGCCCCAGTCGGCGTCGGACTTCCTGAAGCAGCTGATGGATCTGGAGAACCTGCTTTCGGTGGAGGACTCCTACGAGCAGACGGTGAAGAAGCTTCAGGAGCAGATCGACAAGGCGGAGGCGATCCGCGACGAGCTGCTCGAGAAGCTGTTCGCACAGATCCGCCCGATCGAGCGCAGCTACCGCCAGATCCAGCTCTTCTTCGAAAACTCGAAGGTGATGGACGGCAAGGTGCGCAAGCCGGTCGAGCTGTACGTGCTGAACGCCGACGCCAAGGCGATGAAGGACGTCTTCTCGATGAACATCGCCGCGGTGGAGAATTTCGTCCGCAAGCGGAATGACAATTTCAACTTCCGCGACGACATCTGCAACCTGGTGGTGCCGGGCATGATTCCGCAGCCCGTGCGCGAGAAATTCGAGGACATCGCCAACATGTGGGGCATGCTCCTCATCACGGATGTCGACGACGAGAAGTCGTTCCGGAATCTCGAGCGGAACTTCCTTCCCGGCGGCAAGTACGAATTCATGAAGAGGCCGGAAGACCGCGCCGCAGCCGACGTGGTCTGCTCGGGCTACCTGATGGCCCGTGCGAAGCACTGGTTCGAGAAGACGGTCGACGGAGGAGACGACCTGTACGTGCCGCCTTCGCTGGTGTTCGCCGGAGCGGTGGCGCGCGCCGACGACGGCCAGGGCATGGCCCAGGGACCGATCGGTTCGCGCTTCGGCCAGATCGTGGGCGTGGAGAAGGTGCGGTTCGAGCCGCTGATCGGCGAGATGGAGCATCTCTCGATGGAGCGCCAGCTCATCCCGATCATCCGCGACGCCGACAACCACCTGTGCTTCTTCGGCTGCCGCACGCAGGCTGAAGATCCCAACGGCGTGCTGAAGTTCTTCACGAGCTACCGCATTCTGCGGTATCTGGAGCGCTGCTGCCGCCATTACCTGCTGCAGGTGGCCGGCCAGGTGCTGACGCGCGACTTCATGGAAGAGAGCATCGAAAAGCCGCTCAAGCGCCTTCTCGACGAGCAGGTGGAGCAGGGCACGATTCTCGGCTACGACCTGTTCGTGGACAAGGACTCGAACAAGCGGATGCAGGGCATCTGCGACATCAGCCTGAACGTGATGCCTACGGGCCCGGCAGAGACCTTCGTGCTGAAGATCGACACGCCGGAATTCGCCAAGGGCGAGCAGAAGCAGTGACCGGTTTCCGTTATTAGGGTGGAGTGAATCGGGTGAGCGACGGACGCGAACACTGGGCCGGTTCGGCCGCGAGAGCCCACGAGAAGACGGGCGGCAACGTGCAGGCGGGCAAGATGCCCTTGCCCGCAGGCGGCGATGCCGCCCGCAAAGCGGAGACCGAAGGCGGCCTCATCAACGAGGCGCACGGCGTCCGCACCGTGCCGCGCGGCGAATACCGCCGCTCGATGCAGCTGAATCTGCCGCGGGCGGTCGGCGCCCGCATGGTAGAACCGGCGGCGCCGCCGCCCGATCTTTCCCAGCGGAAAGCATCCGACTACCTCCCACCCGCGCTGAAAGCGCAGCTCATCGCCCAGGGGAAACTGCCTCCGGAAGAGGCGGCTTCCCCGGCAGAGGGCGCGGGCCGCGCAGTCGAAACCGTTTCAATCGGCGGCGCCGCCCCGCAGGCCGGGACTCCTCCCGCGCCTGCGACGCCGCCATCGCTGGCCAAACGGATTCTTGGGAAATTGTTTGGCCTGTTTGGCAAGTAACGAAGGAGGAAGAGATTCATGGCCGCTTCGCCGTATCGGTGCACAGTCACCATCGACGGAACCAAGTTCGATGCCGTGTCCACATCCGTCCGTTTTCACACGGAAAAGGACCGCACAGGCATGCCCCAGATGGGCAGCCTGAATACGAAGATCCGCGTCATCGCCGATTTCCACGATGACAAGAACCTGCCTTTCTCGGCGCTGAAGAAGTTCTTCGATCTGGCCAACGTCGTCACGCGCGACAAGATCAAGGACATCAAGATCGAATACTGGAAGGACGACAGCCACGAGGATGCGCTCGTCAGCTTCGGGTTCAAGGGCTGGATCAGCCGTTTCGAGACCTCCAATCCGCATCCTCTGGGCATGGCGGCGCTGCGCACGGACGACGACTTCGCCAACAACCCGGCCACGGCCTATCCGAGCCTGAACCATGTCCTGGTGCTCGATCTCGAGCCGACGCTGAACCAGGAGAAGTTCAAGGACATAAAGATCAGCAAGTGAGGGGCCTGTCAGAGGAACAAGGAGGATAACCCATGCCAAATCCCTATCGCAGCACTGTCACCATCGACGGAACCAAGTTTGAAGCCGTCAGCACCCAGGTTGTTTTTACGACTGACAAAGACAAGGCCGGCATGCCGGAAATGGGCAGCCTGAAGACGCGCATCCGCGTCTGGGCCGACTTCCACGACGACAAGAACCTGCCCTACGACAGCCTGCAGAAGTTCTTCGACCTCGCCAACGTCGTCACGCGCGACAAGATCAAGGACATCAAGATCGAGTTCTGGAAGGACGACAGCCACGAGGACGCCCTCTGCTGCTACAAGTTCAAGGGCTGGATCTCCAATTACGAAGTCTCGAATCCGCCCGTCGAGATGGCCTCCGCGGCCCAAGGGCTCAATCACATGATCGTCCTGGATTTGGAGCCCGTCCTGAACCAGCAGAACTTCCAGGAGATCACCTTCAGCACTTAGTGCCCGCATGATCCGCGGGGCGTGGCCATCGGCGCCAGCCGCCGCTGGCCACCCCGCTGGAAAGGAGAAGGCGCCATTCCTTTCATTGCGTTTCCTCTCCGGCTCGAGAATGGATTCCTGCGTCGCACGGACGAGGCCGAGGCCGTCCTGCGGTTCATCGAAATGATGGCCCGCACGCCCGGCGGAAGCTGGGCTGGCTGTCCCTCGTTCGGCGTCCGGAATTTCTTCGAGAACATGAGACTCCGTCCGGAGGGCTTGCGCCTGGCGGAAAAGGCGATCAACGACACTCTTGCGGATCTCGGCATCACGCATTACCGTCTGAAGTCGATTCAGAAGGAAGCGGGGCCGAATCCGGACGTGGATGTGTACTCGCTGACGCTCGTCTCGACCGAGGATCCTTCCATGACGTGGACGTCGCGGCTCGGCGGGTGACCCTTCCACCATGCTGAAAATCAGAAACGGGTCTGAGCCGGTCCAATGCCCTATCAGCGCGCCACGGCGATCGAAATCGACAGCAAGATGCGGGAGGATTTCCGCAAACGCCTGAAGGAATACGGCGTCAGCGCGGAAACCACCGACCCGGTTCTCGCCGTCCTGTTCCGGACGTTCGCCCAGCAACTGGAGAATCTGTACAGCGACACCGGGCGCATCCGGCTGGCGCTGCTGGACGAATTGATCGCGGGGCTTGGCATTGAACCCCGCAAGGCGCGGCCCGCGCAGGCCGTCGTGCGCATTCTGGGCGCTTCGTCTCCGGTCCACATCGATGCCGGCGCGGTGCTGCGCAGCCAGTCGCCCACGGGCGAGCGCTTCAACTTCAGCACCGATGCGCCCGTCACGGTCTCCGGGGCGCAGATCATCCTCGGCGCCGCATACGAGAAGAACCAGCTCCGGTTGCTGCCCGGCGTCGAGATGCCGGAGAATTTCCTGGCCGCCCGCCCCGCGCTGGATCCCGTCAAAGTCAACCTGGGGCCGAACCCCGCCCTGTTCCTGGCGATTCAGCCGCCGCCCAAGGAGCACCTTAGCGGCCACAGCGTCTATTTTGACCTCACGCCCGATGCCCGCCCCGTTCAGGAGGCGTTGGCCAGCGAGACCTGGTGCATGGCGGGGCCGCACGGAGAGTTCTCCGCGCAGGGCATCCTCCGCCCCCGCCCGGCGAATGCCGGTTTGCGCCGCCTGGAGTGGCTGATCCCCACGAGCTCCGCCGCAGCCTCGGACGAGATGCAGGACAAGACGCCGCTTCTGCCGCCGGGCTTCTATGCGGGCCGCGTGTTCCTGCTGCCCGCGGTTCCGCCGGACCGGCAGTTCGTCTGCACAATCCCCCGCGGGCTGGAGCCGCCGCTGGGCCGCATCTTCGGCCGCGAAGTGCAGCACCTGTTCTCGCAGCCCCGCGTCTGGATCAAGATCACGTTTTCGCGTGACATTCCGCCGCTGCACACGGCAGTGGGCGGCGTTTTCCTTCATGCCATCACTGCTTCCAACGTTGAGTGTTTCAACCAGACGATCGTTTTCGAGAAGCACGGCACGGCCATCCCGATCAGCCGCGAGGGCGGCACGGATTGGCAGCTTGTGTCGCCCTTGTCGCTGATCGGCGAAAACGACACGCCGTATCTGGACGAGATGGCGCCCTCGACCGACCCGAACGTGGGCCGGTATGCGATCCGCAACGGACGGATCGAGATCACGCCGGCGCGCTGGCCCGACGGGAGGCCGCAGTCGCAGGTCAACGTGCGCGTGTGGATCAGCGCAGGCGAGGCTGCCAATCAGGTCGGTCCGGGCATGATCACCTCGATCGAACTGAAGGGCGGCGGCTCGCTGCGGGTGCTCAATCCGACCTCCGCCGCCGGCGGCACGAGCAGCGAGTCCTTCGCCACGGCGCAGGAACGCTTCTCCGCCGCGCTGCTGTCGCGCGACCGCGTGGTGACGCGTGCGGATCTGCTCGCAGTCGTTCGCGCTTTCGACCGCCGTATCCGGGATGCGCGCGTGTCTTCCGCCGTGGAGCGGGTTGGCGGTGCGCTGCGGCGCGTCGAGCGGGTCACCGTGGCGTTGGACCGTGAAGACTTCACAGACCCGGATCTGGAAGCCAGTTACCTGCGCGACGAGTTGCAATCTCTGCTCGCTTCGCGCTTCCTGCACGACATCGATCTGAGCGTGCGCACGGAGTGGGTCGAGTCATGAGCCTGGTGATGCCGGACCTGTCATCAAGCTTCCACGGCTTCCATCACACGGTGGATTCGGCGCTGGAGGTGCTGTCGAACCTCGGCGTCAGCCCCGGACGCATCACGATCACGATGGACGGTCCGGGGTATCCGTCGCGATGGGTCGTCTCGCAATCGCCGCCCGCAGGCGCGCCGCTGCGACCGGGCGACGCAATCCAGCTACGGATCGCGGGGCTCGGCTATTTCAATCACCTGCCCGTGCCCTTCTGGGACGCGGGCGGCGAAGCCGAGATCGGGACGCGCGAGATCGTCTCCGTCATCGACGACCCGTTCCAGAAGGCGGCGCACTGGCTGCGCGAAGGCGCGCGGCTGTTCGACATCAGCGAGCGCAACCTGGACGCGTGCGCGCGCTGGATCGCGCTGTTCGGGCTCGATGCGGAGCAGTGGCCGCAGGAGCTGTGGTTCCGGCTGTCGCTGCTGCTGCCGAGCCTCCAGTCGCTCGCCGGCAAGGAGCATGGCATCCGCTTTGCGCTCCAGTTGCTGCTGGACCTGCCTCTGGAGACGATCCGCCGCAAGCCGCGCGTGCGCTATCTGGCGGAAGAGGATCTGAGCCTGCTGGGCGAGGCTCACAGCCGGCTCGGCGTGGACTACGCCCTCGGCGACCACATCGAAGATCTCGCCCAGCTCGTGCTGGTCATCGGCCCCGTGCCGCTGGAAACGTACTACAAGTTTCAGCAGGAGGAGAACCGCTACTTGTTGAACGCCACGCTGTTCCTCGTGACCACCTGCCACCAGCGATGGACTGTGGAATGGACCGTTGCCGACCGCCGCCGCGCGCCGCGGCTGGGAGTGGAAGTGTTGAATTCCCGCCTGGGACTCAACAGTTATTTGGGCCAGTCGCCCAGTTGAACTTTGGAGAAGAGCGATGACCCCTGCCTACTTCCAGGTAACCGTCGACGGCCAGGATATCCACACTCTGAACCCGGACCTCGTCCTTTTGGCCGCCGACATCGTCATGGAGCTCAACGAGCATGGCTGGTGCGACCTCGAGTACCGCCAGACTCCCGACCGCCGGCCGCCCATCGAGGATCTGATTGGCCGAGAGATCGAGGTCACGGCTGTGACGGCCGACGGCGAGCGCGCGGTCCTTTTCGGCGGCGAAATCATTGAGGCGGGGTTGGATTACGAAACGAGCGGCGCGTACCGTCTTCACCTCCGGGCCGCGACGCACACGATCCGGATGGATCTCGAGCCCAGGCACAGATCCCACCCGCCGGCGCCATTCCGGAAGATCGCCGAAGTGCAACTGGGCCACAAGCAGCTCAAAATGTACTCGGAGTTTGAAGAGAAGGAGCCGCTGACCCTCGACATCGGCCACCTGCAGCTCGGCGAGACTGACTACGCGTTTCTCCGGCGCACCGCCGACCGCTTCGGACTCGCCATGCGGGCCAAGGAGGACGGCATCCTCTTTCTGGACCACTTCCGCGACGAGGGGACGGTGCTCAAATGGAGAGACGAAGGCAGCCTGCTGGAATTCAGGCTTTGCGGAAGGCTGGCGCCGAACTACGTGGGCGGATGGGTCTATGACCGCAGCAAGGCGGAGAGCGACACCTACTTGCTCAACCAGGAGGAGGAGTTGTTCGGTCCTGCAGCCAGCCTTGCCGGCAGCGCGAGGAAGCAGTCGGACGAAAACCTTTGGACCGGGTACGTGGCCCGCCCTTACCTGTCCCGCAGCGACAAGGCGATCCAGATGGAACTCAAGCTTGAATCGATGCGGCATGGGCAATCCAGAGTTTACGGCGTCGGCGTCTCCCGCGAGGCCACGCTCAGGCGGGGGTCCAAAGTCTCGATCGAGGGTTCTGTGGATTTCGCCGGCGACTGGGGGGTGCTGAAGGTGACCCATCATTGGCGTCCCAGCGGGTACACCAACGAATTCGTGGCGTCCGCCTCCAAGCGCCCGCTGAGCTGGAAACGATACGATCAGCCCCGCTGGCCCGGTTTGCTCGTGGCCCGCGTCGTCGAACTGGGCGAGGACGGGAGGGATGGCGCCGTGAAGGTGCAGTTTCCCTGGGAAGAAACCGAACCGTGGTTGTGGGCCCGGTTTCTCAGTCCCTACGCAGGCCAGAATCGGGGCATCTATTTCTCACCCGAGGTCGGCGACGAGGTCATGGTGGGCTTCGAGTTCGGCGATCCCAACCGGCCGGTCATTGTCGGCAGCATGTGGAACGGGGTGGAAACGCCTCCCTGCGGCCCGGTTTACGGAGACGAATACAAGACCAACGACATCAAGCGGATTGCGACCAAGAGCGGCAACCGGCTGGTTCTGGACGACAAGAAAAACAAGGAGACGGTGGTGCTGGCCACGCCTCACCATGTCCGGGTGTCCTTATTTGATGGAGGGCGGAGGCTTTTGTTGCATTCCGATGGGGACATCCATATTCACGCTGGCGGCACTGTTCATCTGAAGTGCGCCAAGTTCCTGCGCGAAATCGGCTGAGGAGGATTCATGAACGTATTCGACGGAGCCAACAAAACGCCCACGCGGATAGACCTGAGCGGAGATTCGTTTTCGCCCGGCATGGGAGCACTCGTCGGCTCGCCCAACACGGAGGACGCGATGATCCACGGCAAGCTGAACCAGCTAGTGGAGGCCGACATCATCCGCACATTCATGGCCAACGAGACCATCACGCTGATGGGCAATCAGACGGCCAGCATCATGGGCAACCAGACCTTCACGCTGATGGGCAATTACACCGGAACCATCAACGGCAACTGCACGAAAACCATCATGGGCATGCTGAACGAGACGCTCATCGCCGGACAGAATACGGTGTGCGTGGGTCCGTACAACCGCACGGATGTGGCGCCCTGCACATGGCTGTGCCCCTCCAGCAGCCAGCTCAATAGCGGCAACTGGTTCGAATTCAAGATGCTCAAAGTAGGCATTTATCCGCTGCGCATGACGAATCTTGGCCTGGACACGACAATCCGCCAAACCAACGTCGACCTCACGATTAACAAAGTGAAGACGGACTCGATCTGCACCAAGATCAGGAACCTGGAGAACGCGGCGGTCGCAGGATTGAAGAACAAGACGATAACCGTGCTGGCGGCCGTGGAGCTGGCCAGGTCCCACATCAACGGCTTGCATTCTGAGGCCCGGATGATCAGGCCCGCTGTGGGTATCGAGATCAGCGCGCCTCCCTCTTCGCTGCCCGGAGTGCAGTAGCCATGAGCGGTCCCTTACAGAATGCCGGCAGCCCCCTGGACCGGGAAAAGAATCCGTTTTTTCCCTTCCGCAAGGCTCAGCAGCTTGCGGGAAGCTCCCTGTTCTGGCTTCCGGTTTCCGGTTTTCCGATGCGCTCCCGGGAACGCGACTGGATCACCGCGCTGGCCGGCATTCTGACGCCGCAGTTTCAGAGTCTGCTCGAGCTGCGCCAGGAAAACTTCGTCAATTTCGACTACATCTATCCTGCGCTGCATGACACGTTTCTCCGGCGGAGCATGGATTACAACCCGATCCCCGGTATTCTTTATCATCCATCGCGTCCGCTGTTCCGTCCTCCGACGGAAGAGCAATTGCGCGAGATCCTGGAAAGCGGCGACGCTTCGGCGATTCGAAAGCAATCGAAGAGCCTGGCCTACTGGCTGGCGAAGAAGAAGGGCTTGGCGCAATTCGCCGATTTTTTCGGCTTCGGGGCGATGATCACGCTTTGGCTGCCAGTTACGGAAGAGACGAAGCCCCCCGATATTCCACTGCCGAAAAAGGCGCTTCAAAATCCGGCTTTCCGGGGACTCGACGTCGAGGGCGAAATTGCTTTTACGTATTCGTTGCGGGATCCCTTTCTCCCAAAGAGCAAGGCTCTTTTCACGCCGGGCCTTGAGGGCGACCCGCAGTATGGCTCCATGCTGTTCGCGGTTCCCCTCTTCACGGCGGAGAATATTTACCACGGGAGGGGAGAAATGAGGGACGCCTGCCTGGAGCTGTTCGGAGCCTACATGGCGGAAAGCCGCGACGATCATGGCGTCCTCTTGTGGGGGCGGCCGGCGATCGAGCCGATTCTTCTGGATGCGCTCCGTAAGCTCGAATCCGAGGGCATGCAGTATCCGGTTCGTTGACCTATGCCGAATCATCCGTTTCAACTGACGTTGCGCGCTTTGCCGTCCCCGGACCGCTGGAGCCTGTATGTCCTCCCGTACCCGCGCGCCTTTCCGCTGGAGGAGGACGAGCGCCTTGTGGTGCGTCCTTGGGTGAGGCGGGTTCTGGACTCCGCCGCGCTGGAGTTTCCCGGGCACCATCTGGCTGGCGTGATCCAGTACAACCAGTTAACGTACGGAGACGCCAGCATGATTCTGGCCGAGCAGGCGCCACAGTGGGGCTTCGACTGGGGATTGGGCTACTGGCCGGAGAGGGAGCCTCCCACGTTGTGGACCCAGGCGGATTTTGAGAATCTTGACGTGGGAGAGAAGCCGCGGCCCATGATGAACCAGGTGTTCGGCGTCACAAAAGGGCCGGCGGCCGTCTTGCTGGCCGCCGATGCCCTGCTTGGCCTCGGCCCCGTCATCGTGACTCTTTCGGAGGACCCGGTCGAGAAGGTGAAACAAAGAGCGACGGCGCTGTTCCAGCCGCTGATCCGCGACATGTCGTTGAAGAATTTCTCCTATTACTTTCCTCTGCTAGCTACAACGACGTTTGCCCCCAAGGAGGGTTCTTTCCTCGATGAATGGGCGTGCGGAATCTCCTTTTACCTGAGAGAAAGCCCCGAGGAAAACGGCATCTTCATCGCCTCCAGGCGCCCGCTCGACCGCGTCTGGCAGGCCACTGGCGGCGTCCAGTCCGAACCCGGCGTCTGGACGTGGCCGTCTGAACCGCCCGGCAAGCCGGAGAAACAGGACTAACCCAATGAACTCCAGCGATCTCAAACTGCGAAGCGTCAACTGGGAGCACGGCATGCTCCTCACGCCGGATCACTTCCTCCGGCAGGAACGCTATTTCGACTCGCTCTTCCTGTGGACGCTGCGCTACATGACCAACGCGCGCGGCCTGGTGGGGCCGGGGCCGCGCGTCCCAGAGAATGAGATTGGCGCGGCGCGCTACGATCCCGTCGTCAGCCTCCACGAGGACGAGGAGCAGCTGACGATCACCGTGTCGCAATGCCGTGGAGTGACGGCGGCAGGCTGCATCATCGATATCGATCCGTCGAGCCCCGTCTCGCGCAGCTTCCCGAAGACGGATCTCGAAGGCGTGCAGGAAGCGCCCGTCTACATCCTGGCCACGCCGCACGAGAAGAACGCCGCCGAGGGGGAGACCGACGAGTTCAATCCGCAGATGCAGACCGAGCGGCAGTGGAACTACCGCATCAGCCTCCAGCCTTCTGCCGATTCCATCCCCTATGCGCTGGTGACCGCGCAGATCCGCCGCCAGCGCTACGGCGCGGGCTACGAAAAGAATCCGGATTTCATCCCCGCCTGCACGACGATGGCGTCGCACAGCGAACTGGCCGCCGGCTACCGCAAGATCGTCGAAGAGGCCACCTTCCTCGCCGAGCGGTACGCCGAGCTGCACCGCGCCATGCGCGAGTACCTGATCCTGTTCACTGAACGCGGCATCGAAACCGAGGTCGACACGCAGACGGTGCAGTTCGTCGACCGCATGGTGGCGGCCCTGCAGGACCTGGTCTACGAACTGCTCGACTACGCTCAGCCGCCGCAGCGTTTCTTCGGGCAGCTCCGCAAGTTCCTTCACTCCGCCGCCGTCTATTTCGACCTGACGCCGGGCCTGCAAACCTACTACGACACGCTGAAGGAAGTGGGCGAAACCGAATTCATCCAGCTCATCAACCAGCAGAAGCGCATCCTTCGCATGACGCGGACCTGGCGCATCCATGACGACCTTGCCATCGAGGTGCGCTCGGCGCTCGCCTCGATGGCGGCGTTGCAGCGCCTGGAGCGGGCGCTGGAAGGCAAGTACGTCGACTTCCGCGTGAGCCCGCAACTGGAGGCGATGAACTTCGTCTTCGACCGCGGCGGCAACGTGCTGTACAAGCTGGCCGCCAAGCCCAGCCGCGTGCAGGGCGTGGGCGACGACATGGTCACCTTCTTCAGCCAGTTGCGGCTGGAGGGCCGCGACAAGTACCGCCTGATTCTGGTGGGCGAGCAGAATGCGTCATTCGAAAAGGGGATGCGCATTCCTGCCGAAATCCGCATCAATGAGGGCAGCGGATTCCAGCGCGCGCCGCTGAATCTGATCAGTGAATCCGTCATTCCTGGACAGACCAATTTCGAGTTCGATTTCGAGGCGCCGGACGTGCCGACGATCACGGATCTGCGCGTGGCCGTGCCGGCGCACATCCCCATCCGCACGGCGCTGCTGTTCAGCCGCCACCGCTTCTATGCCGGGCGCGCGCAGGAACCGGCCGCCCGCGGGGTGCAGCCTATGGAGCGCATTGCGGAACCGGCGCCGCCGCCCGCAGCCCCCGCGCCGCCGCCGTACGCTCCGCCGCAGCCGCCCCCGCAGGCTGCGCCCCCGCCTCCATACGCAGCGCCGCCTCAGGCGCCTCCGCCGCCTGCGTACGGGGCGCCGCCGCGTCCCGCGCCTTATCCGCCGCCTCAGGCGCCGGCGCCGCCTGCCGGACCGCCCCCCTATCAGCCGCCGCCGCAGCCGCCTGCCGAGGAGCCCAAGCGCGGCGGCGCGCCGTGGGAATTCTTCCGCCGCGCCCCGAGCGCTCCGGAACCGCCCGTTGAACCGCCGCCGCAGGTGCCGCCCGCGCGCCCGACGCCTCCGCGCCCGCGCTTCGACCAGGGCGAGGAGCAGCCGCCGCAGCCGCCTCCCCGCCGGCGCAGGCTTGAATAGATCTCTGCGGGACGCCCGCCGGCGTCCCGCTTCGTTGTTTAATAGTCAGACAGTCCGCAATCGCCCAGGAGGAAACCCGTGGCCATCGACCTTGACAAGATCTCCAACGAGCTGGAGGACGCTCTCGAACGCTCCCGCATGCTCGCCGAGCAGCGCAAGCAGGCGCAGATCACTCCGCTCCATATGCTTTTCGTGCTGCTCGACGCCGAGTCTCCGCTCGCCGCCGTGCTGGACAAGTCCGGCATCGCCGTTGACGCCTTGTTGGAGACGTTCGCCACCCGGCTGAACACGGAAAGAAATTCGCCTCTCGAGCCAGGCCGCCGCCCCACGGCCTCTTCCGCGCTGCGCAACCTCATCGAGAAATCATTCGAGATGATGGAGCGCCGCGGCGCCGAGCGCGCCGAGCCCATCGACTTCATCATGGCCGCCGTGGAATACGGCGAGGAGGCGCTGCGCGGCGACCTCCGGCAGAACGGCCTCACCAAGCAGGCCATCGAAAAGACCGTTGAAACCCGCGCCGAAATCGGCGAGACTCTGGGCGAAAAGCAGGCCGGCAGATCGCTCCCGGGCGCCGCGCCAAAGCCGCTGTCTGGAGGCAAGCTGCTGGAGAAATACGGCCGCGATCTCACCGCCGCCGCCGCCCGCGGAGAGCTGATGCCCGTCATCGGCCGCGACGACGAGATCCGCCAGGTCATCCAGACGCTGCTGCGCAAGAGCAAGAACAACCCCGTCGTCGTCGGCGAGCCTGGCACTGGAAAGACCGCCATTGCCGAGGGACTCGCCCAGCGCATTGCCGCCGGGGACGTGCCTGAATCTCTCAAGAAGTGCAAGGTCATTGCGCTCGATCTCACCGCCATGGTGGCGGGGGCCAAGTACCGGGGCGAGTTCGAGGAGCGCATCAAAGGCGTGGTGGACGAGGTGCGCGCCCGCAAAGGCGAGATCATCCTGTTCCTCGACGAGCTGCACACGCTCGTCGGTGCCGGCGGGACCGAAGGCGGCATGGATGCCGCCAACATTCTGAAACCCGCGCTCGCCCGCGGCGAACTCCGCTGCCTCGGCGCCACGACGTTCGACGAATACCGGGAAAAGATCGAAAAAGACGGCGCCCTGGCCCGCCGGTTCGACACGGTCCAGATCAAGGAACCGACCGACGAAATGATGATGGTCGTGCTCCGGGGGCTGCGGCCGCGGTTCGAAGCCTTCCACGGCGTGAAGCTTACCGACGACGCGCTGCAGGCGGCCATCAAGCTCAGCCGCCGCTATATCCGCGGCCGCTGGATGCCGGACAAGGCCATCGACGTGGTCGACCAGGCGTGCGCCCGCATCCGCATGCAGAAAGAGTCCAAGCCGACGCACATCGACCAGAAGGAACGGCTGCTGCTGCGCAAGAAAGCCGAGCTGGAAGCGCTCGAGTCGTCCGCCTCCACGCCAGCCGCGCTCAAAGCTGTCGAGGCGCTGCGCAGCGAAATCGCCGCCATCGAGCCCCAGGTCACCAAACTCGTCGAGGAATGGAACAACCAGAAGAACGCCCTCGACATGCTCCAGAAAACGAAGCAGGCCATCCAGGAGCAGTCGGCGGCTCTTGAAGCGGCCGAAAAGAAGGGCGACATCGCCAAAGCGGCCGAGATCCGCTACGGCTCGCTGAAATACCTCGAGCAGCAGCTCGCTGATCTGGAAAAGCAGACCGCGCACATCAGCCTTGTGCCTGATACCGTGATGCCGGAGCATGTCGCCGAGGTGATCGCCGAGATGACGGGCATCCCGTCCAGCCGCATGATGGAGAGCGAGAAGGAGCGGCTGATGAAGCTCGAGGAGCGTCTCGGGGAGCGCGTCTTCGGCCAGGACGAGGCTGTATGCGCCGTGGCTGACGCCGCGCGGCGCATGCGGGCCGACCTTCAGCCGGGGCGCAAGCCGAACAGCTTCCTCTTTGTCGGCCCCACCGGCGTCGGCAAGACGGAGCTGGCCAAGGCGCTGGCGGAAGCGCTGTTCGACGATGAGAACGCGCTGATCCGGATCGACATGGGCGAATACAAGGACAAGAGTTCTGTCTCCGGCCTGATCGGCAGCCGTCCCGGCCTGGTCGGCAGCGAGGAAGGCGGCTTCCTCACCGAACAGGTGCGCCGCAACCCGTATTCGATCGTTCTGTTCGACGAAGTGGAAAAAGGCGCGCCCGAGATTCTCGACCTGCTGCTGGGCGTGCTGGACGAGGGTCGGCTCACCGATGCCAAGGGGCGCTTCTGCGACTTCTCCAACACGATGGTTCTGTTCACGTCGAACCTCGGCGTGAAAGAAGCCATCGAGGTGACCGACGACCCGCAGGAGCAGAAGAACGTGATTCTCGAGGTCGTCAAGCGGAGCCTGCGGCCGGAGCTGTTCAACCGGATCGGCCAGGTGGTCACGTTCAATCCGCTGACCGAGCGCGAACTCGAGTCGATCGTCATGAAGAACTTCAACCAGATCCGGAAGAAGCTGGCGGAAGACCGCGAAATCGGGCTGGAGATGACGCCGGAAGCGCTCGCTTACATTGCGAAGGAGTCTTACGACCCGGCCTACGGTGCGCGTCCCGTGCAGCGCACGATGCAGCAGCTGGTGCTCTCGCCTCTGGCAGGGATCATCCTCTCCGGCGAGGTGGCCTCCGGACAGACGATCCGGATTGACTTCGACCCGGGAGTGGAAAAGGTGATCGAAGGCGCGGAGGGCGCCGAGCCGGTCACCGTGCGGGAAGGCGAGGGGCTGACGTTCGGCATTGTGGGAGCGGACTGAAACGCCTGGCGGGCGGAGGATGGCTCCCCCGTTCTTCGTAATGATAGGAGGGAGGCTGCCCGCCGGCAATGAAAGGATCGGACATGAAACGGTTCGTCGCCACTTCCGCAGCGTTGCTGATGGCCGGACTGCTCCCGGCTCAGGCGCCGGCGCCCGGCGAGGGCTGGATCATCCTCCACGATGGAGAGTCGCACTACGGCTGGACGCAGACCGGCGCGGCATGGTCAGCCGCCCGAGGCATGCTGGTCGCCGACGGCGGCAGCACCGGAACTCTGCGGTCCAATACGCCTTTCACCGATTTTGTTCTGCAATTCGAGATCCGCGCCGAAAAGAGCGCGTCCGGCGCGCTGTACGTCCGCGCCGCGCGCGATGGCAACCCGAAGGAGACGGGCTGGGGAGTCGATTTCTCCTCGCTTGCTTCCGCTTCGTGGGTGCCTGTCGAGATCGAGGCGACGGGCACGGGCGTCGGCGTGCGTGCATCGGGACGCATGGTGGATCACTCCTCCGCGCCAGTCGCGCCTGCGGGCTTCTTCGTTCTGGAAGCGAAGCCCGGCGGGCGGGTCGAGATCCGCAACATGCGCCTCCGCCTGCTCAAACCCGACGTTCTGTTCAACGGCAACGACCTGTCGGGCTGGAAGTCGACGGGAGAACCCGCCAAACAGAAAGGCGGGCTGGGCAAGCTGTTCGGCGGAGGAAAGCCCAAGGAAGCCAAGTGGACGGTCGTCCGGGGCGTCATCCACGGTGCGGACGGGCCCGGACAGCTCGAGTCGCTTCTTCAGTTCGGCGACTTCATCCTTCAGGCGGATGTGCGGATCAACTCGAAGCGCGCGGACCAGCGCCGCCGGTACGCCATTCTCTTCCGCGGCGATCCGGGCCAGCTCGGGACTGGCTACGAAGTCAATGTCCAGCCCGGCGCCACGGGCGCTCTGATGGGACTGACCACGGCGCGGAAAAACATCGGCGCGGTGAATCAGTTCATCACTCTCACCATCGCCGCCCACGGCCGCCATGTGCAGGTGTGGGCGGACGGCGTCGCCGTCACGGATTTCAACGACGCCCGCCCGGAGGGCACGAATCCCAAAAAGGACGCCCGCAGCACGCCCGGCGTCATCGCCTTCTACACGCCGGAAGACGACGCCGACATCGACATCCGCAACGTGCGGGCCGTGCAACTGCCCAAGACGTTCGGGCTGGGACCGAAGAAAACCGAAGTCACGGCGCTGCCTCAGGCGCCCACGGCGCCTTCGCTGCCGGCGATGCCCACGCCTCAGGCTCCTGCCGCTCCCGATGCCGGCGCAGCCGCTCTGCAGCAGCAGCTCCAGCAGCAGCAGATGGCGCAGATGAAGCAGGAACAGCGCACGCAGCAGGAGGCGCAGTTGCTCCAGCAGGCGTTGCGGACGACTGACCCGGCTCAGCAGATCGCTATTTTCGATCAGATCCTCGCCCTGAACCCCAATAATCAGGTGGCCTTCAACGGCCGCAAAGAGGCCGTGGCGAAGCTGGAAGAGCAGCAGCGCAGGGAGGCGGAAAAGGCAGCCGCGAGCTCGCAGCAGGAACAGGCCGAGCAGGAGAAGCAGATGACTCTCGCGCAGAGCATCCAGTCCGCGGAGGCTGCGTTCCTGGCCGGCAATCTGGCGGCCGCTGAAAAAGCGCTGAATGCCGCCGAGCGCGTGGCGCCGGACAACCCGCAGGTGCAGGCCCTGCGGTCGCGGCTCAATTACGCCAACCAGCGGCGCTCCTCGATTCTCGCCCTCGGCGCAGCGGGCCTGGGCACGGGGTGCATCGCCCTGCTGGCCTGGATCTTCGCCGCCCGCCGGCGGCGCGACCCCTACATCGAGGTCGTCTCCGGCCTTGACAAAGGCAAGCGTTTCAACATCGACAAGGAGATCGTCATGATCGGCGCCATCCCTGAGGACGGAGGGACGAAAAATGACATCGTTCTCCGGGACGCCGAACGGATGATCTCGCGCTTCCACGCCCAGCTTCACTACAAGGAAGGCAAACTCTACGTTGTCGATACCAACAGCTACAACGGAACTTTCGTCGACAAGAAGCGCCTCGAGCCCGGGAAGCCCGTCCCGCTGAAAGGCGGGTCGCGTGTCACCTTTGCAGGCACCTGCACCGTGAAAATCGGGTTCGAGCGGCGCAAGAAGAAGAAATAAACATTAGCGGAAGCCCCAAGCCGGACGGTTTGGTTGGCCCGGCGGGGCGCGGACAGGCACGCGCGCCATCGGGTTGCTGGCTGGGGCGGAGCGATTCGTTGGGGGAGGATCAAGCCAGTGCAGCCCGCTTATCTGAAAATCCTGATCGACGGCAACGAGCCGGACGAAATAGCCCTGATGGAAGCCGGAATCGTTCACCAGTTGAACCGCCATCCCTGCTGCAGGCTCCGCTTCCGCCAGTTGCCTGAGAGCCGGCGCGCCTTCGAAAGTGACATTGGCAAGCCTCTGAAGGTCACCGCCGTTTCCCAGGAGGGCGCGGAATTGGAAATCTTCGACGGGCTGGTGAAGAGCGTGGAGACCGAGTATGAGATGTCCGGAGGCTGCAATCTCTATTACTGCGGCGTTGGCTGGTCGTACCTGCTGGACGTGACGCGGCGGTCCCAGATGTTTCTGAAGATGCCGCCATCCAAGATCGCCAGGGATCTCCTGGCGGCGAGGGCGGGAGAGGTGAAGATCAGCGGCGGCGAGTTGACGCTCATGCAGTACGGCGAGACGGACTGGAGCTTCCTCCACCGCCTGGCGGACCGCCACGGCTGCTTCCTGCGCGTCGCCGGGAGCAAAGTGGATGTTCTGGAAAAGTTCGCCTCGGACACCTGCCCGCTCACGTGGCGCGAGGAGGGCAGCCTGTACCTGTTCCGCACGCTCGGCAGAATTTACGAATGCGCCATTCACGGGGTCAATTATGACCGCGCGGAAGCCGAGAGCAAGGAATTCCGAAACGTCAGTGGCGATCCTCCCTCGGAAGGCTCTCTGGGCGCCCTGCGCGGCGCCACCGACCAGGGATCGTCGGAAAACCAGCTCGCCGACGCGCTGTACGACAAGTTTCTCTCGGGCGACCACGACAAGTTCGAGGACGAGCTGAAGCTGGAGGCGAAGCGCCGCCGCATCCATGCCTGCACGGCATACGGCGAATCCCGCGACGCGTCCATTACCGCGGGCGGCAAGATCGAGATCAAAGGGCAGATCGAAACCACCGGCAAGTACGGCGTCTTCAAGCTGGAGCACGTCTGGCAGCTTGCCGCCGGCTACAGCAACCGCTTCTGGTGCATGCCCTTCCAGATGTACGTGGATGAAACGCGCCCCGCACCTTCCATCATCCGGGAAACGCCACTGGTTTCCCAGGCGGTGCTGCCCACCCAGCCGCCCGCTCCTGAACCCGTGCAGCAACCCGCCCCGGCCGTTTCCGGACGGAACTTCGGCGTCTACATCGCCCGCGTGCTCGACAATGTGGATCCCGTCGACGCCGCGCGGGTCAAGGTGCAGTTTCCGTGGGAAGAGGACAGCAACGAAAGCAATTGGGTGCCGGTGGCGATGCCGCACGCCGGCGCCGGCCGCGGCATCTATTTCATGCCGGAAATCGGCGATGAAGTGCTCATCGCCTTCGAGCAGGGCGATCCGAACCGGCCCTTCGTCATCGGCTGTCTCTGGAACGGCACGGACAAGCCGCCGAATGATGGACTGCACGGCGACGAACAGGGCAGCAACGACATCAAGCGCATCGTCACCAAGAGCGGCAACCGGTTGGTGATGGATGACATGGACGGCGATGAGACCATCGTCGTCGCCACGCCGCAGCATATCCGCATCTCGATGTTCGAGGGCGATCAGACTCTTCTCATCCACTCCGACGGAGATATCAACATCCACGCCGGGGGAACCGTTCACATCAAGTGCAATCAGTTTCTGCGCGAAGTGGGCTGAAGCCCGCGCGCCTCACCAGGAGGACTCACACGATGGCCACATTCGATGCCAGTACGAAGACCCAGACGCGTGTCGACATCGGCAAGGACGCCTGGAAGCCCGGCATGGGCGCTCTCGGCAAGGGCTCCCAGAAAGACGAAGCGCTCATCCACGGCACCAAGAAAGAGCAGATCGACATGAACCTCATGAGCACGGTGAACATCAACCGGACGTTCCAGACAAACGTCAACTTCCAGTGCACCGTGGGCGTGATGCGGAAGCTGCAAGACAACACCTACATGCACACGACGAACTCGCTCCTGAAACGGGACGTGATGGGGCCGAGCCTTTACAATCGCGTAGGGCCGACGATGATCGTCTTCGTCGCCCCTCTGGTGGAGAGCCACGCCTCGCCGCGCAGTCTGGCCGAACCGGCTGTGCGCATGGAGCAGGTGACCAACGCCATCAAAGCCGCTCTCGACGATCAGGAAGTGCAGGGATTCGCCAAGGCCGCCACTGGCATCAAGCTGGAGGCCATCGGTATCAGCGGCACGACAACGGGCGTTGAAACGTTCATCAAGGGCATGGCGGCCGGCGTCACGGTTCTGAAGGATAAAACCACGGCGCTCGAGAACCATACCGCCACAGCCAAGATGCAGCAGAAAGCCGTCGAGCTGGATGTCGAAGCACTGGAAACCAAGACTGGCCTGGATCTGTCAAGCCTGAAGCTCGCAGCCAACTCCATCACTCTCTGAGAAAGCCCATATGGCCCTCCCGCCAGAAGCACTGAAACCCTGGGTTCGCGCTGAAAGCCTGACGCGCTGCGCTCTGTATTGGGCAGGCGTGTCCTCCACTCCGTTGCGCCAGTCCGAGCAGGAGTGGTTCCTGCCCTTTCTGCTGGCCTTCATCAGAACCTGCAAAGAGCAGGGCTGGATGCCCTGCTTCTTTCTGGACGTCGAGATCATCCAACGCTTTTGCCAGGACCGGTTCGTGGCGGAATCCATCGAGATGCGGGCTTTTCCTGCCTATGGCCGCACGCCATGGGGTCCTCTTCCGCAGCCCATACCGGAGGAAGAAACCGACGCCATCCGGAGGCAGGAAAAACCTTTTCTGCTCAGCAACTATTTGAAGGGCTACGTGCAGTGGTTCCGCCGGTTCCAGCCGGAGAAACACTTGCCGGCTTACTTTGGCTTTGGAGGCTCGACTTTGCTGTTCGTTCCGCCGGACCCCGCCACATCGCCTCCTCTTCCGGATTTTTCGCCGGGCGTGAAGAAGAGTCCGTTACTGAAGGACGCCTTCGCCGCTGGAGACCCGATCGAAGAGATGAAGACGCTGCTTCTGCTCAAGCACAAGGCTTTCGCCGCTCTGAAGGCTGCTTTCAGCAAGGGTGTTGAAGACCATACCGGCCTGAAGTCGATGCCTCTGCTGATCCCCAGATTGCGCAGCCAGGATTTCTTCTCGCTTGAGCCAGAGGTGCTGGACGTGCTGTTTGAGGCTTCGCCAGTTTACATGGCGGAGAGTCCGGAGGACCGCGGCATTCTGATCGCCTCCGCAAAGCCGATCGACGAGGTGATTGCCGCGCTGGCAGGGGCGGTCAACGAGCAGATTGCACAGGCCAGGAGCAGGAGGGAAACATGAGCGGGGCACGCCCGGATAGCCATCACGATGACACCTTGTTCCTGGAGATTCGACCTCCCGCGTCCGATTTCCATGTCTACCAGATCCGGGGTGCAAAGTTTCCGGTCAGGCCCTTCGAACTTTCACGATGGCTCGCCCTGTACCAGGCGCTCCGCCCGCTTCTGTTTCAGCCACCCGCGAAGCCGATTCCCGTGATTCAGATGTGGCACCTGCATCATGGGGACGGCGCCAGCGTTCTCAGCCGAAACGCCCAGGCATGGATGCCGGATTTCGGCGTGGGCGTCTGGCTCGATGCACCTCCGCCCCGGTTGTGGATCCCGGAGGATTTCATGAATTTAGGGCCAGGCGAACTGCTGCCTCCGCCTGTGCTGACTGCCATCCGGCTCCGTGCGCCTCAACTCGACTACGAACAGGCGTGGATGCAGCTCGGAGGGCGCGGCTGTTTTATGGAATTCACTGTCAGCGGCGACACGGAATCGTTCTTCGAGTCCCAGGCGCCGGCGTACCGCGCGTGGATTGAAGAGGTCATGATCTCCGCCCAGCCTTTCTTCGTACCCCTGCTGAAGGCGTCGAGCTTCGAATCTGAACTGTTCGCTGCGCGTCAGAAGCACGTGGCTCCGATCCTGACGTACGTGCGGGAGAGCACCGAAGACGAGGGGCTTCTGATCCTGTCGCGCGAAAAGCTGGAGGGACGGCTCCAGAGCGCATTCAAACTCCTTCCCTGGAGCAGTCCAGATCCTGCCACAACCCGGTTCCTCGTCCGCCTCGCTGCTGAGTGAGCCGGAGACTCGCGCACGGATGGCCGGTTCAGGCCCTGCATGTCCTGCGGAGTTATCATGATTCGAGAGCTGTTTCGCGGCTTTCTGTATCACTGACGGCAGGGAGGGGACGCACGAGCCGTGGCTGAGGAATCTGTCACCCAATTGCTGGAGCGGATGAGGCAGGGAGACGGCAACGCCGTCAACCAGCTCATGCCGCTCGTCTACACCGAGCTGCGCCGGCTCGCGCACTCCTACCTCGGCGGCTCGAACCGCGACCGCACGCTGCAAGCCACCGCGCTGGTCAACGAAGCCTACATCAAGCTGGTGGAAAGCGAAGCCCGCAATATCCAGAACCGCACCCATTTCTTCGCGCTCGCCGCCCGCGTGATGCGGCAGATTCTCATCGACTACGCCCGCGCGCGCTCGGCGCAGAAGCGCGGGGGCGGAGCTGAAAAGGTGGAATTGCGCGAGGAAGTCGTTTCGCTTGACCACGACGCTGCGCAGGTGCTTGCCATCCACGAGGCGCTGGACCGCCTGGCCAAAGAAGACGAGATGAAAGCCCGCCTGATCGAGATGCGTTTCTTCGGCGGCATGACTGCCGAAGAGTCCGCCGAAGCCACAGGCCTAACGCCCGCACAGGTCTACCGCGAATTGCGCCTCGCTCAGGCTTGGCTGCACAAGGAGCTTTCCGCTTGAGCCCTGAGCTTGAGCGCATCTTTCACGCAATCGCCGATCTCGACCCCGAAGCGCGCCGCCATTGGCTGGAAGCGAACTGCCCGGATCCCGCGCTTCGCGCCGAAGCGGAAAAGCTCGCCGAATTCGACAGCGGATCGGAGGAATTCCTCAGCCGGCCGGTGCTCAATCTTGCCGCGAGAATCCAGCCGCCCGTCACGGCGCCTCGGGAGCAGGTGGGCCCGTGGCGCCTCACCCGTCCCATCGGCCGCGGCGGCATGGGCACGGTGTACGAAGCCGAGCGGTTCGATGGCGAGGTTCTGCAACGCGCCGCCATCAAGTTCGTCCCTCTCGCCTCGCGCTCTCCTGCGGTGCTGGAGAGCTTCCGCCAGGAACGGCAGATCCTGGCCGACCTGAACCATCCCAACATCTGCCGTCTGCTCGACGCAGGCACGACGTCGGACGGATCGCCCTACCTGGTGATGGAACTGATCGAGGGCGTTCCGGTGGACGCCTGGTGCCGAGACCGCGGCCTGACAACGCGGCAGATCGTTGAACTCTTTCTCAAGGTCTGCGCCGCCGTCTCGCACGCCCACCGCCATCTGGTGATCCACCGCGACCTGAAGCCCTCCAACATTCTCGTCACGGCCGACGGGGAGCCGAAGCTGCTCGACTTCGGCATCGCAAAACTGCTGAGCGCCGACAACCGCAGCGGCCCGGCGACGCTGCAGGCGATGACGCCCGACTACGCCAGCCCTGAGCAGCTCGAGGGCCGGCCGATGAACACGGCCAGCGACATATTCAGCCTGGGCTGCGTCCTCTACGCGTTGCTCACCGGCGAGCCCCCGCGCCGCGACCTGGCGCAGGCGCGCTCCATCACGCTGCCGCGCGCCTCCAGCCGCCGTCCCGAGCTGCGGGGCGACCTCGACAATATCCTGAACAAATGTTTGCAGCCGGAGCCGGACCGCCGCTATGCTTCGGTGGAGAAGCTCGAGGAGGACCTGCGCAATTTCCTCGCCGACAGGCCGGTGTCGGCCACGGGCGATTCCTGGTCGTACGTGGCGCTGCGGTTTTTGCGGCGCCACCGCTGGTCCACCGCCGCAGTAGCGGCTTTGCTGATTTCCATCCTCGCGGGGTCTGCTGCTTCCATTTATCAGGCCCGCCGGGCCGAACGGCGCTTCCAGCAGCTCCGCCAGCTGGCCGGCAGGTTCGTCTTTCAGTTCGAACAGCAGATCCGCGACATCGCCGGGGCGACGCGCGCCCGCCAGTTCGTCGTCCGCACGGCGATCGACTATCTTGAGCGGCTGGCGGCGGAGGCGCGCGGGGACACGGAGATCCTGTTCGATCTGGCCGCGGCCTACCGGCGGATCAGCGAAATCCAGTATGATCCCGCCGCCAGCAGCCTTGGCGACATCGCAGGCGCCGCGGCGAGCCTGGAGCGCGCGCAGGCGCTGCTGGATTCGATCCCAGCCGAACCGCTGGCCCACCAGCAGGAGCGGATCCGCCTGCTGGTGCGGCAGAGCGAGATTCTGGAAGCCTCCGGCCGTCTGGATGAAGCGCTCGACCGCGCCCAGCAGGCGCAGCGGCTCGCCGATCAGCTGCTGCGCGAAGACGCGGTTTCCGAGGCCAACCGCCGGCTGGGCTCTCTGGCGTCTTCCCGCGCTGCGCGCGCGTGGCGGCGGCGGGGCAACCTCGATGAGGCGCAGCGCGCCGTGGAGCGCGCCGTCTCGCTGGACCGGCTTTCGCGCGCGCACGAGCAGTCCCTCGACACGGCGCTCCGGCTGTCGACCAGCCTGCGGCTGCTGGCGCGGATCTACGAAGCCCGCGGCGATTACCCGTCCGCCATCCGCGTCCAGAGAGAGGCCAACGAGGTTCTGGAACAGATGCGGGCTTCCCTGCCGGGCAGCACGACTCTCGAGCGGAACGTCATGGTCGGCCAGTCGCTGCTGGGTTCGCTGCTGCTGTACGCGCCGGCGTCGGAGCAGGCCGATGCGCGGCTGCTGCTGGAAAGCGCCTGGCTGACCGCCGAGCGGCGCGCCGCTTCCGACCCCGCCGACTTGCGCGCGCAGCTCGATCTGCAGGCCACGGCCATCCGGTATGCGGCGGCGCTGATCGACGGCCCGCAATGGCGGCGCGGCGAGGCCATCCTGGAGGCGGCGCTCGCTTCGGCCCGCAGATTGTTGGACAACGATCCCGGTCACCGCGATGCGCGCCTGAACTCGGCCATTGCAGAAGTCTGGCTCGCGCAGTTCGCCGCCGCGCACGGCGACCGCGGCGGCGAGAAGGATCACCGGCTGCGGGCCTCTGAGATCTACGCTTCCCTGTTGCAGCAGACGCCGAGCGATCCCGACGTTCTGAAACCCTATTTCTCCAACGCAGCCGCCCTGGTCTCTCTTCTGCCGCCGGGCCAGAGAGGCGCATTCTGCCGGCAGGCGGTTGAAACCCATGCCGACCGCGCCGCCAGCGCCCTCGCCGATCCCGAGGTCGGCAATGCTTTCGAGCGCCTCAGGGAGGCATGCAGCCGCTGATTCCGGACGCGGCGCCGGCGGCGTAGCGCAACCCGGCTCTCCTGTGGCATATTGAGGAAAGAGCCACCCTAGCTCAGCTGGCAGAGCGGCTGATTCGTAATCAGCAGGTCGCCGGTTCGATCCCGGCGGGTGGCTCCATTTTCTTTGCAGCCTGCTGCGCCAAGCTCCGCTTCACGAAGCCTGCGGCCGCAGCATGAATTCAATCGCCTCAGTCAGAACCTCGCGGTCGAATGCGCGCCGCCACTCCGGATTGATGTATCGCCGTGTGCCCCACTCGATGGCGAGTTTGGCGGCATCCGAGAACGGCGCCTTCTCCGCTCCGAAAGCAATGGCCAGCGCGATCTGCGCGTGGCCGGCCATGAACGCTTCAGCGGCTTCTCGCGGCACGCCGCGCGCGACGGTCTCTTCGAGGGCTTCTTTCATCCAGCAGCAGGCTGCCGCTACGAGAATCTCCGCCATTGCGGGCTCGAGCAGAGCGAACTGCTCCGGCGTCACCCGAAGAGCCCGCTTCACAGGGCCGAACATATCCTTGCAGACTTCGATCCCTTCCTCGAAGTGCTCCTCCTCGCCCTCGATCAGCGCAACCACGATATCCTGCTGAGCCACGCCGCCGAAATAATCCGACTGCGCCTCGGGCGTCGGCTGCACGGTAAAGAAGGGCGGGTGGCACGGATGCGCAATCATCTGGGTGACGCCCTCCCTCGAGGGCAGCTCTCCGATGTAAGCGGCCGCGGCATCGAGCATGATCAGCGTTCCGCCGTCTTTCATCAAGGGCACGAGTTCCCGCGCGATGCGGCCGATCAGCGCATCGGGGACGGCCATGACCACATGGTCAGCCTGCCGCATCGCCTCCGGCGTCGGCGTGAGGTCAAGCCCTGCAGCCTTACGCGGATCGCTTTCGCACAGCAGCAGGCGCCAGCGTCCGGCTGATGTCAGTTTCTCCGCGGCGCGGGCGCCCATCTTGCCGCCCGCTCCGATGATGGCTACGGTTTTCATGATTGCCTCCGCTATTTGAGAATCCATCTGCGCAGGTTTGCAATGCTCTCTTCCACCCAGGACTGTTCCTGTTCAATGGTTTCATCGATCGTGGCCAGCTCCGGCGGCCAGAGTTCGAGGATCGCGCTTTGACATCGGCCGCCGAGCTTCGAAAGAATCCAGGGAATGTCCAGCTGGCCGCGCCCGGCGGGCCGGCCTTCGACGCGGAATCCCATCCTGTGCCACTCGCGGCGGACGACGAAGTCTTTGACGTGAAAGCACAGCGTCAGGGGCGCGAGATGCTCCGTCACCCAGCGCCAGCCTTCGCAGATGGCCAGCGAGTTGGCCGTATCGAGCGTGGCGCCGAGCCGCGGCCCCCGGAGCAGACGCTCCAATTCCACGGCCGGCGTCACCGAGTTCTCCAGGGCCAGCGGGATGCGCGCCTTCTCCAGCCACGGCACGGCGGCCTGGAGCTGCTGCTCGATCCACTCCGCCGGGGGCGCCTGCCCTGCCTCTTCCGCAAGCACGGTCCGCAGCAGCGGCGCGCCAGCCTGCCGGCACAGCTCGAGCTGGCGGCGGATCTCTTCCGTGTCGAGCCCCGCCATGCCGATCTCCAGAGTCAGACTGCGCCGGCGCGCCTCGCGGATGACATCATCCGCCTGGCCTGGCGCAAGCGGAAAATTCGGGCCGAATTGCACCCGCTTCACGCCCAGCGTCGAAGCGCGCTCGAGCAGCGCGCCGGCGTCCATCCGCCCTTCGGCCAGCGACCACATATAGCAATAAGTGCCGATGCCGAGTTCCATGGACGCCTCAGGCATTGCCCAGGGAAATGACGACGATCGCGGCGATCAGCGTGCCGATGCCGGCCATCGAATAGCGGAGCGCGCGCGGCGGCGCTCCGCGCCACTCGCCGCTGAGCCGCCCGAGAGTGTTCGATGTGATGAGCGCCATGGACATGAACAGCGGCCAGCCCACGACTGGGCCGAGGTCGCCCAGAGCCGTTGCGCCAAAACCGTAGACAAGGAAGCTGGCGAAACAGAGGACGCCCATGAGCGAAGCCCAGAGAGCGTTCTGCATGGAATGGGCGCGGAATTCAGCCAGGGCGTCGTCATCCAGCACGCGCTTGAGCGCATAAAGCGCGTTCGGGAAAAAGCCGGCCAGAAGCGTCACCAGCCAGATCGCGTTGGTCGCGTCGTTCGGACTGGCGCCGAGCTCTTCGGCGCGCCGCTGGAGGCCGGCGCCGAAGGCGAAGCTCAGATTCAGCATCGGACTGAAGACGCCCGCCAGGAAACAGATCAGCAAAGCCGCGCCGAACCCCTGTCTCGCGCGCCGCCCTCCGGCGGTCGAATCCTCGCGGATCTTGCCCGCCTTCGCGCACAGGAAGATGCCGCCAAGCACGATGAGAGTTCCTGCCAGAAGCGATGCGCCCTGCCGCGTCCACAGGCGGTCCGGGTGCAGAACGATGAGCGGGACGAACGTTCCGATCGGCGCAATCAGTCCCAGAATCAGCCCGTAGCCGACAGCGAGCCCCATGCGGTCCACTCCAATCCCGAACAGCACGGAACCGATTCCCCACCCGAGCCCGAACAGAATCGAGCTGGCCAGAGCGCCGCGGTCGGCCGTGGCGAGAACCGTCCAGAGACCGGGAACCGTGAGCAGCGAAGCGAGCAGCGGCACAACCACCAGGCCAGCGAGGCTGTACACAAACCACCCATGGCCCCAGCGCCAGCCAACCAGCTTTTTCATGGGCGCCACAAAGCTGCCGTTGAAAATGCCTCCCAGCAAAACTGCCAGAATACCCCATGCAATTTCAGGCTTCATTGCGGGACGTCTCCTGCAAAAACAGCTTCCAATGGAGGGGCATCCAGAACGGCTTTTACGGAATGAACAGTGGCCGAGGCTACGCCAAGACGCGAAAAATTGGCCAGCGCGCCGCGCGTCCACGCGGCGCCGAACGCCGTGCCAAGGCGCGCATCTTCGACGCCCGGCGGAGCGAACCTCACGGGACTCAGAACCAGCGGCGAGCCGCCGGCGAACGAGCGGACCGTTTCGATCATCGATTCGTGCGAGGCCAGATTGGCCATGATGCTCTCATCATCGAAAGCATGCACCTGGGGGTGGAGTCCGAAGGCCACTCCGTGGGAGAAGTCCGAGGCGCGGTTGCGGTTCAGCTCGGCGAAGTGGCCGGTGGCGCCGGGCAGGACGGGCACGTTCGCGAAACGTGCGCGCACCATCTGCACCCAGACGGCGGACGCCACAGGCTCGCCTCTGCGGTAGACGATGACGCGCGCCAGAGGGGCGGCAGAGGCATCCACGGCGGCGAGTTGCCTCTCAGGCTCGTCCCCCAGCTCCAGAGCCAGCTCGACCGGAAGGTTCCACCGGGCTGCTTCGGCAAGGCGGGCAGGGTCTTCCAGCCGGAGGTGAGAGATCTTCAGGCGGTGCAGCCGTTCCACGTTCCCCGGTTCGGGAGGCACGGCGTCGAGGACAAGCCCCAGGGGCGCCTGTCGCACCGCGCCCGAATGGACGAGCCGGAGCTCCACGGACTGCTCCACCGTCGCGCCCGGCTGAACGCCGGCCGGAAATGGCAGGGAAAGCGGAGTGGGGTACGTCTTGAAATTTGCGTCAGACCAGTTCCTCTGGTCCTCCATTTCCCAGATATCTCCGGAAAAGGCGATGTCGATTTCCCGCCCTTGGGCAAAACCATACCGCATTGAGCGGATGTCCAGCACTGGCTGGTGAGGAGAAATCAGTCTGGGAAAAACTCTCTTTTCGCTGCGTCCGTCCGGACGCGTGACGACGATTTCCCGTCCCATGCAGGCCAGGGGATGATGGACGCACAGTCCGATCCGGTTCTTCCTGAACGCGCTCAGAGCCTCGCCCGCCACGGTGTATCGGATGGTTCCCTCCGCCTTCCCTTCGATCACAGCGCGCCACTGGAAGCGGATTCCGCCGCTGTCGTGAAGCGCCTGGAATGAAATCCGGAAGCCGTCCGGTCCCGCGCCGTGACTCAGCCCCTCGATCCGGAACGGAACGGTGCCCCAGTTCTCGTCGCGAAGGGCGAAGTAGATGCGTTCCACCGCTTCCGCGCCCGCGGCGCGGATGTGCCACAGATCCCCATCGCGAAACTCGAGCGCCCACTCGCCTGCCTGAAGGTGCATGACGGTCCTCCTCTGGCGATCAGACTGGAACCGCGGCGCCGCGCGCAGCTGACTCGTAGGCGGCGAAGATCAGCCGCACGGTTTTCAGGTTGTCCTCGCCCGACGTTTCAATCTCGCCCTCGCCCCGCAGCCCGCGCAGGATGTTCTCGTGGCAGGGCACAATGCTCGAGTGAACCACGTCGTACGCCGGGTTCGCCCAGGCGTAACGGGGCGGCGGGATGCGGCGCGCGTGCGTTCCGTCCTTCGTGGTCGTCCGCAGCCAGAAGTCCGGCGCGAGTTCGAGCGATCCGAGGCTGCCTTCCGAGAAGATGAACGTCTCGGGAAAACGGTCGCGCTCGAGATGGTTCTCCGCGTAGCCCATCTCGATGGTGACTGTCGCGCCGTTCCGGGTGCGCAGCATCACCGTGGCCACGTCTTCGCCCCTGATGTTGGCGTGCACGCGCTTCGTCTGACAGTAGAGCAGGTCCGGCTCGCCGCACAGGAACCGGGCTGTGTCGAGAAGGTGGCTGCCGATGTCGGTAAGAATGAACTGCTCGAGCTCCGCCAGGAAAGGTTGATTCTGGAACACGGGAAAGCCGCTGACCATCGTGATGCGCGTGCGGAAGACATCCCCGATGACGCTGCTGTCCAGCGCCTTCCTGAAAGCCCGGATCGGAGTCTGCCAGCGCCAGTTTTCGTTGATCGCCAGCGCAACGCCGCGCTCCCGGCAGAGTTGAACCATGTCTTCGGCGTCCTTCAGAGCCGCCGCCATCGGCTTCTGGCAGACCACCGGATACCCCATGCCGGCGGCGAGTTTCGTGAATTTCGCATGCGTGCCGACATCGGTGAGCACGTCGACGAAGTCGGGCTTTTCTTTTTCGATCATCTCCGCCGGATCGTCGTAGACGTGTTGCACGCCGAACTCGCGGGCAAGCGCTTCCGCTTTGGCGCGCGTGCGGTTGTAAATGCCCGCGCACACGGCGCCGCCCGTTTCAAGCCACCCTGCCAGCTGATACCGCGCCCAGAATCCGGCGCCAATCATGACAAAGCGCAGTTTGCGCACTTGTGTGCCTCCCCGTTACGCAATCAGGCATATCATACTCCGAAATTGCGGCCCGGCCTGCGCGCCCCGCAAGGCGCACGGCGCGCACGTCACTTCCCGATGCAGAACGTGGAGAAGATGCGGTTGAGGATGTCGTCGGCAGTCGTGGCGCCGGTGAGGGCGTCCAGCGGCCGCAGGGCGGCGTAACAGTCCAGCAGAAGCAGCTCGTGCGGCAGACCGATCGAGTTGGCCTCGCGGGCTTTCTGTGCAGCCTCGCGCGCTTCGCGCAGCAGCGCCTCATGCCGGGCGCTCGTGATCAGCCCGGACTGTGGAGCGGCGATGCCGTCGGGAGCGATGCGCCGCACCAGCAGGTGTTTCAGTTCATCGATGCCTTCGCCAGACTGCGCGGAGACGGCAATCTCTTCCAGCCCGGGCTCCATCCGCCGCGGCAGGTCGCTCTTGTTACCCACGACGATCCGCCAGCCCTGCTGTTTCGTGCGCTCCAGGATCTCAAGGTCGGCTCCGGTGAGCGGCTCGCTCAGGTCGAGCACGACCACAGTGAGATCTGCGTCCGCCATCGCGCGCTGCGCGCGCTCGATACCGAGCCTTTCTACGACATCGGTGCTCTGGCGGATGCCTGCGGTGTCCAGCAGCCGCACAGGCACTCCCTCGAGCGAGAACGATTCGCTCACGGTGTCGCGCGTCGTGCCCGGGATATCGGTGACGATGGCGCGGTCCTGTCCGAGCAGCGCATTGAACAGGCTGCTCTTGCCGACGTTGGGCCGGCCGACAATGGCCAGCGTGATGCCGTCATGGACATACTTCCCCCACGCATAGCTGGCCAGCAGCCGGTCGAGGCCTTCCAGCACGCCGCCGAGCCGCGCGTCGATCTCTTCGGCAGGTGCCACGGACACGTCGTCTTCCGCGAAATCGATGCCCGCTTCGAGCAGCGAGATCAGCTCCACCAGCCGGTCCTTCACAGGCTTGACGGCCCGCGACACCGAGCCCTCGAGCTGCTGCGCGGCGACGCGCGCCTGATACAGCGTCGTGGCCTGAATGAGGTCGCGCACGGCCTCGGCCTGCGGCAGGTCGATGCGCCCGTTGAGATAGGCGCGCAGCGTGAACTCGCCCGGCTCGGCGGCGCGTGCGCCGGCGCGGAGGGCGCGGCTCACGCAGTGGCGCAGAACGACCGGCGAGCCGTGGCAGGAGATTTCGATGACGTCTTCCGCCGTGTAGCTGCGGGGCGCGGCGAAGAACGTGACGATCACCTCGTCGATGGGAGCGCCGTCCTCATCGAGCAGGAAGGCATGAGCCGCCCTCCACGGCTTCCACTCATGCTGTGCGGGCAGGCGGAGAATGGCTTCCGCGACGGCGCGGGACAGCGGACCGGAAATGCGGACGACGCCTAGGCCGCCGGCCCCAGGCGGCGTGGCAAGGGCGACGATCGTATCGTGGGTGTTCACCGCAGTGCGGCGTTAGTGGCGCGGTCGGCGGTCTCCGCGGCCGCGGCCCCGCGGCCCGCCTTTGCCTCGGGGACCGCGGCCGCCGCCGTTGTCTCTGCCGCGCGGGCCGCCGTCTCGGCGGTCCCGCCGTCCCGATGGGCCGGACTGCGAAGACGGCCGCCGGGGAGGCGGCGGAGGCGCTGGCGGCTCCGGCAAGGAAGGCATGCCGGCCGGATAAACAACCACGTGACGGTACGGACCCGTGCCCGAGCTTTCGCTGCGCAGATCGGTCATGTCGCGCAGGGCGAGATGGATCAGCCGGCGCTCCCGGCTGTTCATGGGGCTGAAGCGGTACGGGGTCTTCGTCTCGCGCACCCGGTCGGCCACGGTCAGCGCGCTCAGGCGCAGCTCTTCCTGGCGCAGCAGCCGGGTATCGTTGGCATCAAAGCAGATCAGCGCGTGCTCGTCGGCCTCCATGCGCAGCACTTCCTGCGTCAGCTGCTCCAGCGCCAGCAGCACTTCGGCCTTGTTGTTGGTCAGGAAGTGAAGATCCGGGCCGCTGAATTTCACCACCAGGGACGGCTTTTCGAAATAATCGCCGGCGTCGGGGCCGTCCAGGATCTCGTACTCGACGTCCAGATCCATGGCGTCGAGCACGGCGTCGAGAAAGTCGGCGATCTTGTCGCCCACTGTGTCGACCGTGTAGAGTCGCTCGCTCATCAGGTTGCTTCCTTACTTCGTCTTCGGCGCCTAGGCGGGCGCCGGGGAGGGCTTGGCAGCGGTCTTGTTGAAGAAGTACTGCTGTACGATGCCGACGACGTTGCCAGTGAGCCAGTATAACACCAGGCCGCTCGAGGCGCTGTAAAACAGCACGGTCAGCATCACCGGCATCATCACCATCATCAGCCGCTGCTGGCTGGGATCGGGGCTGGCCACGGGCGTCATCTTTTGCAGGATGACCTGCGTCACCAGCATCCCGACGGGCAGAAAGCGGATGACCGTGGCTTCCGGCTGGGAAAGGTCGGTCACCCACAGCCACTGCGCGCCGCGGAGTTCGATCGCCACGGAGAGCACCTTGAAGAAGGCGATGAAGAAAGGCATCTGCAGCAGAAGCGGCAGGCAGCCGCCCATCGGGTTGATGCCGTGCTTCTGGTACAGCGCGATCATCTCCTCGTTCATCTTCTGGCGCTTCGGGTCTTTCATCGACAGGCCCTTGTACTTGGCCTGCAGGGCCTGCAGTTCAGGCTGGATCTGCACCATCTTCTGCGAGCTCTTGAGCTGCGACAGGCGCAGCGGGAGCATCAGCAGGTTGATGATCACCGTGGCGATGACGATGGCCCAGCCCCAGTTCTGCGTCCAGTTGTCGTGGATCCAGTGCAGCGCCAGGAACAGCGGCTTGGCGATGAACCAGAACCAGCCCCAGTCGATCATCGTCTCCAGCTTCCGGTCGGTCGAGCGGAGAATGTCCGTGTCCTTGGGCCCGACGAAAAACGTCCACTCATTGACGGCGCGCCCGCCCAGCGAGACGCCCGCGTGGGGCTTCTCCTCGCCGCCCTCGGTCTCCGCCACCGGATCGCTCCAGGCGGTGAACTCGATGCCCGACTCGCCGCGCGGCAGCGCGACAGCGGCGAAATAGGTGTCTTCGATCCCCGCGAAATGGAAGGCTCCGGATGTCGTGATGGGGCCCTTGTCGGGAGAGTGGACGCCTTCTTCCACCAGCTTCTGTTTCGCGGCGTCGTAGTAGACAGTCTTCTGCACGCCCGTGGGGTTGTGCACGGTCTTGTCGCCGAAGCCGCCGCGCCAGGCAAGATGGTGCTCGACAGGACGGCCCTGGCTGGCGACTTCGCTGAGGAACTGCCCGCGGTAACGGTCCTGTTCAAACCGGAAGCGTTTCAGGGCCCGCGTTGCGCCATCGTCGTAGCGGAATTCCACTGTCAGCGGATCCGGCTGGCTGACGGCGAAGAGAGCAGTGTTGAGATCTTTGGCCGGCTTTTCGCGAGGAAAGACGTAGGAGTAGGCCCAGCCGGCTTTGGGCGCGGCAATGGCGTTGACCAGTTCCACCGGGTTGCCGCTGCTGTCCCTGTACTTCTTCAGAACCCAGCTGCGGATGACGGCGCCGCGGTTGGAGAAAACGATCCTGTAGACGGAGGTCTCGAGGATGTGGGTTTCTTCCTTCTCTGCGACGACCCGTTCTGAGGATGGTTGCACGGGCGCGGCGGCTTTCGACGGAGCAGCCGCCGGCGCCTTTGGCGCAGCGGACTGCTCCCCAGCCCCGGCCACTTTCACCTGCACCTCGACAGGCTCGGCCTTCTTCTGGGGCGGCGGCGCGGGTTTTGGCAGGAAATACTGCGAAGCGAACAGCACCAGACCCATCAGGCCGAAAGCCAGCAGGAGGCGGGTCTCCATGCTCATCTCGCTGCCTGCGGGCTTCTTGGACGAATCGGGCATTCCTACTCCTTGAGGACAGTCACTTCACCGGGTCGAATCCGCCCGCGCACAGCGGCTGGCACCGCGCCAGGCGCTTCAGCCCCATCCACACGCCCCGGGCGGCGCCATGCCGTTCCACCGCCTGCCTCATGTATTCGCTGCATGTCGGATGGAAACGGCAGGAGGAGGGCAGCAGAGGGGAGAGCCACCGCTGATAGCCGCGGATGAGAGCCAGCATCACGAGGCGCATTGGGCCACCACCCGGTCTACCGCAGCATCCAGTTCGTGTTGCGGCGCGTCAAGGCAGGCTTTGCGCAGGTTGAACACGATCCACCACCCCGGCGCCACCCGCCACAGCCTGCGGCGGATGGTTTCCCGCACGCGGCGCCGCATGCGGTTGCGAACCACCGCCTTGCCCAGTGCGCGCGGCGCGGTGAAACCGACGCGCGCCTCCCCGCTGCCGCTTTGCCAGCAGAAGGCCACGAAGTATGGGCTCACGACGCGGGTGCCTCGATCGTAGACGATCCGGAACTCGGCGGATCGCGTCAGCCGCTTGGACCGGGGAAACCGCTCGAGTCCGGCGCCGCCAGTGTTACTTGAGTTTCGCGTAGCGGACGGCCCGTTCGTCACTGACGGTGAGCTTCCAGCGGCCGCGCGCCCGCCGCCGCGCCAGAACCGCGCGCCCGGTCTTGGTCTTCATCCGGGCGCGGAATCCGTGCGTCTTGGCGCGCCGGCGATTGTTCGGCTGAAACGTTCTCTTCGGCATGGGTGATCCTGGAGGTCAGAGGCCCGCCCTCTTCTTCGCATTCTGCGGGCACAACACGAGTTCCCGCCCCGCCATCAGGGCGAACTTTCAGTATAAGAAGCGCCAATCGCAGGTGTCAAACATCCGGCCCGGAGCGAGGCGGTCAGGCGAAATCCTCTGGCCGCGCCACCAGCACTGTTCCTGCACGCATTTCGCGTTCAAGGGTGCGCCCCGCATAGCGCAGCCGCAACGCGCCTTCCTTCAGGCTGCGGACGCGCGCCTCTTCCAGCCGTCCGCCGCTCCAGTCCAGATCCACGATGAACCCGCCGCGCGCCCGCACGCCCCGGACGCGCCCGCTGCTCCACTCGTCCGGCAGGGCTGGCAGGAGCCGCACGACGCCCCTGTGGCTTTGCACCAGCATCTCGACGATGCCCGCCGCCCCGCCGAAATTGCCGTCGATCTGGAACGGCGGGTGGGCGCAGAACAGGTTCGCGTACGTGCCGCCGCCCGTCACCCGCACGCTTCCGTCTCCGCCCGGCACCGGTCTCAGAAGATTCCGCAACAGGCGCGCCGCGCGGTTGCCCTCGCCAAGCCTGGCCCAGAAGCTCACTTTCCACGCGAGCGACCAGCCCGTCCCGCCGTCTCCGCGGCCTTCGAGCGACCTGCGCGCCGCTGCGGCAAGCTCCGGCGTCTCCTCCGGAGTGATCTCCTCGCCCGGATGCAGCCCCCACAGGTGCGAGACGTGGCGGTGCTGCAGCTCGGCTTCTTTGTACTCCTCCAGCCATTCCATCAGACGGCCGTCGCTGCCCGCGCGGCTGGGCGCCAGACGCGCGCGTTTGTCTTCGAGCTCCCGGCGCAGCTCCTCGCCCGTGTTGAGAATGCGCGACGCCTCGATCACGGCCGCGAACAGGGACCGCAACAACTGCATGTCGAACGCCGGCCCCATGCAGATCGCAGCGCGGCGGCCGTCCGGCAGAACAAAAGAATTTTCCGGGGAATTGGCCGGCGCGGTCACCAGCCAGCCGTGCTTCGGCTCCTCGATCAGCATATCGGCGTAAAAGCGGGCGGCGCCTTCGAGCACCGGCCACGCCCGCCGCAGAAATTCGCGGTCGCCGGTGAAGAGATAATGCTCCCACAGATGCTGGCACAGCCAGCCGGAGCCGCTCGCCGTGGCGCCCCAGCTGGCCTGTTCGCCCGGCGCCGTGAAGCCCCAGGCGTTGGTGATCGTGTGCGCCACCCAGCCGCGGGCCCCATAGTAAACCCGCGCCGTCTTCGAACCCGGCCGGACCAGGCTTTCCGTCAGCGCGAACAGCGGTTCGTGCAGCTCGCCGAGCCCGGTGACTTCGGCGGGCCAGTAGTTCATCTGCACGTTGATGTTCAGGTGCCAATCGCCATTCCAGGGCGTCTGCAGCTCCTCGGCCCAGATGCCTTGCAGATTGGCGGGCAGTCCGCCGGGGCGCGAACTGGAAATCAGCAGATAGCGCCCGTACTGGCAGTAGAGCGCGGCCAGTTGCGGGTCGCCGCCTTTTTCATAGGCCTCCCGCAGGCGCTCCGGCAGCGGCAGATCGCTCCGCCCTGGCCCAAGATCGATGGAGAATCGCTCGAACCACCGCTGGTAGTCCGCCACGTGCTCCTCCCGCAACCGCCGCCACGGCCGCCGCGCGCGGCGCTGATGCTCTGCGCAGATCCGCACGGGGTCGCCGCCCGAGAGCTTCGCGAACCGGGAATAGTTGGTGGCGGCCGTCATGGCGAGGACCGCTTCGGTCGCATTTTCCACCCGGATTCTGCCATTTTCGGCGGAAATTCTGGCATTTTTCGCCTGAATTTCGAGCCGCGCGGCGAAGCGCACGCCGTCTCCCCCGCGCCCGTCGGCCAGCGCGCCGGACATCACAAGCGCGCGGCTGCCGTCCGCGGAGGTCCGCGCGCGCTCCGGACGGCTGAGCGACACGCGGAATTCCAGCCCGCCGGGGCGCGAGCAGGACAGCCGGATCAGGATCGCCTGTGCCGGCGCGCTGACGAACACTTCGCGTTCGTGCCGCGCGCCTCCGGCTTCGTAGGAAACGCGCGCCACCGCAGTTTCGAGATCAAGCTCCCTGCGGTAGTCTCTCGCCTCCTCCGGATGATCGAATTCGATGCGCAGATCGCCCAGGATCTGGTAACACCCGTAGGGCAGGTCCTTGCCGCGGGCGTGCCCGGAGCCTTTCCCCTTGCACACGAAATGGCGGTTGACCAACTGCTCAGCTTCCGCATTGCGCCCTTCGATCAGCAGCCGGCGGATTTCTGGCAGCGCCTCGACGGCGCCTTCCAGATCGGCGTCTTCCACTGAACCGGACCACATCGAGCTTTCGTTCAGAACGATGCGCTCCTCTTGCACGCCGCCGAAGACCATGGCGCCGAGCCGCCCGTTTCCCAGCGGGAGCGATTCTGTAAAGTGCCGCGCCGGGCTGCGGAACCAGAGCCGCAGCGGCGAGGACACGCTTGCAGAACCAGCTGCGGCAGACGCCGGCAGCGAGGCGAGGAACGCGCGGCGGTCGAGAGCCATGCCCTAACGATACATCCCGCGCAGATCGTTCCAGCGGATGCGGAGCGGGTCGAGGAATGCTTCGAGTCCTTTCAGCAGGCTGACCTTCGTGCCCTCCGCGTTCGCCCAGCGCACCGGAACCTCGAGAATCCGGAATCCGTGCTTCCTGGCGATATAGAGAATCTCGACATCGAACCCGAAGCCGTCGCTCTGCTGGCGCGCCGAGACGCATTGCGCCACGTCCCGCCTGAACAGCTTGAAGCCGCACTGCGTGTCCCGGTAGGGCAGGCCCGTGATGAGGCGCATGGCCAGGTTGAACACGCGCCCGCTCAGCTCGCGCATCCACGGCTGGTGCTTCAGCACAAGATCGCGGTCGAGCGCCCGGGAGCCGATGGCGCCATCGGCGTTCTCGCGGCGCACGGCCTCTTCCAGCCGGTCCAGATCCTCGATGGGCGCGGAGAGGTCCGCATCGGTGAACAGCACCCATTCGCCCTGCGCCTTCTGCATCCCGTGGCGCACGGCGTAGCCCTTGCCGCGGTTGCCGGGGTTCTGGAGCAGGCGGATGCGCGGGTCCGCGGCGGCCGCTTCGCGCACCACGTCGGCCGTGCGGTCGCGGGAGCCGTCGTCGACGGCCAGAATTTCAACAAAATCCAGCGATTTTGTTTCCACATACGCCGCGATCTCGCGCAGGGTCGCCGGGAGGCGCCGCTCCTCGTTGTAAGCGGGGATGATGATGCTGAGCGACCGCAAGTGTCCCATTATAATGAAGGTTTCCCGCAAAGGAGTCCCGCATTGTCCCTCGAGCAGGAGCTTTTCGAGCAGCGTTTCGCGCGCATCCGCGAAATTGAGGCGCTCGGCTGGCGCCCCTACGGCCAGCGGTTCGAGTTCACGCACACGGTGCCGCAGATCCGCGCCGGATGGGGCGGCGCGGGCAGCGAAGACCTGGAAGCCAATCGCGTGCAGGTGCGCGCCGCAGGGCGCGTCATGACGGTGCGGCGGATGGGCAAGGCAGGTTTCTTCCACATGCAGCAGCTCGGCGAGCGCCTCCAGGTCTATGTGCGCAAGGACGCCGTCAGCGACAACGAGTTCCGCCTCTACCAGCTTCTCGACCTCGGCGACATCGTCGGCGTCGAAGGCTGCCTGTTCCGCACGAAGACCGGCGAGCTGTCGATCCACGCCGAGAAGCTCACCTTCCTGTCGAAAAACCTGCTCGGGCTGCCGGAGAAATACCACGGGCTGGAAGACGTCGAACTGCGCTACCGGCAGCGTTATCTCGATCTCATCGCCAACCCGGAAGTGCTGAAGGTGTTCGAAACGCGCGCCCGGGTCATCGCATCCCTCCGGCGCCAGCTGAACGACCGCGGGTTCGTGGAGGTGGAAACGCCGATGATGCAGCCGCTCTACGGCGGCGCGGCGGCGCGTCCTTTCATCACGCACCACAACACGCTGGACATCGACCTCTATCTGCGCATCGCCCCCGAGCTCTACCTCAAGCGGCTGGTGACGGGCGGCATGGAGCGCGTCTACGAGATCAACCGCAACTTCCGCAACGAGGGCATCTCGACGCGCCACAACCCGGAGTTCACGATGCTCGAGTTCTACCAGGCGTACGCCGATTACCGCGACCTGATGGACCTGAGCTGCGAACTTCTGAAGCAGACGGCGCTGGACGCCACAGGCTCGACAAAGGTCATCTACAACGGCGTCGAGCTCGACTTCGGCAACGTGCGGCGCTACCGGATGCGCGAGGCCATCATCGAATTCTGGAAGCACGGCCCGAAGCCCACGCCCGGGCAGGTGCGCGACCCCGAGTGGCTGCTGCGGCACTCCGACAGGCAGACGCCGGGCGAGGCTCTGGTGGACCTGTTCGAACGCCACTGCGAAGAGGCGCTCGTGCAGCCGACGATCATCTACGAGTACCCGGTGGAAGTCTCGCCGCTGGCCAGACAGAACCCCGAAGACCCTTCGATGACCGACCGCTTCGAGATCTACGCTGCGGGCATGGAGATCGGCAACGCCTTTACCGAGCTGAACGATCCCGACGAGCAGCGCCGGCGGTTCGAGATGCAGCTCGCCATGCGCGAGCGCGGCGACGAGGAAGCGCATCAGATGGACGAGGACTACCTGCGCGCGCTGTGTTACGGCATGCCGCCGACTGCCGGCGAAGGCATCGGCATCGACCGGCTGGTGATGATCCTCACGGGCCAGAAATCCATCCGCGACGTGATCCTGTTCCCGCTGTTGCGGCCCGAGGGTGAAATCGGAATTGCCGAGTGGCTGCGGCGGGCTTCTGCAAAGTGACCCGGACCTTCGAGTGGTTTGTCGCCGCCCGCTATCTGCTGGCGAAGCGCCGGCAGGCGGTGATTCCTCTCGTGACAGCCGTGTCCGTGGCGGGCGTCGCGGCGGGTGTGATGGCGCTGGTGATCGCGCTGGCCATCAACAGCGGCTTCCGCCGGGCTCTCGAAGAGAGCCTCCTGGGCGCCACCCCTCATGTCGTGCTGCTCGAAAAGACCCCCTCGGCCGGAATCGAAAACTGGCGCGACATCACCGCCCGGGCGGCGCGGATCGATGGCGTGAAGGAAGCCTCTCCCGCACTCTATGCGAAAGTCCTGGCTTCCGGTCCCATGCAATCGGCCGAGGCGACGCTGAAAGGCATGCGGCTGGACTCGCCGGAATTGCGGGCGCACATCCGCGAAGGAAGCCTGGACCAGATCGAAAACCTGCGCGGGCTGCCGGGAATCGTGCTGGGATCGCAGCTGGCGCAGCGGATCGGAATGCGCTCGGGCGACGTCGTGCGCATTCTCAGCCCGCAGGGAGAGATGACGCCGTTCGGCATGCGGCCGGTCGAGTTCCGCTTCCGCGTGGCCGCCATCTTCGAGTCCGGCTTCTTCGACCTCGACAACCAGCTGGCGCTCACGACCATCGCGCAGGCGCAGCGGGTGCTGGCTCTGCCGGACGTGGTCAACGCAATCGAGCTGAAGCTGGACGACCCCGGCCGCGCGCCACAGGTGGCGCAGGCGGCCGAAGCCATCGCCGGGCCGGAGCTGGGCGCGTCGCACTGGATGGAACAGAACCGCCAGCTGCTGAACGCGCTGCGCATGGAGAAGATCGTCAGCGTGATCACCATCTCGCTCATCCAGCTCGTCGCGGCGCTGAACATCCTGACGGCGCTGTTCCTGCGCGTGATGGAGAAGAAACGCGACATCGCCGTGCTGCTCTCGATGGGCGCGCGCCGGGCGCAGATCGCGCGCATCTTTCTCTGGCAGGGGCTGATGCTGGCCGGAGGCGGCGTGGCGCTCGGGCTGGCGCTGGGCTACTCTCTCAGCGGCCTGGCCGGGCGCAACCGCTGGATCCGGATCGACGAGGAGATCTATTCCCTCTCGTACGTCCCGTTCGATCCGCGCTGGACCGATGCGCTCTGGATTGCTGCGCTGGCGTTCGCCGTGGCTCTGCTGGCGGCATGGTATCCGGCGCGCGCGGCCGCTTCGGTGGCGCCGGCGGAGACGTTGCGCTACGAGTAGAAGAACCGGGCTCCGGCCCGGGCCGGACGGGAAGAGCGGGCAACCAACCATGAGCACTGGAGCATTGCTGATTCATGTGACGGGCCAGGACCGCCCGGGCGTCACGCATGCGCTGACTTCCGTGCTGTCGCACCACGGCGCGCGCGTGCTGGACATCGGGCAGGCGGTGATTCACGACGCGCTGGCGCTGGGCATCCTCATCGAGCTGACCCCGGCCCTGCGCACCTCGACGCTCATGACGGATCTGCTGCTGGAAGCGCACCGCCTCGGAGTGCAGGCGCGCTTCACCGAGGTCAGCTCGGAGCGGTACGCGGAGTGGGTGGGCCAGCAGGCCAAACGCCGCTACATCGTGACCGCACTGGGGCGGCGGCTGGACGCGGAGCATCTCGCCGCCATCGCGGGGGAGGTTTCGCGCGCCGGCCTCAACATCGACCGTATCGACCGCCTTTCGGCCCGCGTTCCGTTGGAGGAAGCGATGGCCGAGCCCCGCTCCTGCGTCGAATTCACGGCCAGCGCCGCGGACGCCTCCACCGAGCCCGACGAGGGCGCGCTGCGCACGGCGCTGGCGCGGCTGGCGGGTTCAGGCGGCATCGATATCGCCTTCCAGCACGATTCGGTCTGGCGGCGGCACCGCCGCCTGGTGGCTTTCGACATGGACTCGACGCTGATTCAGGGCGAGGTGATCGACGAGTTGGCCGCCGAGGCAGGCGTGGGAGAACAGGTGCGCCGCGTGACGGAGGCCGCCATGCGCGGCGAGCTCGATTTCGAGCAGGCCTTCCGCCAGCGTGTGGCGCTGCTGCGCGGACTGCGCGAGGAAGCGCTCCAGCGCGTCGTGCAGAGGATTCCGCTCACCGAGGGAGCGGAGCGGCTGACGCGGACGCTCAAACGGCTCGGCTACCGCATGGCGATTCTCTCCGGCGGCTTCACCTTCTTCGGGCGCGTGCTCCAGGACAGGCTGGGAATCGACCATCTCCACGCCAATACGCTCGTCATCCGGGACGGCGTCGTGACCGGCGAGGTGGCGCCGCCCGTGGTCGATGGCGCGGAAAAAGCGCGCAGGCTGCGGGCGCTGGCAGCGGAGCAGGGACTCGATCTCGAGCAGTGCATCGCTGTCGGCGACGGCGCCAACGATCTGCCGATGCTGCGCCTGGCAGGCCTCGGCATCGCCTTCCGCGCCAAGCCTGTAGTGCGCGCCGGCGCCCGCCAGGCCATCTCGGCCGTGGGGCTGGACGGAATCCTCTATCTGCTGGGACTGCGCGACAGGGACGCGGCTCTGGCCGGCGAGTGACGCCCGCGCTCAGCCGAGCGGATAAGACTTGGGAACCATGAACGTGCGCTTCCACCGCGTCTTGGTGAAAAAGTTCAGCCCCAGGTCGATCAGATGCTCGATGGAGATGAAGTTCGGATCGGCCAGCCGCTCCGTGCTCGTGTCGTAAGACCAGAAGATGATCGACGGCTTCCCGATGATGTTCTCCCGCGGGACGAAACCCCAGTAGCGGGAATCAAGCGAGTTGTCCCGGTTGTCGCCCATCGCGAAGTAGTGTCCCGGCGGAACAACCACTTCCCCGTTCACCACGTGGCGGGCGAGCATGTCGTACGCTGCTTCCGCCAGCCGCGTGTTCGGCTCCGAGGGGAAATTGTCGCGGTAGGAATCGACGTAGGGCGTCTTGTGGACGACGTACGGCTCCTCGACCGCCTTGCCGTTCAGGTAGAGCTGCTTGTTGACGATGCGGAGCCGGTCTCCCGGCACGCCGACGATCCGCTTGATGTAGTTCTCGCGCGGATTCAGCGGAAACCGGAACACCACGATGTCGCCGCGCTTGACGTCGACGTACGGCAGCAGAAACCGGCTGATGGGCCCCGGCGGCGCGTAAGCCAGCTTGTCGACGAACATGTGGTCGCCGATCAGCACTGTGTCTTCCATCGAGCCCGTGGGCACGACGAAGGCCTGCAGCAGCGTCGTCGTGCCGAACAGCAGCAGGATGATCGTCACGGCCCATTCCGAGACGAACGAACGGATTTTTTCTGCCAGATCCGGCTTGAATTCCTGCTTCTTTTCGGCCGGAGGCGCGGCGGTCTTCTTCAATGCATTCTTCATGGCGGAACAGCGTCACTGCAGCGCGGCATGTCCGCGGATCAACATGAACGTGCGGCGCCAGCGCGTCTTCGAAATGAAATTCGTTGCCAGATCCTTCCAGTGTTCCAGCTGAAAGCCGGGCCCCGCCAGGCGGTGCGTGGGCGCGTCGTACGACCAGTACACGAGCAGAGGTTTGCCGATGATGTTCTCCCGCGGCACGAAGCCCCAGTACCGGGAATCGAGGCTCGAGTCCCGGTTGTCGCCGAGCACGAAATACCGCCCCGGGGGCACCACAAGCTCTCCGCCCGCGACGTGCCGTTCAAGCATCTCCTCCGCCCGCCGGTCCACGCGCGTGTTGGGTTCGGACGGAAAGTTGTCGCGGTAGGAGTCGATGTAGCTGGTCTTGTGCACCTTGTAGGGTTCCTCGATGCGGCGGCCGTTGAGGAACACCTCCTTGTTGACGATCCGGATGCGGTCGCCCGGCACGCCGATGACCCGCTTGACGAACGTCTGCCGCACATCGGCCGGATACCGGAACACGACGATGTCTCCTCTCTTCACCGGCGTGTAAGGCAGCAGATGACGGCTGACCGGGCCGGCGGGCGCATAGGCCAGCTTGTCCACCAGCAGGTGGTCGCCGATCAGCAGGCTGTCTTCCATCGAGCCGGTGGGAATGACGAAGGCCTGCACGAGCGTCGTGGTCCCAAACAGGAGAAGGATGATCGTGATGATCCACTCGGTGACGGCGTTGCGCGCCGCCGCCGCGGACGCCTGCGGAAGAGCCTGCTGCGGCGCCGGCTCGGGCTGCGGTGCGGGCTCGGGCTGGACGGGCGGGCTCTCCGGCGTCACCCTTGTCATTGTAGCGGATCGGGCGCGCGCGGCTCCGCCGGCGCGTTCGGCTCGGGCATCAGACGCACCTGCAGCGACTCGGAAAGCACGTTGCCGGGCGACAGCACGGCTTCCAGCCGGAAGTGGACGTCCGGGCTGGCGTTCCGGTAGATCAGCGCGCCTCGCGCGATGTCTTCCTTGCGCAGCTCGATGATCTTCGTGTTGTCTCCATCGCGGATGACCAGCGACGCGGCGCGGCAGACCTGCAGGGCGGGAGCGGCAGGGTTCCACCGGAAGTGGATCGTTTCGCCGAACTGCAGGGCTGAAAGCCCAAGCGCGTACGGGTCGGCGGGTTGCGGCGGCGGCGTGGCGCGGGAGTACGCGCCCGCAATCTGAAATCCGATCGCCACCCCGGCCAGCAGGAACGTGACGAGCGCAGCAGCCCAGAGCCAGGTGTAGGACGGACGGGGCGGCGCGGCAGGCTCGTCTTTCGGCAGTTCCGTCTCCATCGGGGCGGGCGCCGGTGCGGAAGGAGGCTCGGAGACGGGCTCGGGCGCCGCTCCCGCCACGGTGCCCCGCGGCGTTGCGCCGCCGCCCATTTCCTTCCGCCGGAAAACGAACGTCGATTCGGGAGGACCCGCCCGGAACGCACCCTCGCTGCGCAGGAAAAAGCCCGCCTCCGCGGGCCTCATGGCGTAGGGCCGCACGATCAGGCAGACGGCGTGAGCCCCGGGGAAGAATGCGTCCAGCAGCTCGACGTCCTCTGCCGTGAGTTCGACTTCGCCCCGCGTGTGGGTCCTGTACAGGCCCAATGCCTGCAGCGGACGCCCGCGCCGCCCGTTCATGTCAGCCAGCAGTTCGGCCAGAGCGTCCCGGTCCCTGGGGGAAAGCACGAAATTCGGCCCGTACAGGTGCTCGCAGTCGAACGGCAGGCAGTCTTCGATCAGGATGTTCGGCTCCGCCTGCGAGCCGGATACCCTGCCGAGCAGGACTCCGCCGACTTCCATCCCCCGGCGCCGCAGCGCGCTGAAACCGCGGAGGGCTTCCGCGGCGATGCGGTCGACCACGCTGAAATCCAGCCAGAGGCTGGCCTTCGGCTTGCGGCTGTGATAGAGGAATCCGGCCGGCGCTGGCGCGGGTGGTTCGCTGGTCATCATAAAGGATGGCGGCCCGTTCGAAGTTTGCCGCCCTCTTCACACACGGACTGCCATCATTATCTCCCTTCGCGCCGCGGGCCTACCATGGGGCGGCTTTACAATAGTCGCGTGGCAGGAACGATTTTCGTGGTCGCGACACCCATCGGAAACCTCGCCGATCTCAGCCCGCGCGCTGTGGATACGCTCCGCTCCGTTTCCTGCATCGCCTGCGAGGACACCCGCCACACCCGCAGGCTGCTGGCCCGCTATGGCATTCAGACCCCTCTGCTCAGTTACCACGAACACAACGAAGAGGACCGCAGCTCCGAGCTGCTCGCGCGCCTCCGTCAGGGCGAATCCATCGCTCTGGTCGCCGACGCCGGCACTCCGCTGATTTCAGACCCCGGCTTCCGTCTCGTCCGCAAGGCGGCGGAAGCCGGCCTCCGCGTGGTTCCCGTTCCCGGACCCTCCGCCGCGATGGCGGCCCTGTCCGCCTCCGGTCTCGAAACCGACAGGTTCTACTTCGGCGGCTTCCTCCCCAGAAAACAGACCGAGCGCCGGAAACTGCTGCAGCAGCTCGCCGCGCTGGAAGCCACCCTGGTCTTCTACGAGGCCCCGCACAGAATCCTCCAGTCTCTCGAGGACATCGAAGCCGTCCTGCCGGGCAGACCCGTCGTCATCGCCAGGGAGCTGACCAAAATCCACGAGGAATTCCTGCGCGGTTCACCAGCGGACCTGCGGCAGGAATTGTCCCGCCGCGGTGCCGTCCGGGGCGAAATGACCGTCCTGATCGGGAAAAAGGAAGAAGGGGAAACGCCGCAGGCTCCGGCTCCGGATTCACGAAGCGTCAGAGAGCAGCTGCAGCAGCTGGAAAATCAGGGCGTGCCGCGCATGGAGGCGCTCAAACAGATCGCTCGCCGCTTCGGACTGTCTAAACGGGAGATCTATCGCCTGGCGGGTCTTCAGGATTGAGCCCCGTCCTGACCCAGCCACAGACGCCGGGCGTTCTCGACAGCCGACTTGATGTCCTCCGTCCGCGCCACCCCCCGCTCCAGAAAATGCAGCCCCTGCATGAGCCAATCGGCCAGATCAGGATTCGTGAGCGAATAATACACGTGGCGCCCCTGGCGTCGTTCCCGAACCAGGTGATGCGCCCTCAGGATGGCCAAATTCTGAGACACTGACGAATGACTGATGCGCAGCAGCTCCTGCAGTCCGTTCACGTCGCGTTCCCCCGCATGCAGTTCGATCAGAATCCGCAGGCGGTGGGGGTGGGCGATGGCGCCCAGAAGCTCGGCCAGCTCTTTGGCAATCAGGGCTCGGGCAGGAATGGGAGTGCCTCCGGGTAGTGTTCTCCACCCGCGATTATGGCCGAAACCATGCATCGGAGTCAAACATCTAAACATGTCGATGCCATAAGGCTTCGGGCCGGACGTGCGTGCCGGGCCGTCTATCGTCCTTGGCGCGCATGCCTGCCCGGAAGCCGGGTGGCGCCTGCGGCGCCAGGCGATCGTGACGGACGGGGACGGCGGGCGGAATCCGCTTCGGGCTCAGGGGCCAGGCAGGCGAGGAAAGTCTGACGCATGTCAGCCAAGGGATCACAACTGACGATTTATCACTCCGTCCACCCCATCGTGCGCCTGCGCGAGTGGCTCCATCTGGAATCGGAAGACGCCTGGGTGGTCGTCATTTACACCGCCGCCACGGGTCTGGTCGCGCTCGTCGTGCCGATCGCCGTGCAGTCGGTGGTCAATACCATCGCCTTCGGTACGCTGCTGCAGCCTCTGGCGGTGCTGACGATCATGGTATTCGTCGCCCTGATCGCCGTGGCGTGGCTCAACGGCTACCGGCAGTACGTCGTGGAAATGATCCAGCGGCGGATCTTCGCCCGCCTGGCTGGGGACGTCGCCGACAAGCTCGTCCGGGTGGAGCCGAAGGCCTTCGACCGCTACCACGGTCCTGAGCTGGTCAACCGTTTCCTGGAAGTCGTCACCGTGCAGAAAGCCGGAGCCACGCTTCTTCTGGACGGCCTCACGGTGGCCGTCCAGACGCTGATCGGCATGATCCTGCTGGCCGTCTATCACCCCTTCCTCCTCGCCTTCGACGTGTTCCTGGCGCTGAGCCTGTTCGTCGTTCTGGTGCCCATGGGGTCGGGAGCCATCCCAACGGCCGTGAAAGAATCCAAGGCCAAGTACAACCTGCTGGCCTGGCTGGAGGAGCTGGCCCGCCACCAGATCGCCGTGAAATCGCGCGCCGGCCTGATGCTGGCCATGGAGCGGACCAACGATCTGGTGAAAGACTATCTGCACTACCGCGCCGAGCACTTCCGCATCCTGCTCCGCCAGATCGTCGGCTCGTTCGTGCTGCAGGCCTTCGCCAGCGCCACCCTGCTGGGCGTGGGCGGCTGGCTCGTGATCGACCGCCAGATGACTCTGGGCCAGCTGGTCGCCGCAGAACTGGTGGTGGCGCTGGTCACCAGCGGCATCACCAAGTTCGGCAAACACCTCGAGCTGTTCTACGATCTGATGGCCTCGCTCGACAAGCTGGGCTATCTCACGGATCTGCCCAAGGAGCGCGAAGACGGCGAGCCCCTGCCCCGCAGGCACGGTCCGGCGTCGTTCCACATGGCCGCCGCCACCATCACGGCCGGCGATTCGATCCCGCTGCTGCGCGGCGTAAACCTGACCGCGGCCGCTGGTGAGCGCATCGGCCTGATCGGTTCCACCGGCAGCGGCAAGAGCACTCTGCTCGACACGGTCTACGCGCTCCGGCAGCCGGCGCAGGGCAGGCTGGAGATCGACGGCCGCGATTACCGCGAGCTGAGCCTCGATGATCTCCGCGACCAGATCGCGCTCGTGCGCGAACCGCAGGTCTTCGAGGGTTCGATTCTCGAAAACCTGCGGCTCGGGCGCGAGGATCTGTCCACCGAGCGCGCCCGCGAGGCGCTCGAAGAAGTCGGACTTCTCGACCACGTGCTGAAAATGCCCGAAGGCATCAACACCCGCGTGGCCACGGGCGGCGCGCCTCTGTCGGCTGGACAGGCCATCCAGCTCGAACTCGCGCGGGCGCTGGCGCACGAGCCGCGCCTGCTCGTGCTCGACGAATGCCTCGACTGGCTGGAGGACCTCCCTGAACGCAGCCGCCTGCTGGATCTGGTCTTCAGCCCCCGCGACCGCTGGACCGTGATCGTGGCCAGCCACAACGAGGAGATTCTGCGCCGCTGCGACCGCGTCTATGAAATTGCCGATGGGTGCCTCAAGGAGGTGACGAGATGAGTGCCCACGTTCTTCCCGTGATGGCTGAACTCGACAGCGGGAAACGGATCCGTTCCGTCGCCCGCTCGCTGGTGATCTTCTTCGTGGTTTCCGTCATCGCGCTGATCTTCACTCCCTGGCAGCAGAGCGTCTCCGGCATGGGCCATGTCTCCGCCCTGACGCCTGTCGAGCGCGTCCAGGCCATCAGCGCGCCCGTCGAAGGCCGCGTGGCGCGCTGGCATGTGCTGGAAGGCGCTCATGTGCGTGAAGGGCAGCTCATCGTCGAGCTGACCGACAACGACCCCATGATCCTCGACCGCCTGCGCAACGAGCGCCAGGCCGTCGGCGAGCGCCTCATGATGGCGGAAGGGCGCGCCGCCGCCCATGAAGAACGGCTCGCACGGCTGCAGGAGTCGAAAACAAACGCCGTCAACGCCGGCCGCAACCGCGTGCAGATGGCCAACGACAGGATCGTCCAGAACGAGCAGGCCATGCGGGCTGCCGAGGAGCGCCTCACGGCGGCGAGGCTGAACATCGCCCGGCAGAAGAGTCTTCTTGACCGCGGACTGACAAGCCAGCGCAGCGTCGAGCTCGCCCAGCAGGAGTTCGCGACCGCTGAAGCCGAAGTGCGCCGCGCCCTGGCTTCCCTCAACGCCGCCCGGACCGAGCGTCAGGCGCTCGAGGACGACCTGCGCAAGATCATCGCCGACGCCGACGCCGCCATCGAGAGCGAGCGCGCCTCGCTCAACCTCGCCCGCGCCGAGATCGCCAACATCAAGGCGGAACTGCAGCGCGTGGACTCCCGCCTCGCCCGCCAGCAGACCCTGAAGGTCTTCGCCCCGCGCAACGGCACCGTGCTCCGGCTGCTGGCTCAGCCAAACAGCGAACTGCTGAAAGGCGGCGAGCCGGTGGCCCTCTTCGTGCCCGATGCGCAGGAGCCGACCGTCGAGCTCTGGCTTGACGGCATGGACATGCCGCTCGTGCACGTCGGCGACAAGGTGCGGCTGCAGTTCAACGGCTGGCCCGCCATTCAGTTCGTCGGCTGGCCCGCTGTGGCCGTAGGCACGTTCGGTGGAGTCGTCCGCCTCGTGGACGCCGCCGAAACCAATGGCGGCAAGTTCCGCATTCTCGTCACCCCAGACCCGGAAGATGATCCGTGGCCTTCGGCCCGTTATCTCCGCCAGGGCGTGCAGGCCAAGGGCTGGGTCCTTCTGCGGCAGGTGACGCTCGGCTGGGAGCTTTGGCGGCGCTTCAACGGCTTCCCGCCGGTCATCGCGGAAAACGAGCCCGGGGCGGCGGGGGCGAAAGGGAAGAAGAAGTGATGCGCGTCCTCGCTCTTCTGGCCGCCGCCCTGCCGCTGGCGGCTCAGGAGCCGCTGCGGCTCGAGGAAGTGCTCGAGTCGGTCGACAGGCATTATCCGCCCCTGCTGGCCGCCCTGCAGGATCGCGTGCTGGCCGCCGCCGACGTGCTTGTCGCTTCGGGCCGCTTCGATCTGTCTCTCAAGAGCGGCTACGAGGGCGATTACCTCGGCAAGTACCGCAACGATGTCTACCGGGCCGGCGTCGAGCAGGCGACCCAGTTCCAGGGCATGACCTATTTTGCGGGCTACCAGCTCGGCCGCGGCGAGTTCGCCTCCTATGACGGAAAATTGCAGACCGACCCTGGCGGCGAATACAAGGCCGGCCTGCGGCTCCCGCTGTTCCGCGACCGCGCCATCGACTCGCGCCGCGCCGATCTGCAGAAAGCTCTGATCGGCCGCCGTATCGCCGACCTCGGCATCGACCAGCAGCGGCTCGTCATCATCCAGCTCGCCACGCGCCGCTATTACGACTGGGTGGCCGCAGGCCAGCGGTACAACGTCGCCAGGTCCGTCCTGCAGGTGGCCGAGCAGCGCGACGGCCAGCTGCGCGAGGCCGCGCGCCTCGGCCAGATTCCGGCCATCGACGTCACCGACAACCAGCGAGCCATCCTGACCCGCAGGGCGCAGGTGATCGAGGCCGAGCGGGCGCTGCAGCAGGCCTCCATCGAGCTCTCGCTCTTCTACCGCGACTCCAGCGGCTCGCCCGTGCTGCCTCCGGCGGAGCGCCTCCCCTCTTCTTTCCCCGCCGCCCGCGACATCGACGAACAGCGGCTCCGGGATGACATCGAACTCGCCCTGAAACGGCGGCCCGAAATCCAGCGCTTCCGCGAGCAGCGCAATCAGGTCGAAGTCGACCGCAGGCTCGCGCAGAACCAGCTGCTGCCCAACATCGACCTCTCGCTCAGCTTCACCAGCCAGCTCGGCGAGCGCCGCGTCGGGCGCGGCCCCAACGACCTCGTCGCCGCCCTCGTCTTCGACCTGCCCGCGCAGCGGCGCGTCGCCAAGGGCCGCGACCTCTCCGCCCTCGCCCGCATCGAGCAGTTCGACCAGCGCGAGCGCTTCGCCCGCGATCAGGTGGAAGCCGAAGTCCGCGACGCCTACTCCGCCCTGAAAACCGCCTACGACCGCGCCCGCGTCCTGCGCGAGGAAGTGGAAGTGGCCCGCCAGCTCGAAGTCGCCGAGCGCGTCCGCTTCGAGCTCGGCGAAGGCAACCTGTTCCTCGTCAACCTCCGCGAACAGGCCACCTATGAGACCGAACTCCGCGAAGTGGCCGCGCTGACGGAGTATTTCCGCGCCCTCGCTCTCTACGAGTTCGCCATCGCAGAAGCCATGAGCCGTCCGCGCAAGCCCTGAAGCCCGCGCCCGCCGTCAGAGGGCCAGCTTGCCCTCGTACACCATGTCCTTCAGCTTGAACTTCTTCTTCACTTCCATCGGGCCGCGGCGCATGCAGAACTCGACTTCCTTGTCCTCCAGTTCAATCGGGTGATCTTTCGGAAAGTGGAAAATCAGCACGCCCCGCTGGCCTCCCGGCGGAAGAACGATCGAAGACGGGTGCACCTTCTCGTGGTCCTTCCACGCAAGCCAGGTGTTTTCTTTCAGCCCGGCCATCCACTGCTCGGGATTTCCGCGCCGCTCCTGGACTGACCCTTCTCCTTTTGGCGGCGCGATGCCATCGCGCGGAGGCGCCCCCGGCGCTGCGCCTGGCCTGCCGCCCTCCGGAGGCCCGCCCATCGGCGGCCCGATCACGGCAATCACATAGTCGGGCTCCTCGCGCTCGACGAATTCCCGCGCCTGCGGTGAAGTGTCCGCCTCCGCGCCCATGCGCGCCCGCACCGTGGCCAGTTTGATGGGCTTGGCCGACTGCCAGCGGATCTGGAACTGGATCGACGGCGCCATCGAAGCCCCCATCCCTTCGCCCATCCCGGCGCGGCCGCCCCCCATGCCGCTGTCGCCTCCCGCGCCAACGCTGGCGTCCGGCATCCCTCCGCTCAACCCGCCGCCCCCTCGGCTGCCTCGTCCTCCCCGTCCTCCCCCGCCTCCCATGGGCATCCCCCCGCCCAGTGTGATCGAGACGCTCTTCGACCACGGCGAGTCGGTCAGGATCCGCTGCACGTCTTTCTCGGTCCATTCGGCGGGCGGCTTCGCCCACGGATCGGCCGCCCGCAGCGGCAGCGGAACAACCGCCGCCGCGCTGGCGATCAGGCTGCGCCGGCAAATCAGGTTCATGGCTGGCTCCGGTGATACTATACCGCAGTAGCGTCTCCGAAACTCCCCTGCCGCCTCCGCCCTCCGCCGCAATGGCATGATGGAGGCTCAGCATGGTTTTGTCATGCCTCTGCTCAGCATCCTGATCCCTGCCTACAACGAGGAGGAGTTCCTGCCCGTCCTGCTGGAGCGGGTGCTTGCCGCTCCTCTGCCCTCAGGCCTCGAAAAAGAAGTCCTCGTCGTCGACGACGGCTCCGCCGACGGCACCGCGAAAGCGGCCCTGGAAGCGGCCCTCCGCGCTCCCGCCCAGGTGCGCGTCCTGCGTCACGAGCGCAACCGCGGCAAAGGGGCCGCCATCCGCACCGCCCTGGCCGAAGCGCGGGGCGAATTCGCCCTCATCCAGGACGCCGACCTCGAGTACGACCCCCGCGACTACCCGCGGCTGCTCGAGCCGCTGCTGGAAGGCCGCGCCGACGCCGTCTACGGCACGCGCTTCGCCGTCGGGCTGGAACGCCGCGTCCTCTATTTCTGGCACGCCCTCGCCAATCAGTGGCTCACCGCCCTCGTCAACGCCGTCGCAGATCTCAACCTCACCGACGTCTGGACCGGCTACAAGGCCTTCCGCACGCAGCTCGTCCGCAGCATCCCGATCCGTTCCGACGGCTTCAGCTTCGAGGTCGAGCTCACGCTCAAGCTCGCGCAGCGCGAAGCCGTGATCTACGAAACGCCCATCCGCTACCACGGCCGCACCCGCGAAGAGGGCAAAAAAATCCGCCCGCGCGACGCCCTGCTCGGCATCCTCACGCTCCTCCGTTTCGCCCTCCGCCGCGACGCCTGCGCCGACCCCGGCGCCGACATCCTCGACCGTCTGGCGGCCGCGCACCGCTTCAATGCATGGATGGCGGAAACGGTGGCGCCCTTCGCGGGCAGGCGCGTGCTCGAAATCGGCGCCGGCATCGGCAACCTCACCAGAAGGCTCGCCCCCGGCCGCGAGTTCTACATCGCCTCCGACATCGACGCCGAGCACCTCTCCCGCCTCGCCGCGCGCCTCTCCCACAGGCCCAACGTCCGCACCGCCCGCGTCGACCTGACCCGCGCCGATGACTTCGCGCCGCTCCGCGGCCTCGTCGACACCGTCGTCTGCCTCAACGTCGTCGAGCACGTCGAAGACGACCGGCTGGCGCTGCGCAACCTCTTCGACGTCCTCGCTCCCGGCGGCAGGGCCATCATCCTCGTGCCCGAAGGGCAGCGCCTCTATGGCGAGTTGGACCGCGTCCTCGGCCACTGGCGCCGCTACTCGCAGGCCGAACTGCGCCAGAAGATGGAGCAGGCCGGCTTCGAAATCGAACACCTGTTCGGATTCAACCGCGTCACCCGTCCCGGCTGGTGGTGGAACGGCCGCGTCCTCCGCAGGCGCACCTTCAGCCGCCTCCAGCTGGGCATCTTCGACCGGCTCGTCTGGCTGTGGAAACGCATCGATCCATGGCTGCCCTGGCGCGGCGTCTCTCTCATCGCCGTCGGACGCAAGCCCGCCGCCGGCCAGCCGGCGGATCAGACCAGGTAGTCTTTCAGCTTCTCAAGCAGCGATTTTTCCTGCGGATCGCTCTCGTCCGGCAGCGTCTCGCGGAGCTGCTCGAACAGCTTGCGCTGTTCGCGCGTCAGCTTCCGCGGGATGCGCACGTCGAGATGCACGACGATGTCGCCCCGCCCCTTCCCGTGCAGGTGCGGCACCCCGCGCCCCTTCAGCCGCAGCGTCTCGCCGCTCTGCACGCCCTCGGGCACCTTGACGGTCTGCACGCCCTCGAACGTCAGGATGTTCAGCTCCGTCCCCAGCGCCGCCTGCGCCACGTTCAGCGGCACCGTGCAGTGCAGGTCGTGATCCCTCCGGTCGAACACCGGGTGCGGCTTGACGATGATGAACACGTACAGGTCGCCCGGCGGTCCGCCATTCAGCCCCGGCTGCCCTTCTCCCGCCACCCGCAGCTTGTCGCCGCTGTTGATGCCCGGCGGAATCTGGATCTTCCGCTTGTGCGTCGTCCGCACGAACCCTTCGCCCTGGCACTGCCGGCATGGACGCCGCAGAAGGCGCCCCGCGCCGCCGCACTGCGGGCAGGTGCGCCGGATCGTCAGGAAGCCCTGCCGGTAAAACGTCTCGCCCCGCCCGTGGCACGCCGGGCACGTGCTCCACCCGTCGTGCGTCTCCGCGCGCGAGCCCTTGCACGACGGGCAGCTCTCCAGCCGCGGAACCTGGATCTCGACTTCCTTGCCGAAAATCGCGTCCTGCAGCTCGATCTCCAGATCGAACCGCGTGTCCTCGCCTCGTTGCGGGCGGTTGCGCCGCCGCGCAGACGATCCGAACAGGTCCCCGAACCCGAAGAAATCCCCGAAAATATCCGCAAAATCGGCGAACGCCTCCGGATCGAATCCCGGCGCCCCCGCCCCCGACAGCCCCTGATGCCCGTAAGCGTCGTACAGCCGCCGCTTCTCCGGATCCGACAGCACGCTGTAGGCTTCCGCCGCTTCCTTGAACTTTTCTTCCGCCTGTTTGTCGCCGGGATTGCGGTCCGGGTGATACTTCAGCGCCAGCTTGCGGTACGCGCTCTTCAGCTCCTGCTCGGTAGCCGAACGGGACACGCCGAGGATCTCGTAGTAGTCGCGCTTGGTCACGATCCGCTCTTGACGGCCACGCGCACCAGAGCCTCGCGGAG
>Ga0101944_10001082_pt1 | contig 63139 bp, 56 predicted proteins | sample DewCreD2012metaG_FD_75245 | JGI IMG/M metagenome (GOLD analysis project Ga0101944, IMG submission 75245) | Hot spring sediment bacterial and archeal communities from British Columbia, Canada, to study Microbial Dark Matter (Phase II) - Dewar... ...
CGGGGCGGGGGGGCGAGAAGCACTTCCGGCTCCACCTCGTCTTCTCCCCGCGCATCTACTACAACCCGCGGCTGGCGACCCCGGATGCGACCGCCCTGCGGTGGCTCTACGAGGAGAGCATCTGCGTCGGCTACCCCGAGGAGATCGCCGGCCGCCTGCGGCCCCGTTTCGCGGCGGCGGCCTGAGGGGCGCGGCCGGGGGGGAGGCGCGAAGAAAGGCGAAGGCACCGATGCGACTGGAGAGACTCGATTTTCCCGGATCCGAGGGACAGCGGCTGGCCGCACTGCTCGATCTGCCGCTCGACGGCCGGCCCGTCGCCTACGCCCTCTTCGCCCACTGCTTCACCTGCTCGAAACACCTCAAGGCGGCGCACCACCTCTGCCGGGCCCTCACGCGGGAGGGGATCGCGGTGCTGCGCTTCGACTTCACCGGGCTGGGCGAGAGCGGCGGCGATTTCGCCGCCACGAGTTTTCTCTCGAACGTCGAGGACGTGAAGGCCGCGGCCCGCTTTCTCGAAGCCGCCTATGAAGGCCCCCGGCTCCTCGTCGGCCACTCCTGGGGCGGGGCCGCGGTGCTGCAGGCGGCCCCCGCCGTCCCCTCCTGCCGCGCGGTCGCGACCCTGGCCGCCCCCTTCGACCCGCGGGACGTCTTCCGGCTGCTCGGCCCCGCTGCCGCGGCGATCGCCGCCCGGGGGGAAGCCGAGGTCACAATCGGCGGCCGCCCCTTCCGCCTCCGCCGCAAATTCGTCGAGGACCTCGCGCGCCTCGACCCCGCGCGCACGATCCGGGAGCTGAACCGCGCCCTGCTCATCCTGCATTCCCCGCAGGACGAGACGGTCGGCATCGCGCATGCGGCGCGCATCTTCGAGGCCGCCCGCCACCCCAAGAGCTTCGTCGCCCTCGCGGGGGCGGACCACCTGCTCTCCGACCCGGCGGACTCGCGTTACGCCGGCGCGGTGATCGCCGCCTGGGCGCGGCGCTACATCGCCGAGGAGGCCCTGCCGGCCGAGCCCCCGTCGCCCGCCCCCCGGCCCATCACGGCGCGCACGGGCCCGGGCGGGCTGCTCACCGACATCCGCATCCACCGGCACTCCCTGATCGCCGACGAGCCCGTGGCGCTCGGCGGCACCGACCAGGGGCCGAGCCCCTTCGATCTCCTGGTCGCCTCGCTGGGCGCCTGCACGGCCATGACGCTGCGCATGTACGCCGACCGCAAGGGCTGGCCGCTCGAGGCCGTCTCCGTCCGCCTGCGCCACAAGAAGATCCACGCCGCCGAATGCGCGGAGTGCGAGCTGCGGGAGGGGTTTCTCGACCGGATCGAGCGTGACATCGAGCTCGAAGGGCCGCTCGACCGCGGGCAGCGGGAGCGGATGCTCGCGATCGCCGACCGCTGCCCGGTCCACCGCACGCTCACCGGGAACGTCGTCGTCGCCACCCGCCTGCGGGAGCCGGGCGGCCCCGGGGAAGCCGATCCATGAGCCCCACCCCGCCCCCCGCCCCGGCGTTGCCGCCCTGCCCGAAGGCGCCCTGCTGCGTCGCGAGCACCTCGGCCCCGCCGGGCCGGCGGCTTGCCCCGATCGCCTTCATGGGGCCGGCGCCGGCGGCCCGCGAGCGGCTGCTCGCCGTCCTGCGGGCGCTTCCGCGCACGCGGGTGACGGCCGTGGAGGAACTCGCGATCCGCGCGGAGTGCCGCTCGCGCCTCTTCGGCTTCGTCGACGACCTCGAATTCCGGATCGACGAGCAGGCCTGCGTGATCCACTTCCGCGCGGCGTGCCGCTTCGGCCTCTGGGACCTGGGCGTCAACCGGCGGCGCATCGCGCACATCCGCCGCGCCTTCCACGCCCTCGAGACCGCGCGCTGACCCCCGGCACGCCGCGGGCCCCGCCTGCGCGCGCGGCGCTCCCCCCCCCGACCTCAAGTTCCGCCCCCCGCGGGACGATAACGCCTTCAGGGAACCGCGGCCGGCGCGCCGGGGGTGTTGCGCCCTCGCGCGCGCCCCGCGCGGGTCGAGGAGGCGATCGGCATGACGGGATTGGCGCAGGTCCGGCCCGGGATGGTCCTGGCCGAGGATGTCCGGGACGTGAACGGCCGTCTTTTGCTCTCCCGCGGCAAGACGATCGGCGCCGAGCACATCCGCATTTTCAAGATGTGGGGGGTGAGCCGCGTCGCCGTGCGCGGGGAGACGGAGCCGGCCGCGGATCCGCCGGGGGTTGACCCGCGGCAGCTCGAGGCCCTCCGGCGCGAGCTCGAGCCCCGCTTCCGCCACGCCGACCGCGGGCACCCGGCCGTGGCCGAGATGCTCCGCGCCGCGGCCCTCTACCGGGCCGCGCGGCGCCTTCCGCCGCCGGAGGCGCCGGAGCTTCCCCCGGAGGCGCCGGCCGGCGGGGGGCCCGCGCGGCGGCGCGATTTCCTCGAGGTCTTCATGGAACGGGAGATCGCCCTGCCCGAGATCTCGACGATCGTCTTCGAGCTCAACGAGGTGATCGCCAACCCGCTCGCCACGGCCGACCAGATGGCCCAGGTGATCCACAAGAGCCCGAGCCTCACGGCGATGCTCCTGAAGATCGTCAACTCCGCCCTCTACGGCCTGCCCGCCCCCGTGGACCGGGTGTCGCTTGCGGTCACGCTGATCGGCACGCGGGAGCTCTCGGCGCTCGCCCTCGGGCTGAGCGTCATTTCGGCCTTCCGCCGCATCCCGCGGCGCGTGATCGACATGCGCCGCTTCCTGGAGCACAGCCTCGCCTGCGGCATCGCCAGTCGGCTGTTCGCCGCGCAGAAAAATCTGCGCCAGACCGAGCAGCTCTTCTCCGCGGGGCTGCTGCACGATCTCGGCCGGCTGGTCCTCTACCTCTTCTTCCCCGAGGAGATGCTCGGCGCGCTCCGGACCGCGCGGCGGGAGGGCCTTTGCCTCAGCGACGCCGAACGCCGCGAGCTGGGCTGCATCCACGCCTGGATCGGGCAGGTGCTGCTGCAGCGGTGGCGGCTTCCCCTCCTCCTCGAGCACGCCGCCAGCTTCCACCACGAGCCCGAGGCCTCCCCCGACCCCCTGCCGGCGGCGATCGTGCACGTGGCCGACGTCCTGGTCAACGCCCTCGGGATCGGCTCCAGCGGCGAGGTGCTCGTCCCGCCGCTGCGGCCCGCGGCCTGGGAGGCGCTGGGGCTCCCGCCGGAGTCGTTGGCCTCCGTCGCCGCGCAAACCGCCCATCACCTGGAGGCCATGGCCTCGCTTTGGGGGGAGGCGCTGCCATGAACCGGCCGCTGCACGCCGACCCCGAGCACCTGCTCGCCCGGATCGAGTACCTTGAGGAGCACCGGCGCTTCGTCCAGAACGTCCTCGAGATGGCCCTCTCGCTCGTCGACTTCCAGGAAAACGTCCTCAACAGCTACGGCGTCGAGACGATCCTGAAGGAGGCCGAGCGCCGCATCCGCTACCTGATCCCCTTCGAGGCGAGCGCCCTGTACCTGGTGCAGGAGGAGACCTCGGAGTTCCGCCTCGCGCTGTGCACGCCGGAGGCGAGCCGCGCGGCGGTCGAGGCCGAGGTGGAGGAGCTGATCGAAAAGGGCTTCTTCGCCTGGGCCATCCGCGAGCGCCGCGGCGTCACCGTCGCCTCGCGCGACCGGAGCCGGCGGGTCCTGCTCCACGCCCTGGCGACCCAGTCGCGCGTGCGCGGCATGCTGATCGGGTTCCTGGACGCCCGGCGCCAGCAGATCCCGGACACGGCGCTCACGCTGCTTTCGATTCTCCTGCTCAACACGGCCAACGCCGTCGAAAGCCTCGAATTCTACCGCCTCCTGCGCCAGCAGAAGGCGCTGCTCGAGAAAGAGGTCGAGGAGCGCACGCAGGCCCTCGCCGAGTCCGAGCGGCAGATGCAGCAGGTCCTCAAGCTGCAGGCCATCGGCACGCTCGCCGGCGGCATCGCCCACGACTTCAACAACATCCTCTTCCCCATCCTCGGCTTCGCCGAGCTCGCCATGGACGACATCCCCCCCGGGCACCCGTCCCGCCGCAGCCTCGAGGAGATCCTCAAGGCCGCCAACCGGGCCAAGGACCTCGTCCAGCAGATCCTCACCTTCAGCCGCCGCAACGGCCGCGAGCGCAAGCCGGTCCGCGTGCCGCAGGTCGTCCGCGAGGCGCTGGCGCTGATGCGCGCCTCGATCCCCAAGACGATCGAGATCGCCTGCGAGATCGACGACGGCTGCCGCCCCATCCTCGGCGACGCCACCCAGATCCACCAGGTGGTGGTCAACCTGTGCACCAACGCCTACCAGGCGATGCAGGAGACGGGCGGGCGGCTCGAGGTGCGGCTCGAGGAAACCGAGATCGACTACGAGCAGACGCGGCGTCACATCGGCACGCGCATGGGCCCGCACCTCCACCTGAGCGTGCGCGATACGGGCGTGGGCATGGAGCCGAGCGTGCTGAGCCGCATCTTCGAGCCCTACTACACGACCAAGGAGCCCGGCAAGGGGACCGGCCTGGGCCTCTCGGTGATCCACGGGATCGTCAAGCACCACGGCGGCTTCATCACCGTGGAGAGCGCCCCCGGCCGCGGGAGCACCTTCCACGTCTACTTGCCCGCCCTCGAGGAGGCGGAGATCGTCCCGGAGGCGGAGCCCGCCGCCCCGCCGGCGCCCGGCCACGAGCGCATCCTGCTCGTGGACGACGAGCCCCAGGTGCTGGAGATCGAGCGGCAGCTCGTCGAGCGGCTGGGCTACCGCGTGACCGCCTGCGCGGACCCCGGCGAGGCCCTCCGGCTGCTGCGGCAGGCGCCCCAGCACTTCGACCTGCTGATGACCGACATGACCATGCCGCAGATGACCGGCGACCGCCTCGCCCAGCTCGCCTGGGAAATCCGCCCGGAGCTCCCGGTGATCCTCTGCACGGGCTACAACGACCTGATGTCGGAGGAAAAGGCCCGCGCCCTCGGCATCCGGCGCTACCTCCTCAAGCCGGTCGACACCGAGGAGCTCGCGCTCGCCATCCGCCGCGCCCTCTCCGGCGTTCTCGACGCCCCCCTCGCCCGACCCGCCGTGCCCGCGACCGCCTGAGGCCCCTTGCAAAACGGCGTCCCGCGGGGTAGGAACCCCGAGGCGGGCGGCCCCTCGCGGCCGTCCCGCGGAGGAGCGCATGGGACGCCACAGCCACCGCTTCGTCGAGGAATACGACGGGCTCGTCGGCTTCGGCCTGGACCGCAAGACCGACGAGCACACCGTCGCCTGGGTGCTCCAGAAATTTTCCGACGACGCGCTCCTCGCCGCCCTGCTGCCGAGGCTCGAGCCCGAGGAGCTCTCCGGGGTCTTCGACCTCGTCCACCGGCTGCTCCGCCGCCACCTGGACGAGGCCGAATACCACCGGCTCTTTCTCAAGGACGACTGACGCGGGCCGCCGGGGCCGGAACCGGCCGGCCTGCCCGGGGGGAACGGGCCGATGCTCAGCGAAACCGAGCTCGAACGCTTCGCGCGGGTGCTGTGGTGGGGGCTGTGCACGGCCCGCCGCGAGCCCTTCCGCCGCGGGGACATCGTCGCCCTGCGCCACCCGCCGGAGGCGGCCCGCCTCGCCGAACGGCTCTACGAGCTTCTCCTGCGCCGCGGCCTGCACCCGGTGCTGCGCTGCGCGCCCACCCCCGCGATGGAGCGGGCCCTTAGCCGCCTGGGCGACGGGGCGCAGCTCGACTTCGTCGCCCCCGGCGAGAGGGAGCTTGCGCGGCGGCTGAACGGGACGATCTCGCTGCTCGCCCCCACGGCGCTCACCCACCTCGCGGACGCCCCGCCCGGGGCGCTCGCCCGGATCCAGGCCGCGGGCGCCCCCTTGCGCCGGATCCTCGAAGACCGCGAGGCGCAGGGCCGCTACAGCTGGACCCTCTGCGTGCTGCCCACCGCCGCGCTCGCCCGCCGCGCGGGCCTGAGCCTCCGGGCCTACGCGCGCGCCGCGGCGCGCGCCTGCTTTCTCGACCGGCCCGACCCGGTCGCCGCCTGGCGGCGGATCCACCGGCGGGTCGCGGCGATCCGGGAACGGCTCGACCGGCTCGCGCCCCGGGAGCTCCGAATCGAGTCGGCCTCCTGCGACCTGAGGGTCCTCGTCGGGGAACAGCGCCGCTGGGTGGGGGTCACCGGCCGGAACCTCCCCAGCTTCGAGATTTTCTTGAGCCCCGACTGGCGGGGCACCGCGGGGGTCTTCACCGCCGATCTCCCCTCCTTTCGCGGCGGCCGCATCGTCGGCGGGGTGCGGCTGGAATTCCGCGACGGCCGCCTGCGGCGCGCCACGGCACGCGAGGGGCAGGCGTTCCTGCGCCGCCAGCTCGCCCTCGACCCCGGGGCCTCGCGCCTCGGGGAGGTCTCCCTGACCGACCGGCGCCTTTCGCCCATCGACCGCTTCATGGCGAACACCCTCTACGACGAGAACTTCGGCGGCGCGTTCGGCAACTGCCACATCGCCCTCGGCTCCTCCTACCGCAACACCTACGCCGGGGACCCGCGCCGGCTGGACCGGGCGGCCCGCAAACGGCTCGGGTTCAACGACTCCGCGCTGCACTGGGATTTCGTCAACGGCGAGCCCAAGCGCGTGACGGCGCTGCTCGCGGACGGCTCGCGCCGCACGATCTACGAAAACGGGGAATTCTGCGAGGCCCTCTGGAGGGGGGAGCCGCTCAGGCGGCGGCCTCGGAAAGGGTCCGAAGCCCGGTCAGGCGGCTGACCGATTCGAGGAGCTCCTTCAGGGGAAACGGCTTGGTCAGCACGAGATCGAAGCCCGCCCCCTGCAACAGCCAGGGGGTGCCGGAGATCCCGATCGCCGGGACGCGCCGGCCGGGACAGGCGCGCCGGATGTGGGCGAGAACTTCCGCGCCGTCCGCCCCGGGGAGCCGGAAGTCGCTGATCACCAGATCGTAGCCGCCGGCATCGAACTTGCGGATGCCCTCCGGCCCGTCCCCCGCCGTCTCCACCCGATGCCCGAAGCGGGCAAGGGCGGCGGCGATCACCTCCCGGATGTTCCGGTCGTCCTCGATCACCAGCACCGATGCCATGGATTTCCGCCTTCCGGAAAAGGGAGCCATCCTGGATGCCGACGCCCCCTCTACACCGGCCGCAGCGGTGGGGTCAAACCGCGAATCGTCCGGGAAACGGAAACGGGCCGGGGGTTCTCGACAAACTTTATCCCACCGATTCCAGGGGTGTTTTTTTCATGCGGGCAAGAGAGGCCGGAAAATTCCAGGGGTTGCGCGCGCAGGGAAAAATCGCAAGCGATTCCAGAAAGATAGGTCCGGCCGGGGCGGCGGGCGGCGGGCCGGGCCGGGCGGCGGGCTTCGATTTTCGCCGCTTTTTGAAAAATCTCAGACTTTGTACTTGCCAAAGTCTTCGGCCGAGAGGTTCTCGAGGTAGTCGGCCCACTTCTTTCCTTCCTCGCTCGTGTCGGCCACCTCGACGTCGGCCTCCCGCACCCGGGAGCGCTCGATGACCTCCTCGTGGATGAAGATGGGGGCGTCGAAGCGCAGGGCGAGGGCGATGGCGTCGCTCGGGCGCGCGTCCATGTCGAAGCGCCGGTCCTCGGAGACGAAGTAGATGCGGGCGAAGAAGGTGTTGTCCCGGAGGTCGCAGACCTCGATGCGCTCGATGACGGTGTGGTTCTCCTCGATGAAATTCTTGAAGAGATCGTGGGTCATCGGCCGCTCGTAGGAGATCTTCTGCAGGGCCGAGGCGATCGAGGTCGCCTCGAGCAGGCCGATCCAGATCGGCACCACCTTCTCCTCGTCCTCGGTTTTGAGCAGCACGATCGGCGTGTTCGAGGCGGGGTCCATCGTCAGCCCCGCGATGTGCACCCTGCGCATCATGGCCGCCTCCTTCCCGTGCGGGATCCGGAGCGCTTCACCCCGGGTCGAGCACCCCGGAGAGGGAGTGCGCGTGGGCCCGCTCGATCCGCACGGTCACGCACGCGCCCGGGGCGACCGCCCGGCCGCCCCCGTCTCCGGCACGGACGTGGACGATCTTGTTGGCGGCGGTGCGGCCCGTCCAGCGGGCTGCGGCGGGGCCGCCTCCGCCGCCGCGCGGAAGGCGGGCCGGGCCCTCGACGAGCACCTCCTGCCGGGTGCCCACCAGGGCGCGGTGGATGGCCGAGGTGATCTCCTCCTGCACGCCGAGCAACACCTGGAGGCGCCGGCGCTTCTCCCCGGGGGGGACCTTCGGCTCGAGCCCGGCGGCGGGGGTGTGCGGGCGGTCGGAGTACATGAAGGCGAAGACGCCGTCGAAGCGGGCCTGCCGGAGAAGGCTCAGGGTCTCTTCGAAATCCTCCGCCGTCTCCCCCGGAAAGCCGACGATCAGATCGGAGGTGATCGCGATCCCGGGAAAACTATCCCGCAGTTTCGAAACCTTGTCAAGGTACTGCGCCCGGCTGTAGCGGCGGTTCATGGCCGAGAGCACCCGGTCCGATCCCGACTGGACCGGCAGGTGGATGTGCGGGCAGAGCTTCTCGAGCCGGCCGAAGGCGCAGATGAGCTCGTCGGTCAGGTCCTTGGGGTGCGAGGTCGTGAAGCGGATGCGGCGAAGCCCCTCGACCGCGTTCACCCGCTCGAGCAGCCGCGCAAAGCCCCCCCACCCCTCCTTGGCGCCGTAGCTGTTCACGTTCTGCCCGAGCAGCACGACCTCCCGGGCCCCCGCGGCGACGAAGGCGCGGACTTCGGCCAAGATCTCCTCGGGGGGCCGGCTGCGCTCCGGCCCGCGGACGTGCGGGACGACGCAGTAGGCGCAGAAGTTGTCGCAGCCGCGCATGATCGTGACGTAGCGGGAGACGGGCGAAGAACCCGGGTGCGCCCCGGCCGGCCCGGCCGGCGCCGGCTCCTCGGCCGCGGCGATGTCGACGAGCGGGCGGGGATCCTTGAGCCGCCGCTCCACGAGCGCCGGGAGCCGCTCGACGGCATGCGTCCCGAAGACGACATCCACGTGGGGGGCGCGTTCGAGCAGCCGCTCGCCCTCCTGCTGGGCGACGCAGCCGCCGACGGCGAGCAGCACGCCCGGCCGGCCCCGCTTGAGGGGCTCGAGCCGGCCGATCAGGCTGAAGGCTTTCTGCTCCGCCTTGGCACGCACCGCGCAGGTGTGCACGACGACGAGGTCGGCCTCCGCGGCGACCGGCGCATCCCGCCAGCCGCGCCCGCGGAGCGCGGCCGCAACACGCTCGGCGTCGTAGACGTTCATCTGGCAGCCCAGGGTGTAGATGTAGAAGGTGCGCGCGCACATGGCTCGTCAGGCCAGTATAGCCACGCCCCGCGGGATTGCAACGGGGTCCCGACGACGATTTCCCCGGCCGTTGAGGCGCCGGTCCGCTTCGGCTATAGAGGCCCCGATGAAGAAACGGCTTCGCCTCGCCCGGCCGCCGGAGGGGGTCTTGCGGGAGCTCGAGCAAAGGCTCGGGGTTTCCCCGCTTCTGGCGCGGCTGCTCGCCAACCGCGGCCTCACCACGGCCGAGGCGGCGCGCGCCTTTCTCGCCCCTGCCGCCCCCGACCGACTGCGCCCCCCCAGCGGGCTCAAGGACCTGGAGCCGGCCCTCGAGCGCCTGGCCCGGGCCGTGCGCGGCCGGGAGCCCATCCTCCTCTTCGGGGACTACGACGTGGACGGCGTGACCGCCGCGGTGCTGCTCGAGGGGTTCCTCACCGCCTGCGGCGCCCGCGTCGCCCGCTACCTCCCCCACCGCATCGAGGACGGCTACGGGCTCAGGCCCCGGCACATCCGCGAGGCGGCGCGCGGCCGGGGGATCCGGCTCGTCGTCACCGTGGACTGCGGCTCCTCGAGCCATGCGGCGATCCGCGAGGCGGCCGCCGCCGGCATCGAGGTCATCGTCACCGACCACCATGCCGTCGGCGCCGAGCTGCCGCCCGCCCTGGCGGTCATCAACCCCCGCCGGCCCGACTGCGGGGCGGGGCTGGGCCACCTGGCCGGCGTCGGCGTCGCCTTCTACCTCGCGGTCGCCCTGCGCCGCCGGCTGCGCGAGGATGGCTTCTGGGACGGGCGTCCCGAGCCCAACCTCCTCGCCTGGAGCGATCTCGTCGCCCTGGGGACGATCGCCGACCTCGCCCCCCTCACGGCGGAGAACCGCATCCTCACCCGCATCGGGTTAGGCCGCCTCGCCCGCTCCCCACGCCCCGGCCTCGAGGCCCTCAAGGCCGCCGCGGGCCTCGCCGCCGACGCCGGCGTGAGCGGCGAGGAGGCGGCCTTCCGCCTGATCCCGCCGCTCAACGCCGCCGGCCGCCTCGAGCATCCGCAACTCGCCGCGGAGCTGCTCACGGCCCGGGACCCCGCCGCCGCCGGCCGCCTGGCCCGGCGGCTGACGGAACTCAACCGCGCGCGCCGCGAGCTGGAGCGGGCCGTCCTCGCCGAGGCCGAGGCCGAGATCGCCTCCCGGCCGGAGCGGCTCGCGGGGAAAACCCTGGTGCTCGCCCGGCCCGGCTGGCACCCCGGGGTGATCGGCATCGCCGCCGCCCGCCTCGCGGAGCGTTATGCGCGGCCGGTGGTGCTGGTCGCGCTCGCGGGCGACCGGGGCCGCGGGTCGGCACGGTCCCTGCCCGGCATCGACCTCGCGGCCTGCCTCGGCGCCTGCCGCGGGCACCTCGAGGCCCTGGGCGGGCACGCGCAGGCGGCGGGGCTGGAAATCGCGGCCGGCCGGCTGGAGGCCTTCCGGGAGGCGTTCGAGGAGGCGGTCGCCTCCGCCGGTACGGAAGGCGCCCTCGATCCCGCCTGGTCGGTCGACGCCCCGCTGGAGATCGACGACATCGCCGCCTCCACGCTCGCCGAGATCGAGGCCCTCACCCCCTTCGGCACCGGCAACCCCGAGCCGCTCTTCGTCGCCCACGAGGTCGAGGCGGTCACCGCGACCCGGCTGGCCCAGGGGCACCTCCGCCTGCGTCTGCGCCGCGCCGGCTCCGGGGAGCGGGGAAGAACGCTCTCCGCCGTCTGGTTCCGGCCCGACCCGCGGGCGGCCGAATGCGGCCGCTTCGCCCGCCTCCTCTATCGCCTGCGCGCCGGCCGCGGCCACGGCCCCTCGCCCGAGCTGCTCGTGGAAGACGCCGACCCGGGCTAAGGTCCCCAGGCGGCTTTTTTTTCTTGAATGTTGCCGCCTTCTCCGGTAGGAAGGGTGGACGGGCCGTCGCAGCACGGTCCCGATGCACACGAGCCCACGACGAAGGAACGGCGTTTCATGGCCAAGGTCTTCCGACCCAGCACGAGGGAATCCTCGATCCTCTCCAAAATCGAATCGAACAAGGAACACAAGCGCAGGCTCGCCCTGAACAGCCTCCGGGAGTGCGTGGAGCCCCTGGCCAACGCCATCTCCATGAAGCTCATCGAAAACGGCCTCGTGGAGACCACCAACAAGAACGGCCTCGAGGAACAGATCCGCCTCTGCCTGGAACAGCTCACGCGCGCCAGCGATTTCGACATCGACTACCAGATCGCCCCGGTGCGCAACCTCGTCCCCGACGGCAACGTGGTCAGCCTCTACGTGACCGCCTTCGTCATCGAGAAGCTCCTCGCCCACAAGGACGTGGTCGACATCTTCGGCGCCGACGAGGAGATCTACGGCACGGTCAACCAGCAGGTGAAAAAGCACATCCCCGTCTGATGTCCGCCCTCTCGGTCCCGCGGCTGGTCAACGGGCCGCTGGAAGACCCGGTGCTGTTCTGGCCCTTCGCGCACCGGCGCCGCGGGCTGCTCTTCGACTTAGGCGACCTCTCCGCCCTCGCCCCGCGGGATCTCCTGAAGGTCACCCACGCCTTCGTCAGCCACACCCACATGGACCATTTCATCGGCTTCGATCGCCTGCTGCGCCTGCATCTCGGCCGGGGCTCGGAGATCGTTGTCGCCGGGCCCGCCGGGTTTCTCGGCCACCTCGAGGGCAAGTTCGCGGCCTATTCCTGGGACCTCATGGATCGCTTCGCCGAGGGGCTCCGGCTGCATGCAATCGAAGTCCATGCCGCACGGCGCATCGAGCGCTGCTACGACGGGCGCCTGGGCTTCGCCGCCGGGGAGCCCCGCGAGGCCCCCTTTTCGGGGCTGCTCGTGGAGGAGCCCGCCTTCCGCGTCGAGGCCGCCGTCCTCGCGCACAGCATCCCCTGCCTCGCCTTCGCCGTGAGCGAGCCTTTCCGGGTGCGGGTGCTCAAGACGGGGCTTGCGGCGCGCGGGCTCGCCCCGGGACGCTGGCTGGGGGCTCTGAAGGAGGCGCTCTACGCGGGGGTTGCGGAGGAGACGCCGATTGCGGCGGAACGCGCCGACGGCCGCGGCGGGCAGGTGGTTTCGCTCGGGGAACTCCGGCGCGACGTGGTCCGCATCCAGCCCGGCCGCAAGATCGGCTACGTGAGCGACGTGAGCGATCGGCCGGAGAACCGCGAGGCGATCGTGCGCCTCTGCGGGGGGGCGGACCTGCTCTTCATCGAGGCCGCCTTCCTCGACCGCGAGGCCGCGCTCGCGCGGCGCAAACACCACCTCACGGCGCGGCAGGCCGGCGAGATCGCCGCCCTGGCGGGCGCGCGCGCCCTGCGCGTGATGCATCTTTCGCCGCGCTACGAGGGCCGCGAGGCGGACGTGGAACGCGAGGCGCTCGCGGCCTTCGAGGAGACCCGCGCCCGCCTCAGGCCGCCCTCCGGTACCCCCGGATGCGTCGGCCGGCCACCCAGCGCAGCAGGCCGGCCGCATGGCGCAGGCTCGCCCTGATCCCCGTCGCCGTCAGCCGCACGAGGGCGCGCACGGTGCCGACTTCCCGCACCTGCCGCAGGTCGGCGAAATACTTCCAGCGCGCGCTGTCCCCGTAGACGTAGTCCACGATCGCCCGCCGCACCGCCTCGTCCTCGTCCTCGAAGCGGCAGCCGACCCGCACGCCGCCGGCGAAGGACTCGATGCGCACCAGCCGGAGGGGCAGCCGGTGGAGGCGGCCGCTGCTGTCGAGGGCCTCGAGCTCGAGCCGCCCGGAGAGCAGCGGCGCCCGGTCGGCGATCTCGAAGCCGGCGCCGGTGACCGAGAGGTCGCGCAGGACGGCGTCGACCCGTGTCCCCCGCCGGCGGTCGACGAGATGGCCCCCCTCGCGCGGGGTGATGCGGTGGGTGCGGCGCAGCTGGCGCCGCTCCCAGACGACCCCCAGGCAGCAGACGACGAGGAAGAGGTTGAAGGTGTTCCAGCACAGGCAGATGGCGATCGTGTCGAGCAGCACCGGCCGGTTCAGGTAGAGGATGGCCCCGGCGCAGAAGGCGAGCAGGTTGAGAAGCAGCATCAGGTAGAAGGGGGTGGCGAGATGGGTCAGCGTGTCCTGCTCGAGCGAGGCCGTCTTGGGGGTGACCCGGAAGCGCGGGGCGCGCGGCCGCAGGAAGACCGAGAGCACGGCGGGGATCAGGTAAATGCTCTGGATGATCTCGAAGAGCTCGGAGGTGAAGGGGTGGCGGAAGCGGCCGTAGAGGCGGTTGGAGACGAAATAGGAGGCGACCAGGTGCGGGACGGCGTAGGCGAGCACCTGGTCGAGCGAGGCGTTGTAGACCCGCAGGTTGAAGACGAGGAACATGAGCGGGGAGAGAAAGAAGATGAGGCGCGCGAAGCCGAAAAGCCAGAAGAGGCAGGCGTTCAGGTAGCACAGGCGCTGGGCGACGCTCAGGCCCGGCAGCCGCAGGGGGTTGTGGAGGAGCAGGATCTGGATCATCCCCTTCGCCCAGCGGCTGCGCTGGATGATGAAGCTGTCGAAGGACTCGGGCGACAACCCCATGGTCATCGCCTTGTTGAGGTAGAGGCTGCGCCAGCCGGAAGCGTGCAGCCTGAGGGCGGTCCCGGCATCCTCGGTGATCGTGTCCTCGACCAGCCCGCCGATCTCGACAAGCGCCCGCCGCCGGAGCAGGGCGGCCGAGCCGCAGAAGAAGGAGGCGTTCCAGAAATCGAGGCCGAGCTGGATGGCGCCGTAGAACATCTCGTTTTCGCCCGGGCTTTCGCCCGCGGTGCCGAGGTTCTTCTCGACCGGGGTCGGGTTGATGAAGAAGTGCGGCGTCTGCACGGTCGCCAGCCGCTCGTCGGCGAGGAAAAACCCCACGGTGTTCCTGAGGAAATCCCGGGTGGGCACGTGGTCGCAGTCGAGGACGAGCAGGAGCTCCTCCTGGGGGTGCGACTCCCCGAGGCCGGGGTTGCGGGCCGGGGCGGTCCGGCCGCCCCGGGCGTCCTCGATCGCCACCCCCAGGGCGGCGTTGAGGTTTCCGGCCTTGGCGTGGAGGTTGTGCTCGCGCGTGCGGTAGTGCACCCCCAGGGAGGCGGCGAGCTCCCGCAGCTTCCGGGCGCGTTCGCGGGCGGCCGCGGCGCGGCGGGGGTCGGGGTCGTTCAGGCGCTGGGCGGTCCCGCCGTCGTCGAGCACGAAGACCGCGAGTTTCTCGCGCGGGTAATCGAGCTGCACGCAGGCCGTGAGCGTGATGCGCACGATCTCGAGCGGCTCGTTCAGGGTCGGGACCAGGACGTCGACCGTCGGCCACCGCGCGGGGTCGGCGGGCAGGGGGGCGGGGCGCCGTTCCAGGGGGGCGACGTTGACGAAGAGGCCGATCAGGTGGGTGGCGATCCCGTAAGTCTCGGCGAGGTAGAGCAACAGGAGGAAGATCACGTCCCAGACGCCCGTGTAGGCGAGCGTCTCGAAAGTGCGGAAGGCCCAGTAGCGCAGGCTGAGATAGCCGCCGAGGAGGATGAGCGCCAGCCGGCCGAAATCCCCCGTGCGCGAAAGCAGGCGGCCGGCCGCCCCCATCGCGAGCAAGAGCGCCAGGGCGAGCCCGAACTGGTTTTCGTCGGCCAGGGGAAAGGCGGCGCTCACGCCGACCGCGACGAGGAGGGCGAGTGCCGCCGCGGCGGGCGCCCCGGAAGGCGGCCCCGCAGGGCGGCCGGCGCCGGCGGGCCCCGGGCTCATGCGGGGCCCTCGCCCGCCGCGGCCGCCTCGGCCTTCCAGAAGACGGCCACGAGGTCCACGGCGGAGCCCGTCGGGTTTTCGACCTCGACCCCCGCCGGGGCGGCGAGCCGCACCCCCTCGCCCGCGCCAAGCCGCCGCGGGCGGCGGCGCCGGCCCCGGATCCGCACCTCGCCGTTCAGCACGACGAGGTGCAGCGCCTCGTCGCCGGGCTCCCCGAGCCGCGCGCAGGCGCCGGGGTCGAGCGAGAGGCGGCAGGTGAGCCCGCTCGCCTGGGAGTCGAGCCGCGTGAGCGTGCCCCAGGGGTGGGCGACCGTCAGGTGCCGTTCGGCCTCCGGCCGGCCGCGCCGCTTGAGCTCGGCGACGATCTCCTTCACGTCGCGGCTCGACTCGAGATCGGAGATGAACAGGGAGTCCGGGGTCTCGACCACGACGAGGTCCGCGATGCGGTTGACGGCGATCAGCCGGCTGCGCCCCAGGACCAGGCAGCCGCGCGTCTCCCGGGCGATCACGTCCCCCTCGAGCACGTTGCCGCCTGCGTCCTTGGGCAGGAAATCGTAGAGGGACTTCCAGGAGCCGATGTCGCTCCAGCCCAGGTCGACCGGCAGGACGACGCCGCGGGAGGTCTTCTCCATCACGGCGACGTCGAAGGAGACATCCGGCAGCCGCGCGTACTCCTCGGCGGCGATCGGCCCGGGCCGGCCGCAGAGGGGCTCGAGGCCCGCGAGCAGCTCCGGCGCGTGGCGGGCGAACTCCTCGATCGCCACCGCGGCGCGGAAGGCGAACATGCCGCTGTTCCAGAAGTAGGTGCCGGCCTCGACGAAGCGGCGGGCGGCGGCGAGGTCGGGCTTCTCGACAAAGCGGCGGATGGGCGCCGCCTCGCCTGCCGGGGGTTCGGCCTCGATGTAGCCGTAGCCGGTCTCGGGGTAGCGCGGCCGGATGCCGAAGGCCACGACGCGGCCCTCGGCCGCAAGCCGGAGCGCCCGCGCCAGGGCCTCGTGGAAGGCTTGGCGCCGGCCGATGACGTGATCGGCGGGGAAGACCCCCAGCACCGCCTCGGGCGCCTCGCGGCGGATCTCGAGGCAGGCGCGCAGCACGGCGGCGGCGGTGTTGCGGCCGACGGGCTCGGTGTAGATCCGGCCCGCGGCCGGGACCCCGATCGCCTCCAGGTGGCGGGCGATTTCGTGCTCCTGGTCCGCCCGGCAGACGACGCGCACGGCGGACGCCGGAAACGGCGGCACCAGCCGCCTGAGCGTGCTCTGGATGAGCGAGTCCCGGCCGAGCAGCCGGGCGAGCTGCTTCGGGTGGAGCTCCCGCGAAACCGGCCAGAGGCGCGTTCCGCTGCCCCCGGCCAGGAGCACGGCGAACACGGGCAGGCCGCTAGCGATCATCTCCTCCTCCCTCCCGGCGGCGGGCAGCCCCGGGCAAACGCCTCAGCCTGCGGCGCAGCGCGTCTCGACGGCCCCCGGGCCGAGCAGCTCGCCCAGCTCGCGGCGCAGCTCCGGCCCCGGCCGCAGGCGGTACTCCTCCGCGAGCTCGATCACCGCCTCCGCGCCGCTCGCCGCGCGCAGGTGGAGAAAGACCCGGCAGTCCCCCCGGTGCCGCCGCAGCAGATCGCGCACCGCGAGCAGGCGCTCGCGCCCGGTGCCCTCGAGGTCCAGCCTGAGGTGGACGTGCGCGGGCACAAGCTCCTCGGCCCGCTCGAGGGGGATCACCGAGTCGGCGACGATCTTGACCGCCTGCTCCTCGCGCTGCACCTGCCCCTGGACCAGGACGGGCCGGTCCTCGACGAGCAGGTCGGCGGCCGCGGCGAAGAGCCGCGAGAACACCGTCGCCTCGACCGTCCCGTGGGCGTCCTCCAGGGTCACGAAGGCCATGAGGTCCCCCTTGCGCGTCTGGATCGTCTTCGCCTGCCGCACGAGGCCCCCGATCCGGACCGTCGCGCCGTCGGCGGCCTCCTTGATGCGCAGGGCGTCGGTCGTGGCGTAGCGCTCGAGGATCTCCTCGAACCCGTTCAGGGGATGCCCGCTCAGGTAGAAGCCGAGCGACTCCTTTTCGCCCTCGAGCCGCTCGCGCTCGCTTTCCGCGGGGCCGTCGGGGATTTCCGGGGTCGGGACCGGCCCGGCGCAGGAGGCCTCGTCGAAGAGCCGGATCTGGGGGTTGCAGCGCTCGCGCTGGACGCGCTGGCCGTAGTCGAGCGCGGCCTCGAGAGCGGCGAGGAGGCGGGCACGCCGGGGGTCGGTGCCGTCGAAGGCGCCGCACTTGATCAGGCTTTCGATCACCCGCCGGTTCACCTTGCGCAGATCGACCCGCTCGCAGAAATCGAAGAGCGAGCGGAACGGCCCCGCGGCGCGGGCCTCGAGGACGGCGTCGATCGCCCCCTCCCCGACGTTGCGCACCGCCATCAGGCCGTAGCGGATGCGGCGGCCGTCCACGGTGAAGGCCTTGTCGCTCCGGTTGATGTCCGGCGGCAGCACCTCGATCCCGTGGGTGCGGCACTCCGCCAGGAATTTCACGATCTGGTCGGTCGAGCCCATTTCGCTCGAAAGCAGCGCGGCGAGAAACTCGACCGGGAAATGGGCCTTGAGGTAGGCCGTCTGGTAGGCGATCAGCGCGTAGGCCGCGCTGTGGGACTTGTTGAAGCCGTAGCCCCCGAATTTCTCCATCAGGTCGAAGAGGCAGCGGGCCCGGTCGGCCGGCATGCCGCGGGCGACGGCCCCGCGCACGAACCGCTCGCGGTGGGCGCTCATGATCTCGGGGATCTTCTTGCCCATCGCCTTGCGCAGGTCGTCGGCCTCGGCCGGGGTGTAGTCGGCGAGGGCCGCGGCGATCTTCATCACCTGCTCCTGGTAGACGATGACCCCGTAGGTCTCCCGCAGGATGGGCTCGAGCTCGGGCACGAGGTAGTGCACCGCCTTGCGGCCGTGCTTGCGGTCGACGTACTCGTCGACCATGCCCGAGTCGCGCGGCCCCGGGCGGTAGAGGGCGACCAGGGCGATGACGTCGGCGAAGGAGCCGGGCTTGAGCCGGAGCAGCAGGTCCTTCATCCCCGCGCTTTCGAGCTGGAAGACGCCGGTGGTGTCCGCGCGGCAGAGCAGCCGGTAGGTCGCGGCGTCCTCGAGGTCGAGCCGGTCGAGGTCGGGCGGGGTCTTGCCCTGGCGGCGGATGAGCTCCAGGGTCGCGGCGATCACGGTCAGGTTGCGCAGCCCGAGGAAGTCGAATTTGACGAGGCCGATTCTCTCCACGGCCTTCATGTCGTACTGGGTGACCACCTCGCCGTTTTTGCCGCGGAAGAGCGGCAGGTAATCGACGAGCGGCCGGTCGGCGATCACCACGCCTGCGGCGTGGGTCGAGGCGTGCCGGGGCAGCCCCTCGAGCACCCGGCTGATGCGGATGAGCTCCTCGTACTCCGGCTTGCGGGCGACGAGCTCGCGCAGCCGCGGCTCCCGCTCGAGCGCCTCGTCGAGACCGATGTTGATCACGTCGGGGACGAGTTTGGCGATGGCGTCGACCTCGGCGAGCGGGATGTCGAGGGCCCGGCCCACGTCGCGGATGACCGCGCGCGTCTTGAGCTTGCCGAAGGTGATGATCTGCGCGACGTAGTCCCCCCCGCCGTAGCGCTCGACGACGTAGCGGTAGACGTCCTCGCGGCCCTCGATGCAGAAATCGACGTCGATGTCCGGCAGGCTCTTGCGCTCGGGGTTGAGAAAGCGCTCGAAGAGCAGCCCGTGGGCGAGCGGATCGAGGTCGGTGATGCCCAGGCAGTAGGCGACGAGGCTGCCGGCGGCCGAGCCCCGGCCGGGTCCGACGGGGATGCCCTTTTCCTTGGCGTAGCGGATGAAATCGGCGACGATCAGGAAATAGCCGGCGAAGCCGGTGCGGCGGATGACGTCGATCTCGTAGTCGAGGCGCGCGCGGTACGCCGCCTCCTCGGCCTCGGGGTTTCGCGCCTGGACGCGCCGCCAGACGTGGCCGAAGCCCTCCCGGGCCTTCTGCTCGAAGAGCGCCTCGGCCGAGCCCCCCTCGGCGGCGACGAAGCGCGGGAAGTGGTGGGTCTCGAAATCGAGGCGGATGCGGCAGCGCCGGGCGATCTCCACGCTGTGAGCGAGGGCCTCGGGCAGGTCGCGGAACTGCTCCCGCATCTCCGCGGGCGACTTGAAGTAGAGCTGGTCGGTCCGGAAGCGGAGCCGGTCGGCGTCCCGGACGGTCTTGCCGGTCTGGATGCACAGGAGCACGTCGTGGGCGCGCACGTCCTCGGGGGAGAGGTAGTGGCAGTCGTTGCTCGCGACCAGAGGAACGGACAGCCGGCGGCCGAGCTCCACGAGGGCCGCGTTCACCCGTTCCTGGTCGGGAAGGCCGTTGTGCTGGAGCTCGAGGTAGAAGCGCCCCTCGCCGAAGAGATCGCGGTAGAAGCGCGCCGCCTCCTCGGCGAGGTCGGGGCGGCCCTCGAGGATGCGGCGCGGGATCTCCCCGTGCAGGCAGGCCGAGAGGGCGATCAGGCCCCGCGAGCATTCCCGGAGGATCTCGCGGTCGATCCGGGGCTTGTAGTAGAAGCCCTCGAGCTGGGCGGCGGTCGCCAGCCGGCAGAGGTTGCGGTAGCCCTCGTCGGTCTCGGCGAGCAGCACGATGTGGCTCATCTCGCGCTGGTCGGCGGGGTTGCGGTCGAGCCGGCTGCGGGGGGCGAGGTACATCTCGCAGCCGATGACGGGCTGGATGCCGGCGCGGGTCGCCTTCTCGTAAAACTCCACCGCGCCGAAGAGGACGCCGTGGTCGGTCATGGCGACCGCGGGCATGCCGAACTCCACCGCGCGCCGGACGAGGTCGTCGATCCGCACGGCGCCGTCGAGCAGGCTGTACTGGGTGTGTACGTGGAGGTGGACGAAATCGCTCATGGAACCTCAGGCGGCGGCCGGCCGGGGCCGCCGCCGGGCCGGAACCGCGCCGGGCCGGGTGCAGGGGGTCGGGGAGCCGCCTACTCGAGGCGGTAGTTCGGGGCCTCCTTGGTGATGATCACGTCGTGCACGTGGGACTCGCGGATCCCGGCGGCGGTGATCTTGATGAAGCGGCCCTTGCGGCGCAGCTCCTCGAGCGTCCGGCAGCCGCAGTACCCCATGCCCGCCTTCAGCCCGCCCACGAGCTGGAAGAGGTTGGCCTGGAGGGAGCCGCGGTAGGGGACGCGGCCGACGATGCCCTCCGGGACGAGCTTGTCGCCCTCGGCGTCGTCGTCCCCGAGGCTGTAGCGGTCGCGGCTGCCCTTCTTCATGGCCTCGATCGACCCCATGCCGCGGTAGACCTTGTAGCTGCGGCCCTGGTAGAGGATCAGCTCGCCGGGGCTCTCCTCGGTGCCGGCGAAGAGCCCCCCGATCATGACCGAGTGGGCGCCGGCGGCGAGGGCCTTGGTGATGTCGCCGGAGAAGCGGATGCCGCCGTCGGCGATGAGAGGCACCCCGGTCTTCTCGGAGACCGCCCGGCAGTTCATGATCGCGCTGAGCTGCGGGACGCCGACGCCGGCCACCACCCGCGTCGTGCAGATGGAGCCCGGGCCGATGCCGATCTTCACGGCGTCGACCCCGGCCCGGATCAGGTCGCGCGCCCCCTCGGCGGTGGCGACGTTGCCGGCGACGAGCTCGATCTTCTTGAAGTTGCGCTTGAGGTACTTGACGGCCTCGATCACGTTCTTCGAGTGGCCGTGGGAGGTGTCGATCAGGATCACGTCGGCCCCGGCCTTGAGCAGGCTGTCGGTGCGCTCCTCCATGTCCGCGCCCACCCCCACGGCCGCCCCCACGCGCAGCCGGCCGAGGGCGTCCTTCGAGGCATTCGGGTATTTCCGGATCTTCTCGATGTCCTTGATGGTGATCAGCCCCGTCAGCCGGCCCTTGCGGTCGACGACGAGGAGCTTCTCGATGCGGTGCCGGTGGAGGAGCTTCTTCGACTCCTCGAGGCTGATGCCCTCGTGGACGGTCACGAGGTGGTCCTTGGTCATCACCTCGGCGACCTTCTTGTCCAGGTCGGTCTCGAAGCGCAGGTCGCGGTTGGTGACGATGCCGACCAGGCGCTCGCCCTCGACCACGGGAACGCCGGAGATGCGGTACTGCTCCATCAGGCGGAGCACCTCGGCCACCTTCTGGTCGGGGTGGATGGTCACGGGGTCGACGATCATGCCGCTTTCGGACTTCTTGACCTTGTCGACCTCCATGGCCTGCGCCCGGATGTCGAGGTTGCGGTGGATGAAGCCGAGGCCGCCCTCGCGGGCCATGCTGATCGCCGTCTCGGCCTCGGTGACGGTGTCCATGGCCGCGCTGACGATCGGCAGGTTGAGCCGGATGCGGCGGGTGAGCTGGGTCTGGACGGAGACGTCCTTGGGCAGCACCGCGGAGTAGCGCGGCAGCAACAGAAGGTCGTCGAACGAATAGGCCTCTTCGGGCGCAAGGGTCGGCATGGGGCACTCCTTTGCGAGCGGTGGCGGTGGCTGGTGAATTAGCAGATGGCCCCGGCTTTGGCAACCCCGCCCGGCGGCCGGCGGGAAGGCCGGAAAACACCAGATTTTCAGGCAATTGGATCGACCCCGGCGTTGACTTCGACGCCGGCGGTGCTATGATGCGGGGATATGCTGCTCGCGATCAATCCCCAGAACCCCCAGCCGCGCCTGATCCGCAAGGTCGTGGAGATCCTGCGGGCGGGGGGCACGGTGATCTACCCGACCGACACGGTCTACGGCATCGGCTGCGACTTGATGAACCTGCGGGCGATCGAGCGCATCTACCAGATCAAGCGCCGCGAGAAATCGAAGCCCTTCAGCTTCATCTGCTCGGACCTCACCCACATCAGCCGCTACGCCAAGGTGACGAACTGGGCCTACCGGACGATGCGGCGGCTGCTCCCCGGGCCCTACACCTTCATCCTCGAGGGGTCCCGGCTCGTGCCCAAGATTCTCCTCACCAAGCGCAAGACGGCAGGGATCCGCGTCCCGGCGAACGAGATCTGCCTCGCCCTCGTGCGCGAGCTGGGCAACCCGATCATCTCGACGAGCGCGGCGACCGAGGAGGGGGAGATCCTCAACGACGCCTCGCTCCTGCACGACCTCTTCGGCCGGCAGGTCGACGCGGTGATCGACGGCGGCCCGGCGCCGGGCGAGCCCTCGAGCGTGGTGTCCCTGATCGGGGACACGCCGCAGATCCTGCGGCGCGGGGCGGGGGACGTGAGCCTCTTCGCCTGAACCCCGCCGGCGTCACCCCCCGGCGTTGTCCTCTTCGACCGCCTCGAAGAGGCGTTCCTGAAAATCGGGGATGGCGGCGGAGATCCGCGTCCAGGCCGGCAGCAGCGGGATGCCGACCGGGTCCTCCACGAACTCGGCGATCGCGCAGCGCAGCGACTCCACGAACGCCTCCACGGCCTCCACCTCCGCGTGCCGGTCGAAGGAAAGCCCGTTGATCAGCGAGACGGCGTGGTATTTCTCGATCGCCACCCGCGCCTCCTGGATGTAAGCCGCCAACAGCGTGCGGAAGAAGGCGTTGCTCAGGACGGCCCCCTCCTGGGCCAGCACGCGGAAGAGGGCCATGGCGATGTCGCAGGCCATGCGCATCAGCCCCTCCTCCGGTTTCTTCTTCTCGAGCCCCTGGTGCTTGTGCTCGTAGGTCTCGGCGATCTCCACCTGGCAGATGCGGTTGACCGAGGCGCGCTGGTAGATCTCGCTCAAAAGCGACACCTCCAGGCCCCAGGTGGGCGAGATGCGGATCCCCATGGCGAGGCCGGCGATCAGGGCGAACTCGCCGGAGAGGGCGTAGCGGAAATTGCCCAGGTAGTTCAGGAAGGCGCTCCTGCCGAGGATGCGCGCCAGCGTCTCGACGAGCGGGGAGTAGAAGAGCCGGGTCACCCGGCCGTAGAGCCGGTCGGTCACCCGCGCGTAGTAGCCCTTGGCGAACTCGAACTCCGTCGCCGGGTGGACGACGGGGTAGACGAGCCGGGCGAGCATCTCGCGGCGGTAGTTCAGGATGTCGCCGTCGTGGGTGGCGACGGCGTAAACCTCGCGCTCGGAGCAGACGTAGCCGAGCGTCATCCACACCGAGCGCCCCTTGCCCGGGTGCTCGAGCTGGAATTCGTTCTCGCGGAGCTCCCGGTAGAGCGCCTGCAGCCGCGGCCCGTCGTGCCAGACGATCTTCACCGGGCAGGAGAGCCCCGCCATGCGCCGCCGGGCCTCTTCGAACTCCCCGCGGCCGGCGCGGTCGAGGGAGAGCACGACGGCGTGGAGGTAGGGGACCTGCCGGAGCTCCTCGAGGATGAGCGGCATGGCCGGCGTTTCGAACTCGCTGAAGAGGGCGGGCAGCAGGAGAACGATCTTGCGGCGGCGCGCGATCCGGCGCAGTTCGGCCTCGAGGTCCTCGATGGGGCGGTCCCGGAGGCGCTGCAGGACCGTGACGGGTCCGGTCTGCCAGAAATCGGCCATGGGGGGTCCTCCCTTCGTCGGGGCCGGCGGCTAAAGGCGCGGGCCCGCCGGGCCGGCATCGAGCGCGGCGAGCAGGCGGAGCACGGCCGCGTTCCACCCCCGGGCGCCGCCTTGGCGCTCGCGCAGCAGCCCGGGGAGGTCGCAGGGCACGAAGCCGCCCTCCGGCCGCGGCAGCAGAACGGGACGGTCGACCGCCGCGAGCAGGGGGAGGTCGTTTTCGCCGTCGCCCAGGCCGATCGTGTGCAGCGGCGCGGGCAGATGCGGCGCGATCAGGGCCACAAGCCGCCGCACCGCCGCGCCTTTGTCCACGCCCGCGCCGAGCAGGTGGTAAAAGCGGCCGCCGCGCGTGACGGCAAGCCCCCGGCGGGCGGCGGCGGCGGCGGCGAGCTCCGCGGACCGCTCCGGCCCTTCGAACCAGAACGGCTCGCTCGCCTCCCGCCGGCGCGCGAGCGCCGCCTCCTCGGCCGGGAGCCCCGTCCGCCGGGCGATCTCCGCGACGCCGGCGTCGCCGAAGCCGCGGGCGCCCAGGGCCCGCCCCGGCCCCGCGAGAAAGCGCCGCAGCCGCTCGTAGGCGACGCCGCAGCGGATCACGCGGCAGCCCCCCTCGCGGCGCCCCTCCGCGAGGGGGATCCCGCGCCAGCCCTCGGGGATGCAGCAGGCGGCCCCGTTCTCGACGATGAAGGGGTCCGCGAGCCCCAGCCGCCGGCGGAGACGCTCGACCTCGTCGCGGGTCTTGCTGGAGCAGGGGATCAGCGGGATGCCGCGCCGGCGGATCTCGGCCAGCGCCGGCGCAGCCTCCGCGAAGCCGTAGTCGGCGTCGAGGAGTGTCCCGTCGAGGTCGGTGAAGACGAGGAGGCTTCCCCCCATTTCCGGCGCTCCGAAACACAAAGCCCCGCCCCGGCTCTCCGGAGCGGGGCTCCGCCGTCTGCCGGGGCTCCGCGAAGCCCTATTCCTTCATCTTCTCCTGGAGGTTCTCGCGCAGGAGCTCGCCGAAGGTCGTGGTCGCCGAGGTCGACTGCCCCATGCTGCTCACGTACTCGTTCAGCAGGCTCTGTTCGCGCTCCACCTCCAGCCGCTTGATGGAGAGGCCGATGCGGCGCTCCTCGCTGTTGATGGTCATCACCTTGGCGGTGATCGCCTCCCCCACCTGGAAGCGGCCCACGGGGGTCTTGATCTTCTCCTTGCTGATCTCGGAGACGTGGACCAGGCCCTCGATCCCTTCCTCGAGCTCGACGAAGACCCCGAAATCGGTCACGTTGGTCACGGTGCCGGTGATCTCGCTGCCCACGCGGTAGCGCGTGTGCACGCTCTTCCAGGGGTCCTCGGTCAGCTGCTTGATGCCGAGCGAGAAGCGCTCGTTTTCCTTCTCGATGTCGAGCACGATCGCCTGGACCACGTCCCCCTTCTTGTAGAGCTCCGAGGGGTGCTTGATGCGCTTGGTCCAGGAGATGTCGGAGATGTGCACGAGGCCGTCGATGCCCTCGTCGATCCCGATGAAGATGCCGAAGTCGGTGATGTTCTTGATCTTGCCCTCGATCGTCGTCCCCACGGGGTATTTCTCGGCGACGACGTCCCAGGGGTTGGGGGCGATCTGCTTCATGCCGAGCGAAATGCGCCGCGCGTCGGGCTTGATGTCGAGCACCACCGCCTCCACGGTCTCGCCGATGGAGACGATCTTGGAGGGGTGGCGGACCTTGCGCGTCCAGGACATCTCCGAGACGTGGATCAGCCCCTCGATGCCGGGCTCGAGCTCGACGAAGGCCCCGTAATCGGTGAGGCTCACGACCCGGCCCGTCACCCGGGTGCCCGCGGGGTACTTCTGGGCCGCGAGCGTCCAGGGGTCGGGGGTGAGCTGCTTGAGGCCGAGCGAGACCCGCTCCCGCTCGAGATCGAGGTGCAGCACCTTGACCTGCACGGCGTCGCCGATCTTGAAGAGGTCCGAGGGGTGCTTGATCCGCCCCCAGGACATGTCGGTGATGTGCAGCAGGCCGTCCAGCCCGCCCAGGTCCACGAACACGCCGTACTCGGTGATGTTCTTGACCACGCCGGGCATGACCTTGCCTTCCTGGATCGTGGCGAGCGTGGCGGCGCGCTTGACGGCGCGTTCCTTCTCGAGGAGCACCCGGCGGGAGAGGACGATGTTGCTGCGCTTGCGGTTGTATTTGAGGATCTTGAAATCGAAGGTCTTGCCGACCAGCTCGTCGAGGTTGCGCACCGGCCGCAGGTCCGCCTGCGAGCCGGGCAGGAAGGCGGGCACACCGATGTCGACCGAAAAGCCGCCCTTCACGCGGTTGGTGATCGTCCCGGTGATGGTGCCGTCCTCGTCGTGGCAGCGCTTGATCTTCTCCCAGACCTTGATGTTGGCGGCCTTCTCCTTGGAGAGGATGACGCGCTCGTCCTCGTCGTCCCACCACTCGACCATGACATCGACCCGCTCGCCGATGCGGGCGGTGATGGAGCCGTCCTCGGCCCGGAATTCCTGGATGCGGATCTGGCCCTCGGACTTGTAGCCGATGTCGACCATCACCCAGTCCTTGTCGACCGCGGTGATGACCCCGCTGACGACCTCGCCTTCCTTGAACTGCCCGAAGCTGTCCTCGTAGAGGTTCATCGAAGGCTCGGCGGCTTCGGCGCCCTCGCGGGCGCCGCCCCCCTCCGCCGGTGCTCCGGACTCCGGCTGCGGCCGGCCCGCCTCATGTTTGCTGTCGGTTGGGTCGTGAACCATGATCCCCCGTGTCCCCCTTGCCCTGAATTCGCGCCCCCGGGATGCGCAAAACTCGACTCTTGTAACAAAGACGGGGCGAAATGGAAAGGGAAAAGTGGGTCGCACCCGGGCGGCGGGCTCCCGCCGTCAGCCGTCCCGCGGCGGGGCGAGCCGGGCCTGCACGCGGCCGAGCATGGCCTCGACCACCTGCTCGAGGGTGAGATCGGAGGAATCGATGAGGATGGCGTCCGCCGCCGCCCGCAGCGGGGCGACGGCGCGCTCGGCGTCGCGGCGGTCGCGGCGGCGCAGCTCGTCGAGCACGTCCTCGAAGCGCAACCCGGACCGCCCCCCCCCCATCTCCGCGTAACGCCGCCGGGCGCGCGCCTCTTCGGAGGCGGTGAGGAAGAACTTGAGGTCCGCCTCCGGGAAGACCACGGTGCCCATGTCCCGGCCCTCGAAGACCGCCCCCTTGCCGCGGCCGAGGTCGCGCTGGAGACCGAGGAGGCCCGCCCGCACCACGGGCCGGGCCGAGATCGCCGAGGCGAGCTGCGCGATCTCGGGGGTGCGGATGGCCTCGGTCACGTCCTCGCCGTCGGCCGTGACGCGGGCCGGGCCCTCGGCCGGGGCGGGGGCGAAGCCGATCGTCAGCGCGGCGAGCAGCCGGCCGAGCGCCGCGTCGTCCTCGGGGTCGATGCCGCGGGCGCGGGCCGCGTAGGCGACCGCGCGGTAGAGGGCCCCGGTGTCGATGTGCCGGTAGCCCAGGCGCGCGGCGAGCCGGCGGCTGGCGGTCGTCTTTCCCGCCCCGGCCGGCCCGTCGATCGTGATCAGGAGCTTCGTCTCCGCGGGCATGGGCGGCGCCTCACCGGCCGAGAACCGCGCGCAGGGCGTCGAGAAAGCGGCGGTTCTCCTCGGGGCGCCCCACGCTCACCCGCAGGTGGCGCGGGTAGCCGTAGGAGGCGAGCGGCCGCACGATCACCCCGCGCGCGAGCAGCCCTTCGTAGACCGGCCGGGCCTCGCCGGGGAGTGCGAACATGAGGAAATTCGCCTCGCTCGGCAGGCAGAAGAGCCCCAGGCGCTCGAGCCCCTCGCGCAGGAAATCGATCCCCTCGTGGACGACCCGCCGGCTCTCCGCGAGGAAGGCCTCGTCGTCGAGGGCCGCCTCGGCGGCCACCTGGGCGGCGCGGTTCACGTTGAAGGGCGGCCGCACGCGGTGCAGCACGGCGGCGAGCCCGGCCGGCATGAGGCCGTAGCCGACGCGCAGCCCCGCGAGCCCGTAAGCCTTCGAAAAGGTCCGGAGGACCACGACGGGCCGCGGGCCCTCGAGGAGGGGCCGGGGGTCGGCTTCCCCGGGGTCGCGCACGAACTCGATGTAGGCCTCGTCGACCACGGCGATCACCTCGGCGGGCAGGCGCGCAAGGAAGCCGGCGAGCGCCTCCCGGCCGACCCGGTGGCCGGTCGGGTTGTGGGGGCTGTTCAGAAAGACGATCCGCGTCCGCGCGCCCACGCGCCCGGCCATCGCCTCGAGGTCGGTTCGAAAGTCTCTCAGCGGCACCGGGACCGGCACCGCGCCCGAGGCGCGGGCCTCGATCTCGTACATGGCGAAGGCGGGCGCGGGCAGGAGGACCTCGTCGCCGGGCTGGAGAAACGCCCGCGCGAGGAGGGCGAGGATCTCGTCGGAGCCGTTGCCGAGAACGACCTGCTCGGGCGCAAGGCCCAGGCGGCGGGCGATCTTCCGGGTCAGGCGGTACCCCGTGCTGTCGGGGTAGCGGTGGAGCGTTCCCAGGGCCGCCGCAAGCGCCGCGAGCGCCCGGGGCGAGGGGCCGAGGGGGTTTTCGTTCGAGGCGAGCTTGATCGAACCGGTGATGCCGCGCTCGCGCTCGAGCTCCTCGATCGGCTTGCCGGGGACGTAGGGCGGGATCGCAAGGATGTGGGGGGGGACGACAAGCGTCATCGCCGGGTTCCCGTCGCCTTCCGTAGCGGGGGCTCCCGCCCGCTCAGGATCCCGCGGCCGCCTTGCGGCCGACCTCGAGGGCCTTCAGGTTCAACGGGATGAGCTTCGGCTTTTCGGCGAACTTCTCCTGCACCGCCCGCTCGAGGGCCTCGAAGGGGACGACCGCGCTGCGGGCGACGAAGGCCGCAAGCGCGATGATGTTGGCCGCCTTCACGTTGCCCATCTCCTGCGCCAGCTCCACGATCGGCACCCGGAGCTCGTCGACGTCGCTGCGGCCGCTGGCCACGGGGATGATCGAGGCGTTCACGAAGATCACCCCGCCCGGTTTCACGGTGGGAGCGAATTTCTCGAGCGAGGGGCGGTTCATGGCGACGAGATGCAGGGGGTTGCGGATGATCGGCGAGCCGATCGGCCGGTCGCCCAGGACGACCGTGCAGTAGGCGGTCCCGCCGCGCATTTCGGGGCCGTAGGAGGGGATCCAGACGACCTCGAAGCCTTCGATCATCGCGGCCTGGGCGAGGATCTGGCCCATCAGCATGATGCCCTGGCCGCCGAAGCCGGCGAATTGCACCTCACGCTGCATGCGCGCTCCTTTCCGCGGCGCCCGGGTCGCGCCGCCCCTGCTCCGGGGTCTTGAACACCCCGAGCGGGAAATAGGGCAGCATCTTCTGCTCGGCCCACGAGAGCGCATCGAGCGGGGTGAGGCCCCAGTTCGTGGGGCAGGTGCTGATGAGCTCGACCAGGCTGAAGCAGGTGTTTTCCGCCTGGTAGGCGAAGGCCCGGCGCATCGCCTTGCGGGCACGCTGGATGTACTTCGGCCGGATGAGCGCCTCGCGCACGATGTAGGCCGGCGTCTCGAGCGCGGCGAGGAGCTCGGCCACCTTCACCGGCATGCCGGTCTGGGCCGGCTTGCGGCCGAAGGGCGAGGTCGTGGTGCGCTGCTCGGGAAGGGTGGTGGGCGCCATCTGGCCGCCCGTCATGCCGTAGACCGCGTTGTTGATGAAGACGGTGGTGAACTTCTCGCCGCGGTTGGCCGCGTGGATGATCTCGCTCATGCCGATGCTGGCGAGGTCGCCGTCCCCCTGGTAGGTGAAGACGATGAGGTCCGGCCGCACGCGCTTGAGCCCGGTGGCGATGGCCGGGGCACGGCCGTGGGCGGCCTCGATGAAATCGAAGGTGAAATAGTTGTAGCAGAGCACCGCGCAGCCGACCGGCGCGACGCCCACGGTGCGGCCGCGCAGGCCGAGCTCGTCGATCACCTCGGCCACGAGCCGATGGGCGATCCCGTGGGTGCACCCCGGGCAGTAGTGGGTCGGGACATCGGCCAGGGCCTGCGGCCGGTGAAAGCTCTTTCCCATGATCGATCGCCTTCCCTTCGCATCCGCCGGGGCGGCGGGGAGCGCACGTCCCCGGCGGCGGTTGTTCCTCAGGCGGTTTCGCGAAGAACCCGCCGGGCCTCCTCCATCACGTCCTCGGGGGTGGGGACTTCGCCCCCGCACTTCCCGTACCAGAAGACGGGCCGGGCGCCGCGCACGGCCCACTCCACGTCCTCCACGAGCTGCCCCATGCTCATCTCGACGCTCAAGACCGCCTGGACACGGGGCTGGCCCGCCGCCGCGAAGATCGCCTCCCGCGGAAAGGGAAAAAGCGTTTGGGGCCGGATCATCCCCGCGGGGATCCCCTCCTCCCGCAGCCGGTCGATCGCCGTGCGGCACACCCGGCTCATCGTGCCGTAGCTCACGAGCAAGAGCCGGATCTCGGGGTCGACGGCGTAGCTCTCCCAGCGCACATCCTCGCGCCGCATGCGCTCGTACTTGGCCTTGAGCTTGAGGTTGTGGGCATTGAGCTCCGCGGGGACAAGATGGAGGGTGCGGATGAGGTTGCGGCGGTCGCTGCCGCGGCGGTCCATGCCGTTCGTCGCCCAGCCGTCCGGGGAGGGGGGGTCGCGTTTGAGCTGCTCGGGGAACGCGACCGGCTCCATCATCTGGCCGATCAGGCCGTCGCCCAGGATCATGACCGGGTTGAGGTATTTTTCGGCGAGCCCGAAGGCCTCCATCATCATCTCCACGGCCTCCTGGACGCTCGCCGGCGCGAGGACGAGCAGCCGGTAGTCGCCGTGGCCGCCCCCCTTCACGGCCTGGAAATAGTCCGCCTGCGAGGGCAGGATCCCCCCCAGGCCCGGGCCGCCGCGCATGATGTTCACGAGGACGCAGGGCAGCTCGGCCGCGGCGATGTAGCTCAGCCCCTCGCTCATGAGGCTGATCCCGGGGCTCGAGGAGGTCGTGAAGACCCGCTCGCCGGCCGCCGCCGCGCCGAAGATCATGTAGGAGACCGCCACCTCGCTTTCCCCCTGGAGGAAAACGCCCCCCACCTCGGGCAGCCGGCGCGAGAGGTACTCGGCCACCTCGGACTGCGGGGTGATGGGGTAGGCGAAGTAATTCCGGCAGCCGGCGCGCACGGCCGCCTCGGCGATCGCCTCGTTGCCTTTCATCAGCACCTTGGCCATGTCAACGGTTTCCTTTCCCCGCCGCCGCGGGGGCGTTGATCTCCTCGATCTCGATGGCCACGTCCGGGCACACCGTACAGCAGATGGCGCAGAAAATGCAATCCTCGGGACGCGCCTGGAAGGCGGGGAAATAGCCTTTGCGGTTGAGCTCGGTGTGGATCTCGAGCACGTTCTTGGGGCAGGACGCCACACAGAGGCCGCAGCCCTTGCAGCGTTCCCGGTCGATGCGGTGGACATAGGTCGGTTTCATGCCGGGGGGTCTCCTTCCGGTTCTTGCAGGTCCCGGGCCTTCTCCCAGGGGGGCACGAGCTGCCGCCGGATGGGGAGCACGGGCTCCTCCCAGGCGGCGGGGTCGAGTCGGGCGAGCAGGCCCTCGGCGACCGCGAGGAAGACGAGCGGCAGTCCCGCGGCGGCTGCGAGCGCCGTAAGGAAGCGCCGCCCCTCGAGGACCTCCTGCGGCCCGGTCTCGTCGATCAGGTTGGGGTTGCCCGCGAGCCCCGTGACCGCCAACCGCGCCGCTTGCTCGATCGCGCCCCGGAGCGCAAGGCAGCGGGGGACGGTGGCCGTTTCCGGGCGAAAGGGGTTCACGACCATGAGCACCGCGGGCGGCCTGGCGGCGAAGGCCGCCCCGAGAGAGGCGAGCACCGTCGCCCCCGCCGGGTCCCCCCCCGCGTCCAGGACGACGAGGTCGAGCGGCCGGCGGATCATCCCCGCAACGGCCGGGCTCACGGCGGGCAGCTCCGATTGGCGCAGGTCGGGGGCCGGGGCCACCACCTCGATGCCGAGCCGCTCCAGCCGCTCGGCCGCCTCGCGCGAGCGGAAGTAGGGGTTCACCACGTCCAGGTCCGCCAGCCCGACCCGCAGCCCTTGGCGCCGGTGGTGGACGGCGAGGTGGATCGCGATCTCGGACTTGCCGCAGCCGTAGTGCCCGGTGATGACCACCACCCCGTTCAAGCGGAGCGTCACGCTTCCCCCCGGCCGCCGTTTCGCGGCCCAAAGGCGGCTTTTTATGGGTTTCGCCGCGGGCTGTCAAGCACCGGGGGGGCCCCGCCCCCGGGCCGGGGGGGGGTTCCCGGGCTTGCCGCCTTGCGCCGCAGTCTGCTACAAGGCGCCCATGCCCACCGTCGAGACCGGCCTTGAGCGGCTGCTCGCCGACCCGCCCGCGTGGTTCCGGGGTCTGCGCTTCGGGCTGCTTTGCAACCCGGCCTCGGTCGACCGCCGGCTCCGCCACGCGCGCACGCTCCTCCAGGAGCGCTTCGGGGGCCGGCTGCGCGCCCTCTTTTCGCCCCAGCACGGCTTCTGGGCCGAAAAGCAGGACAACATGATCGAATCCGACGACGGGGTCGATCCCGAGCTCGGGCTGCCCGTCTTCAGCCTCTACGGCAAAACGCGGGTTCCCACCGCCGCGATGTTCGCGGGGCTCGACGCGCTCGTGGTCGATCTCCAGGACGCCGGCACGCGGGTCTACACCTTCGCCTCGACCCTCGCCCACTGCATGGAGACGGCCGGCGCGGCGGGCATCCCGGTGGTGGTGCTCGACCGCCCCAACCCCCTGGGCGGCGCCGAGGTCGAGGGCAACCTCCTGCGGCCGGAGTGCGCCTCGTTCGTGGGCCGCTTTCCCCTGCCGATGCGCCACGGGATGACCTTCGCCGAGCTCGGCCGCTGGATCGCCGGCCCCGGGGGCATCGCCTGCGAGCTGCGCTGGATCCCGATGCGCGGCTGGGGCCGGTCGCAGCGCTTCCCGGAGACCGGCCTGCCCTGGATCCCCCCCTCGCCCAACTTGCCGTCCTACGCCGCCGCCTGCGTCTACCCCGGCCAGGTGCTCTGGGAGGGGACCAACGTCTCCGAGGGGCGGGGGACGACCCAGCCCTTCGAGCTCTTCGGCGCCCCTTTCCTCGACGTCCGCGCGCTCGCCGCGCGCTTTCCCGAGGGGAGCCTGCCGGGCGTCTTCCTGCGGCCGGTCGTCTTCGAGCCCACGGCCCACAAATGGTGCGGCCGCCCCTGCCGCGGCTTCCAGCTCCACGTGACCGACGCCGACCGCTACCGCCCCTACGCGACCACCCTGCGGCTGCTCCAGGCGGTCCTCGCCGCGCACCCACAGGATTTCGCCTGGCGGCCGCCCCCCTACGAGTACGAGTTCGAGCGCGCGCCGATCGACCTCTTGATCGGGGATGCCGGGCTGCGGCGCCGCCTCGAGGCCCTGGAGCCGGTCGAGCGGCTCGAGGCCTCCTGGCGCGGGGAGCTCGAGGAGTTCCGCGCGGCGAGCCGGGCGGTGCACCTCTACGCGTGAGGGGGACGATGGCCCGCGACAGCCGCCCCGAATGCGTGTCGGCCTGGGGGAGCACCTGGAGCCGGATGGGGTTCGGAAAATGCAAGGTCTGGGCCGAGACGCACCCGGACGGGCGGCCGCTCGCCCGCGGCGGCCGGGTGCGCATCCGCTACCGCCTCGAGGACCCGCGGGACTACCGCGTGCCGGCCGAACGGCTGCAGCCGCTCGCGGGGCCGCCCCCCGCCCCGGCCGCCGGGGGGGAGGCGCAAGCGTCCGGGCCGGAGGCGATCCACATCTACACCGACGGCGCCTGCTCCGGGAACCCCGGCCCGGCCGGCATCGGGGTGGTGCTCGTCTGCGGCGGGCGGCGGCGCGAGATCTCGGCCTACATCGGCGAGGCGACCAACAACATCGCCGAGTTGACCGCCATCCGCACCGGGCTTGCCGCGGTGCGCGACAAGAACCGGCCGGTCGTGCTCTACACCGACAGTCACTACGCCTACGGGGTGCTGACGCTCGGCTGGAAGGCGGAGAAGAACCGCGCGCTGATCGCGGCCATCCGCAAGGAAATGCAGGCGTTCCCGCGGCTCACGCTGATCAAGGTCCCCGGCCACCGCGGTGTTGCCGAAAACGAGCTCGCCGACCGCCTCGCCGTGCGGGCGATCCGGGAGAAGAGAACGGGCTGAGCCCCCGGCGGCCCCGGGGCGGGCCGCCGGAGTCCGGGGAATCGCTTCAGGATTCGCTCTTGCGTTCGCTCTTGAGCGTCTCCAGCTCCTTTTTCAGCTCGGCCACCTCGCTCTTGTATTTTTCGAGCTCATCCGCGGGGACCGAGGAGGCCGGGGTCTCGTCCTTCTTCCAGGTGTCTTTCATCTCGTCGAATCCCAGATAGATGGCCAGCCCCCCGCCCAGCAGCAGCATCGCGGGGATGCTGCCCTTCAACACCGTCAGCAGATCCTGCCACCAGATGCCGATGCCGATGAGCCCCAGGGCCGCCGCCACCGCTCCGCCGATCAAGGTCTTCATAAATCGCCGATCCTCCTTTCCTGCAGCTGATGCGTTTCTTCTGAAACCGGGCTTCCGGGCGCAAACCGGCGCCGGATCGATCGGTTGCGTTGGTAACGATCAAAATTAGCATATTGCGTGCCCCCTTACAAGCCGGTTTGAAAACCCGGGCCGCTTTTGCTACCGTGCCGGCAACCCGAAACCCCAGCCCGCTGCGCCGATCCCCGGTGGCCTCCGCATGAACGCCGAGTCCCCGCCCCTGCCGCCGCTCCGGCGGCCACAGCTGCGAAGGCGGCCCGCGCACCCGGGCGGCCGCCCGGAAGACCTCTGCCTGCATGCGATCCCCGAGCGCTTCGGCCGGTTCAGGGCCCTCGCCCTGCGGCTCTTCTTCTCCGGGGTGCGCTTCGAGGAGAGCCAGCAGGCCCGGCTGCGGGACCTCCCCGAAGAGGCCCTGGTGGTCTACGTGGACCCGGCCGCAAGCCTCTTTTCCCTGCTCTTCGCCTGCACCCGCTACGCCGCGCTCGGGCTGCCCGCCCCCCGCGCCCTCCTGGGCGGCGGGGCCGGCCTGTGGGGGTGGGCGATCGGCATCCGCACCCCGCCCCCGGCAGGGCCGCAGGACGCCGCGGGCGGGGAGGAGGCGGCCGGAGACGGAGGGGATGCGCCCCTTGACGAGGCCCGCGCCGCCTTCGCCGCGCTTGCGCCCCCGCGGCGGCGCCTTTGCCTGCGCCGCGGCCGGGAGGCCCCCGACGCGCTCGCCGGCCTGATCGACTTTCACCGCCGCACCGGCCGCACCGTGCTGCTCGTCCCGCAGATCGTCTTCTTCAGCAAGTCGCCCCCGCCCGGCCGGCTGCGGTGGGTGGACCTCCTCTTCGGCCCCGAGGACCGCCCCGGCCCCCTGCGGCTCCTCTACGGCCTCTTTCACCACCCCGGCCGCGCCTTCGTCGAGGTCTCCTCCCCCATCGACCTCGGCGCGTTCCTCGCCCGCCCCGACCTGGACGGGCGGCCGCCCGACTTCCAGGCCGCCCTCCTGGCCGGGGAGATCCTCGACCTCGTCCGGCGCCACCGCCGCAGCATCACCGGCCCGGTGCCGGTGTCGCGCGAGGAGATCCGGGAACGGGTCCTCAACCGGCGGCGCTTCCAGGAATTCCTGCGCGAGCACGCCGCCGCCCAGGGCCTCTCCTGGGACGAGGCGCGCCGCGCCGCCGAGGCCTTCCTCGACGAGATCGCGGCCGACCAGCGGCCCGGGTGGATCCGGTTCTACTCGGGGATCGACGGCTGGATCCTGCGCTCGCTCTTCGCGGGGATCCGCGTCAACCGCGAGGGGCTCGAGGCCGTCAAGCGGCTCGCCGTGCGCGGCCCGGTCGTCTACCTGCCCGCCCACCGCAGCCACGCCGACTACCTGCTCCTCTCCTACGTGGTCTACCACCACGACCTCACCTGCCCGCTCGTCGCCGCCGGCAAAAACCTTTCGTTCTGGCCGCTCGGCCCCCTCTTCCGCCGTGGCGGCGCGTTTTTCATCCGGCGCACCTTCCGGGGGGCGCCGCTCTACGCCCGGGTCTTCGCCGAGTACCTCCACACCGTCCTGGAGGCGGGCTACTGCATCGAGCAGTTCATCGAGGGCGGCCGCAGCCGCACGGGCAAGATGCTCGTGCCGCGGCTGGGGCTGCTCGCCATGCTGCTCTCCGCCTACCGCGACGGCGCCTGCGAGGATTTGATCCTCGCGCCGGTGGCGATCGGCTACGACCGCGTCCCCGAGGAGTCCTCCTACCTGCACGAAATCGAAGGCGGCCAGAAACGCCCGGAGTCGCTCGGCGAGCTGCTGCGGGCCCGCAAGGCGCTCAAGCGCCGGCACGGCGACGTCTACGTCCAGTTCGGCACGCCCGTGTCGCTGCGCGAGCTCGAAAACCGGGAAGGGACCCCGCTCGCGGCCATGGAGCCCGAGGCCTTCCGGGACTTCGTGCGGCGGACCGCCCGGCGGGTCGCCGAGGAGATCAACCGGGCCGGCGTGGTGACCGCCCACGCGCTGGTGGCGGCGGCGCTGCTCCACGCCGGCCGGGAACGCTTCACGCGCGAGGAGGTCTGGCACGGGGTCGAGGAGTACCTCGCCTACCTCGAGGAACGGGGGGTGCGGCTCGCCGACACGCTGCTCACCGACCCCCGCCGGGCCGTGTTCGAGGCCTTCGGGGACTACGTCCAGCGGCGCATCCTCGAGCCCCGCGGGGCCGCCGTCCCCGGCGAGGAGGGCTCCGGGGAAGGCTACCTGTTGCGGCCGATGCGCCGTCCCCGGCTCGAGTACTACAAGAACACCTGCGTCCATTTCTTCCTCCCCGCCGCGTACACGGCGCTGGCGATCCTCGCGCAGGACGCCTTCCAGTTCTCCGCCGAGGGGCTTCCCGCGGAGACGGCCTTCCTGCGCGAGCTGCTCGAGCTCGAGTTCGTCGGCGACCCCGAGCGGCCCGAGGAGGAGCTCGTCGCCGAAAGCCTCGGGTTCTTCGTGCGCCGCGCCGCCCTGGTCCCCCACCCGAGCCTCGCCGACACCTTCAACCTCACTGCGGCCGGCTACCGCACGCTGCACCGCTTCGCCCTGTTTCTGAAGAGCGCCCTGGAAGCCTACCGCGTCGCCCTCGCCGGGATGCTCCACGACCCGCGCGCCTTCGAGGAACGCGGCCGCGAGCGGGCCCGCGCGCTCGTGGCCCTCGGCCGCACGCTGCTCAACGACCGCGTGATCGACCTGCCGGAGGCGCTCTCGCGCGTGAGCCTCGAGAACGCCGCCGCCTGGTTTGCGGCGCGCGCCGCGCGCGAGGCCGACCGGGAGGCGTGGCTCCACGGCTGCGCGGCGTCGATCGAGCGCGCGCTGCGGGCGCTGCGGGAGGGCGGATGAAGGCCCTGGTCCTCGCCGCGGGCCACGGGACCCGGCTCCGGCCCTACTCGGAGGCGCTGCCCAAGGCCCTCTTCCCCGTCGCGGGCCGCCCCCTCCTCGAGCGGCAGCTCACCGCGCTTGCGCAGGCCGGCTGCGAGGCGGTGGCCGTGAACGCCCACCACCGGGCGGAGGCGATCGAGGCCTTCGTGCGCTCGCGCTCCTGGGGGATCCCCGTGCTGGTGCGGCGGGAGCCGGTGCTGCGGGGGACGGGCGGGGCGATCGCCAACCTGCGCGATTTCTGGGACGGGCGCCCTTTCTTCGTGATCAACGCCGACGTCGTCCACAGCTTCCCCTTGCGCCGCATCTGGGAAACCCACCGCCGCTCGCGGCCGGACGCGACGCTCGTGCTGATCGACGCCCCCGAATGCAACCGGGTGGAGGTCGACGCCGCAGGGCACATCCGCGGCTTCGACGCCCCCGGGGCGCCCGGTGCGCTCGCCTTCAGCGGCGTCCAGGTGCTCGAGCCCGCCGTCCTCGACTTCCTCCCCGCCGAGGGGTACGCCCACAGCATCGACGCCTTCCGGGAGATGATCGCCCGCGGCCGGCGCCTCGCCGCCTGGGTCGCCCCGGCCGCGGACTGGGCCGACGCGGGCACGGTCCCGCGCTACCGCGAGATCTGCCGCCGGGAATCGCTCGCCGAGGCCTGGCGGGACGCCTTCGGGGGGGAGCCGCCGCCGGGGGTCTCCTGGACCCCCCTTGCGGGCGACGGCTCCGATCGCCGGTGGTACCGCGTGGGGGACACCCCCCGCACGCTCGTCCTCGCCGACCACGGCCTGAGCCCCCCGGGGGGCGGGGTGAGCGAGGCGGAGGCCTTTGTGCGCATCGGCCGCCACCTGGCGGCGCAAGGGCTGCCCGTGCCGCGCATCCATTTCGCGGAGCCGTTCGCGGGGCTGGTCTGGGTCGAGGACCTGGGCGACCTGCACCTGCAGGAGGCGGCCCGCGGCGCGGCGGGCCCGGCGGAGCGGCTTGCGCTCTACCGCGAGGCGATCGACACGCTGGTCGACTTCTCGCAGCGCGGCATCGAGGGCTTCGACCCCGCCTGGTGCTGGCAGACCCCGCGCTACGACCGGGCCCTCGTCCTCGAGCGCGAGTGCCGCTACTTCGGCGAGGCCTTCCTCGAGGGCTTCGCGGGGCTCCCCTTCGATCGCGGCGCGCTCGCCTCCGATTTCGCGCGGCTGGCCGACCTCGCCGCCGGCGCCGAGCCCGCCGGGCTGATGCACCGCGACTTCCAGTCGCGGAACATCCTCCTCCGGGGCGGCCGCTGCCGCCTGATCGACTTCCAGGGGGCGCGGATCGGCCCCTTCGCCTACGATCTCGCCTCGCTCCTGCTCGACCCCTACGTGGGGCTCGGCCCCGCGGAGCGGGAGGCCTTGCTCGCCTACGCCCTGGAGCGCCTCGCCGCCCGGCGGCCGGTCGACCCCAAGGCCTTCCGCCGGGGGTACTCCGCCTGCGCCGTCGCGCGCAGCCTGCAGATGCTCGGGGCCTTCGCCTTTCTGGCCACTGTGAAAGGCAAGGCCGCCTTCGCCCGCCATATCGAACCCGCCTTGCGGGGGCTCGCGGCGCTCCTCGCGGAGCGCTCCCCCGCGGCCTTCCCGCATCTCGAGGCGACCGTCGCCCGCGCGGCGGAACGCCTCCCTTCCGGGGTCCCGCCGGGGCCCCGCCATCCCGCCGCCGGCTTGGCCGGCGGCCCCTGAGGAGGTGCCCGATGGAGCCCATCGCCGTCATGGTGAACGGGATCCCCGGCCGGATCGCCTCGCAGGTCGCCCTGCGCCTGGCCGCGGACCCCCGCTTCCGGCTCGTCCCCTATGCGCTCACGGGGCCCGACATCGCGGCCGCCGAGCAGCCGATCGGCGCGGTCCGGGTGCGGCTCGTGCGGCCCGAGGCGCGCGAGGCCGCGATCGCCGAGATCCGCGCCGCCTGGCCGGAGGTGCTGTGCGTCGACTACACCCACCCCGCGGCCGTCGTGCCGAACGCCGCCTTTTACTGCCGCCACGGCCTGCCCTTCGTCATGGGCACGACCGGCGGCGATCGCCGGGCGCTCGAGGCGCTGGTCGCCGCCTCCCCCGTCGCCGCCGTGGTCGCGCCCAACATGGCCCGGCCGATCGTCGGCTTCCAGGCCATGATGGAGGCGGCGGCCGAGCGGTTTCCGGGGCTGTTCCGCGGCTTCCGCCTGACGATCGAGGAAAGCCACCAGCAGGGCAAGGCGGACACCTCGGGCACGGCGCGGGCCCTCGTCGCCGTCTTCAACCGCCTGGGGGTCCCCTTCCGCGAGGAGGAGATCCGCCGGGTGCGCGACCCGGAGGAGCAGCGGAACCGGCTCGGCGTGCCGGAGGCCTACCTCGGCGGCCATGCCTGGCACACCTACCGCCTGGTCTCGGAGGACGAAACGGTCTGCTTCGAATTCACCCACCGCGTGAACGGCCGGGACGTCTACGTCCAGGGGACCCTCGACGCCCTGGTCTTTCTGCGCGACCGGCTGCGGGAGGGCGCCTGCGGCCGGATCTTTTCCATGATCGACGTCCTGGAGGGCAAGCCCCTCAAGAAATCGCCCCCGGCGGCCGAAAACACCCCTTGAGGGCAGGCGCCGCCGCGCGTTCCGCCGGTCGGCCGCCTCCCCCCGGGGGGACCGAACGATGGACGATCTCGCCTCACGGCTGCTCGAGGAGCTGCAGGGGTTTTCTGCGCCGGAAGAGGCCGGCCGCGCCGCCGAGGACGAGGCGGCCGAGTCGCAGGATGCCCTGCGGATGCGGCTGGTCGAGGCCGTCTATCTCCTCAACGCCTGCTTTCGCGACGTCCTCTATTGGGAGGGAATGCGGGCCGGGAAGGACAGCTTCCCCCAGCTCGCCGCCGTGCTGCAGGAGCTCGGCCGGGCGCCCTCCGGGGACGGCATCCTGCGCATCCGCCGCCTGCGACCGGCCCCCGGGCCCGGCGGGCCGCGGCCCGACCTCGAGGTGCGCCTGGGCGAGGTGCACGTCGACGGCGCGCAGGTGACCGCCCTCATCCGCCGCGCGGGGATCCGCCTGAAGCACCTGGAAGGCCGCTTCTTCAAGGCGGCGGAAATGCTCGCCGCCGAGGGGTTCGATCGGCTGGAGATCCGGCTTCCCGGGGAATCCCCCGAGGCGCTCGACTCCCTCCGCGCCGCCGTGCGCATCCTCGCCGGCCACCGCCAGGCCGCGGAGAAGGGGACGGCGATCCCCTTCGTGCGCGACGGCCGGCCGCGCCAGGTCCTGCCGGTGGCCGACGATCTCGGCCGCCCCGACCCCAACCTGACGCTCCTCGCCGCCGAAAACGACCTCGCGCCGGAAGCCTTGAAGACGATCGTCGCCCGGGTGGCCGGGCTGCTCAAGCGGCCGGAGGGGGCCTCGCTCATGCGGCAGGCGCCCGACGTCTACCGGGCGATCTTCGCCCTTCGCCGCCTGCGCGAGGCCCTGCGGCGGCCGCCGCTCGAGGTCGGCCGCGAGCGGGCCCCCGCGGCCGGGGCCGAAGTCGGGGCGGCGCCGCACGCCGCGGCCGCCCCCGCCCCGCCGGCGGAGCGCGGGGCCCCCGCGCCGGCCCCCGCGGAGGCTTCGCCGGCGCAGGCGGCCGCCGCCCCCGCCCCGGCCGCCGCGGAGATCGCCGCCGGCCTGGCCGCCTTCTTCGGCCGGCTGCCGGCCGAGCACCGGGCGGACGCGCAGCGGGGTGCGGAGGGGCTCCTGGGCGGCGATTACGGGGGTCTCGACCTCGGGGGGCTTGGCGAACGGCTCCGCGACATCGGCCGCCTCGTGCAGGTTCTCGAAGCCCGGCCGGCCGCGGCCCCCTTGCTCGAGGGCGTGCTGCAGCGGCTGCAGGAGAACCTGGACCGGCTCCCGGCGGAGACCCTGGGCGACCTCGCCGTGGACGGCGGGCGCCTGAAAATCTGGCGCGACGGCGCCGAGCAGGAGGTCGGCAAGGTGTCGGCACCGATGGCCCGCGCCGTCGACCTCGCCAAGGACCGCGCCGCGGCGCGCCGCCGCATGCGCGCCGGCGGGGCCGGGGAGCCGCTCTACCTCGCCCGCGACGCGGGGGCGCTCGCTGCCGCCTTCGAGCTCCCGCCGGAGGAGATGGAGGCGATTCTGCGCCTCTTCCGTTCCTGTTTCGACGGCCGCGGCAACTTCCAGCGGTCGCTCTTCGAGAAGCGCGTGCCCGATCTTGCGCGCTTTCCGAAAAAGGTCTTCGCCGTCCTGTGGGAGTTTCTGCGCGAGATGCCGCGCCGCGCCGACCGGCTGCCCTTCCTGAACGCGCTGCAGCTCGTGATCAAGGAGACGCGCCAGCCGCTTCAGGGCCTGCGCATCGTGCTCTCGGATTTCGTGGGCGACCCGGCGCGGGTCGAATACCCGGACCGCAACGCCCTCATGCTCGCGATCCAGTTCCTGCGCCGCTACAACAAGGAGATCAACGTCGACATCGAACTCACGCCGGAGGAGATCCTCCGGGTGCGGGACGGGCTGGACGAGCGGGCCGTCGCCTACGCCCTCTGGAGGGTGAAGAACGAATCGCGCCGCTTCCTCGCCAAAGCGCAGACGATCCGCAAAAGCCTCGCCGCGACCCTCGATCCCGCGACGGCCGGGATTTCCGGTCTGCCGGCCCGGTTCCTGCTGGCGCTCGAGCGCGAAGCGCACATCCTGCTCGCCCTGGTCGGGGGCGACACGGCCGCCTCGATCCTGCACACCGGGCTGACGCTCTACGGCAAGGCCGACGCCGCCGTGCACCGCGGGGCCGCCGCCCTCTCCCTGCACGCCGGGCTGCTGCAGCACCTCGCGGTCCTGATCCGCGGCATCGGCCGCATCGGCGGCGAAACCGACCTCCTGCTCCTCGACCAGATCCGCCGCGAGGAGAAAGGCTTCCTCGAGAAAGCCCCCGACGCGCGGACGGCGACCCTCGTGCGCCGGGTGTTCGGCTGGATCGAGCCGGCGCGCCGGGAGATCGAGGCCCGCCTGCTCGGCGCCCCGCCGCCGGCCGCCGGCCTCGGGGCCTCGAACGTCCTCTCCAGCACGAACACGATCGACCTGTAGGCCGGCCTCAGGAGGAGGCCGCCTCCCGGATCCGCTCCCGCACCCGGGCGAGCGCGCGCTCGAGATGCTCGGCCTGCGGGCCGCCGCCCTGGGCCATGTCGGGGCGCCCGCCCCCGCGGCCGCCGACCGTCGCGGCCGCCTCCTGGACCAATCTCCCGGCGTGGAACTTCCCGGTGAGGTCCGCGGTCACCCCCGCGGCGACAAGCGCCTTGCCGCCGGCGACGCTGCCCAGGACGCACACCCCGGAGCCCAGCCGCTCCTTGAAGCGGTCGAGCATCTCGCGCAGGGCCGCGGGGGAGTCGGCCTCGACGCGCCGGACGACCACCGCCACCCCGGCGATGCGCTCGGCCTCGGCCAGCGCCTCGGCGGCGGCCGCCGCGGAGCGCTTCGCCTCGAGCCGGGCGATCGTCCGCTCGGCCTCCCGCAGCTCCTCGAGCAGCCGGGCGATCCGCTCGGGGAGCGCCTCGGGCTTCTCCTTGAGGAGCCGCCCCGCCTCGCGCAGGAGGCGGGCGGTCTCCTGGGCCCGGCGGACGGCGGCCTCGCCGGTGACGGCCTCGATCCGCCGCACGCCCGCGGCGACCCCGCTTTCGGCGAGAACCTGGAAAAAGCCGATGTCCCCGGTGCGCGCGGTGTGGGTGCCGCCGCAGAGCTCGCGGCTCACCTCGGCGAGCGTCACCACGCGCACGCGCTCGCCGTACTTCTCCTCGAAGAGCGCGACCGCCCCGCTGCGCAGGGCCTCCTCCACGTCCATGTCCGCCGTCTCGGCGGGGAGGTTGCGGCGGATCGCCTCGTTCACCCGCTGCTCGACGCGCTCGAGCTCCTCGGGCGCGACCGGCGCCCCGTGGGTGAAATCGAAGCGCAGCCGGTCGGGGGCGACGAGCGATCCGGCCTGCTTGACGTGCTCGCCGAGGACCTGCCGCAGGGCGGCGTGCAGGAGGTGGGTGGCGGTGTGGTTGCGGGCCGTGGCGGCCCGGGCCTCGGCGTCCACCTCGAGCCGCACGGCCTCCCCGCGCCGCAGCACCCCCGCGGCGACCCGGCCGCGGTGGATGACGATGCCGGTGGGATCGCGGCGGGTGTCGGTGACCTCCATCTCGCCGGAGGGCCCGCGGATCCGGCCGCGATCGCCGACCTGGCCGCCGGATTCGGCGTAGAACGGCGTGCGGTCGGCGACGAGCTCGACGTCCCCCCCGGCCTCGACCTGCTCCACCTCGCGCTCCCCGGCGACGAGCAGCAGGACCCGCCCCTCGGCCGCCAGGGTGTCGTAGCCCACGAACTCGGGCTGGAACCCCTCGGCCGAAAGCCGGCGGTAGGCGTCGGCGATGCGGTGGAAGGAGGCCACCGAGCGCGAACGCGCCCGCTGGGCGTCCATTTCGCGCTCGAAGCCCTCGAGGTCGAGCTGGAGCCCCTTTTCGCGCGTGACGTCGCGCACGATGTCCACCGGGAAGCCGTAGGTGTCGTAGAGGCGGAAGATGACCTCCCCGGGCACGACGGTCGCCCCGCGGGCGGCGAGCCCCTCGAGGGTGTCGTTCAAGAGGTTGAGGCCCGTGTCGAGCGTGCGGCGGAAGCGCTCCTCCTCGTTGCGGATCACGGCGGCGATCGCGGCGGCGCCCTGGAGGAGCTCGGGGTAGGCCTCGCCCATGATCGCGAAGACCGCCGCGGCGGTCTCGTGCAGGAAGGGACGCTTCAGGCCGAGGTGCCGGCCGTAGCGGACGGCGCGGCGGAGAATCCGCCGGAGCACGTAGCCGCGGCCCTCGTTGGCGGGAAGGACCCCGTCGCCGATCAGGAAGGCCGCCGCCCGGGAGTGGTCGGCGATCACCTTCATCGCCACGTCCGCATCCGGGCGCGACCCGTAGGCGACCCCGCTCAGGTCCTCGGCGCGGGCGATGATCGGGCGCAGCAGATCGGTGTCGAAGTTGGTCTCGACGTCCTGCACCACCGCGGCGATGCGCTCGAGGCCCATCCCCGTGTCGATGCTCGGCCGCGGCAGCCGCGTGAGGGTCCCGTCGGGGGCGCGGTTGAACTGCATGAAGACGAGGTTCCAGATCTCGAGAAAGCGGTCGCAGTCGCACCCCACGGTGCACTCCGGGCGCCCGCAGCCGTAGGCGGGGCCGCGGTCGAGGATGATCTCGGAGCAGGGGCCGCAGGGGCCGGTGTCGCCCATGGACCAGAAGTTGTCCTTTTCCCCGAAGCGCACGATGCGCTCCCCGGGGAGCCCGACCTGCCGCCGCCAGATGTCGTGGGCCTCCTCGTCGTCGAGATAGATCGAGGCGTAGAGCCGCTCCGCGGGCAGCCCGAAGCCCCGCGTGAGGAGGTCCCAGGCGTACTCGACGGCGCGCTCCTTGAAATAGTCGCCGAAGGAGAAGTTGCCGAGCATCTCAAAGAAGGTGTGGTGGCGCGCCGTGTAGCCCACGTTTTCCAAGTCGTTGTGCTTGCCCCCGGCCCGCACGCACTTCTGGGAGCTCACCGCCCGCACGTAGTCGCGCCTCTCCTCCCCCAGGAAGACCCGCTTGAACTGGACCATGCCGGCGTTGATGAAGAGCAGCGTCGGGTCGTCCTGGGGCACGAGCGGCGAGCTGCGCACCACCTGGTGGCCGCGCTCGCGGAAATAGTCGAGGAAACGCCTGCGGATCTCGTTGCCGGTCATGGGGTCACTCCTCCGGGGGGGCGGCGGCGGATTTGGACGTCAGGCCCAGGGCCTCCCGGGCCTTGGCGGTGATCGCCTGGCAGAGGTCGGGGTGCTCGGTCAGGAAGCGCTTGGCGTTGTCCCGGCCCTGGCCGATGCGCTCGCCGTTGAAGGAGTACCAGGCGCCGCTCTTCTCGATGATGCCCTGGTCCACGGCGACGTCGAGGAGGTCCCCCGTGCGGGAGATGCCCTCGCCGTAGACGACGTCGAACTCGGCCTCGGCGAAGGGCGGGGCAAGCTTGTTTTTCACGACCCGCACGCGCGTGCGGCTGCCGATGATCTCCTGGCCCTCCTTGAGCGTGTTCACGCGGCGGATGTCGAGCCTGACCGAGGCGTAGAACTTGAGCGCGTTGCCGCCGGTCGTCGTCTCGGGGTTGCCGAACATGACCCCGATGCGCATGCGCATCTGGTTGATGAAGACGACGCAGGTCTGGGTCTTGGCGATCGTCCCCGTGAGCTTGCGCAGGGCCTGGGACATGAGCCGCGCCTGGAGCCCCATGTGGGCGTCGCCCATCTCGCCCTCGATCTCCGCCCGCGGCACCAGCGCCGCCACCGAGTCGATCACCAGGATGTCGATGGCGCCGCTGCGGACGAGCATGTCGGCGATCTCGAGGGCCTGCTCGCCCGTGTCGGGCTGGGAGACCAGGAGCTCGTCGCAGTTCACGCCGAGCTTGCGCGCGTAGGCCGTGTCCAGGGCGTGCTCGGCGTCGATGAAGGCCGCCACCCCGTCCTGGCGCTGGGCCTCGGCGACGGCGTGGAGCGCGAGCGTCGTCTTTCCCGAGGACTCCGGCCCGAAGATCTCCACGACCCGGCCGCGCGGGAGGCCGCCGATGCCGAGCGCCTTGTCGAGCGCCAGCGACCCCGTGGGGATCACCGGCACGCTCAGGATCGGCCGGCTGCCGAGCCTCATGATCGATCCCTTGCCGAACTGCCGCTCCACCTGACTCATGGCGCTCTCGAGCGCCTTCTGTTTGTCGACGGGAATGCCCATGGGAGCCCTCCTTGGTTCGTCCTGCACATCGTTTCCGGCCGCAGGCGGCCGCCCCGGGGGCGGCGCGGGGTCCGGGTGAAACCTCCTCACGGCGCCGCGAGCGCAACGCGCGCGATCTCGTGGTACCGGGCGCCATCCGGCCGAAGCTCGCTTGCGAAGAGCACGAGCGCCTCGACCGGGATCTCCCCCAGCGCGGGCCCGCGGTGCCGCGCGAGCGCCTCCGCGAGCGCCTCCGGCGGGCAGGGCCCCGGGAAGCGGCCGATCGTCAGGTGCGGCCGGAAGGGGCGCCGCTCGGGGGCGAACCCGCGCCGCGCGAAGGCCGCCTCGAGGCGCTGCACGAGGGGCGACAGCCGGCCGGAGTCGTCGGCGACCCCCACCCAGAGAACGCGGGCCCGCCGCAGGTCGGGGAAGACCCCCAGGCCCTCCGCCCGCAGCCGGAAGCCGGAAACGCCCGCCCCCGCCTCGGCCAGGGACGCCGCGGCTGCGGCGAGCCTCGGCTGCGGCGTCTCCCCGAGGAACTTCAGGGTGAGGTGGATCCCTTCGGGCCGGACCCAGCGGGCCGGCAGGCCGAGGCGCCGGCACTCCGCCTGGAGGGCGGCGAGCGCCTCGCGCAGGGCCGCAGGGATCGCGACGGCGGCGAAGGTGCGCACCCCCCGGCCGCTCTCCCCCCCGCCGGGGCCTCCGGCGCTCATCGGCCGCGGCCGGGCCGTTTGGCCGCCGCGGGCCGGCCCGGCCCCTCCTTGGGCGGGGCGGCGGCGGGCGCAGCACCCTCCCCTTTGCGGGCCGCCTCGAGCTTGCGGAGCACGCGCTCCTGGATCCAGAGCGGGTCCCACCACTCGACGGGGTCCACGAAGCGGTGATGGACGATCAGGCTGAAATGGAGGTGATCCCCCGCCGCAAGCCCCGTGCTGCCGGTACGCCCCAGGGTCTGCCCGCGCGCCACCCGCTCCCCGGCGGAGACCGCGACGGCGCTCAGGTGGCCGTACATGCTGAACAGGCCCAGGCCGTGATCGACAAGGACCGTCTGGCCGTAGATCCCCAGCGGGCCGACGAAGGCGACCACACCGGAATTGGCCGCCGGCACGGGGGCCTGGGCGGTCGAGGCGAGGTCCACGCCGAGGTGATCCTGCGCGTCGATCGGCCGGCCGTCGTAGAGGTAGGTGCGCCGGTCGGCGAACCCCGCCCGCGGCGCCGCGTTGGGCATCCGCAGGAAGGCGCCCTCCCAGAGGATCTCCGGGCGCACGGTGCGCGTGAGTTCGGTCAGGGCGCGGTGGTTTTCCCGGCGCAGGTCGCGGTTGACCCAGAGGAAGGCCTCCTTCGGGTCGTCGGCCCGGCCGGGCGGCAGCAGGCGCTCGAACTCGGCGAGAACCTGGCGGAGAAAGGCCTCGCTCACGGGGATCGCGTCGCGCCGGAAGCTTCGCTTGTGGAAAAAGACGGGCAGCGGCACCTGGGTGCGGTTGCCCGCCTCGTCGCGCGCCTCGAGAACGAGCCCCGGCGCCGTGGGGGCGTCGTGGGGCAGGGCGAAGAGCGCCGCATGCACCAGCGGATCCTCGGGGAAGAGGCCCCCCCGGCCGGGGAAGAACTCCTCGCCCACGCGCACGCCGCTCTGCGGGCAAGGCTCCGAGAGGCGGTAGACCGCCAGCCCCGAGCCGCCGGGGGCGACCGCCGTCTGCGGCCCGCGGTTTTCGATCCGCGGCGGCCGGGTGTCGATGCGCAGCTCGAAGCGCCGCTCGGCGGCGTTGCCCCGCCCCCAGCCGCGCCAGGAGGCGTCGGCCGCGGTGATGCGCAGCACGGCGGGCCCGTCGGCCAGGCCCTGGGCGCGGGGGTCGAGGCGGACGGCGCGGCTCACGCGGGAGGCCTTGCCCGCCTCCGGCCGCCCGCCTCCCGGCGGGGGGTCTTCCAGCAGAACGATGTCGCGCCCGGCCTGGGTGAGCTCGACGCGCAGCCGCCGCACCCCGCTCTGGGCGTCCTCGGCCGTCACCGTCAGCTCCAGGGCCGGCCCCAGGGCGGCGGGGACGTCGGGCTGGACGCTGAGATGGGGTGGGGTCCCCTCCAGCCGCCCGAGGGCGAACCAAAGCACCAGCGCAACGAGGGCGGCGCCGAGGAGGCCGAGGGCGGCGGCGAGCGGCCGCCGGATCGCGAAAACGGACGAAGCCACGCGGGAAAGGCCTTTCCCGGGATGTTTCGCCGCAGGCGGCGGCGAAGTCAGCCCATTTAGCAGGGAAGGCTCAAAAGAGTCAACTTGACAGGCCCCGGCCCCGCCCGTAGGCTCGATCGGATGGGTAAGCCCACGAGGTCACGCCCGATGCCCGCTCGCCGCCGATCCCTCCGCCGGGTGCTTGCCGCCGCGGCCGCCGCCGCAGCCCTCGCCGCGGCCATCTCGTTTTTGCGCCCCGCCCCCGGCGACGAGGCCCCGCCCTCGCCGCCCGCGAAGGCCGGCCGGGAGGAGATCCTGGTCGCGCGCGATTTCCGCCAGGCCTCCAGCCGCGCGGGCGGGGTCAAGTGGCGGCTCGACGCCCAGGCGGCCGAGCACCGCCCGCTCGAACACCGCACGACCCTCACGGGCCTCACGCTCACCTTCTTCACCGCGGAGGGGCGCGAGGTCCTCCTCACCGCCCCGGAGGGGTCGATCGCGCCGGAGGCCGAGCGCCTGGTCGCCCGCGGCGGGGTGGTCGTCCGCAGCGGGGACTACCGCCTGCGCACCGCCCGCCTGGAACACGACCGCCGCAGCGAGACGGTCCTTGCGCCCGAGCCGGTCGAGGTGACCGGGCCGAGCCTGCGGCTGACCGCCGACGCCCTCCGGGTCTTCCCGGGGGAGGGGACGGCCGAATTCGAGGGCCGCGTCCGCCTGCGGCTTCTGCCGGGCGAAGCGGTTGATTTTTCGATGGAGAACCACTAACCTAGTCCCCGTGAAGCCGCAGGATGCCCCAACGGAAAACGCGGTGGCAGGGTGCGCGGGCGTTGCGGCCGATCAAGGGGCCTCCCCCGGCGCGGGGGAGGCTTTTGCGGTCCGGCTCGAGGCCGCCGGTCTCGTCAAACGCTACCGGGGGCGTCCCGTGGTGGACGGGGTCGACCTCGCGGTGTTGGCCGGCGAGGTCCACGGCCTGCTCGGGCCGAACGGTGCGGGCAAGACCACCTGTTTCTATATGCTCACCGGGCTGGTCGAACCCGACGCCGGGCGGGTGCGGCTCGCGGGGGTCGACATCACCGGCGAGCCCATGCACCGGAGGGCGAGGCGGGGCATCGGCTATCTGCCCCAGGAAACCTCCGTCTTCCGGCGGCTCTCGGCCCGGGAAAACCTGCTCGCGGTGCTCGAGTTCCTCCCGCTCTCCCGGGAAGAGCGCGAGCGGCGGGCGGAGGAGCTGCTCGCGGAGCTGGGCATCCTCCATCTGGCGGACCGGACGGCGGAGGTGCTCTCGGGCGGGGAAAAGCGCCGGCTCGAGATCGCCCGCGCTTTGTGCATGAATCCGAGGTTCATGTTGCTCGACGAACCGTTCGCGGGGATCGACCCGCTGGCGGTGGCCGACCTCAAGGGCATCATCGACCATCTGCGACGCCGGGGCATCGGCATCCTGATCTCGGATCACAACGTGCGCGACACCCTGCGGGTCTGCGACCGGGCCTCGATCCTGGTCGAGGGCCGGCTGATCGAAAGCGGCCCGCCGGAGGCCGTCGTGCGCAACGAGGCCGTCTGCCGCCACTACCTCGGGGAGGACTTTCGTCTCTGAGATGGCTTTGGAACTGCGCCAGCAACTGAAGCTGACCCAACAGCTCATCATGACGCCGCAGCTGCAGCTGGCGATCAAGCTGCTGCAGCTGTCGCGGCTCGAGCTGATGGCCACGATCCGCAAGGAGCTCGAGGAAAACCCCGCCCTCGAGGAGGTGGTCGACGCCGAGGGCGACGGCGGCGTCGAGGGCATGGAAGGGGACGGGGAGCGGGTCGAGTTTTCCCCCGGGGAGCCCTCCGCCGCCTCGGAGCCGGCCCTCACCGCAGGGGAGCGCTCGGAGCCGGACTGGAGCGCGTTTCTCGAGGACTTCAGCACCCCCCCCTCGCGCACCGCGGTCGAGACCGAGGAGCGCGAGGCCCCCAAGTACGAGGCCTTCGTCAGCCGCAAGGAATCGCTGAACGACCACCTGCTGTGGCAGTTTCTGATGACCAAGCCGAGCCCCGCCGACGAGGCCGTGGCGAGCTACCTGATCGGCAACCTGAACCGCGACGGCTACCTCGAGGTGAGCCTCGAGGAGGCGGCGGCCGCCAACGGGGTGGCGGTCGAAGAGGCCGAGCGCGTGCTCCGGGTGCTGCAGACCTTCGACCCCATCGGCGTCTGCGCCCGGGACCTGCGCGAATGCCTGCTGATCCAGGCCCGCTACCTGGGCTTCGAAAACACCCTCGTCACCGACATCATCCGGGATCACCTGCCGCACCTCGAGCGCAAGAACTACAAGGCGATCTGCAAGGCGCTGCACGCCTCCCCCGAAGAGGTCATCGCCGCCGTGAACATCATCAAGGGGATGGAGCCCCGGCCGGGACGCCCCTACAGCGACGAGACCCCCCAGTACATCACCCCGGACATCTACGTCTACAAGATGGACGACGATTTCGTGATCGTCCTCAACGACGACGGGCTCCCGCGGCTGCGGGTGAACTCCATGCTCAAGCGCGCCGTGGGCCGCGGGCGGCGGGTGGGCGCCGAGGCCGAGAGCTACATCCAGCAGAAGATGCGCTCGGCCGCCTGGCTGATCAAAAGCATCCACCAGCGCCAGAAGACCATCTACCGCGTCATGGAGAGCATCCTGCGTTTCCAGCGGGAGTTCTTCGAGAAAGGCATCGCCCACCTCAAGCCGATGGTCCTGCGCGACGTGGCCCAGGACATCGGGATGCACGAATCGACGATCAGCCGGGTGACCACCAACAAGTACGCGCACACGCCCCAGGGCATCTTCGAGCTCAAGTACTTCTTCAACAGCTCGATCCAGCGCGAGGAGGGCGGCGCGATCGCCTCGGCGAGCGTCATGGAGCGCATCCGCCGGATCATCGGCGCCGAGGACCCCCGGCACCCCCTGAGCGACGATCAGATCGCCCAGATCCTGCGGCGGGAGAACATCCGCATCGCGCGCCGCACGGTGGCGAAGTACCGCGAGATGATGCGGCTGCTGCCGTCGAGCAAACGAAAGATCCTCTAGGGAGGGTTTGCATGCAGACAGCGATTTCGTTCAAGAACGTCGATTCCTCCGAACACCTGAAGTCGTATGTCAGCGAAAAGCTCAACCGCTTCGACAAGCTCTTCGACAACCCGGCGACGGCGCAGGTCGTGCTGTCCGTCGAAAAGCACCGCCACACGGCGGAAATCCACATCACCGCCGACCGCATGACGATCACCGGCAAGGAGGAGACCGGGGATCTCTACTCCGCCATCGACATGGTCCTCGACAAGCTGGAAACCCAGCTCAAGCGGGGGAAACAGAAGATCCGCGAGCGCCGCACGATCGCCAAGGGCAGAACGCGCGCCATCCGCGAGGAGGCCGCCCCCGCCGCCGAGGCGGAGCCCCCCCGGCGCGAGGTGCGCATCGAGACCCTCGACACCAAGCCGATGGACGTCGAGGAGGCCGTGTTGCAGATGGACATGAGCTCCCGGGACTTTCTGGCGTTTATGAACGCCCGCTCCTCGCAGATCAACGTGATCTACCGCCGCAAGGACGGGCACTACGGCCTGCTGCAGCCTCCGGGCTGAGCGGCAGCGCAGCCGGACCGGGCGGGGGACGCCCCTGCCGCCCGGAAGCCGAGCCGGGACGAACCCGATCATGAACATTCTCGATTTCCTTCCCGAGGAAGCCGTGCTCCCGGAGCTCCGGGCGCACTCCAAGGCCGAGGTGCTCGAGGAGCTCGCCGCCCCCGTGGCCCGGCTCGCCGCCATCCCCGTCGAGGAGCTGGTCACGGTGCTGCTCGAGCGGGAACGGCTGGGCAGCACCGGGATCGGCGGGGGCATCGGCATCCCGCACGGCAAACACCGGCGGCTTGAGCGGTTGATGATCGGCTTCGGACGCAGCCGGGAGGGGGTCGATTTCGAATCCCTCGACGGCCGGCCGACGCGGCTGTTTTTCCTGCTCGTGACCCCGGAGAATTCCACGGGATCCCACCTGCAGATGCTCGCCCGCATCTCGCGGATGCTCAAGCACGAGCCGTTCAAGGAGCGGCTTCTTCAGGCCGCGGACCGCCGGGAGATCCGTGAGATCATCCGGCAGGAGGACCAGGAGCCCTGAGCGCCCGGGGGGGCGAGGCCCCGCCGCCGTCACGCCATGAAGCACCTGCCCTTCTTCATCGTCACCGGGCTCTCCGGCTCGGGCAAGAGCGTCGCCGCGGCGGCCCTCGAGGACGCAGGCTTTTTCTGCGTCGAGAACCTGCCGGTCGATCTGCTGCCGAAATTCCTGGAACTGCCCGTCTCGCGGGATTCGGAGATCGCCGGGTTCGCCTTCGTGATGGACGCCCGCGAAAAGGGGTTCGCCGGCCGGCAGGAGTCCGTGCTCGCCCGCCTGCGGGAGCAGGGGGTGCACTGCGAGATCATCTTTCTCGAGGCCGAAGAAGCCGTGCTCGTGAAGCGCTTCAGCGAGACCCGCCGCCGGCACCCGCTCGCCCGCGACCGGGAGCTCGTCGCCGGCATCCGCCTCGAGGCCGAGCAGATGCGCCCGATCCGCGCCGCGGCCGACCACGTGGTGGACACCTCCTCGCTCACCGCGCACGAGCTCAAGGCGCGCATCCTCGAAATCGCCCGCAGCCGCCGGGCCATCGCGCCGATGGACGTGCAGGTCCTCTCCTTCGGCTTCAAATACGGCCTGCCGCTGGAGGCGGATCTCGTGCTCGACGTGCGCTTTCTCGCCAACCCCCATTTCGTCCCCGAGCTCCAGCCCCTCGACGGCGAGCACGAGCGGATCCAGGCCTTCGTGCTGGGGAGCCCGGAGGGGGCCGAGTTCCTGGAGAAGACCCGGGCTCTGCTCGATTTTCTGGTGCCGCGCTACGCGCGCGAGGGCAAAAGCCGGCTCACCGTCGCGGTGGGATGCACCGGCGGCCGGCATCGCTCGGTGGCGGTCGCGCGCCGGCTCTACGAGCACCTCGCCGCCCGTCACCCCGCCGTTAGGCTTGTGCACCGCGACGTCGAGCGCACCGCAGACCCGGCCGGCGCGGGCCGCCGGCCGCCCCCCAACGGATGGCAGCCATGATCGGAATCGTCGTCGTCACCCACGGCCAGCTGGGCGAGGCGTTGCTCGAAGCCTCGGAATTCATCCTGGGCAGCCGTCCCCCGGCCACGGTCGCCGTCTCGATCGACCTCAACCAGAACGTCGACCGGCTGCGCGAAAAGGTGGCCGCCGCCGTGAAGAAGGTGAGCCAGGGGGACGGGGTCTTGATCCTCACCGACATGTTCGGCGGGACCCCCTCCAACATCAGTTACTCGTTCCTCGAGGAAGGCCGGGTCGACGTCCTCTCGGGCGTCAACCTGCCGGTCCTCGTCCACGCCCTCAGCCAGCGGGAGCGGCTCCCGCTCGTGGAGCTCGCCGCCTCGCTGGAAGCCTACGGGCGCAAAAGCATCACCCTGGCCAGCGGCATCCTCAAGGGCAACAAGCGGGGCGCGCCATGAGCCGCTGGCGGGCCGAGATCGCGGCCGCAAGCGACCTCGAGCGGCTGGCCGAGCTGGAATCCCTCTGTTTCGCCGAGCCCTGGGGACGGGAATCCCTCGCCGCCGCGGGGGGCGGGGCGGGGGGGGGAAGCCTCATCGTCCGCGCAACGGAGGGCGGGGAGCCGATCGGCTACCTCTGCTACCGGATCGCCGCCGACGAGGCGGAGATCCTCAGGCTCGCCGTGCACCCGGACTGGCGCCGCCGCGGCATCGCCGCCCGCCTGCTCGAGGAGGGGCTGCGGCGGATCCGCGCGGGCGGGGCGCGGCGGGTCTTTCTCGAAACGCAGTCCGCCAACGCGGCCGCCCGTTCGTTTTACCGTTCGTTCGGATTTCAGGAGATCGCCCGCCGGCGCGGCTACTACCGTGCCGGCGGGGAAGACGCCGTGGTGCTCACCTTTCACGCGTAAGGAGGATTCCCGATGACGGTCAGAGTCGGCATCAACGGTTTCGGCAGGATCGGCCGGGTCATGCTGCGCCAGGCCCTCAAGAACCCCAAGGTCGAGGTGGTCGCGATCAACGACCTCACCAACGCCGACACCATGGCGCACCTCTTGCGCTACGATTCGGTGCACGGGACCCTCGCGGCCGAGGTGACCGCGCGGGGGGACGCGATCGAGGTCGGCGGCAAGGCGATCGCCATCCGCTCCGTGCGGGAGCCCGACAAGATCGACTGGAAAGGCCTGGGGGTCGAGATCGTCGCCGAGTGCACGGGGCTCTTCACGAAGCGCGAGGACGCCGCGCGCCACCTCGCGGCCGGCGCCCGCAAGGTGATCATCTCCGCCCCGGCCTCCAACCCCGACCTGACGGTGGTGATGGGCGTCAACGAGCACCGCTACGACCCCCGGCAGCACCACATCGTCTCGAACGCCTCCTGCACCACGAACTGCCTCGCCCCGGTCGCCAAGGTCCTGCACGAGCACTTCAAGATCCGCTGCGGCCTGATGACGACCGTCCATTCCTACACGGGCGACCAGCGCCTGCTCGACTTCCCGCACAAGGACCTGCGGCGCGCGCGGGCGGCGGCGCTGTCGATGGTGCCCACGACCACGGGGGCGGCGAAGGCCGTGGGCCTGGTGCTCCCCGAGCTCGCCGGCAAGCTGAACGGGCTCGCCGTGCGCGTGCCCACGCCCAACGTCTCGCTCGTCGACCTCGTGGTGCGGATCGAAAAGCAGGGGGTCACCGTCTCCGAGGTGAACGCCGCGCTGCGGCAGGCCGCCGAGGAGTCGCTGCGGGGGATCCTCGGCTACTGCGAGGCGCCGCTCGTCTCCGCGGACTTCAACGGCAGCGCCCTCTCCTCCATCGTCGACGCCCCGAACACCTACGCCGTCGAGGACCTGGTCAAGGTGCTCGCCTGGTACGACAACGAGACGGGCTATTCCACGCGCATGGTGGACCTCGCCGTGCTGATGGGGGAGATGCTCTGAACCCTGGGGCCCTCTCGGGCCGAAACGGAGAAGACCGCCATGGAGAAGCGCCGGCCCCTGATCGCCGGGAACTGGAAGATGCACAAGACCTCGGCCGAGGCGGCGGACTTCGTGCGCCGTTTCCTGCCGCTCGTCTCCGGGTTGCGCGACCGGGACATCGTCCTCGCCCCGGCCTTTCCCGCCCTCGAAGCGGTCGCCGCCGCTCTCGCGGGGTCGGCGGTCGCGCTCGCCGCCCAGGACGCCTTCTGGGAAACCGAGGGGGCCTTCACCGGCGAGGTCTCCCCGCGGATGCTCGCCGCCGCGGGCTGCCGCTACGTGATCCTCGGGCACTCCGAGCGCCGGCAGTTCTTCGGCGAAACCGACGAGACGGTCCGGCGCAAGGTGGCGGCCGTCCTCGCCGCGGGGCTCACCCCCATCGTCTGCGTGGGGGAACGCGAGGAGGAACGCGAACGCGGCCAGACCTTTTCCATCCTTGACAAACAGCTGCGAGATGGCCTAAAAGACTCATTTACAGCCGATGCCGGGCGGCTCGTGCTCGCCTACGAGCCGGTCTGGGCCATCGGCACGGGCCGGACCGCGACCGCCGCCCAAGCGCAGGAGGCCCACGCCTTCCTCCGTAACCGGCTGGCGGAGCTCGGCACGCCGGCGTTCGCGGCCGGCGTGCGCATCCTCTACGGCGGCAGCGTGAAGCCCGAAAACACCGCCGAGCTCATGGGCATGCCGGATGTGGACGGCGCGCTCGTCGGCGGGGCGAGCCTGCAGGCGGAGAGTTTCGCGCGGATCGTCGCCGCGGCGCAACCCGGCCCGCGGAAAGGAACCGCAATCGAACCATGACGGTCGTCTTGATCATACTCCACGTGCTGGTCTGCTTCGCGCTGATCATGATCGTCCTGCTCCAGACGGGGAAAGGCGCGGACATCGGGGCCGTGTTCGGCAGCGGGGGAAGCCAAACCCTCTTCGGGCCGACCGGCGCCTCGACCTTTCTCAGCAAGGCGACCACGGTCGCCGCGGTGGTCTTCATGCTGACGTCGTTTTCGCTCGCCTACATCGCCAGCCGGCGGCCCATGACCTCGGTCGTGAGCGAGCCGCCGGCCGCGGTCGAAACCCGCGCGCCCGAGGCGCCCGCAGCCCCGCCTGCGGCCGACGCCCGGCCCGCGGCACCGGAGGCCAAGGCCCCGTGATCCGTCTCGTGCCCAAGTGGTGGAACCTGGTAGACACGCTATCTTGAGGGGGTAGTGGGGAGACCCGTGCCGGTTCAAGTCCGGCCTTGGGCACCATTCAACAGGAAAAGGCCGTAACCCAAGCGGGTTACGGCCTTTTCGCTTTCCTCCGGGCGCGCAAGGGGCGCGTTTTGGCGCGCGGCATCCGGCAGGCCAACGTGCCGGTCAGCCTCGCCTCGGATCCACAAAAGTCAATATTTCACCATCGTCCCCTTAATTTCTTAATTTCCCTTAATTTCCATTTCCATCCGCTCATTCGCGGTGCGCGACGCCCAGAGCGCCTGCGTCAGGACCGCTGGAGGTAAGCCAGGACTGACCCGCCTGCGCCGCCTGGAGGACAAAAACCGGCTGCTCGACTGGGAATGCAGGCTACGGCCGCCCCCCGCGCCCGCACCGGATCACGCGCCGGCGGAGCTCGACCGGACGGGGGAAAGGCACGCAGAGGCTGCTTCGATAGAATTCCCGCCTCAGACCACGCGGTCCTCTTTGATTGGCGAAGCCATTTTCATGAGCGAGGTCGCGAGAAAGAGCGCCGCGAGGGCGATCATGACGACCGAAATGGGACGGGTGAAGAAGATGGTGAAGTCGCCGCGGGACATTTCGAGCGACTGGCGCAGAGCCCTTTCCATGAGCGGACCCAGAATGACGGTCAGGATCATGGGGGCGAGCGGGATGTCGAGCTTTTTGAAAGCGTAGCCCACGAAGCCGAAAAAGAGGGTGAGCCCCACGTCGAAACAGCTGTTGTGGGCGCTGTAGGCACCGATGACGCAGAAGGCGAGGATCAGGGTGTAGAGGATGGGGGTCGAAAGCCTCAGGAAGGAGACCCAAAGGGGGATCATGGGAAGGTTCATGACGAGGAGCAGGAGGTTTCCGACGTAGAAGCTCGCGATGACCGCCCAGGCGATGTCGGGGTGCTCCTGGAAGAGAAACGGCCCTGGAATGAGCCCGTTCATCATGAAGGCGCTCATCAAAATGGCGATGACCGCCGAGCCTGGCACGCCCAGGGTGAAGAGCGGAATCATGGCGGCGTTGCAGTAGGCGTTGTTGGCGGTCTCGGGAGCGGCGACCCCCTCGATCATCCCGGTGCCGAATTTCTCCGGAGTCTTGGACACCTTTTTCTCGACGGCGTAGGCGATGAAGGTGGGCACGAGCACGCCGACGCCGGGGATGAGCCCGAGGAAGAAGCCGATACCCGTACCCCTTACGATGGGCATGATGGCGGCCTTGAACTCCGGCCATGAGGGCCACATGTCTCTCAGCTTGGTGCGGATCACCGCGGCGGCGGAACCTTCGGCGGTTAGCAGAAGTTCGCCGACCCCAAAAAGCCCCATGGCAAGCGGCACGATCCCGATCCCGTCCAGTAAATCCTTTTGGCCGAAAGTGAAGCGCGGCAGCCCCAGCACCGGGTCCATGCCGACCATCGCGAGGAGAAGCCCCAGAGCAGCCGAGACGAGCGCCCGCACAACGGACCGGCTCGCAAGGGTGGTCGCCAGCGTCAGCCCAACCAACATCAGGCTGAAGAATTCCGGCGGGCCAAACTTGAGCGCCACGGCGGTGAGCGGCAGGGCGAGCAGCACAAGCCCGAGGGTGGCCACGTTGCCGCCGATGAAGGAGCCTATCGCCGCGATGGCGAGCGCCGCGCCCGCACGGCCCTTACGCGCCATGGCGTAGCCGTCGAGACAGGTGATGGCCGAGGCGGCCTCCCCCGGCACGTTCACCAGGACCGAGGTGATGGTCCCACCGTACATCGACCCGTAGTAGATGGCCGAAAGCATAATGATGGCCCCGATCGGCGGCATGCCGAAGGTGAGCGGCAGGAGCATCGCCGTGCCGGCGGCGGGCCCGACTCCGGGCAGCACCCCGATCAGCGTGCCCGCCAGGCATCCGAGGACCGCGAAGAGCAGATACTGCCACTGCAGGCAGATGGCGAAGCCTTCCATCAGGTGTTGGAATGCATCCATGGGGACTCCCCCAAACCGGGCTCAGTAAAACAGCGCGTCGATCGGCCCGAAGATCCCGTCGAAGGGGCCGATCGGCAGCGGTACGCTCAGGACCCGGGTGAAGAGGTAGTAGACGGCGAGGGACCCGAGCAGGCTCAGGGCGACGACGATGGGCCAGCGAACCCGGCCTAGCGTTAGCAGAAGAAACGGAAAGAAGACGGCCATGGTCAGGCGGTAGCCCAGCCGCTCGAGCATAACGACCGCCCAGACCCAAGCGGCGCACATCGCGAGCGCCCGCAGGATGCCGCGCCGGGAGAACCGGAAGTCCTCCGGTTTAGGTTCGGCCGGCCGGAAGGTCGCCTGGTAGAACATGACAATCGAAAGCGCCGCCAAGCACAGCGCGAGCCAAAAGGGGAAAAAGCCGGGACCGGGGCCGAGCTGGGTGTAGTACTTGAGCTTCAGCGATTCAATGGCGACAAACGCCGACAGGACAAGCAAGACCGCGGCCGTCACCTGGTAAGGGCGTTTCATGGTCTGCATGGAATTGCCTCCCGCCGCGCAGGACTCAACCGGAACTGGCGGGCGCCCATGTTCAGCGGCGCCCGCCGATGCCAGCTCCGAAAAAACCTTAGGGCTGCTTCTTGCGCGCCTCCTCGATCAGGGGGCGGACCTGGTTTTCGAGCTTGGTCAGCCAGGCCTCGGATTCCCGGGAGCCCTTGAACCTCACCGTGATGCCAAGCTGTTTCATCCGTGCGAGGTAGGTCTCATTCTCCACGGCCTCCTTGATGGCGGCTTCCAGGACCTGGATGACGGCGGCCGGCGTTCCGGCCGGCGCGAGGATGCCCTCGCTGTTCACCATGGTCACGTTGAAGCCCATCTCCGGCAGGGTCTTGACCCCGGGAAGCTGAGGGTTCCCCTCCGTGTCCATGATCCCGATAACCCGCGCCATTTCGCCCTTGAGGGCCGGGGCGGCCTCCGAGACGAGGGCCACCAGGGCGTCGGTGTGCCCGCCCAGAAAAGCCGTGCGGCCAGGCGCGGCGCCGTCGAAATGCACGATCGCGAATTTCGCGCCGGTCTGCTTTTCGAGCTCGAGTACCGAAAGGTGCGGCGGCAGAAGCACGCCGGTCACGGCGACCTTAAACTTCTCGGGGTTCGCCTTGGCGAAGTCGATGACGTCCTTCATGCTCTTGTAAGGGCTGTCCTTGAGCACGATGAACGTGAACGGCTCGGAGCAGGTGAAGGCCACCGCCACGAAATCCTTGCGCGTGTAAGCGGTCTGCCGGGTGGGGTCGAGGTATGTCGTGACGGTGCCGGGGAAATGCCCCAGAAGCAGCGTGTACCCATCGGGCTTGGCCGAGGTGAGCGCGGTCATGCCCACCTGGGTCCCCGCGCCCGGCTTATTCACCACCTGAACCGGGATCCCCAGTTTCTTCTCGAGCAGCGGGGCGATGATGCGCGCGTCGGTGTCGGCCCCGCCGCCCGCATTATAGGGTACGATGATGGTGAGCGTCCGCCCCTTCTGGGGGTAAGTGTCCGCCGCCGTCGACGGCGGAACGGCGAGCAGGCCAATCGACAGAGCGAGAACGAAGGTGCACAGTGCAAGACGGGTTCGACGCATAGAGACCTCCTTTGGCACTGGTTGGGCTGCGGCTTCATCGCAGACCGGGTTTTCTGCTGCCCCTGCCGGAGGGCCGGGCCGCCCTCCGAGCCTTCGATCCCGGACGCCGCGGGGGGCACTCGCGGTCCAGGCGCTCCCGGTAAAGTTTCTGCAGATAAGCTGTCATCGGGCCGCGGCGGCCCGTGCCGATGATGCGGCCGTCGGTCTCGACCACCGGAATCACCCCGCCGAAGGTGCCCGTGACGAAGGCTTCGTCGGCGCTATAGACCTCGGTTAGCGAAAACGGCTTTTCGAAGACGGGCAGGCCCTCCGCCCGGCAGATGTCGATCACGACGCCGCGGGTTGTGCCGTGAAGGCAGTACTGGCCGGTCGATGTCCAAACCTCCCCGCCGCGCACAATGAAGAAGTTTGTCGAGTTGCAGGTGGCGACGAAACCGCGGGGATCGAGCATCAGGGCTTCATCGGCGCCGGCCTGGGTCGCCTGGATGCGGGCGAGGATGCAGTTCAGCTTGTTCAGCGTATGGAGCTGCGGGTCGAGCACGTCGGGCTCGCCGCGCCGGACGTGCACCGTGAAGAGACGAATGCCGCGCTCGGAGGGCGCAGGATTCGACGCCTTGAATTCGCCGATGATGACCACCGTTGGTCCGCCGACGGTGAGACGCGGGTCCTGATAAGGGGTCTTCTTGATGCCGCGGGTGATGATCAGACGCAGGTGGGCCGAGTCGTCCAGGCGGTTGGCTTCCACGGTCTTCTCGAGCGCCCGGCGGATCTCGTCGGCCCCGAACGGGAGATCGATCGCTAGGGCCTTGGCGTTTTCGAGCAAACGCCGCATGTGCCGGTCGAAGAAAACGAGCTGGCCGTTGTGCAGACGAAAGCTCTCCCATAATCCATCGCCAAGCAGAAAACCGCTGTCGAAAACCGATATCCGGGCCTCGCTCCTCGGCACCAGCTCTCCGTTGATGTAGATCAAAATGGACTCGTTACGGGGGTCTTCGATGAAATCGTGCGTAGCCGACATTCTTGTATCCATTCTCCAAAAGGTGGAAGTGCCGACACCGGCCATGGCTTTAAAGGCTTGCGGCGGTCATGGGAGCACCGCTGGGATCTGCCAATAAAATATATTTAAAAGTTATCATCAGCGTCAACGAGATTATTTCATTCACCCCAAAAAAATTTTTTTTACATTAATTACAATATTTTGTTATTATCAATCGCCGGATTGAAAACTTCAAATGTTTGCATTCGCTCAGAGACAAAGTTATCATATAAGCCAACATCCAATAAGGGGATCTACGCGAGGGGGGGCGCCATGGCGGGAAAAAAAAGCGGCGGCGGGCGGATCGAAACCGCCGAAGAGCTCCTCCGGCTGCGCCGCATGCTGAAGGACCGGCCGCGGGACCTGCTGTTTTTCGAACTCGCGGTGGGAACCGGCCTGCATGCCAAGGACCTGCTGCAGCTCACCGCAGGGGACCTGGCCGGTTTGAGGACCGGCGAGGAGCCGAGGCTGGGGCGCGTCCGAAAAAGCACCAACCGGATCGTGATGACGCCGGCAATCCTGCGGGCCTACCGGGAGCACGTCCGGGTTTCAGGCCTTGCGGCGCAGGATTTTCTTTTCCGGTCACGGAAGACCGGCCGGCCGCTCACCCTGGTCAGTCTCTCCCGCCTGGTGAGCCAATGGCTCCGTAAGGCCGGCCTGAACGAGATAAGCGGCGCTCTGGCGCTGCGCCGGACCTGGAGGCTCCACCAAGCGGGCGGGGCCTCCTGCAGCGGCGTCCAGGCACCGAAAGAGACGCAGAATAGCCCCCCGGCCCTGGGATCGCGGCGGGAAGCGATTTTCAGGGCTCTGGAACGCGACATCGTGTCCGGCCGCATCCTGCCCGGGCAGCGTATCTTCATCGAGTCGGTTTGCCGGCGGATGGGCGCGAGCGCTATCCCCGTGCGCGAGGCCATGGCCATGCTCGCGGCAGGCGGGTTCGTCCACTCGGACCGCAAGCGAGGATACCTCGTGAATGAACTCTCCGAGTCGAACCTGATCGAGATCCTGGAGCTGAGGCTTCTTCTGGAGTGCAAGGCCGCCGAGCAGGCAGCCCGGCGCCGTGGCGATGCCACCGTGGCCCAACTCGAGGCGTGCCAGCAGCGCTATGCCGCCGCGCGGGCCGCTGACGATACCGAGGCACTCCTGCGGACCAACATGGAGTTTCATCATGCGGTCTACGCCGCCGCCGACATGCCCATCCTGAAATCCCACATCGACCGACTCTGGGACCGCGTGAGCCCGTACTATCACATCATGTTCCGTCAGGTGGAAAAGCCGAACCCGGTGGTCGGCATCCATTACCACCAGCGGTTGATCGAGGCCATCCGGCGCCGCGATCCCCGGGCGGCCCGCCGCTGGGTCAAGGCGGACTTGACCGATTCGACCCGCTTCGTGATCGAACTGTTCCACCTTCATAAAGGACTGCTCGAGCGCCCCTAGCGCTGGGGCGCGTCTTCGCGACTTATGCCTAGAACTGGTTTCATAACTTCCTCAGAGTAATAACCAGGCAAGCCAGATGAAAAAACGCGCGATAGACCGTAATCAGGCGATCCCAGCGCACAACCGGCCGCCGGAAGTTTCCCAGACAAGGCAAAGGTGCGTTCGATTTTCCACCGCCTGCGGCAGCGTCGCAGTTTTCTGCCATCCTGCAGTTTGACTTTTTTCCGGTTACGACGATGAGGACAAATCAACTCGACCTTCTTCGCCTTCAACCGCTTTCGAAGTGGATCACTGTCGTAAGCCTTGTCAGCGATCAGCCGCTTCGTGCGCTTTCCGGCGATAGCTTCAGCCGTCGCCAGCAGGTCGATGCACTGGGGTAGCGGCTGGGGAGATCGCGCCAGCGGGCGCCGCTTTTGAGAACCCAGAGAATCCCCTCCAGGACCTGTCGGTTATCGTTCCAGGGCCGGCCGCCATTTTTGCCGGGTGCGGTTTTGGGCAACAGGGGTTCAAGTTTCTTCCACTGCTCATCTTTTAGAAACCGGGTAGCATGCGCCATTGGATCACCTCCAATAGCGTACTACAGGAAATAACATCAAACGTCTAGCGATACAACCTACTGAATATACTATATATTGCGCTTTTCCCCGGCCGATACCACAACCCCGAGGTTATGAAACCAGTTCTAGTACTGAGATGACGGTTTCCCGAGTGCTGCTTTTCATCCCTGAGCCCCGAAGAAGGCATTTGCCGCGTTTCCGTTCAGGTGTCTGTGCGCCCGCGCTGGGACAGTTTGCTGACCGCCGATGGCGACGCCGTCAACCGACGCGACAACGGCCGGCCGCTGATTCCCAAATAGTCAATCGCCAGCGCACAAATGATCGCGCGCCTGCGGACCGCCGCCCTCTTCTTGCATTCGCTGTGCAGGCCGGTTGCCGCCAGACCTAATTTCTCCGCCACCTCAAACACCGATTGCACGATCCCCCCGCCGCCCGGAATGCACTCATCGCCCATGGCCTGCCCATCATCGCCGCGCACCGCCTTGATGGCGCATTGCCCAAGCGGTGCGGACAGGCCCGCCGCCAAAAATGTCAATATTTCACCATCGTCCCTTATTTCCAGGCCTTTGGCTCCCCAACGACGCGACGCTGCGAATGTAGTCGTCCGGGAGATCATGTTCTCGCGCCCCTTCGAGAATGGTCCGAAGGTAGTCCGGGCTCGGGGTGAGCGAGTTATTAACTGTCCCAAAATTATATTGACATTGATTTTCTCTTTTGGTATTTAGGTGTCCATGAAAACGAAAGCGATGGACGCCAGAAAACTCAGCCATGGGATGCTCACCGAGCTGCGCAAACGCGGGGTGGCCAGTGTTCAGGAAGGCAACAGTCCGGAAGTGGTGGCGG
>Ga0101944_10001083_pt1 | contig 63116 bp, 45 predicted proteins | sample DewCreD2012metaG_FD_75245 | JGI IMG/M metagenome (GOLD analysis project Ga0101944, IMG submission 75245) | Hot spring sediment bacterial and archeal communities from British Columbia, Canada, to study Microbial Dark Matter (Phase II) - Dewar... ...
CATCCTGCCTGCCGTAGAGGGCGGCATCCTTGCCGCCCGGAATGAGCGTGGCTCCGGGCGGGCGACATGAACTTGCCGAGCGCCCCGTGCGGGCGGGCGTTGCTTTCCGCCGGGCTGGGAAGCCCGGCTCCACGTCAGCCAAGGATTGCCGACGCTACCACCGCACACATATGAAACGGACTTGCAAGAAAGTGAGATGCGCCCCGCCGGCCGCGGGGCAGCCGCCCCCGCCGCAGGGTTGCCGTCCGCCGTCCCGGCGGCGCGGGCGGCGGACTATTCGACGAATTTGATCGCGCGGTTTTTCTCGGACCGCTTGCGCTTGTTTTCGTCGAGTTCCTTTTTGCGGAGGCGGAGATGCCGCGGCGTGGCCTCGACGTATTCGTCCACGTCAATGTATTCGAGGGCGCGTTCGAGGGAGAGTTTGAGGGGCGGGGCCAGTTGGATGCCCTTGCCCTCGCCCTGGGAGCGCATGTTCGTGAGCTTCTTTTCCTTCACCGGGTTGACCGGGATGTCGTTTTCCCGGGCGTTCTCGCCCACAATCATGCCGACATAGACGCTGTCGCCCGGCTCGATCATGAGGCGGCCGCGCTCCTGGATCATGTTCAGCGCGTAGCTGGTGGCCTCGCCGGTGTCCATGGAAACGAGCGAACCGTTTTTGCGCGCCGCGATCTCGCCCCGGTCGGGGCCGTATTCATGGAAGAGGTGGCTCATCACGCCCATGCCCTTGGTCTGGTTGACGAGGTCGGTTTCGAAGCCGATGAGGCCCCGCATCGGGATGAGCGCCTCGACGGTTACCTGCGAACCGTGGTGATTCATGTTCGTGATTTGGGCCTTGCGGAAGGCGAGGTTCTCCAGCACGGCCCCCATGTTTTCCTGGGGAATTTCCACGAACAGCTTTTCAATCGGCTCGAGCAGTTCGCCGTTCGGCCCCCGTTTCCACAGGACCTCGGGCCGCGACACCAGCACCTCGTAGCCCTCGCGGCGCATCTGCTCGACGAGGATGGCGATCTGCATTTCCCCGCGCCCGCTGACGGCGAAGATTTTCGGGTCGCTGGTCTGGGCGATGCGGAGGGCGACGTTGGTGCGGGTTTCCTTGACCAGCCGGTCCCAGATGTGGCGCGCCGTGACGAGCTTGCCGTCCTGGCCGGCGAGCGGGCCGTCGTTGACGGCGAACTCCATCTGGATGGTGGGCGGGTCCACCGGGATGTAGGGCAGGGCGGGGCGCGCCTCGCTGTCGCAGATCGTCTCCCCGATGAAGACGTCCTCGAAGCCGGTCACGCCGACGATGTCGCCGGCGTGCGCCTCCTGGATTTCGATCCGCTTCATGCCCTCGAAGTGGTAGAGCATGGTGATCTTGTTCTTCGTGATGCGCCCGTCCCCGTGGCGGCAGAGGGCGGGGTCGCCCACCTTGATTTTGCCCTCGACGATCTTGCCGAAGGCGATGCGCCCGAGGTAATCGGAGTAATCGAGGTTGGCGACGAGGAGCTGGAAGCCCTCGCCGGCCTTGGCGCGGGGCGGGGGGATGTGCTTCACGATGGCCTCGAACAGCGGCTCCATCGTGCCGCTGACATGTTCCAGCTCGAGTTTGGCGAAGCCCTGCTTGGCCGAGCAGTAGATGAAGGGGAAGTCCAGTTGCTCGTCGGTCGCGTTCAGCGACATGAAGAGTTCGAACACCTGGTCCAGCACCTTCTTCGGGTTGGCGTTGTCGCGGTCAATCTTGTTGATGACGACGATGGGTTTGGCGCCGGCCTCGAGCGCCTTGCGGAGCACGAAGCGCGTCTGCGCCTGCGGCCCCTCGGCGGCATCCACCACCAGCAGCACGCCGTCAATCATGTTCATGATGCGCTCGACCTCGCCGCCGAAGTCGGCGTGGCCGGGGGTGTCCACGATGTTGACGTGGTAGTTGTGGTATTTGAACGCCGCGTTCTTGGCACGGATGGTGATGCCCTTTTCGCGCTCGAGGTCCATCGAGTCCATGAGGCGTTCGGCCTGCGCCTCGGCCTGGTTGGCGCGGAAGGTGCCGGACTGCTTGAGGAGGCAGTCCACGAGCGTGGTCTTGCCGTGGTCCACGTGCGCGATGATCGCGATGTTGCGGATGTGCTGCATATCGTAAATGGCCGGCTCGCCCACTCCGGGAAAATAGCCGCCGTCGGGCGCGGTGGCGACCGGGAAGCGCCGGCGCGGAAGGCCGGCCGCGGCGGGGGCATGAACAACCGGGCGCGCAGTCTGGTGATTCACCTTGAAAGGTCAAGCCCCCCGGCGGGGCTTGCCGGACGCCCCCTCCGGGGCGATGATGAATCAGATCCCGAAACGAGGAGCGCTTATGAAAGTCAAACGCAACCCCGGAAAGGCGGGCGTGACCGTGGAGCTCCGCCCGGAAGATGAACGCCTGATGGAGGCCGGTGCGCGCGCCGCGGCGGCGGCGGAATTCCGGCTGCATCGGATCGTGGTGCCGGTGGACTTCTCGCCCCCCGGCGACAAGGCGCTGGCGTATGCGCAGGCCTTTGCGCGGCAGTTCGGCGCGGGGCTGACCCTGCTGCATGTGGTCGAGGTGAGCGTGGTGCCGGACAGTTTCGGCATCATTCCGCCCGGTTACGAGGAGATGAACGCCGCCCTGCGGACGGCCGCGGAGCAACGCCTGGCGGAACTGGCGGGCCGTCTCCAGGCACCCGGCGGCGTGCGGGCCGAAGTCCGCGTGGGGCGGCCCAGTTGGGAGATCGTGGCCCTGGCCCGCGAGCGGGAGGCCGACCTCATTCTCCTGGCCACGCGCGGCCATTCCGGCCTGCGGCATGTGCTGCTGGGCAGCACGGCGGAATACGTGGTGCGCCATGCGCCCTGCCCGGTGCTGACCGTGCGCGAGCAGGAACAGGACTTCGTCACCGGGGCGTGAGGGCGCGGCGGCCCGCCGCCGTTCGCTGCGGCGCGGGATCAGGCGGCATCGGCCTCCGCTCTCAACCGGGCCTTCATGTCCGCGGGCAAATCGTCCCACGCCAAATCCAGCAGCGCTCCTTGAATCGAATAGAGGTAGTAGCAGACGGGGACTGGGCGCCCGGGACTGGCGGCGCGGAGGCGCCGGTAAACCTCGACTGCGCCGAGGCGCTGCAAATCGCGCCTGGAATGGACGCCAATCCCAGCCAGCCGCCTGATGATGGTCGGCCCGAGGTTGCGGAGGCCAATCAAATCTGAACGTTTGCGAGTCATGCCAGCCGCGCAAATGCCGCCCAACGCCAGAACTGAGCGACCGCCGCCGACGGGGACGGTGGAGCGCACGGGGTGCCTCGGAACTGCCGCCCGGCGTCGAGCGGAGAAGCGGGGCGGCGGTTCGCTCCTGTGACCTGGTTAGGCGGCGCGATTGTCATGTAGCAAACTCAAAAGCTGCTGCACCGCTTTGCGTCCGTAAACTGGGAGCGCGAACTTCCGGCCTTTGGCGAAAGGTCGGCCCGGCTCGAAACCGGCGCGCCGGAGCAACCGCTGAACGCTGGCCAACTCGGAACGAGACGCCGCCACGAAACGAATCTCGTCGCCCTTCTTGTAGCCCATGTATCCGTCCGCAGCCAAGCGACGCGCACTCTGGCGTCGGACATAACCGCTGCGCTGAAACACCGCCGCCAACTTCTCTGCCACCGATTCAGTGCTCTGTGAAGTGCTCATAAACAGCGAAACGTGCGAAGCCGCCTAAAAGTATTCATTGGCCGAAACCCGCCCGTCATGGGTCAAGGGCAGGCTCCACGCGCACCGTGGTTTTGCCGCCAACGGCATGGGCAGTCAAGGCTTGTCGGGAGCGGCCCGGAACGGTCCTGCAGCGGACCAACCGGGGATGGCGGCTTCGCGTGGAATCGGATCGGGCGATTTCGCCGGTGTGGCCGGGCACACCTCCAATCCGCGCCCGCCGGGCCGGTGCATGCGTCCGGGCCGTTCCGAAGCGGTGCCGGCCCCCGCCCCTGCTGTCATCCCCGTCCACAAGCTTGCGGCCGACGCGTGGGGTGTTGCCGCGTCCGAACTGGACACCGCAGAACCACGAGCACCCGGGATGGGAGGAGCCGGATCGGGGCCGCACACAAAGCGGTTTGGCCGTGATCCACCGGGGAGCGCTGCTTGCAATACCGTGCGGCAGCCGACGGCGGCCGCCTGCGACTTCCGGGAAAGTGGCGCGGATTCATGGCTGTTGCCACAGTTTTGCAAGCACTGGTCGGGGACATTCGTTTCCTGTCACCGATGTGCGCCGCAAGCGCGCGTCGCTTTTTCAGGGTCGGTTTTGGACGGCGGAATGGGGTGGGGCTGCAAGGCGGGAGCGGTGCCGTGGGGCTTTGCCGGGGTGGCGGAATTGCGGGCATGACGGCGTGGCCGCCGGGCAGTCCCCCGAACGGGGGATGGTTGGGGCGGAGGCTTTAATTCATTCTGTCCCCGTCGCTTCCATGAATGCACCTCTCCGATTTTCGCGGCGTCAGTTTTTGAAAACCACAGCGTTGCTGGCGGGTTTTCCGGCGATTGTTCCGGCGTCGGTGTTGGGGCGGGGGGAACGGCCCGCGCCGTCGAACCGGTTGAACTGCGCGGTCATTGGTCTGGGGGATCGCGGGCCGCAACTGGTGGGCGCGCTGCTTGAACTGCCCGCGGCGCAGGTGGTGGCGGTGGGCGATGTGTATCGCAGCAAGGGGCAACGCGAACGGGCGCGCGTGGAGGAGCATTACGCGAAGGCGGCGGGCGGCTCGTTCCGGGGCTGTGCCGCGCACCAGGATTTCCGGGAAATTCTCGCCCGGGCGGACGTGGACGCGGTGTTCATCGCCACGCCCGAGCACTGGCACGCGGTGATGAGCGTGGCGGCGTTGCGGGCCGGGAAGGATGTCTATTGCGAGAAGGCGCTGGCGTTGACGGTGGCCGAGGGGCGGGCGATGTGTGCCGCCGTGCGGCGGACGAAACGGGTGCTCCAGGTGGGCACGCAACAGCGCTCGGACCGCTGGTTCCGGCGGGCCTGTGAATGGGCGCGCAACGGCCATCTCGGCGAGTTGCAGACGATTGAGGTAAGCGTGCCGGGCGGGCGAACGCTGCCTGCCGCACCGCCGACCACGCCGCCGCCGGATCTGGATTATGACCTGTGGCTGGGGCCGTCGCCGTGGTCGGACTACAACGAGCTGAAATGCACTTTCAACTGGTATTTCATGAGTGATTACTGCGCGGGCTGGATCCAGTCGTGGGGCGTGCATCACATGGACATCGCGCTGTGGGGCCAGCCGTCGTTCCTGACCGAGCGGTTCACGGTCGAGGGCACGGGCGTGTTTCCGACGGAGGGCCTGGCGGACACGTCGTTGCATTGGGACGTGACGTTCACCCCGCGCAAAGGTCCCCGGCTGCGGTTCACGGACGAGAAGACGCGGGGGCCGGTGGGCGTGACGTTCACCGGGGACCAGGGCAAGGTGTTCGTCACGCGGGGCCGCATCAAGACCGAGCCGGAGTCGTTGCTCGAGGTGGAATTGAAGGACACCGACGAGCGGCTGCCGGTGTCCGACCATCATGTGAAGAATTTCCTTGAAGCGATCCGGACGCGCCGCGAGCCGGTGGCACCCGTCGAGGCCGGGCACGCGGCCACGACGTTGACGCTGGTGGCCGACATTGCGACGCGGCTCAAGCGAAAGCTGACGTGGGACATGAAAGCGGAGCGGTTCGTCCATGATGCCGAGGCGAACCGGCGCTTGAGCCGGAAGCTGCGGCGTCCGTGGAAATTGTGAACCAGTCGTGAACCCGAAAATTGCCCGCCCCGCCTGCGTCGCCCTTGCAATGGGAGCGGTGCTGTTCACCTGGTTGCGCGTGACGACGGCGCAGGAGGCGGCTCCCGCGCCGGTGCGCGTGCTGCTGGTGACGGGCATGGATTATCCCGCGCACAAGTGGCAGGAGACCGCGCCGGTGTTGCGGCGGTTGCTGGAGGCGGATCCGCGCATGAAGGTGCGCGTGGTGGAGCAACCCGAGGCGCTGGCGTTGCTGCGTCCGGGCGACTGGGAGGTGGTGCTGCTGCATTTCCAAAACTGGGAACAACCCGGCCCGGGCGCGGCGGCGCGGTTGAGCCTGAGCAATCATGTGGCGTCCGGCGGCGGCCTGGTGAGCGTGCATTTCGCCTGCGGCGCGTGGCATGGCGAATGGCCCGAGTTCCAGAATCTCCTCGGGCGCGTCTGGCATGGCAGCGGCCCGGGGAAATCCCAGCACGATCCGCGCGGGCCGTTCCGGGTTGAAATGGTGGACCGGGAACATCCCATCACGCGCGGGCTGGCGGATTTCACGACGGTGGACGAGCTTTATACCTGCCTGACCGGCGACGCGCCGATTCATCTGCTGGCGCAGGCAACGTCGAAGGTGGACGGGCGGGCGCATCCGCAGGTGTTCGTGCGCGATTACGGGCGGGGCCGGGTGTTTGTGACGACGCTGGGCCATGATGTCCAGGCGTGGACGAATCATCCGACGGTGGGCGAGTTGTTGCGCCGGGGCACCGCGTGGGCGGCGGGTGCGTCCGCCGTGCCGGCGTCCGTGCCCGGGAAGCAGCCTGAGTGAGAGCAGTCGAGGCCGAATTTCATGAAAATGCAGTTGCCACACTTGAAGCGCCGTCTGGCGATTTTGCTGGCGGGTTTCGTGGGCGCCGGGCTGGCGGGGGCGGTGCCCGTGCCGGTCGGGGACCCCTCATTCGAGACGAACAGCCTGAGCGCCGGTGGTTACAGCTACAATCTCGAACCGGAATGGAAGGAGACCGGCGGCCCCAACAACGGCGCGGGCTTCGAGGAATACATCGTGGGCTTCGTGGCGGAGGGCACGGATCATCTCGGCATGGCGTTGAATCATGACGTGTGGCAGGACTTGACCGCCACTTACGCGGCCAACACCCGCTACACGCTCACCGTCGCGGTCGGCTGCCGCAACGGCCAGACCCAGCCGGGCAATCAGTCGCGCTACCTGCTGGCGGACACCAACGGCACGATTTTCGCCACGGGCAGCTTCGATGCCTCGACGCTCGCGCCGCAAATGTTTGCCGACGCGCCCGCGCTGGGGTTCGACACGCCGACGGCTCCCGCCGCCGTCGGCAAAAACATCCGCATCCTGCTCCAGGCGCGCGGCGCGGGGCGGTCGCACTTCGACCACGTGCGGCTCGACGCGACGCCGTTGACGCCGCCGGGCGGCGCGACGGTGATCAACCTGCCCGCCACCAACATCACCACCACGGCGGCGACGTTGCGCGGGCAAATCACCGATATTGGGGCCGGGGCACCGGCGGTCACGTTGTTCTACGGCGCAACCGACGGCGGGCTGAATCCGTCCAACTGGGCGAACGCACTCCCGTTGCCGGGGACGCAGACGGGCGTTTTCGCGACGAACCTCACCGGGTTGCTGCCGGGCGCGGAATATTTTTTCACCGCGCGCGCCTCGAACAGCGCGGGGGTGTCGTGGGCCATGCCCTCGGCCGCGGTGGAAATGCTGCCCGAATTGCCGCAGGTGCAGACGGTGGCGGCCACCGACATCACGCCCACCGGCGCGCGGCTGGGCGCGGAGGTGTTGAACACTGGCGGGCAGGCACCGCAGGTGACGATTTATTACGGGACGACGGATGGCGGCACCGCGCCTGGCGCGTGGGCGGCTTCGGTGGCGCTCGGCCCGCAAACCGGCGCGGGCAGCGCGGGGGTGGGCGGACTGGTGCCCGGCACGGTGTATCATTTCCGCGCGTTTGCGACGAATGGGGCAGGGGGCGTGTGGGCGGGGAATACGCTGGTGTTCGCCACCGCCACGGTCACGCTGCCGACGGTCAACAACCGCACGGTCGAGGGCGTGACGGGCACCACGGCGAACCTGCGCGGTGAAGTGACCGCCACGGGCGGCGCCCCGCCGTGGGTGACGATTTATTACGGGACGGCGGACGGCGGCACCAACGCGGCCGGCTGGGCGCAGGCCGCGGAAATGGGATTGCAGGAGGGCACCTTCACGCGGTTCGTCGCCGGGCTGACGACCAACACGACCTACTATTATCGCTGCCGCGCGACGAATCTCGCGGGCGCGGCGTGGGCGGCCGCGGCGGAGAGTTTCACCACCACCGGGCTGGTTCCGACGACGGCGGTCGTCAACGAGTTCCACTACAAGCCGGCGGACAAAACGAGTCTCGAGGAGTTCATCGAACTCCACAATCCCGGCGACCTGCCCCTTGACCTCTCGGGCTGGCGGCTCGCGAGCGCGGTCAGTTACACGTTCCCCGCCAGCACCGTGCTGCCCGCCGGCGGTTATCTCGTCGTGGGCGAGAATCCGGCGGTGTTGCTGGCCAAATACGGGGTGACCGCGCTGGGGCCGTGGAGCGGCAAGCTTTCCTCGCGGGGCGAAACCATCGAATTGCGTGACGCGGGCAACGTGTTGCGGGATGCCGTCAGCTATCGCGCGGGCTTTCCCTGGCCGACGGCGGCGGATGGCGCGGGCAGCTCGGCGGAATTGCTGCATCCGGGGCTGGACAACGACCTCGGCGGCTCGTGGCGTGCCTCCGGCAGCGGCGCGGCACCGCCGCTCACGCTCATCGCCAGCAACGCCGTCTGGCGCTACGCGAAGGGGACGAACGAAGCGTCGGCGCCCGTGGATGCCTGGCGCGGGGTGGCGTTCAACGACGGCGGCTGGTTGAGCGCGCCGGCTCCGCTCGGGTATGGCGGCGGTTATGCGGTCGCCACCACCCTGACCGACATGCGGCGCACGGCCAGCAACACGAACGGTTACGCGACGGTCTATTACCGGAAGACGTTCACCGTGTCGGCGGATGCCATTCCGTCCGCGCTGCGGTTGCGGCTGCGCTACGATGACGGCGTGGTGGTGTGGATCAACGGCGTCGAAGTCGCCCGCCTCAACGTGCCGGCGGGGCAGCTTGCCTTCAACGCCATCGCCAGCGGCGATCATCCCGCGACCGCGTGGGAGCAAATCGTCCTCACCAACGCCGCCAGTTTCCTGTTTGGCGGCGACAACGTGTTGGCCATCCATTCCCTCAACCAGTCCATCACGAGTTCCGACTACTATTTCGCGGCGGAACTGTTGACGGTCCCGCCCACGACCGGGTTCGAGCCGACGCCGGGTGCGGTCAATTCCGTGCGCCGCGAGTGGAACCAGCTCCCGCCGCAAATCCGGCAGGTGGCGCACACGCCTGCGCAGCCCGTGCCCGGCCAGCCGGTGGTCATCACCGCGCGCATCACCGATCCCGACGGCGTCGGCCCGGTGACGCTGGCGTATCAACTGGTCAATCCCGGGGCCTACCTCCGGCTCACCGACGCCGCTTACACGAATACCTGGACCAACGTCGGCATGCGGGACGACGGCACGGGTGGTGACGCGGTGGCGGGCGATTCGATTTACACCGTGACCCTCCCGGGTGCGTTGCAGACCAACCGGCGGCTGGTGCGGTATCGCATCACCTTCGCGGACACTCTGGGCAACACGCAGACCGTGCCCTACGCGGACGACGAGCAGCCGAACTTCGCTTACTACGTCTATGCCGGCCTGCCGGACTGGGCGGGGGCGTTCACGCCCGGGGCCACCCCCATCGTCACCTATCCCAGCAACGTGCTGGCGCAACTGCCCGCCTACACGCTCATCGCCAACGGCACCGACGTCATCAACTGCCAATACAACTCCGGTTTCGACGCGGTGCGGTTCCGGGGCACGCTCGTCGTGGACGGCGTGGTGCATGACCACATCGAATTCCGCAATCGCGGCGAGGCCTCGACCTACGTTTCCGGCAAGAACAAATGGCGCTTCTACTTCAACCGGTCACGGGACCTGGCGGCGCGCAACAATTTTGGCCAGCCCTACGCGGAGACGTGGAAGTCGTTTTCGGCGGACGGGTGCAGCAGCCCGTGGGCGGCGTTGCATCGCGGCATGGCCGGCGTCGAGGAGGCGCTTGCCTACAAAGTTTATCAACTGGCGGGGGTGCCCTCGCCGCACACGCATTTCTACCATTTTCGCGTGGTGCGCGGGACGAACGAAACCCCGACGGCGGGCACCGTCATCAACGACCCCATCGGCACGGCGGACGGCCAGTATGCGGGCGATTTCTGGGGCCTTTATCTCGCCATCGAGCCGGTCAGTGGCTCCTTCCTGGACGAGCGCGGGCTGCCCGACGGCAATATTTACAAAATCGAAGGCAACGCCGGAGACAAGAAGCACCAGGCCCCCGGCCAGCCGGTGGACTCCTCGGACTGGAACGCCTTCCGTGATGCGCATGTGAATCTTTCCCCGTCGCTCCCGTGGTGGCGGACCAACCTCGACCTCGGCAACTATTACACCTTTCACGCGCTCAACCGGCTGATTGGCAATGTGGACGTGCGCGGCGGTTACAACCATTACTTCTACCGTCGCTCGACTGACAACCGCTGGGTGGTCATTCCGTGGGACTTGGACATGATGTTCATCGCGAAAAGCCACTGGACCACCACCATCAACGGCGTGGCCCGGCCCGGGGTGATTCACGCGCACAAGGCCCTCCTCGAGCGGGCGGAACTCGCCCTCGAATTCCGCAACCGCGCCCGCGAGCTGCTGGATCTGGTGGCGTCCGATGCCACGCCCGCAGGCGGCCAGATCGGGCAGTTGATCGAGGAATTCGCCCGCCTCGTCCATGTGCCCGGCCAGACGCAGACCTGGGCCAACGCCGACGCGGCGATGTGGAACCTGCACCCGCGCACCCAGGGTTCGGTCGGCACGCGCAGCGGCCAGACCAGCCACAAGGGCAACTTTTTCTGGTCGCCCTTTGGCGACAGCCGGTTTGGCGGGACGTGGACGCGCTGGTTGCGCAACCCGGGCTACACCGGTCACGCCAGCCACGAGGACAGCATGGCGTATCTGCGCGATTACGCCACCGACGCCTGGCCCGGCGGCGCGTGGGCCGTCAACAATGGCAACCAGCTTGGCTACGGCTACCAATACCTCCTCAGCGAGGCGGCGGACGCCGACATCCCCGCCCGCCCGGCCATCAGCTACCTCGGCGCGCCGAATTATCCACGCAACGACCTGCGGTTTGGCTCCTCCGCGTTCAGCGATCCGCAGGGGCCGGGAACTTTTGCGGCCAGCGAATGGCGGCTGGCGGAAATTTACGCGCCGGGCATTCCCGGTTATGTGGCCGGCACGCCGCCCAGGTATGAGATTCAGACCGTCTGGACCTCCGGCGTGCTCAGCAACCTCGCGGCTGTCCGCATTCCCGCCAGCGCCACCGCCGTCGGGCGCACCTACCGGGCGCGCGTGCGGCACCTCGACAACACGGGGCGGTGGAGCCGCTGGTCCGCGCCGGTGCAATTCACGCCCAGCGCCGCCATCGCGACGCCCGAACTGCAGAACAACCTCGTCGTGAGCGAAATTCATTACCATCCGCTCGACCCGGCCACGCCCGCCGAACTGGCGGTCACGGCCGACAAGAATGATTTCGAGTTCATCGAACTGAAGAACATCGGCCTCACCCCGCTGGACCTGGGAGACGTGGGTTTCACCACGGGCATCAACGCGGCCTTCGCGCCGGACACCGTGCTGCCGCCCGGCGAACACGCCGTCATCGCCCGCAATGCCGTCGCGTTCTTCGCCCGTTACGGGACGAATGTGGCGCTCGTCGGCACCAACACCAGCGGCCAGCTCGACAATGCGGGCGAACGGCTCGTGCTGAGTTTCGCGGGCAGCGTGACCATCAAAGATTTCACCTACGATGACGTGGCACCGTGGCCGACCGCGCCCGATGGCGCCGGGCCGTCGCTCGTGTTGCGCCATCCCAACACCAATCCGAATCACGCGCTGGGCACCAACTGGATGGCCAGCAGCGTGGTTCACGGCACGCCCGGTGCGGACGAGCCGGCGCCGCCCGGCACCTACGCCGCCTGGGTGCAGGCCCGCTTCACCAAGGCCCAGCAGGTCAATCCGTCCGTCTCCGGCCCGACGGCGGACCCGGAGGGCGACGGCTTCAACAACCTTTCGGAATTCGCCTTCGCCACCGACCCGTTCGCGGCGGATGCGCCGGTGCTGTGGTTCGTGTGGGCCAGTCAGGGCGGGAACGAATTCCCCGCGCTCCGCTTCCGCCGGCCCACGCCCAATGCCGGACTGCTCTACGAACTGCTGGCCAGCAACGATCTTCTCAACTGGAGCGTGGTCGCGACGGCGGCGGCGGAAACCCATCCGCAAGGCGCTGGCGTCGAGGAGGCGGTCTTTCGCGACGTTCAACCGCGCACCGCGCCGCAGCGGTATCTGCGACTGCGGGCGACCCTGGCACCGTGAACTCCGCCCGTCCGCCGGGCCGAGGCAGGGGGTGGCGCTTGTTGGAGGGGTCCCGGAGGCGGTGCCGGTCGGCGGGCGGACGTTTCTTGGGGGAGCTTCGACCTCCAGCCATGGCCGCGCATCGGGGCCATGAACCGCGGCAACGTGCCGCCATGCCTTTGGCCGGCAGCTCTGCTCAGCCCGAATTCTGAAACCCGAAAGAAGTCCGAATTCCGAGGACCGAGAGCCTCTTCCACGCCTGGCCCAAAATTGTGCGTGCGTGTCCCGGAGGCACGGTAGTCCCTTCGGGCTTCGGCTTTCGGCTTTCTTTCGGTGTTCGGTTTTCGAACCTCGGATTTCAGGCTCGGAAAAATGGTTGCCGCCGGCGGGACGCGCGGCAGCACGTTGCGGTTCATGGAGAGAACTCATCCTGGATTCCGAGGTCCGAAATCCCGGAACCGAAAGAAGTCCGCAGGCCCAAGCCCCTTTTGACGGCGCGACGCGGCTGGCCGCGAGGCGCTATTTTCCCGGCCGGGCAGGGACGTGCCGGTATTCGGGGTTCGACCCTCCTTTGGGGTCGGGGATTTGGTTGCGGAATTCGGGCTGATGCGGCGTGCTTGTCCCGTCGGCGGTGTTCGCGCAAAACGGCGCGTGGCTCAGGGCCGTTCCACCAACCGGAAGAACCGGCCCGAAGCCGCTGCTGCGTTGGTGTAGGTGGCGGTGCTGGCCGTGGCGACGTTGGTGCTGATGGCGCTCCAGTGAATGAGGTTGGCGCTGATTTCCACGATGTTGGTGCGTCCGGTTGTCAGGCCGGTGGCTTGAAAGACGAACTGGCCGTTTTCGAGGCGCGGCGCGCTCAGGATGATTGCCTGGCTGGGCGGGACCGCCTCCACGATGACGGTTCCGAAGCCGGCATCCAGCGTGTCCTGGTAGTTGTAGGTCCCGGGGACCAGGAAGGTGCGGGAGTATGTGTCCGAGTAGCCCACGACCACCCCTTGAAAAAATTGCGGATGGCCAAACGGCAGCGTGCTCACAATCGAATGCGGAAAATCATCCTCGTCATAATTGGTCCAAATCACGGTGTCCCCGGCCGTGATGGTGAGCGTGGCGGGATGAAAGCCGTTGCCGTCCACACCGACATGATGAATGACGCCCAGGGCGGGCAAGGTCACGGCCAGCGCGAGGGCGGGGAGCATGCACATCGGACGGGGGCGACAGTTGGTTTTCATGGACCCTTTGTTGCGCCAATCACCGTCGGCGTCAATTCATTTGCCCGGTCAATTCGGTTGGCCGCCCGGAACGGCGCACCCGAACCCCTATCCCGGATATTTCACACACCGCACGAAATGCCGACTGAGGGGAGGGCCGGTTTGTGGTCGGCTTTGGATGATTTGCCTTGGAAAAAGCATTTCAAACCACGAAACACACGAAAAGACACGAAACACAGGCCGCTCATCTCCGGCAGCCGCTCACCCGGCAGGTGAACATCAGCGCTGCAGCCCCGGCAGCCTTTCGTTCGGTCCTCTCGTGTGTTTCGTGTGTTTCGTGGTTGCCCAACTGCCGTTTCCGGGTTTGCCGCGAGAAGCCGGTTGCCAACCGGCGCCCCGGCCTCCGGAGGATGGAATATCCGGGCCATGTCTGGTCGGATTGTCCGGCCGCCCGGATGCGGACGCGGGGCGCGGGCCGGTGGCCGCCGGGACCGGTCGGTGCCGGCGCGTTGGTTCAGGGGTTCAGGACTTGGTTTCCTCGAGTTTCTCGATCATGCGGCGGAGTTTTTTGAGGGCGATGTTCTGGATTTGCCGCACCCGCTCGCGGGTGACGCCGAATTTGACGCCGACTTCCTCGAGCGTTTTCTCGCTGCCCCCGTCGAGGCCGAACCGGTAGCGCAGGATGGTCTGCTCGCGCGGGTCGAGGGTGGTGACCATTTCCTGCAACATGCGGGTGACCGTCTTGTTCTCGAGTTGCTTGTAGGGGGTGGCGGCGTTTTCGTCCTGGACGATCTCCGAGTAGTTGTTCGAGTCGTCATCGCCGATGGGCGCGTCGAGGGACGCCGGGCGGATGCTGGCCTGGCGCATCTGGGCGACGCGCCCCGGCGTGGTGCCCAGTTCGTCGGCCAGTTCCTCATCGGTCGGTTCGCGGCCCAGTTCCTCCTGCAATTTCAACGCGACGCGGCGCATCCGGGAAATTTTGTCCACCAGATGGACGGGCAGCCGGATGGTCTTGGACTGGTTGGCCAGGGCGCGCTTGATGGATTGTTTGATCCACCAGGAACCGTAGGTGGAGAGCTTGCCGCCTTTGGCGGGGTCGAAACGCTCGACGGCCTTCATCAGCCCGATGTTGCCCTCGCTGATCAGGTCGAGCAGGGGCAGGCCGATGCCTTCGTAGTCGCGGGCAATTTTGACGACGAGGCGGAGGTTGGCCTTGATCATGTGTTCACGCGCTTTCTTGTCCCCCTTCTTGATGCGGGCGGCGAGTTCGTTTTCCTCCTCGACCGTGAGCAACGGGACTTTGCCGATCTCGCGGAGATACAACTTGAAGGCCGTGTCGCCATCGTAACGTTCACGCCGCTCCGGCTCGGGCACCGGGCCGGTCGGCGGGGTGGCCGGGGTGGGAACGGCGGGAGCCAGCACTGCCGGGGCGTCGGGGGTCGGCTCGTGGAGGACCACGGTGCGGGATTCGCCGGGCCGGAGCGGGGCGGAATCAGTCCGGCGGCGGGCCATCCGGGGAGCGGACGGCGGTTTGACCCGGGGCGGCGTGGACCGGCGGACGGCGCGGTCGGCGCGGACGGCAGCGGTTTTCTTTTTCATGATCGCGAGTTTGGGGGATTTGTGGGAGTTCAGCCGATGCCTTCCAGCCGGGCGATCCGCTCCTCAAGGGGCGGATGGGTGGCAAACAGCCGGGCCAGGCCGCCGGCCTTGCCGGAGATTTTGAGGGATTGAAACGCGGCGCCACCGGTCTGCGCCTCGGGATGGGCGTGCTGGCCGTAGAACCGCTGCAGGGCGCGCAACGCCGCCGCCATGCTGTCCCGGCTCGCCAGGGCCGCCCCGCCCGCGTCGGCCCGAAACTCGCGGAAGCGGGAGAACCAACACACGACGATGGACCCGAGCAACGAGAGGACGATTTGGAACAACTGCACCAGCATGAATTGCATCCAGTAACCGCCCCGCCCGCTGTCGCGCGACTTGAGCGCGGCCATCACGGCAAAGGCCAGCACGCGCGCCAGGAACATCACGAAGGCGTTGATGACGCCTTGCACCAGCGTCATCGTCACCATGTCCCCATTGGCGATGTGCGCCACCTCGTGCGCGAGCACTCCCTCGATTTCCCGCCGGTTCATGCGCCGCAGGAGGCCGGTTGAGACTGCCACCAGCGAGCGCGACTTGGTGGGGCCGGTGGCAAAAGCGTTGATCTCGTCCGACTCGTAAATTCCGACCTCGGGCATCCTGGGCAGGCGGGCGCGTTGGGCCAGTTCATGCACCAGGCGGACCAGTTCGCGCAAATTCGGGTCGGGCGTGTTCTCGGGAATCAGCCGCACCCCCATCATCCACTTGGCCATCATCCGGGAGAGTGCCAGCGAAATGAACGCTCCACCCATGCCCCAGACCAGGCAGAAAATCATCAGGTTCTGATAGGAACCGGGCGGAAAGCGTTTATCCAATCCGGTCAGTTGAAGAATCAACGTCAACGTCACCATCACCAGGATGTTGACCATGAGGAACAGCGTGATCCGTTTGGCGAAATTGAAGAATTTCATGATGCGCACGTCTTGATATTGTCTAGGTAATGTTTTGTTTTGTCAACATTGTGTTTAACATGAATTTTGACCACACTTTACGCTGAACATTCAAAAAAGCGGCAGTCGTGCCACCCGAAATTAACTCGGAAGTGGCTTGGAAAAAGTGCCTTGAGCGCGAACCAGGAAGCGAGCCGTGGACGAACTGGCGCGAAATCGTCTGAAATGCGCCGGTCTGACCCGCTCAGACCCCGAACAGCCGGTCGCCGGCGTCGCCCAAGCCTGGCAAAATGTAGCCTCGCTGGTTGAGTTCCCGGTCCACCGATGCTGTAAAAATGGGCAGCTTGGGATGGATGCGTCGGACGGCCCGCACACCTTCCGGGGCCGCGACGAGGCTGACCAGCCGGAGGCGGCGTCCCCCGTGTCGCTGGATCAGTTCCAACGCGGCCAGTGCGCTCCCGCCAGTGGCCAGCATCGGGTCAATGAGGATGATTTCGCAGTCGCGCAGGTTGGCGGGCAGGCTTTGGTGGTAGAAGTGAGCTTGGAGCGTGGTTTCCTCGCGCTTCAGGCCGATGAAGCCAACGCGGGCGTTCGGGATGAGGGTCAGCAGTGGTTCCAACATGCCCAGCCCGGCGCGCAAGACGGGGATGAGCACGACGTCGCGTTTCAAGCGCTGGCCGGTTGTGCGTTCCAGCGGGGTGCGCACGGAAACGTTGGAAAGCTCGAACGAACGGGTCGCCTCATAGACCATCAAGGACGCCACCTCGCCCAGCAGGCGGCGGAACTCCTGGTTGTTGGTCCGCCGGTCACGCAGCCGGGTGAGGTTGTGCCGGACGAGCGGGTGGGGGATGACCGTGACGCCCTTCATGGTCCGGGTTCAGGGCAGGTGAAGCGGGGAGAGGAAGTAGGGCTGGCCGGCCTGGAGCTGAACCGGCTGCCAACCGAGGTCCACTTTGAGCGTGCGGCTTTCGGTTTCGCCGAACAGGCGCAGAATGTCCGACAAATCGGTGAAGCGGCGGTATTCGACGACGTTCGCGGTGCGCAGGCCGGCCAGTTCACGGGCGCGGCGGATGGCGGTTTGGAAATTCCCCAGTTCATCCACGAAGCCCAGCTTGAAGGCGTCCTTGCCGGAGAAGACGCGGCCATCGGCGTAGTGGTCCCAGTCGGCGGCGAGTTGGCGGCCCGCCGTGGCATTTTCCTCGTGGGCCGCCTGGCGTCCGGTGGCGACCACGTTGGTGAACTTGCTGTAGGTTTCCGTGATGAGCGACTGGATCATGCGACGTTCCTCGTCCGTGACGTCGCCCGGCTTGCGGGCGCCGCTCAACATGTCCTTGAACTGGCCGCTTTTATAGACCGTGGGTTCGAGGCCCACCTTGTCCATGAGCCCGCGATAGTTCAGCGCGGAGATGATCACGCCGATGCTGCCGGTGATGGTGAGTTCGTGGGCGACGATCCAGCGGCAGGGCGCCGAGATGTAATAGCCGCCCGAGGCCGCCAGGTTGCCCAAGCTGGCCACCACCGGTTTGCCGGATTCGTCCTGGAATTCGCGGATGGCGTCGGCGATTTCATCCGAGGCCAGGACTTCCCCGCCCGGCGAATCCACCTTGAGCACCACGGCTTTGACGCGGGTGTCTTTCGCCGCGCGGCGCAACTGCGCCTTCACCACGTCCACCAGGCTATGCCCGGAGCCGTCCGCGGGGGAACCGAAGATGATGCCCTCGACGGGCACCACCGCAATCTTGTTGCGGGAATCGTGGTTTTCCAGCGTCACCTCCTCGAGCCGCGGGCCGGCGCTCCGTTGGGGACTGGGGGACATGGTGGCGAGGCTGCCGACGAACTGGCCCACGTTGAGCAGCAAACTGATCCCCAGGAGGAGCAGCAGCACGATGGCGGCAATCATCCATCCGCGGCTGCGGCGCGGCTTGGCGGGCGGCGGCGGGATCGGGGGATAAAAGGCGGGAGTGGAACCGGGCGGGGGCGGCGCAGTGTAATCCATAGCGCGGCCACCCTAGCCGAGCGTCCCGGGCGCGGCAAGCCGCCGTCAGGGCCGGACGCCCACCAGGTCGCCCGGCTGCATCAGAAGGTCCTCGCCGCGCAGCAACGCCGCCGCGTCGAATTCCACCGGCACGCCGTCCCGGGTGAGCACGATCACCTGCGGGTCTTCCGGGCTGAGGTAGCGCGCCGCCACCAGCGATTGCGCCAGCGTCAGGCCGTCAAACCACGGCACCACGCGATGCTGAAACGGGCCGACGAACAGCACGCACGTCTGGCGCTCCAGCGGGGTGAACAGGCCCGGGACGGCGGCGGGTTCAGGCCAGGCGCGTTCCGGGCGTTTGCCGGCGCAGCCCGCCAGACCCAGCCCGGCGACCGTCAGCCACAGGAGGGATTGGAGTCGCATGGCCCCGCGAACAAATCGCCGCCGGCGGTCCCGGCGGCGGTGAGACTGGGCTGGAAGCGGGGACGGGCTATTGCGCCGCCTGCTTCCTGGCGGCGCGGAACTTGGCCCAGCGCAGCTTGGCGGCGCGGCGGATGGCGGCGCGGCCGGCGGCGCTCATCTTGCGTTTGCGGGGCGCGCTGGCCGCCGCCGGGGCCGGGGCGGGGGCGCCCACGAGGGCCGCGAGTTCCGATTCAAGTTTCTCAATCTTCTCACGCAGTTGCAGGGCGCGGCGAAGTTGAGCTGAGTTCAATTTGGTCAATGTGCTCATATGGCGGGGGCAGTATCTCCGAACTGCGGGCTTTCGCAACTCACGATTCATGGCATGTCACGATTCAGGTCACTGCCGGTGGTTCCGCGCGCTGGAAAAGGAGTTGGCCAAGCGTGTCCCCGTGGGTCACATTCCGGGTGGCTCCACGCCGGTCACCATGCTGCAAGTCAAGGACACCCTCCGCGCCACCGTCCACCTCACCTTCGATGGGCGGGTGGTCAAAGTGTATCACGGCCCGAACGCCGCCGAGCGGTTCGCCAACGAGGTCAAAGTGCTTCGCCACCTGGAGGAACGCGGCTGCCCTTTCGTGCCCCGGCTGCTCGAGGCCGACCCCGAACGCCGCCGCATCGTCACCACCAACTGCGGCGGGCGCGTGCAGCATCTGGACGCCCAGCGCACGGCGGAAATCTTCGCGGAATTGGAGCGTTTCGGGGTGCGGCATGACGATCCGGACATCCGCAACGTGACTTACCGCCAGCAGGACGGGCGTTTTTGCGTGATTGATTTCGAGTTTGCCACCATCCTCCCCGGCGCGCATGACGCCTCCACCACCCGTTGAGCCGGCCAGCGGACCCGCCCCGTCCGGGCTGCGCTGGTCCGGCCGCACCGACCGCGGCCGTTACCGGCCCAACAACGAAGACTCCTTCCTCGGCCTCCGCTTCAACGACCACGAAGTTCATCACCTGGGCAAACTGGGCGAGGCCTCGCTGGCGGACATGGATTTCGTGTTTGCCGTGAGCGACGGCATGGGGGGCGCGAAGGCGGGCGAATACGCCAGCCAGATCGCGGTCGAGAAAATCACCAAACTGCTGCCCCGCGCCTTCAAGCAGTCCGCCGAGGGGTTGCAGGCCGGGTTCGCGGACGTGCTGGCCGAGCTTTACGAGGAAATTCACCGCGCGCTCGTCTATCTCGGCGGCAGCTACGAGGAATGTCATGGCATGGAAACCACCCTGAGCCTGGGCTGGTTCACCCCCGGATGGATGTTCTTCGGCCATGTCGGCGACAGCCGCATTTATTATCTGGCCCGGGAGAGTCGGCAGTTAAAGCAGATCACTCAGGATGACACCCATGTTGGCTGGCTGCTGCGGAACAAAATGATTCGGGAATACGAGGCGCGCACCCACCCGGGCCGCAACGTCCTCCAGAAGTCCCTCGGCGGGGGCAACCAGTTTGTCGAGCCGCAGGTCGGCGCGGTCGGCCTCCAGCCGGGCGATGTCTTTCTCCTCTGCACGGACGGGCTGAGCGAGGGGCTATACGAGCACCAAATCGTGGACCTGCTGCGTGAACCGCCCGGCGGCTCGGTTGCCACCAGCCCCGCGAGCCGGCTGGTGGACACCGCCGTGGCCAACTCGGGGCGCGACAACACCACCGCCGTCGTCGTGCAGGTGGTGTAGCCCGGGTGTTTCGCAATCCGCGCGAAATGCCGACCGAGCGGAGCGCCGGTCGGAGACCGGCTTCGGACGTTTTGCCGCGAGAAGCCGGTGGCCTACCGGCGCTCCCTCACACCGGGTGTGAAATATTCGGTGCCGCCGCCCGTGGAACGGCCAGGTCGGCGGTCAACCGAACTTCGGCGTCACATGCGGCAGCCCGTGCGCCGCCGCCACCGCCGGATGCGTGACGTGGCCGCCCATCACGTTGATGCCGCCCAGCAACGCCGGCTGGCGCTGGCAGGCTTCGGCCAGCCCGAGGTCGGCAAGTTGTTCGAGGTAACGGAAGGTCGCGTTGGTGAGCGCCTGGGTGGCGGTGCGGGCATAGGCCCCCGGCATGTTGGCCACGCAGTAATGGGTGACGCCTTCCTCGACGAACACCGGGTTCTCGTGCGTCGTGGGCCGGGATGTTTCCGCGCAGCCGCCCTGGTCAATCGCGATGTCCACCAGCACGCTGCCGGGCCGCATCAGTTTGAGCATGTCGCGCCGGATGAGCTTGGGCGCTTTTGCCCCTGGCACCAGCACCGCGCCAATGAGCAGGTCTGTTGTGGGCAGCATCTCCAGCAGGCGGGATTCGTCCGAATACAGCGTGTGCGCCGTGTGCAGGGTGATGTCGAGGTAGCGCATCCGCTCGATGTCCACCTCGAGGATCGTCACATCCGCGCCGAGGCCGGTGGCCATGCGGGCGGCGTTGATGCCGGCGGAACCGCCGCCGAGCACCAGGACGCGCCCCGCCATCACCCCCGGCACGCCGCCGAGCAGCGTGCCGCTGCCGCCGTAATGTTTGGCCAGGTAGAAACCGCCGACGAGCACGCTCATGCGCCCGGCGATCTCGCTCATCGGTTCGAGCAGCGGCAGGCGGCGGTTCACCTCGATGGTTTCGTAGGCGATGCCGGTCACCCCGGACGCGGCGAGGGATTCCGTGAGCGTCCGGTCCGCCGCGAGATGCAGGTAGGTGAAGAGCAACTGTCCCGGGCGGAACATCGCCACCTCGACCGGCTGCGGCTCCTTGACTTTCACAATCAGGTCGGCCCGGGCGAAAATTTCGGCGGGCGTTTCCATCAACGTCGCCCCGGCGCGGGCATACTCCTCGTCACTGAAGCCGCTGCCCAGGCCGGCACCGCGTTGGACCAGCACCTGGTGGCCGCGCTTGGTGAGCTGGTAGGCCGCCGACGGCAGCAGCGCAACCCGGTGTTCCTGTTTTTTGATTTCCTTGGGGACGCCGATGATCATGGGATGGGGGGATGGGTGGCCAACCACCAAAAGGATTGAAAGGCGGGATCGGCCCGCAAGCAAGCGGCAAAAACGCCGCGGATCACTCGCCGCGGTAAACGCAGCGGGCGGTGCAGGTTTCGGCCACAACAATTTCGCGCAGGCAGGGCAGCCGGGGTTTCAAACGCCGCCAGAGCCATGCGGCCAGCAGTTCGCTGGTGGGGTTTTCGAGGCCGGGGATGTCGTTCAGATAACGGTGGTCCAGCCGCTGCCACAGCGGCTTGAACGCCGCGCTGATGTCGGCGTAGTCCATCACCCAGCCAAGTTTGGGGTCCACCGGGCCGGCGACGACGATTTCGACCTGGAAGCTGTGCCCGTGCAGGCGGCGGCATTTGTGGCCGCGCGGCAGTCTGGGCAGCCGATGCGCGGCCTCGAATTGGAAGGTTTTGCGGAGTTCCTGTTGCATGAGCATGAAAGGCGCGGTTGTTGGGGGCGGCGGATCAGATTTCCAGGTCCGCCCAGGTGACGAGATCGGCGAGCGCGGGCCGGCCATCGTGCCGCCAGCCCAGCGGCGGTTCCTGCATCCGGCCCAGCGGACAAATGCGCGTCGCGCCCCAGCGGGCCAGTTCGGCGGCCACCTCGCCCAGCGTGTGTTCCGGCACCGCGACCCCCACGGTGGACACTTGGCGGCGCACCGGGTCGGCGGCGGCCAGCAGTCCGGCCAGCCCCGCCACGGGCTTCACATAGACAAACCGGTTGAGGCACGACGCTTGAAAGCGCGGCTCCTCCTCGAACACCACCGTCCAGGCGGTCGAGCCGGCGCTGCACCACTGGCGCGTGGCCGGCGAATGCGCCGCGCGCACCTCGTAAAGGCCGCGCCGGGCCGCAATCTGCGCCGCCGTCTCCGGCGGCAACGCCCCGCGCGGCTCGTGCTGTTCGCGCACGGCCAGTTCGGCGGCGAGGAGTTCGGCAAACCGCTCCGCGTTGGCCGCCCCGCCGGGTTCGACGTAGAGCACATGCGGCGACAGGCAGCCCAATTGGTCCCACGCGGCGACATCCGCCGCCGCGCGCGCCACCAGCCGGGGCACGTTGAAGGGCGTCAACACCTCCGCCGCAATGAACGCGAAACTGACCCGGTGCCCGTGGCCGACGAACCGCGTCCGGGCGGGCAACCGTTGCCGGATGGCCGCCAGCGTTTCGTCGGCGCCGGTGGCGGTGACGACGTCCGCCCCGGCAAAGAGCGCGGCCTCGACCGCCTCCGCTCCGCCGGGCCACACCGCCAGTTCCAGGCACGCGCCCAGCTTCGGATCCAGTTCGTAGAGCGAGTGGGCGAACAGGCGCGGCAGCAACGCCCCGCCGGTCGCGCACTTCATGAACTGCGCCGAGCGCAACAAAACGCCGAGCACCAGGCTGTGCAGGGCCGGGGAGGGCAGGTTGCCCGCGGCCACGTGGACGATGAGTTCCGGGCCGAGCGCAAGGCCCAGGCGGGACTGGCGTTGTTCGTGGGCGTCGGCGCAGAACCCTTCCAGCCGCGCCGGGTGGCCCAGTTCCGCCGCCACCAGCGCGCCCAATTTGTCCGCCGTCAATTCGCGGAAGAATGCGTCGAGTCCGCGCGCCAGGGTGGCGGCGGAAAAGCCGGTTTCCGCCGCCCGCGCGAGCGCGAGCCGGCGGAACGGGTCGTCGGGCTGCAGCCAGTTTGCGCCGGACGCCGCGAGGACGGCGATCATCTGGGCGGTGGTCCGGCGCGCCAGGTATTGCTCGCGGTTGCGCTTCAGGCTCTGGCAGGCCTCCGCCACCAGTTCGGGGGTGATGACCGCCTCGGGCGGCAGGTCGGCAAGGAAATAGTTGGGCAGGGTCACGGGAGTGGCGATTGGGCAGTGGCGATTTCGGCGGCCTGCATCGAGCAGCCCCGCGGCGCGGCGTGCCGGGCGCGGCCCAGCAATTCGAAGCCGTCGCCCCGCCGGACCGCGAGGTCTTCGGTCTGAATGGCGGCCACGGAAAAAACGTTCGCCAGATCGAATACCCGCACCAGCCCGGTTTCGCCCTCGGCAGCTTCGTGTCCGGTCTCCGGGGAGAGGATGGTCACGCGGCACCAGGGGGGGAATTGGAAGTGACGGGTGACGGGCGTCGGGTGACGCGCCGGGGCGGCACTTCCCGCCTTTGCGCACTGGTCATCCGCCACGCGATCATAGGCCTGGGAACTGAGTTCGCACATGCCGTATTCGCAGACGATGCGCGTGGGCGGCACGCCGAGGGCGCGGGTGATCCAGGCGTGCAGTTCGGCTCGGGGCAGTTCGCGGGCGCGGCCCTTGTAACCGCCGGTTTCCATCACGACCGAACCGGGCGGCAAGACCAGCCGGGTTCCGCCTTGCGCCAGGCCCTCAAGCAGGTGGACGAAATTGAAGGCCGTGCCGAGCAGACAGACGGGTTCGCCGTCCGCGCCGGCATTGTGCAACGCCGCCCGCGTCCGGTCCACGTTCACGCTCCACGCGCCGACGGCATCCGGTTCGCCGGTGAATTGAGCCGGACGCATCCCGGACTGAAGGCGCGTGGTTTCCAGCATGTGAACCAGCGACGAGTGCGGCACCAGGGCCGGGGGCGGCGTCAGAGCCAGCCAGCGGCTGGGGCGGGTGCCCCGGTCGGGGAGCAAATGGCGCGCAAACCAGGGCCACGAGGCCGCCTCGTAGAGCGCGAGCGAGGCGGCGGAATGAAAATGCCGCGCCGGGGTCGTCGTGGTGGTGCCGCTGGAATGGAACACGCGCGTCCGCTCGCACGGCGCGAGGCTGGTCAGTTCCAGTTCCTTGAATGCGACGGCGGGCACCGCGGGAATGGCGCGCCAGTCGCGGACCCGATCCGGCGTCTGGCCGCGTGCCTCGCACAGGCGGCGATAGGCCGGGTTGGCGGTGAATTGCAGGGCGAAGAGATCGAGCGCCAGCGCGTTGAATTCCGTTTCCGGCAGGGCGGATTCCGGCGCCGCCGCCCAGACAGCGAAGCGTTCGCGCAGATGCGCGGCGAAGGTCGCGAGATTGGATCGCATGCGGTTTTGAGGGACACGGCTGGTTGTCCGCCACAGCCGCGGCTTTTTTATGGCCAATCCACCGCCGAAGCAAGCATCGCGGCGGCTGTCCGGGATTTGGAGCGCCGGTTCATAACGCTTGCCAAAAGGGGCTTCTGTCCTAGGATTGCGCGCTCTAAATTATGGCATTGGCAATGGTTCACGCATGGCTCGCCTTCGGCGCTCCCCCGGGCGAGGGGCAACAGGTCAGTCCGCTGGCGCAAATTGTTACGCTCCTGCTCTTGATGGTGGTTTTCTGGTTTGTGTTGATCCGCCCCCAGCAGAAGAAGGCCAAGGAACACGCCAAGATGCTCACCCAGTTGAAGGCGGGCGACCGCGTCGTCACCAGCGCCGGCATCGTCGGCACCGTCATTCAGGTGAAGGAGAAGCTGGTGACCGTCCGCACCGCCAACGACACGAAGCTGGAATTCACCAAAGGCTCGATTGCCGAGATTACCGAGCCGTCCGGCAGCGAATAGCGGTCCGCCACCCTTTTCCCCGCCTTTTCCCACCATGAACCGCAACAACACCTGGCGCTGGATCATCGTTGCCATCGCGCTGGTCCTTTCGATTTACGAATTTTACCCCCCCTCGTTGTGGGGCGGCAGCGTCCTGGGGCGGGACTTGTTGACGGAGTTTGAGCGTCGCGCCGTGCGGCGGGATGACACTTACAACACCATTCTCGCGCAGGCGAAGGCCCTGCAGGCGACCAATTCCGCCCGCATGTTCGGCAATCTGCGCGACGCCATCGGCACCAACGACGTCACCCGTTATTTCCCCTTCTTCGAGCTGGCCAATGAGGCGCGTCCCACCGAGGCCATCCTCAACCGGCTCCAACGCGAGGGGCAGGGGAGCATCCGGCTGGGCCTCGATTTGCAGGGCGGCACGTCCTACCTCGTCGAGATGGACACCAACGCCCTGGCCGCCGCCATCGCCGAATTGGGCGGGACCGGCGCCAGTCCGGAGGTGGACCTGGCGCTGAACCACGCCGTGGAAGTGCTGCGCAAGCGCGTGGACCGTTTCGGGGTGGCCGAGCCGGTCATCGTGCCCGCCGGGGACAACCGCATCCTGGTGCAGCTTCCGGGACTGGCCGAGTCCGAAAAGGAGGCCGCCAAGCAGCAGATTCAGAAGGCGGCGTTCCTCGAATTCCGCCTCGTGCATCCCAACAGCGACCAGTTGGTGGACCCGCGCACGGGCGAACTGGTCTCCGGCGTGCCGGAGCCGGGCTACGTTGTCATGCGCCGCAAGGAACGCCAGCCTGACGGACGGGAAGTGGTCGAGGCGGTGCTGGTCAAAAACCGCGCCGAACGCGGGTTGAACGGCAGTTACGTCACTCGCGCCCGCGTCAACCGCGGCAATCTCGGCGAGCCTATCATCGAATTCGAACTCAACCAGGAGGGAGCCCTGCTGTTCGGTGAAATCACGCGCGACAACGTCAAGCGCCGCCTCGCCATCATCCTCGACGGCGAACTGTATTCCGCGCCGGTCATCAATGAACCCATCACCGCCGGGCGCGGGCAGATCACGGGCCGGTTTGACGCCCGGCAGGCCTTCGAGCTGGCCAACGTCCTGAACAACCCGCTCCGCGCCCCGCTCACCATTGTGGAATCCCGCGAGGTGGACCCCACGCTCGGCAAGGACTCCATCCAGAGCGGCGTCCGCGCCGCCCTTTACGGCATCCTCGCCGTGTGCGCGTTCATGCTGGTTTACTATCTGCTGGCCGGCATCATCGCCAACATCGCCCTGTGCCTCAACGTGATGATTCTGCTCGGGGTGATGAGTTATCTCGAGACCACCCTGACCCTGCCCGGGATCGCGGGCATCGTGCTGACCATCGGCATGGCGGTGGACGCGAATGTGCTCATCTTTGAGCGCATCCGGGAGGAACTGGCCGCCGGGAAATCCCTGCGCGGCGCGCTCGAGTCCGGTTATGACAAGGCCTTCGGCACCATCATTGACTCGAACCTCACCACCCTCATCGCCTCGATCATCCTGATCTTCCTGGGCACCGGTCCGGTGAAGGGCTTTGGCGTCACCCTGACCATCGGCATCATTGCCAGCATGTTCACCGCCCTGGTGTTCACGCGGCTGGTGTTCGATTTCCTGCTGGCGCGCGGGTGGCTGCAGCGCCTCCGCATGCTGCACCTGGTCGGGAACACGCGGATTGACTTCATGAAGGTGGCGTTGCCGGCCGCCATCCTTTCCTGGGCCTTGATTGTCGCCGGCGTGGGCTACGGCATCTTCGGGCGCGGGGCCGACCTGCTGGGCGTGGAATTTGCCGGCGGCTCGAGCATTCACCTCGATTTCAAACCCGAGGCCCGGGCGGAACTCGGCGTGGACCGCGTCCGTGAAACCGTGGACAAACTCGGGCGCGGTGCCTGCCAGGTCTCATTCCAACGGGATGTCGCCAGCGGCCGGGAGGTCCTGCTGGTCAACCTCCGCGAAACCGGGGATCGCCAGGGGGCCGACACCGGGGAGGTCGTCGTTCGCGCCCTGAACGCCGCCTTTCCCGGAGCCGCCCTCAAGGTGTTGAGCGTGGACCAGGTGGGGCCGTCGGTCAGCCGTGACATCCAGCGCACCGCCGTCGTCGCCTCGCTGATCGCGCTGTTCGGCATCCTCGTCTATGTGGCGTTCCGCTATGAATTCTCCTTTGCCGTCGGGGCCGTCGTCGCCACGCTGCACGACATCCTGATGACGCTGGGGATCTACTTCCTTGCCGGGCGCGAGCTGAACGCCACCACCGTGGCGGCGCTGCTCACGATCATCGGCTTCTCGATCAACGACACCATCGTCATCTTCGACCGCATCCGCGAGGATTTGAAGCTGGGCGTGCGCGGCTCCTTCAAGGAGGTCATGAACGCGGCGCTCAACCAGACCTTGAGCCGCACCCTCATCACCTCCGGGACCACGTTCCTCGCCACGCTCGCGCTCTATGTGTTCGGCGGCGGGGTCATCAACGACTTCGCGTTCTGCTTCCTCGTCGGCATCCTCACCGGCACCTACTCGTCCATTTATGTGGCCTGCTTCATCGTCCTGAAGTGGCACAAGGGCGAGCGGCCCAGGCTGGCGGCCGGCGCGGAACCGACCGTCGAAAACCCGATGCTGGCGTCATCGTGAGCCGGGCCGCCGGGCGCGCGCCCCGCCCCCGGCGGCCGCGGTGGGTGGCGGCCCCGGCAAACGGATTCGTGCCGTGAAGTTCCGCTGGACCATCGCCCCCGCCCAGCCTTTGCTCACCGGGCCGCTCGCCCGCGAATTGCGCGTCTCGCCGCTGCTCGCCCAGTGCCTGGTCAACCGCGGCCTCAGCGAGCCGGACGACATCCGGGCCTTTCTCGATCCCCGCCTCAAGCAGCTGGCCGACCCGCGACTCCTGCCGGACATGGCGGCCGCCGTGGACCGCCTGTTCCGCGCCCATGAACAACGCGAACGGCTGGTCATCTTCGGGGATTATGACGTGGACGGTGTCACCTCCACCGCGCTGCTGCGCGAGGTGCTGGGGCGGCTGGGCTGGCAGGTGGATCATTACCTCCCGCACCGCATGGACGAAGGCTACGGCCTCAGCCAGGACGGCGTGGAAAACTGTCTGCGGAAATTTCCCGCGCGCCTGCTGCTGGCGGTGGATTGCGGCTCGACCGCCCGCGAAACCATTCACTGGCTCGGCCAGCGCGGCGTGGATGTCATCGTGCTCGACCACCACCAGGTCAGCCGGCCGCCGCCCGCCGCGGTCGCGCTCGTCAATCCGCAACTCGCCGCGCCGCCCGCCCGCTTCACCGAACTGTGTTCGGTCGGCCTCGCCTTCAAACTCGCCCATGCGTTGCTCAAACGTGGCCGCGAAACCGGCCTGCCCGGCGCGGCGGAATTCGACCTGCGCCCGCTGCTCGACCTCGTTGCCCTCGGGACCATCGCCGACCTGGTGCCGCTCACCGGCGAAAACCGCATTTTCGTCACCGCCGGCCTCGAACGCCTCGCCCACACCGCGCGCCCCGGCCTGCGCGCATTGAAGGAGGTGGCGCAGTCGCCCGCGCGTCCCGGTCCTTACGACGTCGGCTTCCAACTGGCCCCGCGCCTCAATGCCGCCGGCCGCCTCGAAACGGCCGAGGAGGCCCTCAATCTGCTGCTCGCCCAGGACCTCGACGAAGCCTTGCCCATCGCCCAGGCCCTCGACGCCCGCAACCGCGAACGCCAGAAAATCGAGCGCGGCATGGCCGAGGAGGTCATCGGCGCCGTCAAGGCGCGGTTCAACCCGGAATCAGATTTTGTCATCGTCGAGGGCCGGCTGCTCTGGCACATCGGCGTCGTCGGCATCGTCGCCTCCCGCGTGCTCCAGCAGTTCTACCGCCCCACCATCATCGTCGGCGGCGACGGCGACCACTGGCGCGGCTCGGGCCGCAGCATCGCCGGCTTCGACCTCGCGGCGGCCCTGCGCGAATGCGACGACCTGCTGGTGCGTCATGGCGGCCACGCCATGGCGGCGGGGCTGACGCTGCATCCCGACCAGCTCGAACCCCTCCGCGCCCGCCTCAACCAGCTTGCCCGCCGCGCCCTTCAACCCGGCGACCTCCAGCCGCCGCTCCGGCTCGACGCCGAAGCGCGGCTCGGTGATTTCACCCCCGCCGTGCTCACCGAACTGGACCGCCTCCAGCCTTTCGGCCAGGCCAATCCGGGCGTGCAATTTTGCGCCCGGAACCTCCGCCATGCCCGCCCCCTCCAGCGCATGGGCCGCGACCGCCAGCATGTGAAATTGTGGGTCACCGACGGCGTCACCACCCACGAAGCCGTCTGGTGGCAGGCCGGGGAGGAATCCCTGCCCGTCGGCAGCTTCGACCTCGCCTTCGCACCCACCATCAACGATTACAATGGCCGCCGCACCGTGCAGCTCAAGGTGCTCGACTGGCGGCCCGCAGCGTGAACTTCTCCCCCCCCCCCTCGCGGCCCGCGCGGCCGGTTTTGGGGTTTCCTCCCCTCCCTCCTGCGGTTCCACCCTCGACGGATTTCACCTCCGGCTGGCAAACGGTTTTCACTTAGGACGGAGCGGAGATGCAACCTCATATCCTCATATCACGATTTGATGATTTGACAGTTTGAGCGGCACGGCCCAAGTTGGCGGTCATTCGCTGCGCCCCGCCGATGCCCAGCCCAACCAACAGTTCCGCCGAGACGCTCAAGGGCCTGCTCCGCCAGCGCATCGTCATCATTGACGGCGCAATGGGCACGACCATCCGCACCTACGGGATGAAGGAGGCCGACATCCGCGGCCAACGCTTCGCCGACGCCAGGAAGGATCTGCTCAACAACGGCGACCTCTTCTCGCTCACCCAGCCCGCGATGATCGGAGACATCCACCGGCGCTTCCTCGAAGCCGGCGCGGACATTATCGAGACGAATACTTTTTCGGCCACGAGCATTGGCCAGAGCGAATTCTTCGTGGACGACCCGCGCGAACACGGCGGCCGCAAGGACCCGGAGTTCTACCAGAAGATCATTGAAGATCGCTTCCTCAACGACCTCGCCTGGGAGATCAACGAAACCTCCGCCCGCCAGTGCCGCGAATGGGCGGACCGCATTGCCAACAAAGACGGCAAGCCGCGCTTCGTCGCCGGCGCCATCGGGCCGCTGACCGTTTCGCTCTCCAATTCACCGGACGCGGACGATGCGGGCTTCCGCGTGGTGACCTTCGATCAGGTGAAGCAGGCTTACATCAACCAGGTCCGCGCCCTGATCGCGGGCGGCTCGGATGTTCTGCTGGTGGAAACCATATTCGACTCGCTCAACGCGAAGGCGGCGCTGGTGGCGATTCAGGAAGTGTTTGCGCAAGAGCAGAAGATTCTACCCATCATGATTTCCGCCGCCGTCGGGCGCGGTGGCGAGACGATGATTTCCGCGCAGACCATCGAGGCGTTTTGGACGGCGGTGAAGCATGTGCAGCCGCTGTCGGTCGGCCTCAACTGTTCGCTTGGCCCGGACCTCATGCGCCCGTTCCTCGCGGAACTCGCGGAGAAATCCAACACCGCCATCTCGTGCTACCCGAACGCGGGCCTGCCGAATCCGCTTTCGCCCACGGGCTTTGATTTGAAGCCGGCGGACATGGCGGGATACCTCGGCGAGTTCGCGCAGAGCGGCCTGCTGAACATCGCCGGCGGTTGCTGCGGCAACACGCCCGAACACATCGCCGCGATTGCGAAGGCCGTGGAAGGGCGGCATCCGCGCGAGCTTGCGCCGAAAGAATCCGGCACGCAACGCCTCGGCGGAATTTCCCTCTCTCCCCGTGAGGAACGAGCGGGGAGAGAGACGGAGAGAGGGGCTTCCGAAAAGACGAACCTCCTCTCCCCAGCCCTCTCCTCCCGCTTCGCCGGAGGAGAGGGAGAGCAGACGGCCATCACCTCCCTTCCCCTCCGCCTCTCCGGCTCGCAGCCGTTCACGCAGCAACCCGGGCAGTTCATCCTGATCGGCGAGCGCACCAACGTGGCCGGCTCGCCCAAGTTCGCCCGGCTCATCAAGGAGAACAAATACGAGGAGGCCGTCGCCATCGCCCGCCAGCAGGTCGAGAACGGCGCCAACATCATAGACATCTGCATGGACGAGGGGATGATTGACGGCGTCGCCGCCATGACGCGCTTCCTGCACCTGCTCGCCAGCGAACCCGAGGTGGCCAAAGTGCCGTTCATGGTGGACTCGTCGAAATGGGAGGTGCTCGAGGCCGGCCTGAAATGTCTGCAGGGCAAGGGCATTGTGAATTCCATTTCGCTCAAGGCGGGCGAGGCGGAATTCCGCCGCCAGGCCCGGCACATTTTGAAATACGGCGCGGCGGTCGTCGTGATGGCGTTCGACGAACAGGGCCAGGCCGCGGCGTTCGCGGACAAAATCCGCATTTGCGAACGCGCCTACCGCATCCTCGTGGACGAGGTCGGTTTTCCGCCCGAGGACATCATTTTTGATCCAAACATCCTCACCGTCGGCACGGGCATCGAGGAGCACAACCACTACGCCGTGGACTTCCTCGAAGCCACGCGCTGGATCAAACAAAACCTGCCGCACGCGAAGGTCAGCGGCGGTTTGTCCAACGTCTCGTTCAGCTTCCGCGGCAACAATCCCGTGCGCGAGGCCATGCACAGCGCGTTTCTTTATCACGCGATCAGGGCGGGACTGGACATGGCCATCGTCAACGCCGGAATGCTGGAGGTGTATGAGGAGATCGAGCCGGAGCTGAAGGAGCTGGTGGAGGACGTGTTGCTGAACCGCCGTCCCGACGCCACCGAGCGCCTCGTGGACTACGGCGAGAAATTGAAGGCCAGCGGCGCGGTGAAGGATCAGCGGGCGGACATCGAAGTGCTCGAGGCCTGGCGGCGGGGCACGGTCGAGGAACGGCTCACACACGCGCTGGTGAAGGGCATTGACGCGTGGATCGAGCAGGACACCGAGGAGGCGCGCCAGAAACTCGGCAAGCCGCTCGCCGTGATTGAAGGCCCGCTCATGGCCGGCATGAGCGTCGTCGGCGATTTGTTCGGCGCGGGCAAAATGTTCCTGCCGCAGGTTGTGAAGTCCGCCCGCGTGATGAAGAAGGCCGTGGCGTATCTCACGCCGTTCATGGAGGCCGAGAAGGCGAAGGTTCGCCGCATCCGCGAACTGCGCGCGCTGGCCGCAGCCCAGACGCCCACGGGCCGGGTCACGCTGGTCGAGGGATTCAGTTACGAGCCGTTCCCCGAACTGACGCCGGAGGAGCGCGCTCTGGAACAGAAGTTCGCCGCCGAGCTTGCCGCCGATCTGGAGGACGCCCGACGGCGTTACGAGGCGGAGTTCCACAACGTGTATGACCGCAACAACGCGCAGGAGCTGTGCGCCGAGTTCGCGGCCAGCCGCGAGAGCCGCCAGCAATGGAGCCTGGCCACGCTTGCGCCGGCGGGGGCGTTCATTGACTGGCTCTACGCGCAGCGGCTGGCCGAGCTGCCGCCCGAGAGCCTGATCGCCTTCAACGCCGGCGGCCAGGGCAGCGGCAAGACCACGGCGACGCGCGCGGCGGAAGTTGAGCGCGCCGCCGCCATCCTCATGGACGGCACACTGCAAGACGAGGCGCGCAGCCGGAGGCACATCTGTGCCGCGCTCGAGCGCGGCTGCGACGTGCAAATCCGGTTTGTCTATTGCCCCTGGCCGCTGGCCGTCCGCAACATTCTCCGCCGCGCCGCGAAGGAAAGCGGGCGCATGGTTCCGCTGCGCCGGGCGGCGGGCGGACATTACCAGTCGGCGCGCACGGTGCTTTCCCTGGCGGACAATCCTCCGGGCAGGGCGCTGGCCCTCGCCTTCCGTGTTTTTGACAACACCGATTTCAACCAGCCCACGCCACGGACTCTGGACTGGCTGCGAGACAGACTCCACCCTTCCATCGAAAAACTGGTTGAAACAGGCCTGGCCGCAGCCGATGATTACCTCCATGAACACAGCACCGACTCAGCCTTCCGGGCCGACACCATCCGAAATGGATTCTTCCAGGCGCCAGCGCATGGAGGAGCGAATGAGGATACTCGACGAAGCGACCCTCAACGCCCTGCGCCGGGCGGGCGAGGAACGCAAACGCCGCGAGCAGGCGGAACTGGCGCTGAAGGAGACGCCGCCCCCGTATCGCCCGGAGCCGAAGTAGCTTCCGACCACGCCGGCTGCGTCATCCTCGCCACCGTCAAGGGCGACGTGCATGACATCGGCAAAAACATCGTCGGCGTCGTCCTGGCCTGCAACAACTACCGCGTGGTGGACCTCGGCGTGATGGTCCCCTGCGAGAAAATCCTCGAGGCCGCCAGGAAGGAGCACGCGGACCTCATCGGCCTCTCGGGCCTCATTACGCCCTCGCTGGACGAAATGGTTCATGTTGCGCGCGAGATGGAGCGCACCGGGTTCAAGGTGCCGCTGCTCATCGGCGGCGCGACCACCAGCCGGGCGCATACGGCGGTGAAGATCGCGCAACACTATTCCGAGCCGGTCGTCCACGTTCTCGACGCCTCCCGCGCCGTGCCGGTGGCCAGCAGCCTGTTGAGCGCGGGGCAGAAGCCGGACTTCGTGAAGCAGCTTCGCGAAGATTACGAGAAGCTGCGCCAGCAACACAGCGGGCAGCAGGTCAAGCTGCTCTCCCTCGAAGCCGCCCGCGCCAACGCGCCGAAGCTCCAGTTTGACGACCTGCCGCAGCCCGAGTTCACCGGCGTGCGGGCGCTGTCATCGGCCGCCGCTGCGGCGGCCGGGCTGCCCGCAGCGGGGCCGGCCGACACCGGCCCTGCCACCTCTCCGTCCGCCCCGCGGAAGGGGGGGGGGACCGGGCGCATTGGCGGGCAGGAGATTCGGGACGAGAACGAACGCAAACAGATTTTCGGGATCGAGTGTCCGCCTGTCTGGTTCAGCACGGACGACACGCCGGCCATGGTGGCGGAGAAGCGGCGGCTCAAGGAAGTCCGGTTCAACGACGCCGACACGCTGGCATTTCTGGACCGCTATTGCCAGCCGTCCGCTTATGCCGCAGTTGCCGGCCCGGATGCGATGTATGTGGTCACACCGTCCACGTCCGGTTTGAATCTGCTGCCGCTGGCGCTGGCGCGCTGGTTGCGCCAACGGTTCGGCGGCGAGGTTTGCACGGAGTTGCGCAGCGGTTCGTCCGAGGAGGCGAAAAACCGGCGGGGATACATCGCCAAGGTTTCCCAACCGACGCGGATCCTGCTTCCGCCAGGAGTGGCCGACGCGCTGGCGGGGCGGCGCGTGGTGTTGGTGGACGACATTCTCACCAGCGGAGAAACCCTGAACGCGGTTCAGGAGGCGCTGGCCCGGGTCGGCGTGAAGGTGGACGGCGCGGTGGTTCTCGGCGCTGCGCAGGCGGGCCGCCCGGCTTCGGAATCGGTCGCCCGCCAGCTCGCCCGGAAACTGGCGACCAGCCTGGAGCTGGACGGGAGACACATATACCAAGCCCTGCGTTTGGCGCATGCCAACGCCTATGCTAGTTTGCTGCGCAAGGCGGCGCAGGACGCCGAAACCCATCCGAAAGAAGTTTATGACATCATCTGCCGAAAAGGAGCAGCTCTACGCGAGGCTGCACGACTGGATGTATCAGGAGAGCCTGCGCACCAACCACACGCCGATCCCGAAGGAGCTGGAGGATCCGGCGGAGTGGACGGCCTTCTGCGAGTGGCGGCATCAGAACTGGCTCCGGCTCGGACGCAGGTTTCTCCCGACCTTCGACCGTTGGCTGGCGGAAAAGGACGCCCGTCCGGCGCAACCGGCGACCGCCCTGGCCGAGGAACCCCCGCCGTATCGCCCGTCGCCCTCGAAGAGCTAGTTCCCTTCATTGACTGGACGCCGTTCTTCCACACGTGGGAACTGCGCGGCGTGTATCCGAAAATCCTCCAGCACGAAAAGCACGGCGAGGAGGCGCGCAAGCTCTTTGCCGATGCGCAGGCGATGCTGCAACGGGTGGTCCGCGAAAAACTGCTCACCCCGCGCGGAGTCTATGGCTTGTTCCCCGCGAACCGCGCGGGTGACGATGTGGAAATCTATACCGACGACACCCGCACCCGGGTCCGGACGACACTGCATTTTCTGCGGCAACAGATGGAAAAAGGCGACGGCTCGCCCAACTGGTGCCTGGCCGACTTCGTCGCACCGAAAGGAGCGCCAGACTACCTCGGTGCGTTTGCCGTCACGGCCGGGCACGAAGTGAAGGCGCTCGCGGACCAGTTCAAACGGGCGCACGACGACTACAGCGCGATCCTGATTGAGGCGATTGGCGACCGGCTGGCGGAGGCGTTTGCCGAATACCTGCACAAGCGCGTGCGCGAGGAATGGGGCTTTGGCCGCGCGGAGAATCTCACCCCCGACGACCTGATCGCGGAAAAGTATCGCGGCATCCGGCCGGCGCCGGGCTATCCGGCGTGTCCTGACCACACCGAAAAGGCGCTGCTGTGGGAATTGCTCGACGTGGAGCGGTGGACGGGCATCACGTTGACGGAGAGCTTTGCGATGAACCCCGGCGCGAGCGTCAGCGGGCTCTACTTCGCGCACCCGGAGGCCAGGTATTTTGCCGTGGGCAAGCTGGGCCAGGACCAGGTTGCGGATCTTGCGAACCGGAAAAGCAGATCGCTTGCGGAAATGGAACGCTGGCTTGGGCCGTGGCTGAATTACCTGCCGGCCTGATCCGCATTCGGGCGGCGACCGCCGCGGGAAACGCCCGCTCGGCCGCAATGCCGGAAGGCCACGGGTGGAGAGATGGGCCGGACCACCCGGCGGCCCAAGCGGGCAGCGATGGGGGTTGGAGCATCCGCTGAACGGGGATGCCCGGGTGTCCACGCCCGCCAATTCGACGTCGTTCAGGCCCCTGGCCCCGTCCGGTTTGCCCGTGCTGCCATCCGAACTGTGGCGAACGCGAAGCCTCATCTCCGATTTGTCCCACACGGCAAGCCCGGCGCATGGCTGTCGAATATGGCGCGCAGTCGAGGTCGGTGCCGGGGGCAGCGGTGCCGAGGGTTGGCGAACGGCTGGCAGTGAATTCCCGCAGGTTGAGAGGAGCGTGGCGACCCGCGTGAAGAACTGGAGCCAAACCACGGGTTCACCCGGCAGTTGGGCGACCAGCCTCGGCGCGCCGGTTAAGCCCCTGAAATTTTGCGGGGTCCGCCGCGCCAACGGCGCGGGCTTGCTTTCTTCGGGCGTGTGGACCGTTCCTGCAGCCATCCGATGTCCGGATTGTTTGGCGATGGCAGTTGGTCCAACGCCAATCCGCCCCGGACCAGAGGAGGCATGGTCCGGTGGTCACGCCACACCCGGATTTCTGCGTGTCCATCCACAAAAGATATTCCGCCCGCCCTGCCATGATAGCTGCCGGGCAAATCGTAGAATCCCCATCGCTCCGGCTGATCCGGCCAGCCGCGCATGTCCGTGGCGTAATTCCCCCAATCAATGCTGTCCTCGCGCATGTCCATCAACAGCCACGTCCGCGACGCCCCGGGATCAACGAAGTCGGACAATTTGAGGAAGACACGCCAAACGGTTCCGCCTTGGTGGAGGCGATATTCGGATTCCCGCAAGGTTCGAGCGCCTGAAAGACTGCTGTCGGTTCCGCCGAAGCCCCCCGCATAGATGTTCATGGACATGCTGCGCACGCGGGGTCTGGGTTCCCCATCCGCGACCACCCTGGAGTCATCGGCCGGACAGCGCCAGATGGTCAGATTGTTGCCGCAGTAGCAGGCTGTTGAAAAAGGCATGTCTTGAAAAATTGACCCTCGAAATCATTGGGGTTTATGCATGTTTTTTCCCGCGAAAAAGACTTTTTCAACACCCTGGTAGGGCCAAAGCGGGCTTTTCTTGATGTCCACGTCCGGATCCCAATTCGATCGGTTGTTGGGGTTGAAGTCCAGGGCACCGGTGACCCATGCCAGGCGGTTCAGTTCGGCCAATCGTGGGTAAGGTGTGTGGCTTGCATAGGGGATCCGTTCTTCGTTGTCGTCGGCATACATTTGCCACGCCAGCATCAGCGAGCGGTGGTTGTTCATGCAGTAGATGCCATGCGCCTTGAGCTTGGCCTTGTTCAGCGCGGGGAGCAGCAGGGACGCCAGAATGCCAACGATGGCAATGACCACCAGCAGTTCAATCAGCGTGAAGCCGGAGCGTGGCTGGGCTGTCGCTTGGGAAAACTTCATGGCGCACCGGGTTGACGATCAAAGCTGACCTGCCTCGGCGAGGCTGTCAAACGGAGGATGCGTATGAGGGGCAGTCCTTGCCGTTGACACTGAAAGGCTGCTTGCGCAGACCCGGGCCATGTCCCGCGTGTTGCGCATTCAATCTCGCGGCGCGATTTTCCACGTCATGAGTCGCGGTGACCGCCGGGAGGCCAGCTTTTGCGATGACCTCGATCACCAGCGGTTTCTGGCCTCGCCCGGTGAGGCTTGGGCCCAGACCGACTGGCAGGCGCATGCCTTTTGCCTCAGGCCCAATCATTTTCAATCTGAAGTCCGAAATCGAAATGGCCGTGCGGAGGCGGGGCAGCGGTGTGGCGGCGGGCCTCCCAGCCCGGCGGAAAGAACTTCCGAATTCCCGCAGTCAAAGACTCCGCGCGGGTGGTCCGGTCGTTCGGGCGCTTCCGGGCGGCAGGGATGCCGCCCGCTCCGTCCGGCAGGATGCCTGACGCCACCTCCGAACCCCGGGAGGCGCTGATCCCAAACGGCGAAGTTCGCCGCCGCGGCAACGCGGAAACGGTTGCCGGACAGGCGCCCTCTCGCGAAGCCGTCGGCGTTTCGGTCGGCCAAGGGACCGGGGCTTCAACCGGTCGCTGCGGAGGCACGGGCACCGGGAAAGTCGCCCGCACCGGTGGACAAGCTTTCCCCCACGCTGGACCGGGGCGATGCCGTGGAAAGGCCCGCACCCGGTCAGACGCGGGGCCGGAAGTAGGCGATGGTTTCCTTCAGCCCGCGTTCGAGTGGCACCTGCGGCTCCCAGCCCAGGAGCTGGCGCGCCTTGGTGATGTCGGGCTGGCGTTGCTGGGGGTCGTCCTGCGGGAGTGGTTTGAAGACGACCCGGCTGGTCGAGCGCGTCAACCGGATGATTTCCCGGGCGAACTCCAGCACCGTCATTTCGCGCGGATTGCCAATGTTCACCGGCAGGTGATGTTTGGACATCATCAGCCGGTAGATGCCCTCGATGAGGTCCGAAACGTAACAAAAGCTGCGCGTCTGCTGGCCCTTGCCAAAGACCGTCAGCGGCTTGCCCGTCAGCGCCTGGCTGATGAACGCCGGCACCACGCGCCCGTCGCGCAGGCGCATGCGCGGCCCGTAGGTGTTGAAGATGCGCACAATCCGCGTGGGCACTCCGTGCTCCTGGTGGTAGGCCATCGTCAGGGCCTCGGCAAACCGCTTGGCTTCGTCGTAGCAGCCGCGCGGGCCGATGGTGTTGACGTTGCCCCAGTAGGTTTCCTTTTGCGGGTGGACCTGGGGATCGCCGTAGATTTCGGAAGTCGAGGCCAGCAGGAAACGGGCGCCCTTGTATTTGGCGAGGCCGAGGGCTTTGTGCGTGCCGAGCGAGCCAACCTTGAGCGTCTGGATGGGCAGTTCGAGATAATCCACCGGACTGGCGGGGGAGGCGAAGTGCCAGACGTAGTCCACCCGGCCCTCGAGGAACAGGAACTCGGTCACGTCCTGCTGGATGAAGCGGAAATTCCGGTTGCCGGCCAGGTGAACGATGTTGTCCACCGAGCCGGTGACGAGGTTGTCAATGCCGATGACGCGGTGGCCGCGGGCCAGGAGCAGATCGGTGAGGTGCGAACCGAGAAAGCCGGCGGCGCCGGTCACGACGGAAACGGGTTGCTTGGCGCTCGCGCGGCGGGGGGAGGTTTTCGCAGGCATGATGGGATGAGGGCGGGGCAGGGGAGGGCGAGGGGCGCGGCCGCGCTACCTGGCCCCTTTCCCGAGCAGCACGACGGGGATGGTTCGGATGAGGATGCGCAGGTCCAGCCAGAGCGACCAGTGGTCAATGTATTGGAGGTCGAGCCGGACCCATTCGCGGAAATCGCGGACTTCGTTGCGCCCGCTGACCTGCCACAGGCAGGTCAGGCCGGGGCGGACGCTGAGGCGCCGGCGGTGGGCCACGTCATCGAACCGCGCCACTTCCTCGAGCGGCAGCGGCCGCGGCCCGACGAGGCTCATCTCGCCCTTGAGCACGTTGAAAAGCTGCGGGAACTCATCCAGGCTGAACTTGCGCAACCACCGTCCAATGGGCGTGATGCGCGGATCATTCGTCAGCTTGAACACCGGCCCGCTCATCTCGTTCAACTGCGCCAGCTCCTGCTTCAACTGCTCCGCGTTGGTCACCATGGTGCGGAATTTATACATCGTGAAGGGCCGCCCGTTCAATCCGGCGCGCTGTTGCCGGAAAAGGACCGGCCCCGGCGATGTCCAGCGCACCAGCAGCGCCACCGCCACCAGGACCGGCGAAGTCAGGACAATGAGCGTGAGGGAGCCGAAAAAATCCAGCAACTGCTTCCCCAGCGCCTGCCACGAGATGTCGGGCGCGGTGCGGAAGATGAGCACGGGCCGGCCCTGCAAGTTCCCGAACGAAAGCCGCGACAGTTGCGTTTTGAAGAAGTCCGCCATCAGCCAGACCTCGACGCCCTCCAGTTCGCACGCGCGCACAAACGCCTCGACCCGGTCGAAATAGGCGTGGCGCGCGCTCAAGACCACGCCGTTGATGGACTTTTCATGCAGTATCTCCACCAGCTTCTCCGGGGGCGTTTCGTTCAAATCCAGTTCCGCCACCACCTCCACTTCGTCCTCCTCCCAGCGCATCTGGTCGCGCATGAGCCGCGTCTCCTCCGGCGCGCCGGCCAGGACGAACTGCCGCCGGGTGGCGGCCTGCCCGAGCCGGCTGCGATACATGGTCCGCAACACCTCTTCCTTCACCACCACGAGCAGGAAGGCGATCAGCGGGAACCACAGCACCATCCAGCGCGCGAACGTAATGCGGAAGAAGAAGGAGGAGAGAATCAACAGGCCCGCCGCAATCAGGCACGCGCGCAGCAGCGGCCAGAGAAACTGCCGGCGCGGGGCGGACGGGGCGCGGTTGTAAAAGCCCTGCCATTCCAGAATCATCGGCGCGGCCGGTATCAGAAACAGGAAGACCCAGAAGAAACCCTCCTCGGGCGGGGCCGGCTGCAGATGGAAAAGCCCGATCACCCACTCGGCGGCGCGCAATTCCGAAGCCAGCCAAAAACTGATCGCAAACAAACACGCATCCATCAATTGATGGATTTGCAAGCGGATAAGTTGTTGTTGGCGCAGCATCGCGATGGGCGGGCGGCGAACGGTGACATTAACGACAACCGCCGACGGGACGCAACAGGGCATTTCCCGCATGAATGGGGGAGTGCACGCGGGGCGACGGGCCGCCACCGGCCAGCGGGATCGCGGTTGCCGGCGCGTCCCCGCGCGGCCAATCTGGAGGGCATGTTGAAGCCGCTGGCCGACTGCCGTCTCTACACGTTTGTGGACACCGCGTATCTGCATGGCCGCGATCCCGCCGAACTCGCCCGCCGACTCTGTGCCGGGGGCAGCGACCTCATCCAACTGCGCGCCAAAAACCAGCCGCCGGACGTCGTGCGGCGGCTCGCGGAGTCAATCCTGCCCATCACCCGCGCGGCCGGGGTCTGGTTCGTGGTCAACGACCACCTCGAAATCGCCCGGGCGGTGGGGGCGGACATTTGCCATCTCGGCCAGGAAGATTTTTTCGACGCCGGGCACCGCCACGTGGATGAGCTTCGCAGGCCGGGGGACAGCCTGTGCATCGGCCTTTCCACCCATGCGCCGGACCAATGTCGGCGTGCCCTTGCCGCTGGCGCAGACTATGTGGCCATCGGCCCGGTGTATTCCACCGGCACCAAACCCACCGCCCGCCCCGTCACGCTCGAATACGTTCGCTGGGCCGCGACGCAGGTGCGTCTCCCGTGGTTTGCCATCGGCGGCATCAACCGGGGCACGCTCGACGATGTCCTCGCCGCCGGCGCCACGCGGGTCTGTGTGGTGTCGGCCATTTTGAATGCGCGCGACGTGGCCGCGGAATGCCGTCATTATCGCGATCGGCTGGCCGCCGCGTGAGGTTGCGCTTGTCTTTTGCGGCCGCTTGTCGCTTGCTGCCGCGCAACATGGCCGAACCCGCTCCCCAGCCCGAACTGCTCCGCGCTCTCGGTCGCCTCGCGCGCGGGCTGTCGGCCGTTTTCTGGGGCCTGCCGCTGGCGCTGGTCATCTGCGCCCAGGCGTTGCAAACGGAGTGGCTGCGGCGGCTGGGCATCGTGCCGCCGGTCCTCGTGACCGGACTGTTGCTCTACGGCGTCTGGTTGATGGGTGCGTTTCAGCCGCAGGAACGGGTCTGGATGAATTCGCTGAACCGCACGCGTCTGCTGGCACTAGTCAATCTGGGCTTCAGTCCCTTTCTTTACTGGTGGAGCCAGGTGCCGGGAAACGCCTATTTTGTCGTGGCGGCCACCGCCTTCGCCGTGACGGGCGTCTGTTTTCTCGCCAGCCTGAATGACTCTTTGCAACGACTGGGCGCCATGCTGCCCGATGAGACCCTGCGCGCGGAAACGCGGCAGTTCACGCCTGTGAACCGCGCCCTGCTGGCCGTGCTGCTGGGTTTTGGCGCACTCATCCTCGTGGCGCAACAGGCGGACATGCGCCACCCGGTGTTGCACCGGCTGGTCGAACTGGCCGTGCGCTTCCATCACGGCATCTTCATCGCGCTGCTGCTGCTGCCGGTGGCGATGACCATGGCGCTCATCTGGAAAACGAAGGAAGTCATCCTCGAGAGCGTCTTCGGCGGGCACCGTTGACACCGTGCGGTCAACCCCGGCGCGCCGCGGCCAATTCCGCCGCGTAACCCTCGCGAAACGTCGGGAACCGGAAGCCATAGCCCAGTTCGCGCTTCAGTTTGCCGTTGCTGACGCGCTTGCTGGTCAGGCCGCGTCTGTGGTTCGTGTTGGCATCCTCCGGCGCGGACGGCGGCAGGGGGCGGCCCAGTTCCGCCGCGAGCCACGCAAAAAAGTCCCGCTGCCTCACCGGTTCATCGTCCACGGCATTGTAGATTTCCCCGGTCCGTCCCTGCGCCAGCGCCGCCGCCACGGCGCCCGCAACATCGTCGCGATGAATCATGTTCAGCCACCTTCCGCCGTCACCCTCCAGCCGCGCCTCGCCGGCGAGGAATTGCTTGAACCACCACCCGCGCCCCGGCCCGTAAATGCCCGCTACCCGCAGCACCACCCCCGGAAAACCGGATTCCCGCGCCGCCGTCAGGAGTTCCGCCTCGGCCTCCGCCAGCACGCGCCCGGTCTCCGTCGGCGGCTCGACCGGCGCGCTTTCGTCCACCAGCGAGCCGTCGTTCTGCCCATAGACGCCGGTGCTGCTGGTATAGACGAACTTCCCGGGCGGCGTCCCGCCCAGCCAGTTCAGCACGTTCCGCATCCCCTCGCGATAAACCCGCCGGTAGTCGTCCGCGCCGCCGTGCGTGGAGGAAACGCAATTCACCACCCAGTCAAACCGAACAGGCAAACCGGCCAGGCTGGCCGGGTTGGTGATGTCACCCCGGAGTGGATGCATCCCCGCCGCCGCCAGTTCCGCCGCGCCGCCGCGCCGCAGCCCGAACACCACATGGCCCGCGCCCGCCAACTGGCGGCCCAGTTCCAACCCCACATAGCCCGGTCCGATGATCAGCACGCGCATGGTGTATTCCTCAATTGACCAAAGGCAGGCGCAAGCACACGGCTTCACGATCATTCCGCACCAGCAGCCGGTCGCCAACCAGCGCGGGTGGGTTCCAGGTTTTCGAGTTGAACACGCGGAACCGCGCGAGTTCATTCGGCGCGGCGGGAGTGGGTTGCAGCAGCACCAGTTCGCCGCCTTCGGACATCAACAGGTAATGCTCGCCGACGACCAATCCCTGACCGTGGCCGTAGCGGCCCTCCTTCCAGCGTTGCGAACCGTCGGCAAGATTCACGCAGGCGAGGATGCCGTCATCGAGGCCGAACACGGAATCCTCGCGGATGAACAGATGCGCAAACTTGGCCTTCATGCGGATGGATTTCCAGACGCGCTCGGCGAGGAACGTGCCCTTGTCGCGGCGAGAGATTTCGAGCAACTCCGCGCCGACGCCGTAACCGCTGGAGAACAACACGCGGTTGCTGCTCACGACGACGGGCGCGGCGCAGACGACGTTGCCGTTGCCCCACGGGCGGGACCAGAGCACGTCGCCCGTAGCCGGATCGTGGCCGGAGACGGAGCCGTGATGGAATGCCACAATCTGCGGCGTGCCCGCCAGCGTGGCGAGGATGGGCGTGGAGTAACTGGATGAGGTTCCGGCCTGCCACGCGGGCGTGCCGTCTTCAACGCGATAGGCGAACAGCGAGTGCGAGCCGGCTTCGCCACCGTGGACGATGACGAGGTTGCTCACAATCAGCGGCGAACTGGTTGCGCCCCACATCGGCACCTTGCCGGCGGATTCTTTGACCACATCGCGTTGCCAGAGTCGCTGGCCGGTGGCGAGGTCGAGGCAGTTGAGCAGGCCGGTCGAGCCGAAGGTGAAGACGCGATTGCCGAAGATGGTCGGCGTGGCGCGCGGGCCTTCGCCGGCGACGGTGTTGCCGAAACGGGCGCGGTCGCGCTGCCGCCAGAGTTCGGCGCCGGTGGCCAGCGAACGCGCCGTGACGCATTCGTCTTCGCCATCCTGTTCTTGGGTAAGGCAAACCTCCCCCACGATGGCAAAGCCCGACCAGCCGGCGCCGACGGGCTGGCGCCAGAGCACCTGCGGCGGTTGCGCGGTCCAGTGGGTGGCGAGCGCGGGGCCGGCGAGCACGCCGGTGCGGTCGGGGCCGTAGAATTGGGGGAACGCGGGGGCATCCGTCGCAACGCTGACTGCGGGAGTCCCGAAGTTCGTGGCGATGACCGGCACGGATGATTTTGCCCAGCGGAATTCGAGGATGGGCGCCATGTCGCCGCTCATGCCGCGCACGCGGAAGAGGGCGGCGGCGACCAGGAACGTGCCGAGCAGACCGAACGTGATGCCCAGTCGCAGGCGGCTCGGCGCGCGCGAGAAGAACGTCCACCACACCACGAGCAACATGCCGGTGATGGTGAGAATCTGGATGGTGGTGAGGTTGCGCTTCTGAAACGGCCAGTCGCCCTGCAACCGCACCCAGGCCACGGCAAGTGCGCCCAGCAGCAACAGCCCGACGCCCGGCCACCAGCGAATGGGTTTGCGGGGCAGGGCGGAGGCGGGGGCGTCCGGGGACGTTGGCATGGTTTTAATTTCCGTTTCGTTGCTGCGGTGCCCCCCCGCTGCTGATGATGCTGGAGATACGGTGCGCCGGTCTCCGCCCGGCGCGTCACCCATTGTTTTCAAAACCCGCCGGGTCGGAGACCGGCGTTCCGGCGGAGGTGTCAAACCGCGTGCGGTGCATTCCGCCGCTCAATTCTTTCCGTTCAAGCCTGGGCTTCGCCGGTCTCGCCTTCGGCGGCGGCTTCGGCGCCTTCGCCGATGACGGGCGCGATGGCCTGGAGTTTGTCGCCTTCGTCAAGGTTCACCAGCTTCACGCCCATGGTGTTGCGACCGGCTTCGCGGATGTCCTTCACGAACGTGCGCACCATCTGGCCGCCCACGGTGATGAGCATGATTTCGTCGGTGTCCCGCACCGGCAGCGCGCCGATGACGCCGCCGGTTTTTTCACCGACCTTCATCGTGATGCGCCCCTTGCCGCCGCGCGATTGTTTGCGCGTGCCGGATTCGCCCTGGACGAGGTATTCGTCGAACGAGGTGCGCTTGCCGATGCCGTTTTCGCCGGCCACAAGCAGGGCGGCGTCGGGCACCACCACGGCCAGCGCGACGACGGCATCGCCCTCTTCCAGGGTGATGCCCTTCACGCCGGCGGCGCTGCGGCCCATGGACCGCACATCGGATTCGCTGAAGCGGATGCTCATGCCGTTCCGGGTGATCAACACCACGTCGTCGCCCTCATCACCGCCCGCGGCGCTGCCGCGCGTCAGCTTGACGTCAATGAGCGTGTCGCCGGGTTCGATGGTGATGGCGATAATGCCGCCCTTGCGCACATTCGCGAACTCGGACAGCGCGGTCTTCTTGACCGTGCCGTTGCGCGTCGCAAAGAAGAGTTCGCCCGGCTGCTGCCACGTCACGTCCTCCCGGTTCACATCGGTCCTGGACAGCACGCGGATCATGGCGGCGACCTTTTCGCCCTCCTTGAGCTCGAGCAGGTTGGCGATGCTGCGGCCTTTGGCGGCGCGGCCCATGTCCGGGATTTCATGCACGCGCTCGACATAGACTCGGCCCGTGTTCGTGAAGAACATCAGGTAGTCGTGCGTGCTGGCGGTGAAGAGGTGCTCGACGAAGTCCTTGTCCTGCTCGGTTTCGCCCTCGCGCGTGGCCATGCCGATGACGCCCTTGCCGCCGCGGCGCTGGGCGCGATATTGGCTGACGGCGGTGCGCTTGATGAGGCCGGCGTGGGTCAGCGTGATGATGACGCCCTCATTGGCAATGAGGTCTTCGATGGCAATCTCGCCTTCATCCGGCACGATCTCCGTCTTGCGCGGCGTGGCGTGCTTTTCTTTGATGGCCTGCAGTTCCTGCTTGATGATGGTCATCACGCGCGATTCCTTGGCCAGGATGTCGAGCAGGTCCTTGATGACTTCGAGCAGTGCCTTGTATTCGGCCTCGACCCTGTCAATTTCCAGGCCGGTGAGCTGGTAGAGGCGGAGTTCGAGGATGGCGTCCACCTGGCGTTCGCTGAGGGCATAACGGCCAGCGACGAGGCGGGCCTCGTCGCGGAGCCGGATGCCCCAGCCTTCGACCTGGGCGCGGCTCCACTCAAAGGCGAGCAGTTTCACCCGGGCTTCGTCGCGCGTCTTGCTGGAGCGGATGATGTGAATGAACTCGTCGAGGTTGGCGAGGGCGATGAGGTAGCCTTCCAGCAACTCGGCGCGCTCCTCGGCCTTCTTCAACTCGTAGCGGGTGCGGCGCAAGATGACTTCGCGGCGATGCTCGATATAGCACTGGATGATCTGCTTCAGGTTGAGCGTCTTGGGGCGGCCATGGTCAATGGCGAGCGAGTTGACGCTGAAGGAGACTTCGAGCTGCGTGTGCTTGAAGAGGTTGGCGATGACAACCTTCGGCACGGCGTCGCGCTTCAACTCGATGACGAGGCGGCAGTGTTCGTCCGACTCGTTGCGCATCGCGGAGATCTCCGTGATGACCTTCTCGTTGACGAGGTTGGCGATCTGCTCCTCGAGGGCGGCGCGGTTGACGTTGAACGGGATTTCCGTGATGACGAGCTGTTCGCGGTTGCCCTTCAACTCCTCGACGCCGACGCGGCCGCGCAGTTTCACGCTGCCCTTGCCGGTGGTGAAGTAGTTCCGGATGCCTTCGACGCCGCAGATCATGCCGCCGGTGGGGAAGTCCGGTCCCTTGATGAACTTCATCAGTTCCGGGATGGTGATGGCCGGGTTGTCAATCTGCGCGCAGATGCCGTCTATGACCTCGCCGAGATTGTGGGGCGGCATGTTGGTGGCCATGCCGACGGCGATGCCGGTGCCGCCGTTGACCAGCAGGTTCGGAAACGCGGCGGGGAAGACGGTCGGCTCGGTGAGGCGCTCGTCGTAGTTCGGGACGAAATCCACCGTGTCCTTGTCCATGTCGGACATCAGCAACGCGCCGAGATGCGTCAGGCGCGCCTCGGTGTAACGCATGGCGGCGGGCGGATCGTCCTCTACGGAGCCAAAGTTGCCCTTGCCGTCCACGAGCCGCTCGCGCATGGCCCAGGGCTGGGCCATGTGGACCAGCGTTGGGTAAATCACGGCTTCGCCGTGCGGGTGGTAGTTGCCGGAGGTGTCACCGCAGATCTTCGCGCACTTGATGTGCTTGCGCCCGGGGAACAGCGACAGGTTTTCCATCGCGTAAAGGATGCGGCGCTGGGAAGGCTTGAGCCCATCGCGCACGTCGGGCAGGGCGCGCGAAATGATGACGGACATCGAATAGTCGAGGAACGAGTTCTTGATCTCGTCGGCGACGTTGATGGTGGAGATCTTCTCGCCCTGCGAATAGGCGCCGCCCGGGTGATGCGAGGCGCTTGATTCGGGCGCGTTGGATTCGGTTTCGTCTGGCATGATGGTAAAACAAGTCTAGTGGGCCGCAGCACGTTAAACCGGCGGAAAGATCTGGAACCCCAGTTGCCGCGCGGCATCCCGCAGCCGTCCGTCGGTCGTCACCAGCGGGAAATCCTGACACAAATCGGCCGTGGCCAGATGAATGGCATCCAGGGTCCGCAATGGCACTTTGGGGTGACACTGCTCCAGCAAGTGAGCGGCTTTGCGCAGGGTGACCGAGTTAAGCGGTTTGACACGGATTTCCCCCGCCGCGATGCGCGCCTCAAACTCGGCCCACGCCTGCCGACGATCCGTGATGGAGATTTTCCCGGCGCGCTCGCGGGCGAGCAACGCCGAGAAAACTTCGGTTCGTGCCAGTTCAGAGGTCACGAGGGGCTTTCCCTCCAGGGAGCGAAGGAAAAACTCGCTGTCGGGTTCGACAACGAGCAGTTTCACGATGATGCAGGAGTCCAGATACATGCCTACCATCCGCGGCCATCGCGATCTTCGCGGATGATTTCCTCCGCAGTTGGCCCGCCACGCCACGGGGGCATCTTCTTGAGGTGCTCCCACGTGCCGGTGAACACTTTTTGGGTCTCGCGTTTTCCCACCGGGGATAGCACGGCCTTGGGCTCGCCATCGCTGGTGATCGTGATTTCCTGACCGCCTGCCACCAACTCCAACAACGCCGACAGCTTGGCTTTGGCGGCCCGCACCGGAACCGATAACCCCACGCCGGGCAGCGCCACCGCGTCGTTCAGGACCGAGGCCCCTGACTTGTGCTCCGGGTATTTGGATATTCGTTTCGCTTTCATGCCGTTAATGTAGTCACACGTGACCACATTGGTCAATCGCTTTCAGCTCACACGTCCAAGTTCCTGACGTTTAGTGCATTATCCTCGATGAACTGTCGGCGCGGCTCGACCTCGTCGCCCATGAGTTTCACGAACATTTCCTCGGCCTCGATGGCATCGGTGAGTTCGATGCGCAGGAGCTTGCGCTTGGCGGGGTTCATGGTGGTCTCGAACAGTTCCTTGGCGTCCATTTCGCCGAGACCCTTGAAACGGTAGATTTGGATGCCCTTTTTGCCGACGGCTTTCACGCCACTAAGGATTTCGGGGATGGAGAACAGCGGGGTGACGTTGGCGCGCTCGCCCTCGCCCTCGGTCAACTCGAAGAGCGGCTTGTCCTGCGCGGCGTAATGGTCGGTGGCGAGTCCCTTCCTGGTCAGCTTGCCGAGCAGTTCGGCGATGGCCTTGCTTTCGAGATGCAGGTCCGAAACGGTCGCGCGGCGGGTCGGGCCGTCCTTCTTGCGCTCAAATTCCGTGTCGCTGCCGAACAAATCCGGGTTTGCGTTCTTGAACGCCTCAAACTCGGCGTTCGTGACGAAGTAATGCACGGTTTCGTCATTGCCGTCGCGCACCTTGACCATGTGCTGCGGCAGCGTGCCGTCGGCGTCGCGCTTTTCCACGTAGCGGGCGAAGTCCCCGCCGAGGCGCTTGATGTAGGTGGCGTGTTTGTCGAGGGACTCGAGCAGCGAAAGGATTTCCTCCAACTGCTTCGGGGTGAACTCGCGTCCGTCGGCGAGGTTTTTCAAGCGCACCTCCTCGGTGCCGTTTTGCAGCAGGATGCGGTTCAGTTGGGCGTCGTCGTCCACGTAGTCGGTGCGTTTTTTGCGCGTGACGGAGTAAAGCGGCGGCTGGGCGATATAAACGAAGCCCTGCTTCACCAGTTGCGGCATCTGCCGGTAGAAGAACGTCAACAGGAGCGTGCGGATGTGGGAGCCGTCCACGTCGGCGTCCGTCATGATGATGATCTTGTGGTAACGCAGCTTTTGGATGTTGAACGCGCCTTCGCCCTCACCGTCGCCGATGCCCGTGCCGATGGCGGTGATCATGGTGCGGATTTCGTTGTTCTGCAGCACCTTGTCGAGGCGTGCCTTCTCCACGTTGATGAGCTTGCCGCGGATCGGGAGGATGGCCTGGAATTTCCGGTCGCGCCCCTGTTTGGCCGAGCCGCCGGCCGAGTCGCCCTCGACGATGTAGAGTTCGGTGTTTTCCGGGTTGCGGTCGGAGCAATCGGCCAGTTTGCCGGGCAGGCCGCCGCCGGTGAGGGCGGATTTGCGGACGGCTTCGCGGGCCTTGCGGGCGGCTTCCCGCGCGCGGGCGGCGTTGAGGGCCTTGTCCACGATGCGCTTGGCGACGGGCGGGTTGGCGTCGAAATAGGCCATCAATCCCTCGTAGGTCACCGAACCGGTGATGCGTTCCACCTCCGGGGAGAGCAGCTTCACCTTGGTCTGGGACTCGAATTTGGGGTCGCTGTGTTTCACCGAGATGACCGCCGTCAACCCCTCGCGCACGTCGTCGCCGGTGATCTGCGGATCCTTTTCCTTCAGCAGTTCATTGGACTTGGCGTATTGGTTGATCGCCCGCGTCAGGGCGCTGCGGAAGCCGGACAGGTGCGCGCCGCCGTCGGGATTGTGGATGGTGTTGGTGTAGCACAACACCTGGTCGTTGTAGCTGTCGTTGTATTGCAGGACGACCTCGACGTGGACCTCGATTTCCTTGTCGTCCAGCTTCTCGCGCGTTTCCTTGCGGAAGGAGATGGGTTTGGGATGCAGCGGCTCGCGGCTCTTGTTGAGTTGCCGGACGAACTCCTCGATGCCGTCCTTGTAGAAATAGCGCTCCGGTTCGGCGGCGGGGTTCCGCTCGTCGGTGAACACGATTTCCAGTCCGGAGTTCAGAAAGGCCAGCTCGCGCAGGCGCTGGGTGATGCGGTCCGCCTTGAACTCGACGGTTTCCGTGAAGATTTCCGGGTCCGGCTTGAACGTGATGAGCGTGCCGGTGCCCCTGGCCTTGCCGATGACGCTGAGTTTCTTGACGGTTTTGCCGCGCTCGAACTCCATGTGATGCACCTGGCCGTCGCGCGCCACCTCGACCTCGAACCACTCGGAGACGGCGTTCACGCACTTGGCGCCGACGCCGTGGGTGCCGCCGGAGAATTTGTAACCGCCCTGGCCGTATTTCCCGCCGGAGTGCAGTGTGGTGAGCACCAGTTCCACGCCCGGCAGTCCGGATTCCTGGTTGATGTCCACTGGAATGCCGCGGCCATTGTCACGAATGCTGATCGAGCCGTCCACATGGATGGTCACCTCGATGCGGCTGCAATGGCCCGCGAGGTGTTCGTCCACCGAGTTGTCCAGCACTTCGGAAACGCAGTGGTGCAACGCCCGTTCGTCGGTGCCGCCGATATACATGCCGGGTTTTTTGCGGACGGCCTCAAGACCCTTGAGCTGGGAAAGTTTAGAGGCGTCGTAACTCCCGGCGATGGCGGTGGGAACAGCTTCCGCGGCTGGTGGATTCGGCATAAAAACGTGGTGAAAAAGAAAGCGGATGAACGCGCTTCAGGACGCGCAAAAGGTAGAAAAATGGGGCCTCCGGCACAACCCGAATCTCGGCTCGAAACCACAATTCTTTGGGGTGCCGGCCACCTGCCGACCGCAGGAATGGTGGTGTCCGCCCGGCCGTCCCTCCCGCCCGCAACCCTGGCCTTTGCCGGGACCGGTCAACCGGTTAATCTCCGCGCGTGAACCGTGCCGCCCCGCCCCCCGCGCCCGCCGTCGCTTCCGTTGCCGAAGTGGCGGAAGCCGTGCGCGCCGCCCTGCCGCCGGGCGGGCTGTTTGCGGACCGGAACTGGCGGATTTCCCCCGCGCCCTTCCGGCTGACCGACGAGCTGGCCAGCGAACTGGCCACGCTGGGGCGGGTGCTGCTCCAGTTCTATTTGGCCGTCAACCGGCTTTACCGGGCCAGCGTTGAGGGACGCCAGCCCGAATGGATCGCCCGCTGGCTCGACCTTGGCAAACCGCCCGAGCTGGTCGCCTGGCAGCGGCACGCCCGCTTCCAGCACGAAATTCCCCGCGTGATCCGCCCCGACGTGTTGCTGACCGGGGACGGCTTCGTCATCACCGAACTCGACAGCGTTCCCGGCGGCATCGGCCTGACCGCGTGGCTCAATCGAACCTACGCGTCGGCGGGGATGCGCCCCGGCGGCGGGGAAATCATCGGCGGTGAACGCGGGATGCTCGACGGTTTCGCCTCGCTCTTCGGCGCGGCGCCCCGCGTCCACATCGTCGTTTCCGAGGAGGCCGGCACCTACCGGCCGGAAATGGAATGGCTGGCCGCGCAGCTCGACCCCGGTCGTTTCCAGGTGCGGGACGGCCACTTCGCGGACCCGTCCGCCGGCGACGCGGTGTATCGCTTCTTCGAGTTGTTCGACCTCGCCAATGTGCCTGGTGCGACGCGTTTGTTTGACCTGGCGGCGAAGCGGGGCGTGGTTCTCACCCCTCCCCCCCGGCCGCTGTTCGAGGAGAAAATGCTCTTTGCGCTGTTCTGGAATCGGAACCTCGCCGGCTTCTGGCGGCAGGAACTCGGCGCGGCATTTTTTGAACGCCTCCAACGCCACCTCCCCTACACCTGGGTGCTTGACCCGGCACCCCTGCCGCCCCACGCCGCGATGCCCCGCTTGAATCTGACCGACTGGCGGCAACTGGCCACGCTCAGCCAGCGCGAGCGCGAACTGGTTTTGAAAATCTCCGGCTTCTCGCCCCGCGCCTGGGGCGCGCGGGGCGTCGTGCTCGGGAGCGACGTGTCGCAGGCCGAATGGACGGCGGCGGTGGACGCGGCCCTGCGGGAGTTTCCCCGGTCCCCTTGGGTGCTCCAGCACTACCACAAACCCGCGCGGCACCCGGCGGAGTGGTTTGACTTCGCCGCCGGCCGACCGGTGTCCATGCCGGGGCGGGTGCGGCTTTGTCCGTATTACTTTGTGGCTGGCGAACCCGCCCGCGCCCGCCCCACGCTGGGCGGGGTGCTGGCCACCATTTGTCCTGCGGACAAGAAGATCATCCACGGCATGACCGACGCCATCCTCGCCCCCTGTGCCCATGACGCCGCCGCTTGAATTCGCGTTGCTGACCTTCACTTCGTTGTTCGCCATCGTGAATCCGCTGGGCAACGTGCCGGTTTTTCTGGCCATGACTGGCGGCGACCCGCCCGCGCAACGTCGCCGCACCATCCGGGTGGCGGCGGCGGCGGTGGCGGTGACGCTGCTGGTGCTGGCCTATGCCGGCCAGCCGTTGTTCCGGCTGCTCGGGATAACGCCGCCCGCGTTCCAGTTTGCCGCCTGTCTGGTGCTGCTGCTGATTGCGCTGGACCTGCTGCGTGCCCGCAATTCCCCCGTGCAATCCACCCGGGAAGAGGCCGACGCCGGGGCGGAGAAAACCGAGGTGGCCATCACCCCGCTGGCCATTCCGATGCTCGCCGGGCCGGGGGCCATCACCACGGTGATCCTGTTTCAAAACCAGGCCGGTGCCAGCCTGTGGCTGAACCTGATTCTCTGCGCCAGCATCGTGGCCGTTTCGGCCGTCACCTGGGGCATCCTGCGATTGTCCCTGCAGGGCATGGCATGGATGAGTCCCATCGCCTTGCGCGTCATCAACCGCATCATGGGGTTGCTGCTCGCGGCGGTCGCGTTTCAGTTTGGCCTGAACGCCGTCCGCGAGTTCCGGTCCACACTGTAGGCAACGCGGGCGAACGGCTGTGTGAGCGGTGGCGCGTCCCCCGGGACGCACCGGGTTTCACGGCCCGCCAGTCATCGGCGGGGTGGCGCGGGAACCGGTGCGCCACTTTCGTCGGGCGGCCGGCCATGCCGTCGCGGGTGAACACCCGGGCACCGGAGCGAATCCCAATCTGCTGCGGCGGATTGAAGGGCGCGGCGGCGCCATCACGGGAACTCATTGGCTGAGAACGGCATCCCATACCGTTCCGCCGCAGGTTTTGCGAAGAAATGCTTTTCTCGCCGACGCGGAAGCGTTTGAATCCCGCCGGGTTCCGTGATCAACACCGACGCCAAACTCCAAGCCTACCTCCCCACGCTCCGCCGCGCGGAGTGGATTGCCTTGGACACCGAGGCCGACAGTTTGCACGCCTATCCCGAGCGGCTTTGCCTGATGCAGCTTTGCACCGCCGCCGGGGACGAGTTGCTTGACCCGTTGGCCGGCCTGGACCTGGCCCCCTTTTTTGCGGCGGTCAGCGGGCACGCCCTCATCATGCATGCGGCGGATTACGATCTGCGTCTCCTGCGCAAGCATCACGCCTTCGTGCCCGGGGCAATCTTCGACACCATGCTCGCGGCGCGGCTCCTCGGGGTGCGGCAGTTCGGTCTCGGGAGCCTGGTCGAGGAACGCCTCGGCATCAAACTCGAGAAATCGTCACAAAAGGCCAACTGGGCGCGTCGGCCGCTCACGCCGAAAATGGAGCACTACGCCCGCGACGACGTGCGCCACCTCAAACCGCTGGCCGACCAACTGAAGGCCGACCTTGAAGCCAAAGGCCGGCTTGCCTGGCATCGCGAATGGTGCGACCGGCTGATCGCCGATTCCGCCTCGTTCGGCGAGAACGACCCGGAACGCGTCTGGCGGGTGAAGGGCACCGCCGCATTGCCCCCGCAAGGCCAGGCCGTGGTGCGGGAACTCTGGCACTGGCGCGAGCGCGAGGCGCTGGCCGCCGGCAAACCGCCTTTCTTCGTGCTGTCCCATGCCGTGCTCACCGGCATCGGCGCGGCGGTGGCCGAGGGCAAAGACTTTGAACCGCTCGTGCCCCGGCACGTTTCGGATCGCCGCCGCCGGGGGATTGCCGAGGCCGTGGGCCGCGCCGTGGCGCTGCCGGAGTCCGCGTGGCCCCGGAACCTGGTTCAACGCAGCCGCCGGCCCAGCGAGGCGGAGAAGCGGCGTTACAGCCAGTTGGAAAGGCGGCGCGACAGCCGGGCGCGCGAACTGGACCTGGACCCCACGCTGATTGCCAGCCGCGCCGACCTCTGGGAACTGGCCCGGGACTGGGAAACCACCTCCCAGCGGCTCATGCGCTGGCAGCGCGAACTGCTGGCCTGATCGGGAGACGCGGCCTACGGCGTCCCACCCTCGTCCACGTCTGTCGCCGTGCTGCGGGCGCGGCGGTATTCGACGCGCCCCTCGTTGTCCGGCAGCGGCGGGCCGGCATGGATAATCGCCAGTTCCGCCAGCGCGGCGACCGGATCGGGACCATAGCCGGACAACGCGGTGAAGCGAAGCTGGCGGGCGTTCACCCGCTCCGCAAACCGCAGCGTCTGCGGCGACCACGTCGAGGGCAGTTCTCCCCGCACCACCTCGCGCCAGTCGTTCCCGTCGTCGCTGACCGCCAGCACGAAGTCGCGCACGTCACCGGTGCGGTCGCGGTCGTTCTGGCGGTTCATCAGGACCACACCGTCCATTGCCACCGAGTTGGTGAAGGTAATGGTCAGTTCGTGCGGATGTCGGTGGGCCTCATTGCCGCGCCCGCCACCCGCAATCCACGCGGTGTTGGGGTCCCCGTCCATCGCCGCGCGGGCGTCACCGGAACTGGCTGCGGCCTGCGCGCCCAGCTTGCGCATGACCAGCGTGTCGAACCAAAGGGCGCGCACCTGTCCGGCGCTGACGCGGGCGGCGGGTTCAAACGTTTCACCCGCCGCGTAGTCGAGCAGCGAACGCCGCAACTGTTTCGCCACGGGCGAGGCCGCGCCCAGGTCGAAGGTGGTCACGAGCAGCCGCCCCTCGCCGACGCGCGCCTCGAACAGGCAGGCCAGCGGCCAGTTGCGGTTCCAGTCGTCAATGGCAGCCACGATGGGCGCGACGTCCGGCAACGGACTCAGGTTGACGGCGCGGGTGCGGATGATTTCGGTCCATTGCCAGTCGCAGTTCGGGCCGGTGGGGAAACCGGCCAGTGCGGGGTGCCGCGCGTTGCACCACAGGCCCAACATGCGGCTCCAGCCGGGACTCATCAGGCGGTTCCAGAAAATGGGGACGCGGTCCAGCGGCGGACTGGACCAGTCGAGATTCGCGGGCGTGGGTTGGAACACCACCCGGCCACCCGCTGCCAGTCTCGCCTCGGCGGCGGCCCACGAACTGGTGAGCAGGACGTTTTCTGGCACGGACTCGTCCGGCACGGCGGGGAAAAGCCAGAGGTTCCAGGAGTTCACCGCCCGAGGCTGCAGGAATAACGGCGACTGCGGCGCGTCGGTGGCGGCAATGATGCGAACGGTCAGCCGCGCCGCCGTCGGCACGGGCAACGCCGCCAGGTCCGCGCGGATTGTGGCCACGTTGAAATGTCGGCCCACGCCCAGGTCCATCGTTTGGGACTGGCCGGCTCGGAAGACGGCGCCTGCGGGATTGGCGATTTCCCATGCCACCACGACATTCGTTAGCGCGACGTCCGAGTAGTTGGCCACGTCCACCGGCACCGCGAACGGGTCCGCCGGGGTGAACACGCGTTTGGGCAAACGTGCCAGCGGCACGATGGGACTGCAAAACTCCCGCCACTCTTCCGCCCGCACGTAACCTTTCTCCTCCCAGAACGGGTCCAGCACCCCCACGAGCGCCGTGCCCTGACCGAGGTAATCATGCAAATCGAGCAACTGAAACCCCGCCAGGCCGGGCGTGCGGAGATTGGCCTCGACTTCCTCCTTGTAGCACGCGAGCTGGAACCGGCCCGAGGCGTGGGCGAGGTCTTTCATGGTGGGGCGCATCACGCCGTGCGCGCCGTGTTTGGCAGTCGAACCACCGGCGGGCAGAGGACCGTCCGCCCTACCGAGCAGCCCATGCTGTTCCGCCGAGGCGCGAAAGATTTCGTAGTTCCCTGGCTGCAGGTAGCCGGTGAATTTCCGGATGACATCGTAATCGGGATACGCGCACCACTGGCCGTTTTCGTGGACGAGCACCGGGACGTTCACGCCTTCGAGGGAGCGCCGGTAATCGCCGCCGAACCAGCCGGTCGCCCCGCGCACCTGCCGTCCGCCGAAGCGCTGGGTGGCCGTGAAATCCACGCGTTCCAGCGGCCCGGGCGCGTCGGCGTCCGTGAACCCGGTGCCGGTGGTGTAAAGCCGACGCGGGTCGCGTTCGCGGAAATGCGCGGCCCAGCCGGGGAGCACGTCGCGCCAGCGGCCCTTGGGTTCGTTGCTCGCGGCCAGCAGCACGAACGAGGGATGATGGCCGTAAGCCTTGAGGATGCGTTCGGTCTCCCGGTAAAGCCGCGCCTCCATGTCGGTGCCGGGATTGAAAGTGTTCCACATGCCCGGCTCGATTTGCAGGTAGAGGCCCGCCTCGTCCGCCGCCGTGAACGCGGCCTCGGGCGGGCAATAGGAGTGGAAACGAACGTGATTGAGGCCCCATGTCTTGCAGGTGCGCCAGAGCTGGCGCCAGTAATCCACGTCGCACGGCGGATGGCCGGTGAGCGGAAAATCCCCGCCGTGATGCGTCCCGCGCAGATGTGTCGGGCGGCCATTAATGAGCAGGTCGCGGCCGGCGGGGCGGAAGTCACGAAAACCGAACGTCAACTGCCGCGTGTCATCCGCGACCCCTCCTTCACCATCGTGGAGGCGGAGGGTCAAATCCTGTAGCCTGGGTTGAAACTCATCCCAGCGCTGTTCCGCGCCGCCGCCGTAATTCAACTCTTCCTCCCAGTTGCCTCCGTTGGTGTCCCAACTCGCTGTCCGGCGCATGGACCACCCGCCCGTTTTTGTTGAACTGTCCGCCATCATGCGGCCATGCCCGGCTCTGCCGCTCTGGTTGCCAATCTTCACCCTCACCCGCACGGACCGGTTGCTGGCATTGGGGAACAAGCTCACATCCTCGATCCAGACGGGGGAGGTGGAGCGCAGTTCAATTTTTCCCACGATGCCATTCCATGTCGCCCCGAGGGAGTCGCTCACGGCGTGCGCGTCGGGCCGGTAGGGCAGTTGCATCCGGTTGTCCACGCGCACGGTCAGGCGATGCCGTCCGGGCGGAATCTGGTCCGGCGCGTCACCGACGATGCCCGCCTCGAACTCGTGCGGGACGCAGAGCGAATCGTTCGTGCCCAGCAACCGGTCGCCGAGCCAGGCGCGCGATTCCCATTGCGTGCGTTCGAGAAACAGCACCACGCGCCGCCCGCGCCAGTGGGGCGGGATGTCCACGTCGCGTTGATACCACGCCGCGCCAAGATAATGGCGGGGCGGCTGCGCCAGAAACGGCACGCGGACGTTGCCCGGCGCCGTGTGCGCCTGGTATTCGGCCCGCTGGAACCATTGCTTGTCGTAAAGTGAGAGGACCCAGGGCGTGTTGGTGGAAATCTCATCGCCGTAACCCTGTGACTGCAACAAGCCCGGCAACTGGATGCGGTCAGGCAGGTCACGCTGGAACCACGCTTCCCGCACGCCCACATCCGCGCGGTCGAGGGCGAACCGCCAGTCGCCGGCAAGCGGGATGGGCTGGCCCGGCGGAAGGGCGGGGGCGGTGAAGGCCGTCATCATGCCGAGCGCGGTCAATACCAGCCTGCGCAAAGAGGTCAGGTGCGATTTGCGGCTGTTCGCTTCGGCGCAGCAGCCGGGGCGGCATTCAGCATTCATGCGGAATTCGTCTTTCGGCAATCGGATTTCCCTTTTACGGCGCCACCCGCAGCCCCTCGTGTTTCACCGTCCACCCGCGCGTCGGGAATCCGGGCGCGGGCCGTTTCGGCGCGCCGTCCCAGCCCGCCGCCATCAGGGCCGCCGCGTAAAGCAGTCCGCCGTTGCCCGGCAGATAGAGCGGCAGGTTGGGGCGCTGATAATTGTGGCCGTTGGCGAGGTAACGGTTTTTCGGCGTGTCCAGGAACAGCGCGTCCACCGCGCGCTCCGGCTGGCCGAGCCGCGCCGCCGTCATCGCGATGACCGGATAATCCCAGCCCCAGGTGCTCGACCAGTCCCAGTCCTGCCACACGTCCTCGAGCGTGCGGCGCATTATGTCCGCGTTAATGAGCGAGGTCGGCGGCAGCACGCCCAGCGCGCACAACATCGAGGGATGGTCGTGTTTGAGCGTGTAAGGCGGCGGTTCGATGGCGGCATAGACGCCATCGCGGAGGGGGGGCTTGGACAGATTGCGCGCGACGCGGTCCCATTTCTCGTTGCGCGGCAGGCCGAGCGCGGCGCGCCAGGCGTTGGCGGTGTCCAAACCCCATTCCCAGTAGGCCAGCTCGTAGGTGGGGTTGAACACGCGGGCGCGGTCTTTGCCGTAGCTTTCCTGCGCGGGCACGAGGGGGGGACCGAGCACGTAGCGCCGACCCGCCCGGTCCCACACGGCGAAGTCCGCCATGAATTCGGCGGACGCGAAGACCAGTTCGCTGTATCGGCGAAGGGTGGCGCGGCCCGGGTGGGCGCGGCGGAGCAGTTCGGCGAAGAAGATGGGATGCGGCTGCTGCCAGATGAGGAAGACGGCGATGCTGCTGGGCGATTGCGCCCCCGCGGGGTCGGTCATCTTGGGCCAGCGCGCACCCGTGTAACCCTGCGAGCGGGCCAGGTCCTGCGCGGCGGGCAGAATGTCCTGATACCAGCCCAGGCTGCGCTCCAGCAACTCCTCGCGTTCCCAGAGGACGAAGTGCGCGGCGTGCCACCAGTGCATCTCGAGGTGCGGCTTGCCAAACCAACTGTTGCCGCCCAGGCCGGTCTCCTGCGGGGGCACTTTTCCGGCGCTGTGCAGCGCGGTGAGGAATTGCGAGAGCACGATGCGCCGCTCCAGTTCGAACCAGCGCGGGTCGGTGCTGCCGGCGAGTTCGATGGCTCCGCCGCTCTGCCAGAATTTGCGCCAGTGCCGCGCCGAAGCCGCCCGGGTGGCCTCGAACGACGGCAACGCCCGCGCGATCGCTGACGCCGAAAACTCGGCGACCAGCTCCAGCGCATCCGCTCCGCCGGACCCCGCCCAGCGAAACTCGTGCTGGCTGGACCTGGTTACGGAGAATCCTTTCGTGGCCCGCGCCGAGACGTGGTAGCGCGTGTCGTCCAGGATGCGCTCAAAATCAGTTCGCTGGCCGCGCGCGGTGAATCGCGTCTCGTGCGCCTCGGGCTTTGTCCAGTCCGCCGCGCGCATCCACTCGCCTGCCGCGTAGGGAAAGGCGAGGCGCACCTGCAGTCGGCCATCGGCGAGCAAGGGCGATTCCACGCGGACGGCGATGGCGTCACGGTCGGGATGACAAACCGTCCGCACATGCACGGGTTGGCCGTCGAACTGGAAGCGGCTTTGCAGCACGCCCGTCCAGAGGTCGAGCGTCTGGCGCGGTTCGGCGAGGTCGGTGATTTCTGCCGGGCGCCCGTCGGCATGCACCAGCACGAAACCGAGGCGGCCAAGGTCCAGGCGGTGGGGGTTGGCGCGGAGCCAGCGGTTGGCGGCCTTGGCTCGTTCGGTGCGGCCCTCGCCGCGTTCCTCGTCAATCGGCCCGTCCGCGTAGGGCACCATTCGCCCGTGGGTGTCGTAGTTCACCAGCACGTCCCGGAGCGTGAAGTTTTCGGGGTTGGGAAAACGGTGCCAGCCCCAGTCGGACTGGGTGGAAAGCGGCATGCCCGTTTGGTGAAATGACTCGAAGGTTTGCAGGCCGGTGAGATCGGCGGTGAAGGCAAAGTTTCCGTTGCCCACCGCCAGCGGCGTGAGCGGGTCGGCGTTGGTCAGAACGATGCGGTGCCGGGCGACCAGGGCCGCGCGATCAATCGGGCGGGCCGGCGCTGAAACGGCGGCCACCCCGAGCAGGGCGAGCGTGACAACGGCCAGCGGGGGCGCGGGCGGGGCGGAGCGCATAGGTGGCCGCCATGATGCCGCCCCCGCAGGCGCGCGCGCAAACGCCATTTCGGGTGATGCGTCCCGGCCTGCCGGGCGGTGGCGGCCGCCGTTCGCGTCGCGTCAGGAAAAATGCTCGTAGCCGCCGCCAGTGAAGGGCCGCGCCCCGAACTTGTCCCGCAGCCGCAGGCCCGGCTCGGCCGTGACCTTGCCGACACACGTCAGGCGGAGGCCGGGGAATGCCCGCCGCCAGGCATCCTTCAGACGCACGGCCTCGCGGGCGGCCACGGCGAACAACAACTCAAAATCCTCCCCATCGGTCAGCGCGGCCAGCAGCGGCGGCTTGGCGCTCGACGAGTCGCGTGCAGCCTGCTTTGCCGCCCGGCTGGCGGGAATGTTGTCGGTGCCCAGTTCCGCGCCCACCCCGCTGGCCCGGAGAATGTGACGCAAATCACCCGCCAGGCCGTCGCTCAGGTCAATCATGGCATGGGGGGCGAAGTGCTCCGCCAGCCAGCGCGCCTCGGCCAGGCGCGGCTCGAAATCGAGATGCTTGCCGGCCAGGGAACCGCCGAGTTCGCCGGTTACGAACAACGCGTCACCCGCGCGCGCGCCGGACCGCAGCACCGCGCGGCCTTTCGGCACGTGGCCAAGCAGCGCCACCGACAGGAAGAGCCGTTCCGGGCTGGTGGTGGTTTCCCCGCCCACGATGGCCACGCCGTGGGCGCGGGCCAGCTCATTCATGCCGGCGTAAATCTGTGCCATGCGTTCCACCGAGTAATCCCGCGGCAGGCCGAGGGTGACGACCGCCGCTTCGGGCGTGCCGGCCATCGCCGCCACGTCGCTCAGACACCGGGCCAGTGCCTTGCGCCCAATTTTTTCCGGCGGCGTGGCGGCAGTGAAATGCACCCCCTCGACCACGGCATCCGTCTTGAACAGCAGGTGGCGGTCGGGCGCGCCGGCCTCGAGCACCGCGCAATCGTCCCCCGGGCCGACGATGACGCGGGCGTTGGCGGGCAGTGCGGCGGTGAGCCGTTCGATGAGCGCGAACTCGTTCATGGCATCGAGTCCGGCTCCGGCAGCCCGCCCAGGAACAACAGCGCGAAATTCGCGGCGTTGAAGGCGGCATGACAGGCAACGGGCGCCAGCAAGTTGCCCGTGCGCCGGTAAAGCAGCGTGAGCAACACCGACAACAGCAGCAGCGGGACAAAGGTGAGCTGGTTGAAATGGATGAGCGCGAACACCACGGATGAACCCCACAGCGCGATCGTGGGCGTGGTGAACCGGCGGAGCAGGGGATAGGTGATCCCGCGGAACAGCAGTTCCTCCGCGACGGGGGCCAGCAGGATGGTGACGCCGGCCAGCGCGATCCGGTCGGGCCACGATTCCGCCAGCCGCACGATGAGCACGGCGGTTTGCGGGGGCAGTTCCCAGCCCAACACCCGGGCGGCGGCGGCCAGGGAATAATTCAGTCCCAGGCCCAGGGGCACACAGGCGAAGGCGGCGGTCAACCCCAGCAACACCGCGTGCCCGGGGCGGCGCGTCAGGCCGAACACCTCCCGCAGCCGCCACCGCTCCTGCCGGACAAACCACCACACCAGCGGAATCGCCGCGCCCTGGAAAAACAGGGCCGTGATCACCATCGCGCCCACCGACGGCGGCGGGGCCGGACCCAGGCCGCGTTGCGCCAGTCCGGTCAGCGCCAGGGCGGCGTAAACGCAGACCAGCAGGGTGAAGAACCGCGCGCGGAGCTTCTCCACCGGCCAGCGTTGCAGCAGGATCACCAGCGCGCCGACGAGCGCGGCAAACGCCGTCCCTGTTTCCAGATGAAACCAGGCCGGTTCGAGCGTGCGCGGGCCGGGCTGGTAGCGCACCCACAGTTGGACGACCTGCCCCAGCAATGTGGCGGCCAGCAGGCTGCCGAACAGCCGGCCCACCGCGTCGAGGCTCCAAATCTTGTCGGGCAGCACGCGCACGACCCTAGGCCAACCCGGCGTCCCGCCCAAGTGAAAAGCGGGACGGTGAACAGAAACCCGGCACCCGCGCTCAAAAAAACGCCCGCCAACCGCAGGCCTGGGTCACGAGCAAACCGGATCACGCAACTTGAGCGAAGCTCTCCAGCGAAACGTGCGATTGCAAATAATCAATCAGCGCCCCCCCCTCCTGCGGTGCAAGCCGCGACAACGCGCCGTAGAGGCTGGCATCGCGGGCGCGCAGTTCGGCGAACTTGCCTTCCTCCAGCAGCAGCCTGCACTGCGGGTCGAGCAAAAACGCCACGAACACGACCTTCAACTCGCGGCTATGCACTGCGTTCGCCGGCTGCGTGGCGACAAACCGCTCAAACGCCTCCTCGGCAAGCTGGCCGCGCGTCGGAATCTCGGAAATCAAACCAAACACGCGCGCGAGGATTTCCCGCAGGCTGGGCCGCGCCGGGGATGTCCGACGTGACCTGCACGGCAAACGCCGAACCGGCGGCGTATTCCCGCGGCCAGCGGCGCTATCGGAGTCGCCGTTCCAGATGGCATCAAGCGTGACTTGGATGCGCTCACGGTTGGTGCCGAAAGGGAGGGCCAACGGCCCGTTCTATCCCAGCCTGGGGCAGCGCCCCAGGGAGTCGGCAAACAAGAATCCCATGAGCGCCAACGGCGCGGCCCATCCGTGCTGGTCGGTGACGCCATTTTGCCCGTGGCCCGGCGAAGGGGCGCAATGGCCGATGACCCGCTCCTGGATGGAACGGGACGTTGGCCCTCGTTTGGTTTTTCGATTCGTGACCTGGGCCGTTGGCCCAGGCTGGGATATTGCCGGGCCGTTGGCCCTGTGCGCTTCGTCGCTGATGATGAGTTGGAAATCCGTCGGGGCGAACTCGTGCAGGAAACGGTTGCGGGCGGCGAGGCTCTGGATGGTCGTCACCACCACCTGCGCCTGTTTCCAATCCTGCCGCTTCTGTTTGTAGATGACGGTGCTGATGCCGTCGTTGGCGAGGTAGGCGGTGAAGTTTTTCCACGCCTGGTTCTCCAGTTCCAGCCGGTCCACCAGGAAGAGGATGCGGTGCGCGTTCTCGGTGCGGAGATAGAGCTTGGCGATGGCCGCGCTCAGGAGCGTCTTGCCCGTGCCCGTGGCCATCTCGAAAAGAAAGCGGTGCGGTGAGCAGGGCTGCGTCAGTCTCTCCCTCCCCTCCATCGGATGGAGGAGAGGGCTGGGGAGAGGAGGCGCGTCTTGATTGGCTGCCCCTCTCCTCGGTCCTCTCCCCGCTCGTTCCTCGCGGGGAGAGGAAGTTGAGTTGGGCTGCGAGGGAGCAGCCGCCTTCTGCAACGCGCGGATGGCGTCCAACTGGTAATCCCGCAGCAGCCGGATTTTCTTGTTCACCATCACCGCCGCGCGCTCTTCCGACTTTTTAATGGGTAACGCAGCAAAATAGGACGAGCAGCGGGGCAGCTTGCGAGCCTCAAGCTCGCGCCCCGCTGCGGCCGAACACCCGCAATAATCCAACAAGCTCTTCA
>Ga0101944_10001084_pt1 | contig 63115 bp, 63 predicted proteins | sample DewCreD2012metaG_FD_75245 | JGI IMG/M metagenome (GOLD analysis project Ga0101944, IMG submission 75245) | Hot spring sediment bacterial and archeal communities from British Columbia, Canada, to study Microbial Dark Matter (Phase II) - Dewar... ...
TTTACGGGTACGACTGGATGGGGCGGAGGGTGAGCAAGGTGGTGTCGAACTGGACGGGTTCGGCCTGGGTGCTGGCCACGTCGCAGCGGTATGTGTATGACGGTTGGAAGGTGGTGGCGATACTGGACGGGGGCAGTTCTGCGATGGTGGCGTCATTTGTGTGGGGGAACGATTTGAGCGGGACACGGGAGGAAGCGGGTGGCATTGGCGGGTTGCTGGCGATGACGGTGCACAGCGGGACGAATGCCGGGACGTATTTTTACGCTTACGACGGCAACGGCAACGTGGTGGGCTTGGTGAATGCCGCCACTGGCCAATGGGCCGCGCAGTATGAATACGGCCCCTTCGGCGAGCCGATACGCGCCACTGGCCCGGTGGCCTTCGTCAACCCCTTCCGTTTTTCGACCAAGTACTGCGACGACGAGACGGGTCATTACTACTACGGCTACCGCTACTACTCCCCCACCCAAGGCCGGTGGCTGAGCAGGGACCCCTTAGGGGGGCCTGGGTTTGAACTTCTCAGAGGCAAACAAGTTACACCATTGGCTGGTGAGCCGAATCCCTATATATTCGTAAACAACAACCCGCTTATAAACATCGACCCCGATGGGCTCGATCTCATAACCATCACGTACACAAACGGAGCGACAGTTACCTTTGGCAAGTTTGGTTCTCCAAACATGGGCCAACTAGTAGGAGCGTTGACTAATGCCGCAGGGGCTATTTTGGGGATAACAATTAAGGGACATGGGTGTTCCACAATCCAGTCTTTTGGTGAAGATTTCATCACCATGGATTCTACTGGAAGCAAAATCCTTGGGACGGATGGGACGGATATTACTGGTGTTCTAAATAGTGCATTGGCACCGGGTGCGTGGATATATTTGGCCGGCTGTGGCACGGGGCGAGGTGAAGGAAACATTTCCGAGCAGATGAGTATTGTACTTCCGGGAGTTACTGTTATTGGCCACCAAGGAACCGCTGCACTCAACGTGCCATTTGGGCCGTTGTGCGATAGGAAAAAGGAACTATTACATCGATGGGAAGCTTCAGCACAGTGCATGGTGATTTGGGCCGGAATATGATTAAGTCTCACAAAGTCTTCAATTGGTTAGTGGCAACCTACTGTGCTGCGTTCCTCTTCTACTTGTTCAACCTTGCGGCGCCTCCGCATAATATGCCCGTTATTATTGTCATGGCGGTCATCGCGGTGGTGGCAGGGAGTCTTTCGCGAACGAAGAAAAGAGGTGGCATTGCTTTGCTCATGGCTATTATGGCGTTGCTCTTGATTTACAAAGAGCAAAACGCTGGGGTTTCGCTCAAAAGCAAGGTCGATAGTGCTCATCAAAAGAGTCAGCAACTTCATCAGTAATGAACCCAATCTGCAGTCCTGTGCTGGCAGTGTAGGGGGATCTTTCATTACTCAGGCTACGGTGCAATTGATTGGTGGCCTACGGTTGATACGTTGTTTAAAATGGGCATGGCACGGCAAACGACAAGTCTGTACATCTGGCTCTTGAGCCAAGCGCTTGGCTTTGCCTTGGTTGTGCCGCCTTGCGGCGGCGGGGTACCCGGGCATGAGTCTTTCGGTGAGCCGATACGCACCACTGGCCCGGTGGCCTTCGTCAACCCCTTCCGTTTTTCGACCAAGTACTGCGACGACGAGACGGGTCATTACTACTACGGTTACCGCTATTACTCCCCCACCCAAGGCCGGTGGCTAAATCAAGACCCAGTGGGAGAAGTCGGCGGGATCAACCTCTACAACTACGTGGCCAACAACCCAATCCGCTTCGTTGACCCATACGGACTGGCAATTGGAGACTGGTGGGATCTCCGGACGTGGTTCAATAGGGGGTTCACAGAAAGTTGGTATGACTCAGCGAACTCGATTGGCCAGGCGCTCGGTGGCGCTCTGGCAGGAGACTGGAATCAAGTCGCCGACGCTTACGACTCCGGCATCTTCGGACAAACCCAAGATGGCGACCCGGTGACTTACCACGGTACTCGTGGTGCAGTCTGTGTCGCGACTGCAGCGACTGCCGCTGCTGTAGCGCTTGGAACTTATGAGTTCGTCGCGTTGGGCAATCAGTCAATCATGGTTGAGGGAGTTCTCGGCGGCGGACGAATGGGCAGCGGAGGGCTATTCCAACTCAGAGTGCCTGGCCAACAACCCATTATCCGCTTTGACCTCCACCCTTTCCCCGGCAGCGGCGGTAGACCACTACCGCACGTGGACAGCCCGCCTCTCGGCTGGCATCACTGGCCTTGGCAATGAGTGCGACTATGGCGACATGGATAACGGACCCGGCTGAGTTGAAGTCGTTGGCCGCAACGCTTCACGATGCGCGCTTCACCGCGGACGCGATCGCGTTCGACGCTGCAGCGCAAACCTTTACGTTGAAATGCTGGGTGTTCGACTCCGTCTCTCGGCGCTGGCGAGCGCGGCAATTGTCGTTCGGCAACGTCGCCGCCTGCAAAGTCAACACGAAGGAGAAAGTCCGTTACTACGAATTGGCGACAATCCGCTTCACGGAGCGCGACCGCAAACTGGATTTAGTCACTCATTACGGAATCGAAATCAGTTTGGCTGTCGAAAAACTCGATGGCAGGTTGAACGAGACTAACGAGACACGAGACAATTGGAAGTGAACCCAAACTGTTGGACCACTCGCAGCCCTGCGCCGTCATGCCGGCTTCGGAAAACACTGGGCCAGCCGTCCTGTTATCGCAGTCCTGTGCGCAAAGGTAATGTTAGTTTACCCATGCAAACAACCGCTCCGGCAGAACAATGCGCCAATGCTGCGTTAGCTAGGGAAGTCAGTTCGCATGGCTCAACGGTGAAACGAATGCGCGCAAGTGGGGCTTTGCTCCGTGGACAGCTAGGGGCGTGCCAGTCACACGGTGTGCGAAGGTGGACGTATGTTTGGGACGCGGAGAACCGGTTGGTGGAGCAGGAGACGCTGCCTGCGGTGTACAACGCGGGGGTGCTGCAATTGGAATTGCGGTTTTGGTGCGACTGGGAACCTTGTCCACCTACCAGCCTTGGTAACATTATCCCGAGTCAGCTCGAAGGGGCGGCTGCATTACACTGCATTACAAAAAAATTTCGCAAAAAGGATGTTTCGTTTCGCTCTGGCCAAAATCAACGACCTTCATTATCCTCAATAACCATGCGGAAAATCTTCATTTTGATGGAGATTGGCAGACGGCTGCGGATGGATTCGATTCCCTTCATCCGCTCCAATTTATTTTTCTGATTTCCAACCATGCATGCGGATGATGGCGTCTGCCTCGCGTGTGCAACTTCCACAACGCCAATCCCTAAACCACCGCCCCCAAGGACACCACTGTGTCCACGCTCTTACTTTGCAAACCGGCTGGGGTGAGGGAAAAACAAGCGCGGGGTAAGGGTCCACTGTTGGGGGGACATCACCCCCGCCGTCTCTCCCGTTGGACGACGGCGTGAAAAATTGCCCTCATCCTTACCTTCTTGTAATCGTGTTTATTGGGTGTCAGGTTTTGATGCCGCGGAGGTCGGGTTCGAGTTTTTTTCCTTCTTTGATGAGGGCGGCGAGGGTGAGTTCGGTTTTTCGGTAGGCGGCTTCACGGCCGAGGACGGCGGTGAGGTTGGAGCGGACGGAGGGGGCGACGGTGGGGTTGTCGTAGCGGCCGCGTGTGATGGCTTCCCAAAATTCGCGGATGTTAACCTGGGCACCGGTGGTGTAGAGGTTGTCCACGCGGGCGCGCATGAAGTCTTTGCCGCGGATATAGACTTCGGAGAAGTAGTCGCCCCAGATGACGCCGTCGGAGCCGAAGAAGCGGGCGGTGATTTCGTCTTTGACTTCGGGGATGGATTGGATGCAGGTGAAGACCATGGGCACATCGTTGGGGAACCAGTAGGTGAGTGCGAAGTGGTCGTAGATGCTGTTTTGGGGGCGGACTTTGTGGCCGCCACCGCCGACGGCGCGGACGGGGTCGGCGTTGACGATCCAGGTGGCGAAGTCGAGGGAGTGGATGCTTTGTTCGACGATGAAATCGCCGCTTAGTTCGAGGACGTAGTACCATTGTCGGAGGCGTGCTTCTGCGGTGTCGGGGGGTGTGCCGCGTCCGCCGCCGCGCCAGGGGTAGTGAGCGTCGCCGAGGATGAGGCGGCCGATCTGGCCTTCGTGGACTCGCCGGACGGCTTCGCGGAAGTGTTCGTTGGCGCGGATTTGGAAGTCCACAAGGAAGACCAGTTTTCGGGCGGTGGCGCGGCGTCCGGAGTCAGCGATGGAGAGGCAGCCTGGGGCGTCCACGGCGATGGGTTTGGCGATGAAGACGTGTTTGCCTGCATCCACGGCTGCGGCGGCTTGTTCGGGGTGGAAGTAGGGCGGTGTTTCGATGACTACGGCGTCGAGGCGGCCTTCGAGGAGGCGGCGGTAGCCGGCCAGGCCAGTATAACGGCGGTCAGGCTGGATTTGGTGTTTGTTGCCGACGGCTTCGACGCGGTCTTGAAAGTAATCTGCGCAGGCCACCCATTGGTAGTGGCCATCTGCAGCGAAGAGGTCGGCGATCCATGCGCCTCTGCCGCCACAGCCGATGAGGCCGATTTCGACGCGGGAGTTGGCTTCGGCGCCGAAGACCGTGGAGGGTTTAAGGAGGGTGAGAGTGCTGCACGCTGCGGCGGTGGTGGCGAGGAAGCGGCGCCGGGGTTGATTTGTTTGGGATGGAGGCATGGGTGACTTCATAAGTTTATTTATTGTGGTTTTGATTTGATGGACAAGGTTTTATTGTTCCAAGGTCAACAGTCCCAGGCGCCACGGAATCTGGCCATAAGGACGTCCTCGGTATTCGTCGTCGGCCGCTCCTTGAAAGATCATCTGCAATCGGGACGGGTCCACTTCCAAATGTTCGTCCACGCTTGTTCGAATGAGTTCCCCGTGGCTGATGCTGGCTGTCCAGACGGGATTTTGACGGACATTGAGGCGACTGGCGAAGGGTTTATCCCAAGTGGCTGCCAAGGGACTCCAAGGGCCGGCCAGGGTGTCTGCGAGATAGGCTTTGTAATATCGTCCGCCTCCTCCTTGGGCTTCCACGATGGTTAGGAATTGGTTGCTGCCCTTTAAGCGGTAGGTATGGGAGGCTTCGAAGATATCGGCTTCCAAAGCGAGATGAGCATCGCCCCAACCGAAAGGGAAATCTTGGAGTCGAGTTTGACGGCGCCACATTTTGCCATCGAGCGAGGTATAAAACAAATGGGCATGGGTGGGGTCGGCGATGACCCAGAAATCAAGCCAGCGCGGATTGGGGGGAGCGTTGGTGACCATCATGCGAGGGCGGCTCCAGGCGGTGGGATTATCCACGCGGTCGTTGGTTGAAAAACAGGGGCCGAAGGATGGGTTGGCTGAGCGGTCTGCCATTTGAGCAATCAGATACCATTTTTTGTGCGGGGTGAAAAAAAACACCTGGGGCGCACAATGGTATTGGTCATGTAAATTGAGAATATGCCGCGGTGCAACGTTGGCCTGGGCCCAGTCTGTAAAGTTGCAATACACCATATCCACCTTGCCGGTGGCATGACGCAGTGTGGCAAAGAGATGCCATCGTCCTTGGTGGAAGACTATGGAGGGGTCTTTGATTGCGACTTGTGGATTGGTGCCTTGGCGGTACGCCGTCACGTCTAGAAGCGGTCCTGAGGCCTGCCATTGAAAACGGCCATCTTGGAGGGGGGTGGCGCCGTTCAGATTATCCACCAAGCAGAGTCCCAGCAACACGCAGTGGAATATCCGTTTCGAGGAAAAGGGAATCCTGCGAGGTTTGTGGTTCACCTTGCCAAGGTAAACCTTTTAGCAGGTTTTCGTCAATCTGCCAGGCGGGCTGGGCCAGCGGGTGAGGAAGTTTGCCGGGTTCAGGCGGGTTCTTGTTGGGTGAGGCAATGGAGGGTGCCGTAGCCGAGAACGAGGTCCACGGCGTGGATGCCCACGACTTGGCGGTCTTTGAAGAGTTCGCCCAGAATGCCCAAGGCTACACGGTCGTTGGGGTCATTGAAGGTGGGGACCAGGACGTAGTGGTTGGAGATGTAGAAGTTGGCGTAGCTGGCGGGCAGGCGGTCTTTCCCGAAGTAGAGGGGGGCAGGCATGGGGAGGGCGATAACTTCCGGGCGTGAGCCGTCTTCCAAGCGCATGTCTTGGATGCGTTCCCAATTTTCGGCGAGGGGTTTGTAGTTGATGTCCTTGGGATTGTTTTCTTTGATGAGGACGACGGTGGTGGGGTTGACGAAGCGGCAGATGTCGTCAATATGGCCGTGTGTGTCGTCGCCTACGGGGCCGGCGGCGAGCCAGACGACGTTGGTGACGCCGAGGTATTGTTTGAAGGCTGTTTCGTAGCCTTCGCGGCTCAAGCCAGGGTTGCGGACTTGGATGGTGGGGTGTTGGTAACATTCCAAGGTGGTGAGGAGTGTGCCGCGGCCGTTGACTTCGATGCCGCCGCCTTCGATGACGAAGGGGCGGCCGTTTGCGCGGGCGTGGAAGAGGCGGCGGCGGTATTTGCGGGCGGCGAGTTCGGGGATGCGGCGGTCTTTTTTCCAGTTGGGGTATTTGGCCCAGGCGTTGAAGTGGCAATGAACGATGGCTTTTTCACCGTTGGGGTGGGTGACGTGGATGGGGCCGCTGTCGCGCATCCAGCCGCGATTGGTAGGGAAGGGGAGGAAGTCCACCTGGTGCAGGTTGCCGCCGGAAAGCCGGATGACTTCGCGTGCGCGGCGGGCGTCTTTTGGGGAGTTGACGCAGAGGCGCACGCGTTCACCGGCCCCGATTTTGCGGATCATTTCGCCATAGACCCATTCGATGGCCTGCATTTTGCCGGGCCAATCGGTGCGCTCGTGGGGCCATCCGAGCCAGGTAGCGGCGTGGGGTTCCCATTCTGCCGGCATGCGAAATCCGAGTTCTGCCGGCATGGCATTTTGATGTTGCGCCTTGCGTTGGTCCATTTTTACAGCCCTTTCCGGGTGGTGATTTTCCCGGTTGGCGGCAGTAGCGCAACTTTTTTCGGTTGTGGCAGCAATGAAATTTTCAGAATTTATCTGCGCCGTCGGAGAGGAGGGATTCTGCGCGGTCTGCGGTTTCGACGACGGCTTGAATGGTGGTTTGGAGGGAAGCGGGGTCGGTGTCGGCAGCTATTTGGGCGGTGAATGCGGCATAGCAATGGTTGGTGGAGGTGGAGCGCAGAACGCTCCACGCGCCCAGTTTGACATGGGCGTTGTGGATGAGGAGGGCGTTGGCGACGTTTAAGGGCAGGGGGCCTTCGCATTCGTAGCCGACGCTGAAGATTTCGCGAATCTCCAAGGGTCCCAAATGGGAGGTTTCGGAGCGGATGAAGACGGTTTGGTGGCGGTCGTTTTCCAGCCTGAAGCTGACTTGGAAGTCGCCTTGGGCGTCCACATGGTATTTGAGTCCGAGGTTGTCCAGCAATTTGGCGACGCGAGGGTCACCGGTTTTTGCGCCGATTAGCATAGGTGTTCGGGGGTTGGGGTGGTGGTTGAATGATGTATTGGCCGCAATTAGTTTTTAAGCGGACGTGGTTATCCTACTCCTGTAATGTATGCGGGTCAACACCGGTTTGAGCCCTTGTTTGGAGTGTGGTTTAATTTAAATTTTGGAAATATTCGGGGGGTGCACGGGGCTGTCGCGTAAGGGCATGGAGGACGATGAGGGATAAAAATGCCGGGGATCAGTGAATTTGGCGCAAGACGACTTCGCCGCGGAGAATTTTGTTGCAGCAGGTGAGGCGGTATTTTTCGGGGTCACGGTTCCAGGCGTCGAGGACGTCCAATTCCTCGGGGGTGGGTTCGGTGATGTTTTCCATACCGCTTACCACTTCGCAAACACAGGTGCCGCAACTGCAGTTAAAGCAGCCGGCTTCCATTTCCACGCCGGCCTTTTCGCCGGCTTCGATGAGGTTTTCTCCGGGTTCCACTTCCGCCGAGACGTTGGCGGGCAATATCGTAATCTTAGGCATAGTCAATTCCCTGAAATGACCATTAGCGCAAGGGGACGCAAAGTCAAATGACAAGTCCTTGAAGGAGGTGGGTTGGATAAAAAGCGAGCGAGGGCGTGGCTGCTTGCGGGCGTCCTCAAGATGGGACAAAGGTGCGCCGGGGGCTCAGTTTTGGCGGATGATGGGCACTTGGAAAGTTACCGGTTCCGCAAAGGCGATGGGGATGGGAAAAGATGGTGCTGTGGTTGAAACATTTTGACCATCTCTTACGCGCCATTGGGTGTCATTATGGCGCATGCCATCGTCATTTTTTATGGGCACCAAGATGCGGTTGGTGGTGCGATTTTCCGGTTGCGAGATTGTTGGTGTAATGGCGAAACGGCTGATGCACAAGTGGTTAATGAGCGTTGGCCTGTCCGGCTTGCCCGCGACCGGTATGATGGCGCAGGTGCCGTGTTCAAACTCGACAAGTTGCAGCTCAATTCGCATGGTTGAATTAGCAGCATACAACGTGCCGAGTAAGAATTGAGATAAGGGAATGCGGAAGCAGGGCTTCCGCAGTCCATAGGGCAGTCCATATCCGGGGCTTTAGCAGTCCATGTCTGGCACGTTGACGCGGTCATAGGGGGTAGCGGCGATTTTTGTTTGCCATTCATCTGGCGCGTTGGCTTTGAACCAGGCGGCTGAGCAAAAGGAGTATTCATCGGCCCGAGCTACCAGACCATGTTTAACGGGGTTGTTGTGCACATAGTTCAACCGTGCCAGGTAACTCTTTTCGTACGTCAAACAGGTGTCCCAGTACTGGAACCAAACTTGACGGCCCGGCGTGCGATCCAGGGCGTTGATTGCTCTTGCGGTCTGGGAATGGTTGCGTTGAATCAATGACTTCAATGAGGTGCCATCTTGCGGCGACTGGGCGATGAAGTGATAGTGATTGGAGAAAATGGCCCAGGCTTGAAGTCTCCAATGGTAGGTTTGCATGACCTCGAACAGTGCGTTTTGGAGGATGGCAAGTTTTTGAGGTGTGTTGAATAGGCGCTGTTTGTGCAGGGTGGAGGCGGTGACCATATAAAAGGTATTAGGCACAAAGAGGTGGAGGGGGGAGTGGTGCCAGGTGGAGATAGTTATATTTTCTTTCATATGGGTTTTTGAGGTTTTGTGCGGAAGTAGGACTTCCGCAGTCCATAGATTAGGTGCGGAAGCAGGGCTTCGGAAGCATGGCTTCCGCAGTCCATAGGACTTCCGCAGGCCATATTGGTATTAGGCTTTGGTTTTGCGGGTGCGGAGGCCTTCTTGGTGGGAGACGGGGACGAGGAGGCGGTCCATGCCCATGACGGCGAGGCCGGCGGCGCGATGGCGGGGGGCAGGGGTGCAGGTGACTTCGCCGAAGCGGGCCCACATGGCGCCGCGTTCGATGGCGCGGCTGAGGTAGTCGGTGACGGCCGGCGGGAGGTCGAGGAGGTGGCCTGTGAGGACGACATGGCGGAGGCCCAAGACATTGAGGGCGCCGGCGATGACGGTGGCGGCGGCTTCGAGTGAGTCGGCGAGCCAGGAGGGGATGCCGTGTTGTTGGATGTGGAGAGCCAAATCGGTCCAGGTTGGGAAGGGTCCGCCCCGGCGGCTTTCGGCGAAGCTGCGGAGGAGTCCAGGTTTGGAGACGAGGGTTTCGACGCAGCCGATGGCGCCGCAGCCGCATTTGCGTTGGTTGCCGGTGACGGGTGTGTGGCCGAGTTCTCCGCAGAGGGGTAGTGGGTTGTCGTAGAGTTTGCCTTGTTTGACGATGGCGCCGCCGACGCCTTGTCCGAAGTCCACGAGCAGGAAGTTTTGTGAGTCGGGATGGGTGGCCAGGTGGCCGAGGGCGAGGGCGCGGATTTCTTGAATCATGAGGACTGGCAGGTCCACAACGTGTTGGACGAGGTCGGGGAGGCTGACTTTCTCGGACCAATGCAAGTTGGGTGAGAAGAGGACTTTGGCGGCTTTTTCGTCCACGATGCCGGGGACGCTGATGAGGACGCCCCAGAGGCCGGTCAGGGATTCTTTTTTGAGGGTGCGTGCCAGTTGGGCCTGCCAGGCTTGAGGTGTGTCGGGAGTGGGGAAGTGATGTTTCCAGTTGTCTTCGCGGACGCGGAGGGGCAGGGGTGCGAGGCGTGTTTCGTTGACGTCGAGTTCGATGGCGAGGAAGCGTTGTTGTTTGTCGTTGAGCCAGAGGCGGCGCCCCGGGCGTCCGACTTTTGGGGTGGATTCGGTGCTTTCGGTTTGTGGGGTGGTTTCCTCTTCTTCGATGAGGACGCCGAGTTGTAAGAGTTCGGAGGTGATTTTGCCGATGGTGGGCTGGCTGAGGCCGGCGACTTTGGCGAGGTCGGCCCGGCTTGCTTTGCCCAAACGGAGTAAAGCGCCCAGGAGGGTGCGTTCGTTGGCCCGCCGCAGGGAGGCGGGAATGGCCGCGGTGCTAATCCCAACCATGATGTGCGCGCAAGTAATCCAGTGCGTTCAAGGACTGGATGGGTAACTGGCTGTTTGTGTTGATCGACATTTCAACGCCACAGATCGTCGGTCTTCCTGCCAGGAGGGACGTCAGACCTGTGCGCCCTTTTGCTTAAACCACCTTGCGGCCTGCTGGCAAGTCACAACTGGCGGTCAGGGCGGGGATGGGGTTGGTTTCGGTGTTTGCGGTCATGGCGCGTTGGAGCAGCTCCCAAGGGGCGGGCTGGCATTTGAGGACGGCATGAGCGCGGCAGGGGACTTCGAGTTTGGCGTACAAGCGGCGGACGTAGGTGCGGACGGTGTTGATGCTAATGGCGAGGCGGTCGGCGATTTGTTTGTAGGGATAACCGAGCGCCAAATATTCCAAAATTTCTTTTTCGCGGAGGGAGAGGCGCGAGAGGTGATGGGCTGCCAGGGAATGGTTTTGGAGGCGTTGGATGAGCTGCCGTGCGACGGCGCCGGAGATGGGAGAGAGGCCGCGAGCGAGTTGTTCAAGTTTGTGGAGGAGGGTGGCGGGGCTGTCTTGGGTCAGGATGTAACCGCAAGCGCCTTGGGACATGGCGAGGACCAGGGATTCCGGGGCTTCTTGAGGTGTCAGGATGACCAAGAGGGATTCTCCGCCCAACAATCGGAGGCGGCTGACATCTGAAAGCCAGGAGGGTTGGCGCCAGTCCACTTCCAGCAGGAGCATGTCGGAAGGGCTGGAGCGGCATTGGGAGCAGAGGTGGGATACGGATGCATAGACGCCGACGCAGTGGAACGAGGGCGAATTGTTGAACAGGGGCACCAGTTTTGCCCGGAGCGCGGGGTTGGGGGAAATCAAGGTGAGGGTGGTGGCCATAGTCAAAGCAACAGGGTTAAGCGGTGAGCGAAGTGTGGATGAAGATGGAGGGCCGAGGATAAGAATGGTGGCGCAGGAGAAAGATGCGATGAGCGGCGGCTTTGCGATAATTTATTAACATAATTAAGTAATTAGCCGTGACGGGAGTGATTGACAAGCACTTTTTTGAAAATCGTTTGCCATTGCCTCGGTGGGGTGGATGTGTCAGTGTGAGACTTGAAAAGCAAACGCTGTAAAAGATATGGAGATGCCAAAATATTGGGTCAAGGGGGCGGATCAACGGGATTATGGTCCTGTGGACGCGGTGGTGGTGCGGCAGTGGTTGGAGCAGGGGCGATTAACGGCTGCGAGCTGGGTGCGGCGGGAGGATTCGGCGCAATGGCAGGCGTTGGGGAGTGTGCCCGAGTTGGGCGGTGTGGTGGTGCCGCCACCGGTCATTGCGGTGGCTGGGCAGGCGCAGGCACCGGAGGGAGGTGTGCAGCGGGGTGGGCGGGTTAGTGGTTTGGCATTGGGTTCATTGGTGGCGGGGTTATTGGCACCATGCACTTTGGGGTTGTCGGGATTGTTGGGGTTGGTTTTGGGGGTGTTGGCTTTGGTGAGGATTCAGCGGAGTCCGGGACAGTGGAAGGGAAAGGGATTTGCGATTGGGGGGATTTGTATTTCGGTGGTGGTGGGGATGGTGGTGATGCTTTTGTTGTTTGGGGTTGGGTTGCCGAATTACATCAAAGCACGGGAGAGCCGGCAGCGGAATGAGTGCTTGAATCATTTGCGACAAATTGATGCCGCCAAGGAACTGTGGTTCAGGGAAAATAAGAAGCGGGATAGTGATGCGCCGACATGGGAGGACTTGGTGGGGCCGGGCAAGTTTTTTACAGAAAAACCGGTTTGTCCCGCGGGCGGCACATACACGATAGGGGATATGATGACGGAGCCTACGTGCACGGTTCCCACGCACACGCTGCAGTATCCGATGACACGGCGTCCGCCGCGTTAAGGGCGCCGGGTGGGGGCTGCGGCCAGGTCGTCGGCACTTAATCCTTGAAGATGACGTTTGCCATTGGGGCCTTCTTTGAGGAACAAAAGCTTTCTATATTCGGCCAAGGCCAGGAGGGGCCAGTTGTTCCGGTACATATCGTACTTGAGGTAAAAGACCTGCGGGAAGCCTGTGCCGGTGGTTTCGTGTTCAGTCCAAGAGCCATCGGGGTTTTGGGTGCGGATGAGGTATTCGACACCGCGGCGAATGCTTGGGCGGTTGGGGTCGCCGAAAGCGAGCAAGCCCATGAGGGCCCAGGCGGTTTGTGAGGCGGTGCTTGGGCCTTGGCCTTTGAAGACAGGGTCATCGTAAGTGTTGCAGCGCTCGCCCCATCCGCCGTCGTCGTGTTGGATGCTTTCGAGCCAGTCGCGGGCGCGAAGGAGCCAGGGTTCGTTCATGGGATAATTGAGGGCAGCCAAGCCGCGGAGGGTTTGCCAGGTGCCGTAGATGTAGTTGACGCCCCAACGGCCGAACCATGAACCGTCTGGCTGCTGTTCTTTTTTCAAGTATTCAAGGGCGTGTTGGACTTGTGGATTGTCCAAGGGGCAACCGGTTTTGCCCATGACTTCGAGAATGCGCGCGGTGATGTCGGCACATTCGGGGTCGAGCATGGCGTTGTGGTCGGCAAAGGGGACTTTGGTGAGGACGTTTTTAGTGCAGTCCTTATCGAAGGCGGCCCAGCCGCCGTCTTTGCATTGGAAGGAGAGCATCCATTTATAGCCGCGCTGGAAGACTTCATCGCGGCGGCGGGGGTCGTCTGTGGGGACGAGGCGGAGGGCCAGGAGGACCATGGCGGTGTCGTCCACGTCCGGATTCCACTTGTTGTTGAATTCGAAGACCCAGCCACTGGGTTCGACGGGGGCGGGGTTTTTGTGGACCCAATCGCCGCGGAAGCGGATTTCGCGGTCCATCAACCAGCGGGTGGCGGCGACAACCTGGGGGTGGTCGGGGGAGAGGCCAGACTCCACCAACGCGATGAGGGTGATGGCGGTATCCCAGACGGGTGAGAGGCAAGGCTCGATGCGGACGGAGTTGGGTTCTTCGTGTTCGAGTTTTTTAAGTTCGCGCTCGGCACGGAGGACTTCTGGATGGTCGTCGGGATAGCCCAAGGCTTTGAGGGCAATGAGTGAATTGAGCATGGCGGGGAAGATGGCCGCCAGGCCGTCGCTGCCTTCGAAGCGTTCGAGCATCCATTTTTCGGCGCGTTTCAAGGCGGTGCGGCGGAAGGGGTGGATGCCGGCTTGGGCCCAGAGTTCGGCGAATTTATGAAGTTTGTCGAGCCAGAGGAAGAAGTTGCGCCATGAAAAAAACTTGGGATCTGGCGCGAGGGCCAGTTCGTGTTCTTTGTAACCGTCGGGGTAGAGTTCGTCGAGGTTGACGGGGGGATTGGGTCTGCGAGTGGGTTTGAAATGGTTGATGATGGCCAGGGGCACGAGCATGGCGCGTGTCCAATTGCTCATGTCGTGGAAATTGACGTGGAACCATTTGCCCAGGAGGATGACTTCGCAGGGGATGGTGGGGACGTATTTCCACGGGTAGAGGCCCAGCAGCGCGAGGTACAGTTTGGAAAAGGTGTTCATGCGCGGGACGCCGCCGAGGTTTTTGGCGACTTCGCGCGCTTTGAGCATGCGCGGGTCAGTGATGGGGACGCCGGCCAGTTTGAGGGCGAGGTAGGCTTTGATGGTGGCGTTGACCTCGGAGGGGCCGCCGTAATAGATGTTCCAGCCGCCATCGGGCAGTTGGAGTGAGAAGATGTGGTTGACGGCCTTGCGCTGCCATTCGGGGTCCACTTTGCCGTTCCAATGGTGGTAAGCCACCATGTCCGCCACGAGTGTGACGTCCACGATGAGTTCGCCGATCCAATAGCAGCCGTCCCGCTGTTGGCTCAGCAGGTAACTTTGGGAACGCGCAATGGCTCGGTGCAGCGCGTCTTCGAACCCGTAAAAAACTTTGGATTCCTCCCGGAGGATTCCTGATTTGCCATCCGGAGTCGTTGATTGCGACATAAGTGTAAATGTGTGCAGAGGGGGTGAGTCTGTAAAGTGTTTTTCGACACCTTTTGATGGGTGTGAAAGTTGTCTGCCATCACACAGAAGGCGACAAGCCGGTTAGTTTGGGGCGATGGGTTCAGCCCTGGCTTGAGTAATAGGCGTCCACCTTGGCGGCGACGTCTTTATAGCCGATGTCGGCTTCGTAGATGAGTTTGAATTGTTCGATGGCTTCCTCTTTCTTGCCCATTTTTTCGAGCACGCAACCGAGGGCGTAGAGGAGGTCTTTTTTCTCGTCGTCGAAGGTGACTTTTTCCTTGAGGGCTTCCTGGAATTTGCGGGCGGCGAGGTCGTTCATGCCGCGGCGGGCGAAGCACTGAGCGAGGTAGCTCATGGCGGCGATGCGGCGCGCGGGATAGTTTTGGGCCTTCTGAAATTCCTGAATGGCCTCGCTTATTTTACCGGCGTTGAAGTAGAGGACGCCCAAATCGAACCGCAGTTGGAGGTCGGTGGGATATTTTTCGACGCGCTGGCGGGCTTCGTTGAGCTGGAACTCCTGTTTTTGGGTCTGGAGTTGGGCGATTTGTTGGGCTTGTTCGGGAATGTTGGGGTCGAGGGATTCGATTAAGTAATCGAATCGCTTCAAGGTGGTTTCAGCGATGGCTCTTTCCAAGGAGGGGTCTGTGCCGCCTTCGGAGTTGCGGATGCGTTCGTAGTACTCCAGCGCCTTGTCGAAGTCCTTCTTTTGGGCGTGGAGCTCGGCGAGGTCGCGGAGGACTTTCAAGTTGTTGGGTTCGCGGGCCAGGCGCTCTTCTTTTTCGCGGATGAGCTGTGTGGTGACGTCTTCGGTTTTGACCTGGCGATTTTCCTGTTCCAAGGCGATGGCTTGTTCCTTGTCTTTGAGGACATCGCGATAACTGCCCTCGCCGTCGGCCAGGGCGCCGAATCCGGTTTCGTCGAGAGTACGGCGGGCGGAGAGGTTTTTGTAAGCCTGGGCCACTTCGGCATCGTTGGGGTTGGCTTTGAGCAGCTCGCTGTAAATCGCCTCGGCTTTGGAAATTTGGTTGATGCGCTGATAAGCCTCGGCCAATTGGAGGCGGATGGCGCGGTCTTTGGGAGAGGCTTTGGCGAGGATTTCGAGGGACAGGATGGCGGTGCGGGGGAAGTCTGCGGCGAGGGCGGCTTCGGCCATCAGGCGATGAGCGGCTGCATTGTGCGGGTCGGAATTCAGGATTTGTTCGATGATGGAGATGGCCTCGATGGGGTCTTTGCGCATGGCCAACTGGGCCTTGGCGAGAACGGGCTGCGAGCTGGCGGCGCCCAGGACTTTTTTGAACAGGCCGGATTTGGCGCCTGCTTTTTTGAATTGGGCGGCACGGAGCAGCTCGCGGCACTCGTAGAAGCCGGGTTCGCGGGCCAGGACCTGTTCAAAATGGATGAAAGCGTAGTCCAGGATGTTGCGTTGCAGTGCAACCTTGCCTTTTTCAAAAGTCTCGCGGACTGCAGGCGAGATTTCGTTAATGGTTTTTTCAGGCATAATACTTAATACAACAATCTAGGATGCAGGCTGTAAAAATTCCACAACAAAGCAACCAGAGGGGCAAGCTTTGTTTTGAGATGACGGAAGATGAATGGAAGGAGGTCTATTGGTTTCCACTTCCTCGTGAGGTGGGTGGGGAATTGGTGTGTGGCAGGCTTAAGAAGGTGAGGGGGTCAGGGTTGGGCTCGGAGGATGGCGTCGGTCATGGTGTTGATGTTTTGCAGGACTTTGCGGGCCGTCTCGGGGTCGGCGATTTTGAGGCCGAAGTGTTTGTCCAGCATGACCACGAGTTGGAGGGCATCCACGCTGTCCAAACCGAGGCTGTCGGGGCCGAAGAGGGGCTGGTCATCGCCGATTTCATCGGCGGTGGTTTGGAGCATGAGGTTTTCCACCATCAGTTGTTTGAGTTGTTTTTTGAGTGTCTGCGTGTCCATTAAAGGATTCCTCCATCCACTTTGAGCACGGCTCCTGTGATATAGCTGGCCTCGGCGCTTGCGAGGAAACGCACGGCGGCGGCGACTTCTTCGGGGCGCCCGAAGCGGCGCATGGGTACTTGTCGGGCGCGTTCTTTGCGTTCGGCATCGGAAAGGTTCAACAAATCGCCGCTCTCGATAAAGCCCGGACAGACGGCGTTGACGGTGATGCCGAGGCGTGCGACTTCCTTGGCGAGGGATTGGGTGAGCGCGACAACCCCGGCTTTGGCTGCGGCGTAATTGGTTTGACCTGGGGGGGCGAGCAGGGCGCTTAGAGAGGCGATGTTGACGATGCGCCCGTAACGTTGGCTCATCATGAGTGGAAGGACGGTTTGGCAACCGAGAAAAACGCCTTCCAGATTGACGCGGACGATGTCGCGCCACAAATCGGCGGGCATCTGACCGAGGAGCATGTCGTGATGACGGCCGGCGTTGTTGATGAGGACATCGAGGCGGCCGTGGTGTTTTTCGATGGTGGCTGCAGCGTTTTTCCAAGACTCCGGGCTGGTAACGTCCAGGTCAAGGCAGTGACAGCGGTCGGTGTGTTCAGCGCAGAGGGCTTGGGCTTGGTCGCGGTGGTTTTTTGTGCCCAGCCAGACGTGGTTTGCGGGGGATTCATTCAGAAAGGCACGGGCGATGGCGAGCCCAAGGCTGCCATTACCGCCAGTGATGCAAATGACCCGCGATTCCATTAGCCGATGGGGGATAGTGCCGGAAAGATGGCGCTCATCGCAACTGCAAATCATTCTCGACTTGAGCAGAGGGCTGCCACGGCTTGATGGTTGCAGCCGGCCACGTGGACGACGGCTTGGGTGAAGGATTTTGAAGAGACAGCGGCGGCGGCAAGCACAGCCTGCCAAACCGATGAGGCAGTGAGGGCGTCGCCCAAAATGCAACGTGGGGACCAACGTTGGCCGGGCCAATTGGACCATGCTTCGTTTTCAGCTCGATCGCGCCGTGGTATGCCGATGCGGCTGTCGCAGAGGAGTGCGGTGGGGGCGTCCCAAGTTTGACACTGTTTGCGGATCGATTGGACGGCGACGCGGTTGCCCCCTGGCATGGCGTAATTGAAGGGGTCTGTGACGGCCATCCACTGGCTTGGGGAAGGTTCGTGGTGGCGCGCAAGCAGGAGGGCGCCTGCGCCTTCGGCGGCTATGTGGTCATGGAGAAAGAGGCGGAAGGCGTCGGCAGGCAGCCAGTCGAGTTCTTCGGAGGCCACCACAAGACAACGCTCCACTTTGCCTGTGTTCAACCATTGAGCGGCCAGCGCCAAGGCTGAGAGGGGGGCTGTGTCGTCGCCGATGAGGGTATAGACGGGGCCGGTGACGCCGAGAAGGGCGGCCAGATGGCTGGCCGGTGCGTTAAGTACGGTTTCGGGAAAGAGCATTGGGCTGGCTGTGGCTGGGTCGCGCAAGGCCTCGGTGTAGAAGCGCCGTGTATAATTCAACGGCCCGGCCATAGTGCAAAAGATGATGCCCAGATTGGGGGCCGGTGAGGGCACTTGAGGATTCCCCAGTGCTTCGAGGGCGGCGGCGACTGTGAAGTGACTAATTGGGCTGGCGCGACGAAGGCGGGGATGGGCTAGAAAAGCGGGACGGGAGGGGGGGGGCGGAACTTTGCGGACTGGCAGACCGCGAGACCAACCGGGGCGTTCGAGTTCGGAAGCGGGGATCACCTTGCCATTGCTCACTGCGTCGAATAAGGAGGCCACACCCCATCCGGCGGGGCTGACTGCTCCAAGACCGATGATGCTTATGGGGTGGTTGCTCATGAGAAGCGGCGCAAAACCAAGGAGGCGTTGGCTCCCCCGAAACCGAAGGAATTGCTCAAGGCGTACTCGAAGGTTGCGTCTTCCGGTTTGGTGACGATGGGGAGATTGCAGGCCGGGTCTGATTCTTCCCAACCGGCATTAGGTGGGAGCCATTGGCCGTGGAGGGCCATCAAGCAGATCACGGCTTCCACGGCGCCCGCTGCGCCCAACAAGTGGCCAATCACACCTTTGGTTGAGCTTACTCGCGGCAATTTTGCGGGCGAGCCTGCCCAGCGTTGGATGGCTGCGGCTTCGGCGCTGTCGTTGAGAGGGGTGCCTGTGCCGTGGGCGTTGATGTAGCCTATTTGTTCCGGGGTAATGCCGGCTGTTTGTGTGGCTTCCTGCATGGCTTGAAGGGCGGCATTGCCCTCGGGGTGGGGCTGGGTCAAGTGATGGACATCTGTGGAGGCGCCGTATCCTGCGATTTCGCCCAAAATCTGGGCTCCTCTGCGGCGGGCGGAGGCTTCGGTTTCGAGCGCCAAGATGGCGGCTCCTTCGCCCAAGGCCAGGCCGTCGCGGCGGCGGTCAAAAGGCCGGCATTGTGTGGTGGAGAGTGATTGGAGTGAATCAAAACCACAGAAGACGAGTTGACTTATGGCGTCGTATCCGCCGGTCAAAATGCGTTCGGCCAAGCCGCAACGGATTAAATCAAAAGCATGGCCGATGGCGTTGGCTCCGGAGGCGCAAGCATTGGCGATGAAAATGGTTGGGCCGTGAAATCCGAGTGCTTTTTGGACATTGAGGGCCTGCCGTTGGGCTTGGTAATGGAGGCCGCGTCCGGGTTGGCCGCGGAATTGGTGCGGTTGTGTGGTGGCATGGCGGAAGTATTCCTCGCCTCGGGCCATGCCGGCACTGGTGGTGCCCAAGACCGTGGTGATGGGGGAATGGCTCTCCCATCCGGCCTGTTGCCATGCCTCTTGCGCTGCATGGTAGAGAAGATGGTTGGCGCGGTCCCATCGGCGCCATTCATGCAGGGGAATGCGAGGTGGGGGATTTTGTTGCGGGAGGTCCACTTCGGCGGCGGTTTTGGCTCGTTGGCGGGAGGCGTCGAAAAGTGTCACGGGGCGAAAGGCTGGCCGGCCCTGACGAAAACCGGCCTCATTCACCGCCCAACCTTTGCCCAAGGCGGTAATGATACCGGCCCCGGTGATGACCACCCGGGCGGCTGGCACACCAACACCATGCTGGCCGGCTTGAAACAACACATCTGAAAAAAGCCTTAACGGCGGCGGCAAGGCAAGAAGTTTCCTTGTATGTGTGGAGCCGAAAACCGCCGAAGCGGCTGGCTGATGGCGGAGGCAGGTTGCGGGGGTTAGCGTGCGGCTTGCTCGAGGGCAAGCAGGTCGTCGAGTTCTTCGGGGGCAAGCCAAGGTCCGGGGAGGCCGGCGAGTTGGCAGAGACTTTGATTGCGCAGGGGGCCGGCGGTGTAAAAGGTGCGGAGGCGTTTGAGATCGAGTTCGGCCATGCGGCGGAGGGACAGGGGAAGGTTTGGGGGAAGGAGGGATTCAAGTTGGAGAAGGAGCAGGTCATTGTGACCGGCGAAGAAATCATGCCAGACTTGGGGTGAGTTGAGCGGCGGCGGTAGTGGAGCGGGTAAAGGCAGTGTGGGGGGTATTTTTTCGGCGTAGGCGGGGTGGGGAAGTTGGTGAGGTGAATCAGGGCGGGCGGTGATAATGATGCAGAGGCGGAGCAGGGCTTGGAGGGCAACTTGGAGGCGGCGAAGTCCCTTGAAAGCGCCGTACCAGTGGGCGGTGATTTGGGAGGGGGGATGTCCACGGCCCCAAGTCAAAGTCAGGGCGCCGGTTGGGCTGATGGTGAGCATGATTCGGCCGTAGTGTTCGGGGCGGGTGTTGAGTTGGTTGAATTTGGGTTTGAGCAGCCGGAGGAGTTCGTTTTCGCGGAGCAGGGCGGCTTCGGGGGTAGGGAGGATTTCCCACGAGATGGCTTTGGTTTGGCGAATGAGTCGGGCGGTTTTACGGGAGCAGCGGTCGAGGGGGAGGTTTTTGTAGCTGAGCAGGCGGCGGCGGAGGTTGATGGCTTTGCCGACGTAGAGGACGTGTCCCTGACCATCGCCTAGCAGGTAAACGCCGGGTTGAGTAGGGATGCGGCGGAAAAGGGTGGGGCCGAAACGGGATTCCCAAATTTTGGGCGGAGGGAGGAAGGTGAGTTGTCGAGACAGGGATTTGGGCATGGAGCAGCCAAGGGGTGGAAGCTGTGTTTAACCTCCCACAGCGCTGTAACGGCGGATGCCCCTGGCCCAGACGATGCGTGCCAAGGCGTAAGCGGCCACGACCCATAGGGCTTGCATTGCCAGGCCGCCCCAGAGGGCTTCGTGTTGGGTGCGTCCCAAATAAACGCTGATGGGGAAATAAAGCATGTAAGGAAAGGGGGTGAAGTTGAGGAATTCTACGAGGCTGGCGGGCAGAATGTCCAAGGGAAAGAGGTGACCGCCGGCGAGGTATTCGAAAGCGAAGAGGATGAAAATGAAGGTGGCCACCTCCAAAACCCAAAAGGCGAGCAGGGCCATGGTGAAGGAGGTCAGAAAATTGAGGAGTGCTGTAAGGAAAAGGGAAAAGAAAAAGCAAAGAGCGGTGGCGGCGTCTGGGGGCAGGACGAAATATTCGCGGTGCCAGAGGATGAACAGGGTGACGGGCAGGGCGGCGACGGTGGCGTATACGAGCCTGCCTGCAACGAAAAGGCTGAGGCGATAACCCAAATAGTCCATGGGTTTGAGGAGAAATTGGCTGATGAGGCCGTCTTTGATGTCGGCGGCGATTTGCCAATCATCCTCGGTGACGGCGGTGAGGGCATCGGTGACGGTGACGAGGAGGTAATAAGAAATCATTTGGGCAAGGTCGTAGGCCCCGACTGTGCCGCCGGAGGTGCCGGCGTAGATGGTTTTCCAGAGCATGACCATGGCGGTGAGGGGGACCAGGCCAAAGGTGGCGCGAAAGAGGAAGTTCACCCTGTACACGAGGGTGTTTTGGACACCAATTTTGAGCACCTGCCAATACTTGCCCATCGGCGGGGAGTGTAACGCGGAAAGTGTGCAGACCCAAATGCAAAGCGTCTTTCACAAAGATTGGCGCAGGGACAAAGGTTGGAATGAACGGGAAATCTGTTTTTATTGTCTTTGCGGGGGATTTGTGTATAGTGGAATTTAAACATGCCACACTTGGCCGGTAGTTCAGAGATGCGAGCCAAACGCCGCTGGTTGCGGGTCAGTTTGGTGGTGATGGTGATAGGGTTTGCGCCCTCGCTGTATTTTTATTTCCAGAACCTCTGGCAGCGGGAGCATTATCAATTTTTCCCGTTGGCGCTTGCGGGGGCACTTTATTTGGCGCGTAGGGAGCTGGCAGCGGTAAAGGAGCCGCAGGGGCGCCCGGTTTGGGGGCTGGTGCTGGCGTTGGTGTCATTGGGGGGGTATGCGGTGGCGTCGTGGTTGTGGTCGCCGTGGGTTGGGTATCTGAGTTTTTTGGGGAGTTTGGCGGCGTTGTTGTTGGTGGTGGGGGGATGGCCGATGTTGCGGGCGGCGGTGCCGGCGTTCATCATGATGGCGACGATTGTCCGGCCGCCGATGAATTTGGACACTGAGCTGGCGCTAAAGTTGCGGTATGTGGCGGTGGGGTTGAGCACTTATTTGATGGATTTTGTACGGGTGCCGCATTTTGTGAACGGGGTGGTTATTGAGATACCGTGGGATCGGTTGTTGGTGGAGGAGGCGTGCAGCGGGATCAATTCGACGTTTTTTGTGTTTGCGCTGGCGGTGTTTCAGTCGTTGCGGATGAAGCGGCGGTGGTATCAGGGGGTGTTGTTGGTGTTGATGGGGTTCAGTTTTGTGATTTTGGGGAATGTGGTGCGGATAACGGCGGGGGCGTTTTTCCGGTATCGGTATGGAATAGATTTGTTGACGGGGTGGTCGCATGAGGTGTTTGGGCTGGTGCTGTTTGTGTTGTATGTAGTTTTGATCTTGAGTGCGGATGTGTGGCTGGGGTTGGTGTTTGGGGGATTGGAAGAGCCTCCCGGCGGCAAGAGGGTGGCATGGAATGAGATGATGAACCAATGGCTTGGGCCCCAACTGCCGGTGAATGTGGTGCGGGGATGTGCTGTGATGGCAGGGGTGATTTTGGTGGTGGGGGCGGCACAAATGGTGCTCGCGACGCAGCAAATAAACAAGCCACGCATCCTTGTGCCATCGAGGTTGAAACCCGGGGCGCATTTTGTGTTGCCGGAATTTGTGGCGGGGTGGCGCAACAGCACGGGGAAGATTCCGATGGGGACGCAGCATTACATACAAATTGGGGCGATTCACTCGCAAATGTGGACGTTGGAAAAGGGGCCAGTGCAACTTTTGGTGGCGTTGAGTTATCCGTATCATGGGTGGCATGATTTGAATTATTGCTACGCGGGGCATGGATGGAAAATTACCGAGCCGGTGTTTCGGACTGATGGGGTGAGCGACAAGCAGAGCATCATCGAAGTGGAGATGAGCCGCAAACCGATGCACTACGGTTATCTTCTTTACAGCGCCTTTACGGAGGATGGGGAGTGGCAGCCACCGGGGCGATTGGAAAAGCGTTTCAGCATCCGCCCGGATGTGGATGAAGACGTGCGGACGACGTATCAAGTTCAGCTTTTGTACATGGGTTATGCGCCGTTGCCGGAGACGGAGAAGGATGAGGTGATGGAGTTGTTTTTGGAGGTGCGCAAGATGTTGATGCAGCAGGTGTATGAGCAGTTGGTGCCGAGCACGGCCAAATCCATTCCGACACGCAAATGAACTTTCGATTATCGGAATATTGGCGGGAGGCGTGGCGCGGACGCGGTCCGTGGGCGAGGTACATTCAATGGATTTGGCGCATGTGGGACAAGGTGGAGCGGGTGGTGCTGTTTGTGCCGCGTTTCATCTGGCGGGGTTTGTTGCGGGTGTTTGAAGCCTTGGAGCATTTTTCCCTGAGGAGTCTTATTTTTGGGGAGGGCAGCGGTTATGGGTACGGCTATGGGTATGGCTATGGGTACGGGTATGGATATGGCAGCGGAAAGCCGCGGCCCAAGCGCAAGTGGTATAACCCGCTGGTTTGGATTGCGGCAGTTTGGCGGTTGGCAAGCACTGTTACGCGGGCTTTCTTTGGTTTTCGCACCGAGGGGATGGTACCTGGGGCGATGGTTTATGGATACAGCCGGACACGTGCCAAGTTGGAGAAGACGGTGGACCGCCACAAATTGTTGCTCAAGCTCAAGTCGTTGCCGGCGTTGATGGCTTTGATGGGGTGGCTGGGTCTGCTGGGGCTTTTGATTTGGTTTACGCCAGCCCGGATTGAGGCGCGATATACCAAATGGGCCGATGATGCCTACAATATGGGCAATTTGCCGCGGGCGCGCGTGGCGAGCGAGAGGTTGCTGCAATTGGACAGCACCAATCAGCAAGCGCATTTGTTACGGTTGGCCCGGAATTTGGCGGCGATGGGATATGCGGATGATGCCCTGGCGTTGGCCAGCCGGTCGGGAAAGGAAGCCGGCAGAGTGGCGGAGATGCAGTTGGAGGTTGCAGAGGCGATTATCGGGAATCCAGCAGCGTCGTCCAACATGCTGCACAATGCGGAGCGTTATCTTTTGGGACTGTTCAAGGACAGGCCGGAACAGGCGGATGCGGGGGTGTTGTTGGGGCGGTATTATTTTCGGCTTGGGGATTGGGAGGAAGCGCGCTGGTATTTGAAGCGGGCATTTCCAAAACGCAACGACGCGGGTCTGGTGCTGGCCGCTATTGAGATGGGTTACGGCAACGAGCTGGCACGTGACCGGTGGGCCTCTGCGGCGGCGGAGTATTTCAAGCTCAAGACCACCACTGGAAATCCACGGGACCGGAAAGTATGGATGGCGCGACGACAATGGGCGGAGGCGGAGTTGATGCAGGGCAATTTGACGAATGCCTTGAGTGTTTTGAATGAAGGGATTGCGAGCACCGGGCTGAAGATTTACCACCGGATGGCGGCGAGTATTTACAGTGATTTGATCAAGCGCAGTTGGGCGCTGGACCCCACCAACCACTGGCAACGACTGGAATGGATGCGGACGGGGTTGAATCACGATTCGCAGAACGAATTTTTACTGCGGCAGCTTGCGGCCACAGCCAATGGAACGTGGCCTACGGCCGAAGCGGCGCTTTCGTTTGCGCGTGAATTGGGCGCGGTGGCGGCAAATCGGCCCCATGTTTATTACTATTTGGGGATGGATCTTTACCAGCAGGGCCAAGAGCAGGGGGCGCGCAACCATTTGGAAGTGGCGCATTTGGGGCAGCCGGAGAATCCGGTGGTTGCCAATAATTTTGCCTACTTGCTGGCCATTACCGATCCGCCGGATCCTTCGCGGGGGCTGGGTATCATCAATACGGTGATTGAGCGCCACCCGCGCGAGTTGATCTTCAGGGAGACGCGTGGACAGATTTTACTGAAAATGCAACGGTGGCAGGATGCCCTGGCTGATTTTGAGGCGGTGAAATCGTTGTTCCAAAGCAACGCGGTTTATCACGCGAGTTTGGCCAGGGCTTACGCAGGATTAGGCCGGACTGATCTCAGTCGAGAGCACGAAAACCTGGCGCAGGAATTGCGAGCCGCGGAGTTGCGGATGCGTTCGGCGCAGAGTCCGTGAGCGCAAAGTGATGGCCAGTCTTTGTTGCCTGAATCAGCAAGTTCATCTGCTTTTAACAAAGCCACTTGCGAGTGGTGCTTGCCAGAGCTGCTGCTCGCTGAAATAGTAATTGGTATGAAGTCCACCAAAACCAGTCCGTTAGCGGCGGGCATTTCCCGGCGGCATTCTTTAATACTCGGCGGTTTGGGTGTTTTGTTTGCAGACCTGGGAAATATGGGAGCGGCGGAAGCGGTGGGCGGGGGCAGAAAAATGCGGATGGCGCTGACACCGGGAAGTATTGGTGTACGGGCCAATCAAATGGAGGCCATTCGGCTGGCTGTGCGGCATGGATTTGAGGCGGTGGAGCCCAATACGGGGTATTTGGAGGGGCTAAATGAAGATGGGTTGAAAGCGTTGCGGGATGAAATGGCCAAATATGGACTGACGTGGGCGGCTGCGGGTTTTCCGTTGCAGTTTCGGGGGGATGAAGCGGCTTATGAGGCCAGTTTGAAGGCGCTTCCCAAAACGGCGGCGGCGTTGCAACGGGCTGGAGTGGAGCGCATGGGGACATGGCTTTCACCCACGCATGCCACGCTGAGTCGCGAAGAAAATTGGGAACGGCATGTCCAGCGATTGCGCGAAGGAGCAAGGATTCTTGGTGAGCACGGGTTGCGGCTGGGGTTGGAATATGTGGGCACGCGCAGTGCGCGGGCAGGGAACCGACAGGTTTTCATTTACAATTTGAAGGATACGCGGGCACTGATTCGGGACATGGGCCGTTCGAATGTGGGAGTGATTCTTGATAGCTGGCATTGGTGGCAGGCGGGTGAGACGGTTGAGGATTTGGCGGGGTTGAAAAATGAGGATGTTGTGTCGGTGGATTTGAATGATGCACCGGCGGGTGTGGCCATCGAGCAGCAGCAGGATGGTCGGCGGGAATTACCAATGGCAACGGGAGTCATTCCGGTGGCGGGCTTTTTGAGAGCGTTGCAAAAGATGGGGTATGATGGGCCAGTGCGGGCGGAGCCTTTTAATCAAACTTTGAACGACATGGACAATGAAGAGGCTTGCGCGGCTGTGGCGGCAGCGATGAAGAAGGCGTTTGCCTTGTTGGAGGCGAAGTGACGATTAGGAAAACGGGGGTGAGGGGGCGAGTTGGAAATTTGACTCTTGTCATTTTCTTTTTGGATTCGGTGAAGTAGCTATTATTTTAGTCATTTATGAATGATGTGACTGTTCCGGTTTCGATCAACGATCCGATTAATCAAAAGATTTTAATCATCAGCGAGGATCGGGTGCAGGGGTTTCAACCTGACCCGCTGGGGGTGATTTCGCAGTTGTCCGGGGTGGATCGCGAGACGGTTTTGGAGCGATTGCAGGCGATGCTGCGGGCGGGGGTAATTCGGCGGATTCGCCAGACCTTGTTGGCGACGAATCTTGCACAAGGGGCGTTGGTGGCCTGGGAAACGCCGCCGGATTTATTGGAGGCAACGTTTGATTGGATGTTCGCCAATGATCCTTTCACCGGGCATGTGGTGATTCGTTCAACGGATCCGGGCACGGCTGGAAGTCAGTATCGGTTGTGGACGACGTTGAAGGTGCCGCAGGGATACTCGATGGTGAAACATTGCGAGTACTTGAAGAGCCGGACGGGAGCGTTGAAGTATGTTTTGCTGCCAGCCCGCAAAGTGTTTGCGCTGGGGGTGGGGCACATGCGGCGGCGGGGATTGCAACCGGGGGACCGCGCCCCAGAGCCTGCGGAGCCTGCGGATGTGGCGGTGACCACGCTTTCAGAGCTCGAGTGGCGGGTGTTGGTGGCGCTCAAGCGGGAATTTGCACCTGAGGAATTGGCCTTGGAGCCTCTGTGGGCGCCGCGGGCGCAAGAGGCGGGGGTGTCTTTGGAGCAATTTTATGAGGTGGCCGCGGAATTAAACCGGCGGCGTGTGATTGGGCGTTTTTCGACCTTTTTGGAGCACACCAAACCGGCAGAAAATGGGGAGCGTGTGGCGCGTTTCAATGCCTTGTTTCATTGGGCGGTGCCGCCGGGGCGGGAGATTGATGCGGGCAAGGAAGTGGGCCGACATCATGTGATGACACATGCGTACTGGCGCGATGCGGGGCCGGAGTTTCGGAATGTTAACATCATGGGCGTGGCGCATGGGGCCGAGAAGGAGGTTGTGCTGGCGCACAAGGCGGCGATTGACCGGCATTTGGAGGAGGCGGGGATTCCGGTGTTGTACACGAACGTTTTTTGGGGAGGGCGCAGTGAAATCAAGCCGTCTGAGATTTCACCCTTGGCGTACAAGGATTGGTGCGAACGGCAGGGGATTGATTCTCGTGACATGAAGGAGTAGCCCGGGAGGGATTCTGACTTGTCAGATGGCGGTGGCCGGGTGATGTTAATAACATGAACATAGCCCGGGCCTGTGGTTGGTTGTGGTGTGGGGTGGTGGCGGGCGGCCTTCAGGCTGCGGAGCTGCCGCCGTGGCAGTCGCTTTTCGATGGCAAATTTCCCGTGCACTTCCGCGGCTACAAGATGATGCATTTTCCCTACAACATCTGGGCGGCCAAAGCAGGGGTGATTTCATCGGTGCCGGGAGGTGATCAAACGGATTTGATGTTGCGCCAAAGGTATGCCCATTTTGAATTTTCGGTGGAGTACCGGTTGCCGGCGGGGGCGTCTTCGGGGATTGTGTATTTGGTGCAGGAAGGGGCGCAGCGCGCGGCCTTGGGGGGATTGAAAATGGTGTTGGCGGATGATGAGCGCAACCCGGATGCGAAAAACAATCCCTTGTATCGCTCGGGGGCCTTGTATGCCTTGCTGCCCGCCACCAACGCACGGCCCAGGCAGGCAGGTCAATGGAATGAAGCGCGTGTCCGGGTGCTGGGTAAAAAGGTTGAGCACTGGCTCAATGGGGAAAAGGTGTTGGAGTTTGAATTGAGTAGTGAGGCATTTGAAAATGCGGTACGGCGTTCTCGCATCCGGAATTTGCCGGATTTCAAGGAGGTGGTGGAGGGGTACATCGGTTTGGAGCATCCGGGGGTGGAGATGTGGTTTCGGAATCCACGGATCAGGGTTTTTCCAGCGCCGCAAATGGAGACAACCAATGCGCCACCGGCTGAAGTCGAGACGCCAAGTTCTACGACGGTTCCGCCCGGGCCGGGCGGGTCGGCGGGTGGTGGCTTTGAATGTAAGGAGCCTGAAGGCGTCCAATACTTGAACAAAGTTGCGGTGGCCGGAGGAAGAAGGTTGACCGCGACAAGTGAACAGGTAAAAGACAGGCCATGAAATTGACAAATCACATGCGAGCATTGCGAGGGCCGGGGACGGCGTTGATGTTGGCGGCGGGTTTGCTGTGGGTTCAAGCGGCGGATCCAGGCAAAACCGAGTTGGCACCGTTGCCATTAAAGTTGCCTGTGCCGGCATTCAAAGGTACGCCGGCGGAGATTCCGCCCGATACGACCGCCGAGAAGCCCACCGGCAAGCCGCGGCCGCCCTTCATGGCGCCCAAAGGGGTGGTGAATGTGGCCTTGAATAAGAAGGTGATTTGCAGCGACAAAGCCCCGATGACGGGCGCGCCGGAGCTGGTGACCGATGGAAACAAGGAAGCCACGGAAAGCTCGGTGCTCATCATGCGCAAGGGCAGCCAATACGTGCAGATTGATTTGGAGAAGAATTACGCGATGTATGCCATTTTAATCTGGCATGCGCATGACGCTCCGAAGATTTACCGGGATGTGGTGGTGCAGGTGGCTGATGATCCTGATTTTATTGAGAATGTGCGCACGATTTTCAACAATGACCACGACAACAGTTCGGGGTTGGGAATTGGGACAGATCGGGAATATTTTGAGGGGTTTGAAGGCAAGTTGATTGATGCCAAGGGCATTGTGGGCCGGTACCTCCGTTTCTACAGCCGGGGGAGCACGGACAGCGCTCTGAACGAATACACTGAAATTGAGGTTTGGGCGTTGCCGGCAAATTAAACTGCCACTTCATCGCGCATTTGCGGCCAGGGCAGCGGATTTCGATTGCGGTAGTGGATGACTTGGAAATCGGGTGTTTCCAAGGGGGAGTCTATCATCTCGAAATCGGCCTCAAATTCGGGAAACTTTGTGTCTCCAACAGCATCCCTGCGAAGGCAGGTGAGGAATAGGGCTGCGCAGTAGGGGAGCGTCAATTCATAGATTTGCGCTCCCCCGCAAATAAACAAGTAGCGGGGGTCGGCGGCAGGGACGATTTCGCTCAATTCTTGAATGACTCGCACACCCGGCGCGGAGAAACCGGTGCGGCTGAGGACGATGGTTTCGCGGCCGGGCAGGGGGCGGCCAATGGATTCAAAAGTCTTGCGCCCCATCAGGAGGCGATGGCCGGTGGTCAAGCTCTTGAACCATTTGAAATCCTCGGGTAGATGCCATGGAAGTCTGCCTTCGCAGCCGATGACGCGGTTGCGGGCCATGGCGGCTACAGCAATGACGGAGCCCGGAGGCAGAGGGTCAGGCATGGTGAGAAATTAAGTGAGGAGAAGGCGGAAATCGCCGGAAACTTATTTTTTTTGGACACCGGCTTTTAACAGCGTATCCCCAAAGTTGTTCACATCAGGCTCAGGGGAGTTTTCCGCGGGTTTTGGTTTTAACGCGCAACAGGTCGTGGTTGGCAGTGATGTAGAGGACGCTGCCATCGTTTCCCCAAGCGCAATTGGCAGTGGGGCGGTCTGTTTTGATGGTTCCGAGGTGTTTGCCTTGAGGGGATAGCACGAGCACGCCGCCCGGGCCGGTGGCGAAGACGTTGCCTTTGATGTCCACCTTCAGGCCGTCTGGCAACCCGGGGAGTCCTTTGCTTGCGAGTTCGGAGGCGTCAAAGAAGATGCGCCGGTTGCCAACGGTGCCGTCTTTGTTGATGGGGAAGGAGAAGATGGCGGGGTTGGCGCGGTCGGAATTGGCCACATAAAGGGTTTTTTCGTCGGGGGAAAGGGCGATGCCATTGGGGCGGCTGATTTTGTCGGAGATTAAAGTGACATCACCGGAGGGGGAGACGCGGTACACACCCTGGAAGGGGATTTCCTTGCGTGGGTCGGCCATTTGGGCAGGCAGGCCGTAAGGGGGGTCGGTGAAGTAGAGGTTGCCTTTGGAATCGAAGATGGCGTCGTTGGGGCTGTTGAAGCGGCGCCATTTGTAATAGAGAGCCAAGGGGGTGAGGCTGCCGTCTTTTTCGAGGCGCGATACGCGCCGGTCGCCGTGTTGGCAGATGACAAGCCGGCCTTGACGGTCGCGGGTTAAACCGTTGGAGCCCATTTCACCGCCGCGAGGGTCGGTACCCGTGTAACCGCTGGGTTCGAGGAAAACGGAGATGCCGATGCCTTCTTCCCATTTGTAAATCCGATTGGTGGGGACATCTGAAAAGAGGAGGTACTTGCCCATCCAAACGGGTCCCTCGCTCCAGATGAAGCCGGTGGCCAGGGTTTCGAGGAAGGTGTTGGTGGGGAGAAGTGCGTTGATGGCCGGGTCCAGGCGCTCGACGTGGTCCACCACGGGGGGCGGGGCTGGTTTTTGCTGTTTTTGCGCGGACTGCTTTTTAGCCGAAGGCGAAGTTTTTTTATCGCCGGTTTTGGTGCTTGTATTTTGAGCGGCGAGCAGATGCCCTGCGGCCAGCAGCAGAGCGGCGGTCAAAACGATAGTTTTGAAAAGATTGGTGCGCATGACACAACGTTCAGTGCAGTGTGGCCGTCTGCAACGGGGGTGGTCAAGTCCTAAGGTGAGCACCGGGTGCTGAAGAGGGTTGGCCTGGGATGGGAAAAGTGGATTTTGCTTGGAGAAGAGGTGTGGTGGTGGGCATGTTGGGAGGCATGGCAACGGTTGTTGAAAAGGTATGCTTGTGGGTGGCGCAAGGTTTTGGAGTGGGGCGCCTGCCGTATGCGCCGGGCACGTGGGGGGCGGTTTTGGGTGTTCTTTGGTGCATGGCGTTGATGGCGGGAGGGAATTTTTGGGTTTATCTGGCCGGCGTCATCATGTCGTGCGCTGCGTCGGTGTGGTTGTGTGGGCGGGCGGAGGTTATTTTGGGGGAGACGGATCCCGGGTCGGTGGTGTTGGATGAAATGATTGCCATGCCGATTTGTTTGTTGCCTTTTGTGGCAGCGGCTTGGTGGCGGAACGGTGTGATGCCCGGGCCGGGCAGTTTGTTTGAGAAAAACGGGCCGTGGATTGGTTTTACGTTGTTTGTGTTGTTTCGGTTGTTTGACATTTTGAAGCCGTGGCCTGTGAAGCAGAGCCAGGCGCTGCCTGGAGGGTGGGGCATCACGGCTGATGATGTACTTGCTGCCATCTACACAGCGGCGGCGGCATGGTTGATTTTGCGGTTGTTTGGGCGGCACACCTTGGGCTAAGGAGGGGGGCTTGCTTTCAGGATGAGTTGGGACATGTTTAGCGCCCGTGGCGTTATTGGAATTGCATGGTTTGACTAAAAGTTTCACCACACCCTCCGGCGCGGTACGGCGGGTGGTGGAGGTGCCGTTTTTCAGTTTGGAGGCGGGGGAGCAGGTGGGGGTGTTGGGGCCCAGCGGGTCGGGCAAAACAACTTTTTTACATTTGATTGCGGGCATTCTGCGGCCGGATGCGGGAAGCATTTTATTTCAAGGACGGGATTTGGCCCTGCTGCCGGAAGCGCAACTTGATCGAGTGCGGGCGGAGCGGATGGGGTTGATTTTTCAGACGTTCAACTTGTTGCAGGGTTTCACGGCGCTGGAGAATGTGGCGATGGGGATGGCTTTTGGGCGGGGTGTGGACTGGGGGCGGGCGCGTGGATTATTGGATCGGGTTGGGTTGGGGGCGTTTGCCGATTATCTGCCGGCACAATTGAGTACGGGGCAGCAGCAAAGGGTGGCTGTGGCGCGAGCGGTGGCGCAGCGGCCGTTGTTGGTGTTGGCGGATGAGCCGACGGCCAGTTTGGATGGTGCAAATGGACGGGAGGCGTTGGATTTGATTCGCGAGTTGTGCAGGGAGGAGAAAGCGGCCTTGCTGCTTGTGAGTCATGACGGTGAGGTTTTGGAAGGGATGCAACGGTGCGTGGAGATGCGTCTGCCTGAGAGGGAGTTGGAGGGGGTGCGATGATTCTGTTTTTGTTGGTGCGACGGCGTTTGCGGCAGCACGCGGTGGCGAGTGTGATATCAGCTTTTTCGGTGGCGTTGGCGGGGGGATTGATGCTGACGGTGTGGATGGTGCGCGATCAGAGTCGGCGGGCATTCAGCGGCGCGGCGACGGGTTTTGACGCGGTGTTGGGAGCGCGTGGGGCCAAGCTGCAGTTGGTGTTGAATGCGGTGTTTCACTTGGAGGCGTCACCCGGGAATTTGAAGTGGGAAGATTATCAGGAGATTCGGGATCATCCTGCGGTGGAGTTGGCAGTGCCGTTGGCGCTGGGTGACAATTATCGGGGGTTTCGGATTGCGGGCACGACGCTGGATTATTTTGAGCGGGCGGAACCGGCCCCAGGGCGGCGGTTTAAGTTGCGTGAAGGGGGCCGGTGGTTTGACACGTTGAGGCGGGAGGCGGTGGTGGGGAGTTTTGCTGCGCGGAAATTGGGATTGCGAGTAGGTGACAAGTTTCATCCGTATCATGGACTGGCGTTTGATGAAGAGCATGCGCATGAGGAGGACTACCTTGTGGTGGGGGTGCTTGAGCCATCCAACACTCCTGCGGATCGCGTGATTTGGATACCATTGGCCGGGGTTCAGAACATGAGCGGGCACGATCCGGCGGCTGCGAGTGATTTGAGCGCGGTGTTGGTGAAGCTTAGGGGAGGCAGCCCATTGGCGGGTTTTCAACTGGACCAATATTATAATCGGCAGGGGACAAGATTAACTTGGGCATGGCCGATTGGGCGGGTGGTGGCTGAGTTGTTTGACAAGCTGGCATGGTTGGAACGGGTTTTGACAGTGGTGACTGCTTTGGTGGCTGTGGTGGCTGGGGCGTCCATTATGGCTGGATTATACAATGCGATGCATGCGCGCAGGCGGGATTTGGCGATATTGCGGGCATTGGGGGCGCGGCGTGGGACGGTTTTTATGGCGACTTGGCTTGAGGCGGTGTGCATTGCGGCGGGGGGGATTGTGGGGGCGTTTCCCATCTATCTAATATGCATGACAGGAGTTGCAGTTGTCTTGCGAGCATCTACCGGAGTGGTTTTGGATTTATGGACGTGGCATCCGGTGATGATTTGGGGGCCGGTGGTATTGGTGGGGTTGGGAGGCTTGGCGGGGGTTGCACCGGCGGTTTTAGCGTATCGGACGGAAGTGGGCCGGCATTTGGCACCGGTTACGTGAAACAACTTGATTAAGTAATTGGAATGTGATTCATTAGTTTGTAGCCAAACGCGAAAAGATTCATTTTTTTGTTGATTAAAGGTGTCAGCCGGGTAGGCTGATGCATCGGATTTAACCCAAGAGGGGCTGGTGATTGCAGCTTGTGGCAGAGGCTGTAACGCCGGCTCAAACAAAGCGAAACTATGAAAAACAACGCAGTGTCAGGGATATGGAAAAAGGCCGGAATGCTGTGCGCCATGTTCGCCAGCATGACGATCGGACAGGCAGCCATTTCGATCCAGTTGGGCAACAACGGCCCGTATACATTCGATACGGCACCCACGGCAGCCGACGGCTGGACCACGGGAGCTCAGGCGGCTACTGGGGGAAGTACAGCAGGCGCAAACATCTCCACAGCCCAACAGTTAGACACCCACGTTCAGACGCAGTCAGCGTCAGCCATTGTCACCAATTTGCCAACATCATCGACGGTCAACCCCTCCACTCACCAATGGTTCCGCTATAATACCAGCTTGCAAGCTATTCAGAGCCGGGTGACGGGTGTGGAATACAACATGTTGCTTTGCACGTTGCAGAACAACTCGGGAAGCCCGATTGGGCAGCTTACCATTCGTTATACGCAAGCCAGCTACGATACGGGAGTGGCTGAGCAAATTCAGGCCCATCGGGTGTATTGGAGTCTTACGGGCGAGCCGAACAGTTGGCAGGTCATCCCAGGGCTTTCAGAACAGGCGGATGGCGAGTTGTCGGCGACTATTGCCACCACCGGTTGGAGCTCAGGGTCTATGCTTTACATTTTGTGGGTGGATGATAATGCCAACCCCGGCACTGACCCCAGCCATACCATTGATAATATTTCGTTTGAAGCTCTGGGTGCCAGCGGTCCCATCCAAATCGTGAATCCCAACCTGCCGCTGAGTCAGAGCTTGAACGAGTACGATCGGGCCTTGTTCCAATTCGTGGTGTCAGGCCAATCGCCGGTGTTCCAATGGTTCAAGAATGGTCAGCCAATCCCCGGCGCGACTTCGGCCAATTACACCATCAACTCTGTAACGGTGAATGATGATGGGCAGTATTATTGCGTGGCAAGCAATACTCTGAGTGTGGTGACCAGCCGGGTGGCGGTGTTGAGCGTGGCGCCGGACGAACAGAAGCCAGCGGTGGTGAACGTTATTGGGGTGGGTGCGTCGGTGGTGCGGGTGGTGTTCAGCGAGGCGGTGCGCGCGGCGACCGCTACCAACACGGCCAACTATACGGTGACGCTGCCATCCAGCGGGGCGACGATTCCCGTTCAATCGGCGGTGTTGTTGAACACCAACACAGTGGAGCTTACGTTGGCTGCAGCCCGGCAGTATGCGACGGTTTATTATTTGACGGTGCGTTCGGTGCAGGATTTGGCCTTGGTGGCCAATACGATGTTCACACAGACTGAGCCGATTCCGCCGGAATACAATCTTCCTGTTTTCCCCATTAACCACACATGGCGGTACTTCACGAATGATTGTTTGCCGGATGAATGGCGGAATTTCACTTATGATGATTCTGCTTGGTTGAGCGGGCCGGGCATTTTGGGGCATGAGACTTCTAGTGCTACATTGGCGGCATTTGCCAATGCGGGAGAATCTATGCGCACGCCATTTGGTCAGGTGTACACCGGCAAGCGCACTTATTACTTCCGCACCACTTTTGTGAACACCAATACAATTAGTGGATTGGGATTGATGGCGGAAGGCTGGATTGATGACGGAGCCGTATTTTATTTGAACGGCGTGGAGGTGGGACGTTTTGCCGGGGCGGGAGCTTCCTTCCCGCAAGGACCGGTCGCGTGCGATACTTTGGTGAGCGATGACGTGCAACCGGAAGAGAGCTTGAAAACAATCATTCTGGATTCAACGCCGTTGCGTTATGGCACCAACGTGCTGGCGGTTGAGGTGCACCAGAACAGCGATACCAGCTCTGACTTGGTGTTTGGGATTCGATTGAATCAGGTTATTCCAGCTCCGCTGTCCATCACTCAGCAACCGCAGGGCACGAACATCTTTGATGGTCAGACACTGAATTTGACTGTGGGCTATGATGGTTCGTTGCCGAGGTTCCAATGGTATCGGAATGGCCAGCCGGTAGCGGGGGCCACCGCGCAGACTTACACCGTCAATCCTGCGACAACGGATTTGAGCGGTAACTACTATGTGGTGATAACCAACGGCATTTCGGCGGTGACCAGCGTGACGGTGAGCGTGACGGTGCGTCCTGATGATATTCCGCCTGCTGTGTACGGGGCATTGATGCAGACCAACGGGTTTGATCAAAACTGGGGTGACGCCTGCATCGTGCAGATTGCCTTCACCGAGCCGGTGAACACCAATGACCTGCTCAATGTGAACAATTACTTCATCGTGCGGCAGGGTGACGCCACCAATAACACGTTGCAGATATTCCAGGCGTCCGTGGATGCCACGGGCACGAATTTGACCCTGATTTGTGCTCCGAAGCAGGAGACCACGTTGGTGAACTACACCTTGTACATTGGGAACATTCGCGACTTGTCCGCCGCGCAGAACGTGATGGCGCGGACGAATTTGTTCATGTACCAACGGCATTTCCTGATCAAGTCTCAGACGCAGGCATGGCGGTACAATGCGTCCGGTGCGGACTTGGGGACGGCGTGGACGGCGCCGACGTTCAACGATACGGCATGGGATCAAGCTTACTCGCCGTTTGTGGATGAATCTTATCAGAATGCCATACCTGGCGGATGGGGATTCCCGTCGGTTTACATTCCAGTGAGCAATACGATTACGACGTACTACTACCGTACGACGTTCAACCTGCCGGTGGATCCGGTGGGCGTGCGTCTGCAATTTGAAGTATGGGCGGATGATGGTGCTGTGTTCTATCTGAACGGCACTGAGATGCGAAACGACCAGGACAACGCCACCAACCCCGGCGGTCGTTATTACATGACCAACGGGACCGAGCAGGTGCGCGCGACCACGTTGGCGCAGAATCACACGGCGGGTACACCGTCGCAGCGGGCTCCGCTGTATCCGGCGAACCTGCGCAATGGTCAGAACACGTTGGCGGTGTCTGTGCATCAAAGCGCGCAGGACATTGCCGGCACGACCCATGATCACGCATTTGCAATTCAGTTGATTGCGACGATACCGCCGCTGAATCAGACGGTGCGCCCGTCGTTGGTGCAGCAACCGGCGAATATTACAACAAACCTGGGTGCGAATGTGACGCTGAGGGCCTTTGGCGATGGCACGCTGCCGTTGACGGCGATATGGTACTTCAACACCAACACGCCGATTCGGACCAACACCGTTGCCTCAGGTACGGCCATTACGAACATTCCGAACTTGATTGCTTTGACATTGAACAACGTGGGCGCCGCCAATGAAGGCACCTATACGTTGGTGCTGCGGAACTCGGGCGGTTCGGTGACCAGCTCGGTGGCGACGTTGACGGTGTTGCGTCCGCCGACATTCCTGGTGCAGCCGGTGGGCACCAATGTGAGTGTGGGCGCCAATGTGACCTTCACGGCGCAGGCTGAAGGCACGTTGCCATTGCGTTATCAATGGTATTTCAACGGGGTGAACCGCCTCCTCGGCGAGACCAACGCGACATTGACGTTGCTCAACGTGCAGGCAGACCAGTCTGGCAATTACACCGTCGTTGTCACCAACAGTGTTGGCGCTGTCACCAGTGTGGTGGCGACGTTGACGGTGGGTGGCGGTCAGGCCAATCCGCCTACGATCCCGCGCGGTGGTTTGGTGTATCAAGGTCCTGGTCGCAACTTCTCGTTGCAGGTTCAGACCGAGGCTGGACACACCTACCGCTTGCAATTCAATCCGAATATTCAGGACCGCAATGGCTGGCAGAATGTGCCCGGGGCCCAAGTTAATGGCGACGGCACAGTTCGCACATTGACGGACATTGCTCCGACAGGGCCGCGGCGATTCTATCGTATCGCTGTGGATTAACCTCTTGAGGAGGTTTTGCACAGAGAGACCGGGGTTTACACTCCGGTCTCTTTTTTTTGGCGTTGGCAAGTTCGGTCTATTTGCGGCAGGATGCCGGATGAGGTGGCGACATGAGCAAAGCGATACGGGAGAAGATCAGGTTGCGACGGCACAGGAAGGGGCCGGAAGGGGGGCCGAGCATCAGCACGGAGGATTACCTGGAGCGCATGGCGGAGTTGATTGAAGCGAAAGGCTTTGCGCGGGCGGTGGATTTGGCTGTGGCATTGGACATCAGTCAGCCATCGGTGACGGCCATGGTGCAGCGGTTGGCCAAGGAGGGATATGTGGTTTATGAGAAGTACCGGAGGATTCAGTTGACCGATGCGGGGCAGAAATTGGCGGCGAAGGTGCGTAACCGACATGCGACTCTGAAGCAGTTTTTGTCCTTATTGGGTGTGGATGAGCAGACGCAGGAGGATGACATCGAGGGGTGGGAGCATTGTTTGAGTGCGAATACGTTGGAGCGTTTGGAGCGGTTGACTATTTTTATCCGTTCGAGGCCGGCAATGTTGGCGGAGTTGCAGGCGAGCCTGGGCGAAGGCGCTGACACCAAGGTTACCACCAAGTCTTGAAGCGCACGACGGGGTTGGTGTTGCTGTGGTAGATGCGTGCACGCCATTGTTTTTGGAGGCGCTGGAATTCTTCCCATTGTTGGCGGAGGGCTTGGTCTTCCTGTTGCCAACGGAGTCTTCTTTGTTCGAAGGCTTCGGCTTCAGTGCGGCGCTCCTGGGGCCATGGCGGCGGGCCTAATTTTTGGGAGGCTTCGCGCAAGGCTCGTGCTTCATCGGCCAGGCGTTTGCGGCGTTCTTCAAGGAGGGCGTGGTCGGTTTCGAGTTTGGTCCAGATGCGGTCCACTTGTTGGTAACGTTCATAACGTGCGGGTTCAGGAAATCCCAAGTCCAGTGGAAGGCGTCCATAGGGCTTGCCAACTTGGAGGTAGCCGAAGGTATCGAATTCGCGGCGTGGAATGGCGCCGGGCAGGCCACCCGTACAATCTACATAAACCAAGCCTTTGTCGGTAGTTTCAAAGGCATTAAGCACGTGGCCTTCACCCTGGGTGAAATCCACCATTACGACGGCGGCACGGAGTCCTGCGGCTTCGGCGGCGTTGTGCAGGGCTTGGGCGAACTCTGTACAAACAAATTTACCGGGTTGAAAGGTGGCGAAGTTGACGGGGTTGGTGCGAAGGAAGAGCACTAATTGTCGGAGGGAGACGTTGGTGGCTTGGGGGTGGTTTCGGAGTTGGATGGGTTGGCCGGAGGAGTTGCGCAGGGGAATCGTACGCAGGACAAAGTTGGTGGCCTCTGCAAGGGTGGGCAGGGAGGCTGGTGTTTCGGCGGATTCCGGAGGTTGAAGGGCAGGCCATGCCGTGGGCAAAGCAATTCCAAAAAAGAGGGCCAAGGCTGGAAAACTCAAGCCAGCTCGGTTGTTCCCAATCAACTTCCGCATGGAAGGAAATTAGCTTAAGGCGCTTGCGGTCACAACTTAGGGTTGCGGGGAGCCAGATTTACCGTCCTTTGCACTGGCGGGTGGGGAGTTGGAAGGGGATTGCAGTTTGAAGGTTTTTTGGAATTTTTCGGTACGGCGTTGGTTGAGATTTGAAAAAGCGATGGTTTGCTCGGGAGTTAGGATGGGTTGAATTTCAGCATTAAAACGTTGGTAGAGGGTGCCGAAACGTTTGAAAGTGTCATTGCGCAGTTGCATGACTTCGGGTTGATAACGGTCTGCAATGGATTTGAGTTGTTCGGTTTGTTCGGGGGTCAATTTGAGTTGTTTTTGGAGATCGCGAGTGGTGCGGCGGCTCCAGCCTTCCATGCTGAGAGTGCGGACAACGGCCTTGCCGACGGCGGAGATGGCAAGGACGCCGCCGCAGACGAGGCCGGCCAAAAACAGTCCCACCATCAGGATGAGAATTTTCCAGTGTTTGAGAGGGTTTGGAAATTTCATAGGTCGGAAACAACTTCGAGCCAGGGGGCCGAGGCCGAGAGGGCGGTCCAGGTATCGTCCCAAGGGAGGTAACAGAGGGCGAGCGTGGCTGTCATGACGAGGAAGGCGCTGAGGAGTACGCGGCGTCCCATCCATGCCATTAATTCAACCGAGGCGTTTTCTTCGGCTTGTTCGATTTGCCATTGATGGACGATGCGTTCCACGCGTCCCCATGCGGGCTCCAACGGCTGGGCAGGGGCATGGCGGGCGGCTGTGGTGAGTTGTTGCCAAATTTGGTCGGGAGATTTCATGTGGGTTTTTCCTGCATGAGGCGTGCCAGTTGTTTGCGCAATTTTTGACGGGCTCGAAAGGCGCGGACTTTAATCATGGGTTGGCTCCAGCCGGTGAGTTGACTGATTTCGGCCACGGTGCGCTCTTCCATGTCCAGGGACACGAGGATCAAGCGGTCTTCAGGCGACAGGGTGTTCAGGAGTTTTTCAACCAAGTCTCTGGCCGCAATGGCTTTGTCCACCGGTGGGGTTTCGGCATGCATGGTAGCGTTCAGGACTTGGGCTTCTTCGTCGTTCAAATCTGCCCAGCGGACTTCCGGCCGGACCCGAAGGGTGCGGAGGGCGTTGCGGCAAGTGTTGACCGCCACCCGGGCCACCCAGTGTTCCAACGGCATTTGGCTCCGGTACTGATGCAGGCGACTGAACACCTTGGAAAAGATTTCCTGGGCCAAGTCTTCTTCCTGCAGCCGCGGTGCCAGGTGTGCCCGGACAATTTTCATGACCAGCGGATGCAAAAATTCAACCAATTGGCGCGCCGCTGTTTCGTCGCGCTTGCGCACTCCAGCCAGACAGGCCGCGACATCGAAGCGATGCGTATCATCCATAGGAGCGCGGCTGTTGGCTCATATCCAAAATGCATGACACGGCTGGAGGGCACATGGTTACGTTGGGAGATGAAAAAAACAAGCGGAGAGGGGGGTGAAGTTGACAATGAGGGGGGGAAAGACTACCTTAGAGGGGAAAAACTTAGGATAACCTAAGTTTGGGTTTGTTGGTTACTAACGCTTATGTGGGCTTACATTGGAATTTGTTTGGTCATCGGCCTGGTGGCTTTGGCATTAGTGGTCATCTGGCCGCGAGCCGGCTTGTTGGCCCGGTGGAAGTCTGCGCGTTCATTTGCCGAGCGATGTCGTCGTGAAGATGCGCTGAAGCATTTGCTGCATCAGGAGGTGAATGGCCGCACTGCGAGTTTGGAGAGTTTGGCGGGGGCGGTGCAATTAAAGACGGACGCGGCGGCGGAGTTGATGGAGGATTTGGAGGGGCGGGGGCTGACGCGGCTGGAGCGTGGTGCGTATCAATTGACACGGGAGGGGCGGGAGCTGGCGTCGCAAGTGGTGCGTGCGCACCGGCTTTGGGAAAGTTATCTGGCGGATCAAACGGGTGTGGGCAAGGAGGAATGGCACGCACGGGCGGAGGAGCAGGAGCATTTGTTGACGCCGGAGGAGACGGAGGCGTTGGCAGCGCGTTTGGGGCATCCGCGATTGGATCCTCATGGGGATGTGATTCCGGAGAGCGGGGAGCCCTTGCCGGCGGATGTTGGCCAATCATTGAACACGGCGCCGCTCAACACGCCGTTGGTCATTACGCATTTGGAGGATGAGCCGCAGCGCGTGTATGACCAACTGGCGGCGATGGGGCTGGGGCCCGGGGTGAACGTTTCCATAACGGAGCGGTTGCCGAATCAAGTCCGGATACGGGCGGGTGGTGTGCAACATACGTTGTTGCCTTTGCAGGCGGAGAATGTGGGGGTGGTGGAGGTAAATGAGAAGGGGGGTGTTGTGAGGGAGGAGAGATTCCTTACGTCGTTGGCCCCTGGGGAAAGGGCGGTGGTGGTGGGTTTGTCACCTGCTTGTCGGGGGCCGGAGCGACGGCGGTTGTTGGATTTGGGTTTTGTGCCGGGGACGGAGGTAAAGGTGGTGATGGCAAGTCCGTTGGGGGATCCAGTGGCCTACGAGGTACGCGGAGCCACGGTGGCTTTGCGGCGCGAGCAGGCGAGGGCGGTGCGCATTGCTGAACCAGTGAGGCAGGCCGCATGAGTGACAAGATGCACACAGGTTCCACGGTGTCCAAGGTTTGTGAGCAGTGCGATGTTTACCGTTCGGCGCGGCTCAAGAAGCTGGGGGTGCGGATGGAGCGTTGGGATCATGTGGTAGCGCTGGCGGGGAATCCGAATACCGGCAAGAGCACGGTGTTTAATGCGCTAACCGGATTACGGCAACACACCGGCAACTGGCCGGGGAAAACGGTGGCGCGTGCGGAAGGTGGTTTTGAATACGCGGGGCGGCGGTTCAAACTGGTGGATTTGCCGGGGACTTACAGTTTGTTGTCCACGAGTGTGGATGAGGAGATTGCACGAAATTTTTTGTTGTTTGGGCAGCCGGATGTGACGGTGGTGGTGGCGGATGCGACGCGACTGGAGCGGAATTTGAATCTGGCGTTGCAGGTGTTGGAGATCACGCCGCGGGTGGTGATGTGTTTGAATTTGATGGATGAGGCGCGGCGGTATGGGTTGGAGGTGGATGCACGCCAACTGGCACGAGATTTGGGGGTGCCTGTGGTACCCGCAGCGGCGCGTCAAGGTGAGGGGTTGTCTGAGTTGTTGGAGGCGATTGAGGGAGTGGCGACGGGGCGAATTCGATGCCAGCCCAAACGGGTGGCGGAGGAGCCTCCTGCCCTGCGGGAAGCGTTGCAGGATTTGATGGGGCGGTTGCGGCGGTTGTATCCGGCGTTGCCGAACCATCGTTGGGTGGCGATGCGTTTGCTGGCGGGGGATGATCGGATTTTGCAGGCCGTGCAAAGTGGAGAGATAGCGCAATTGGCTGCGATCTCCCAACCTGTTATTGATGAAGGGGAAGGGGAAATGGTGTCTGCCGAGGATGGAAGGAGGGGATCATGAGCCAGACGAAGTCACCGGAAACAGCAGAGCTTCTTGCGGCAGCGCAGCGGTATCGCAATCAAGTGGGGGGCGATCCGCACGAGTTGATTGTCGAGAAACTTTACGAGCATGCGGCCAGTGTGGCAGGGCGTGCGGTGAAACGGGTTGGGGATGCTCGTGCGAGTGCCACGCTGGAGCAGAGGATTGACCGGATTGTCACGAGCCGCCGGTGGGGTTTTCCCATCATGTTGTTGATGTTGACGGGGGTGTTTTGGTTGACCATCAGTGGAGCCAACGTGCCGAGCGGCTTGCTTGCGTCGTTTTTGGTGGATGCGGGGCATCCTTGGTTGAGGGGAATTTTTGCGGGATTAGGTGCGCCGTGGTGGTTGACGGGTTTGGTGGTGGACGGGATGTATCTGGCGACGGCGTGGGTGGTGAGCGTGATGTTGCCGCCGATGGCGATTTTCTTTCCCTTGTTCACGATTTTGGAGGATTTGGGTTATTTGCCGCGGGTGGCTTTCAATTTGGACCGGTTATTTCGGGCAGCGGGGGCGCATGGGAAGCAGGCGATGAGCATGATGATGGGATTTGGTTGCAACGCGGCGGGGGTGATAGCCACCCGAATCATAGACAGTCCGCGGGAGCGTTTATTGGCGATATTGACGAATAATTTTTCGTTGTGCAACGGGCGGTGGCCGACGCAGATATTGATGGCTACGATTTTTGTGGGTGCGCTGGCCCCGCCGGCGATGCGGGGACTGGTGGCGGCAGTGGCGGTGAGTGCGGTAGCCTTGATGGGAATTTGTCTGAGTCTTCTGGTTTCGTGGGCGTTGTCGCGGTCGTTGTTGCGTGGGGAGGTCTCGACGTTCAGTCTGGAGTTGCCGCCTTACCGGCCGCCGCGGATTTTGCGGACGCTCTACACTTCGTTGGTGGACCGGACGATTTTTGTGTTATGGCGTGCGGTGGTGTTTGCTTTGCCGGCGGGGGCGGTGATTTGGTTGAGCGCCAATGTGAAGATAGGCGATGTGAGCGTGGTGGAATACATGATTCACGCGCTGGACCCGGTGGGGGTGTTGATTGGGTTGAACGGGGTGATTTTGGTGGCGTACATTGTGGCGATTCCGGCCAATGAAATCATCATCCCGACGGTGTTGATGTTGACGGTGTTGGTGACGGGCGAGGTGTCGGCGGGGCAGGGGGCTGGGGTGATGTTTGACCCGGGGTCGGAGCATGCGGTGAAGGATTTGTTGGTGAAGGGAGGGTGGACGGTTTTGACAGGGGTGAATTTGATGTTGTTCAGTTTGTTGCACAATCCGTGCAGCACAACCATATACACGATTTACAAGGAGACGGGCAGCGCACGCTGGACGGCGATGGCGACATTGCTGCCGCTGGCGTTGGGGTTTGTGGTGACTTTTATGGTGGCGACGGTGTGGCGGTGGTTGGGGGGGTGAGTGATGTCGGAAAGGGGAGGTCAGTTCACCACGTTGATGGGATTGCCGGAGAGAAAGGCGCGGAGATTTTGGGCGGAGATATGCAGGAGGCGTTGGCGTGCAGCGCGGCTGGCCCATGCATGGTGAGGGGTGATGATACAGCGCGGGGCGTTGAGTAAGGGATGGTTGGGGGGTGGAGGTTCCTGACTGAGAACATCAAGGGCGGCACCTGCAATTTTGTTTTGGTGGAGGGCTTGAGCAAGGTCTTGTTCCACAATTAATGCGCCGCGGGCGGTATTGATGAGGAAGGCGGAGGGTTTCATCCATGCGAGGCGTTGGGCATTGATCAGGCCGCGGGTGTTGTCGGTGAGGGGGCAATGAAGGGAGACGACGTCACTTGTGCGAAGGAGTGTTTCCAGGTCCACCAACGCAACGCCTGGGACAGGGCTGGTTGTGGCTGAGGCGTTTTTCCGGCAGGCTTGCACGCGCATGCCCAAGGCAAGCGCGACTTTGGCGACGGAGCTTCCGATGCGTCCCAAGCCCACAAGGCCGAGGGTGAGGCCGTGGAGTTCGATCAAGGGATGTTTCCAGAATGAAAAATCTGGACAGCGGCACCAATCACCTTGGTGAACGCTGCGGGAATGGTCCCCGACATGATTAGTGAGTTCCAGGAGGAGGGCGAAGACAGCCTGGGTGACGGAGGGGGTGCTGTAATCTGGGACATTGCAGACGGTGATGCCTTGGCGGCGGGCGGCGGGGACATCCACGACGTCGTAACCTGTGGCGAGGACACCGATGAAACGGACATGGGGCAGTGCGTTGAGGGTGTCGGCGCGAAGGGGAGTTTTGTTGGTGAAAAGGATTTGGGCATCCTTGCCGCGCTCCAGAATGAGGGAGGGGGGTGTGCGGTCGTGGACGGTCAAGTTGCCGAGCGAGGCCAAGGGATCCCAGGAAAGGTCGCCTGGGTTTGCGGCGTAACCATCCAAAACAACAATTTTCACGGAATCCAAGCAGCCAAGGGAATGGGGTTATTTTTTGGGGCGAAAACCGGGGGGCAGGGAAGGCCCCTTGGGTTCTTCTTCTTTGGGAGTGGACTCTTGAGGTTCGGGTTCTTCGACGGTTTCCTGGGCAGGGACAGGCTCAGGCCAGCCCAATTTTTCGCGGGCCTTTTTGGCGGCGGCCGTCTGGCTGTACTCGGTGGCGATGCGTTCGAGGAGTGCGGTGGCTTTTTCCGGTTGGTTGAGTTTGTTGTAGAGATTGCAGAGGTGAATGGCGCGCAGGCCCCAGCGCTCGGGGTGGATGGGTTTTTTGAGCACCTCTTCGTATTCCAAAGCGGCGGCGAGGTAGTTGCCGAGGTTGGTTTCGTAAATTTCCGCGATGCGGAGGGAGACGTGGATTTCGCGGGGATGTTTTTGAAGGTAGGCGCGGAAGAGGCGGATGGCTTCCAGATAATCGCCGGTGCGCCAAACGGCTTCGGCTTGTTCGTATTCTTCGTCCTTTTGTCCCTCTCCGTCGTCGTTGTACATGAAATCCACGGCGCGGTCGGCGAAGAAGCGGCTGAAATCGCGGGCCGCGAGAAGAGCGAGGGCGACGACGGTGAAGAAGGCCAAAGCGGCGTTGTAGGCCATGCGGTCGCGAGAGGATGCCGCTGCCAAGCCGAAGAGGACCGCGCTGGCAATCAACCCTGCATAAGCTAAAATGCGCAACCAACCACGCATGATACGGCCCTAGTGTTTAAGCAAAACGGTTTGAGGATGCCAGACTTTTCATTGAGGCCGGACGTTCTGCGAAATGGCCTGTCATGTGGCGGATTCGACTGCTTCGCGCAGGGTGCGTTTGAAGAGGTCGAGGCCGTCGCCGAAGGCGGCAGAGATGGTGATGAGCGGCACGCGGCGAATGTGGCGTTTGAATTGCTTGAGAAGGGCGCCGGCTTCGGGTTCATCCATTTTGTTGGCGACGACGAGGCGGGGCCGTTCCAAGAGGGCGGGGTCAAAGAGTTCGAGTTCGATCAGGAGGCTTTTGTAGTCCTCCCACGGGAGGCGGCCATCGGTGCCGGCCATGTCGAGAAGCAGAACCAAAACTTTGCAACGTTGGATGTGGCGGAGAAAGGCATGGCCGAGGCCCACGTTGCGATGGGCGCCGGCAATGAGTCCCGGCACGTCACAGACCGTCAGGCGGTGGTAATCTTCGTATTCCAAGATGCCGACTTGTGGGGTGAGTGTGGTGAAGGGATAGGGGGCGATTTTGGGGCGAGCTTTGGAAATGGCGGACAACAAGGTGGATTTGCCGGCGTTGGGATAGCCCACCAGACCGACTTCGGCCATCATGCGAAGTTCGAGAAGAAATTCACCTTCTTCGCCCAGTTCGCCGGGTTGGGCGAAGCGGGGGGTTTGGCGGGTGGAGGAGGCGAAGGCGCGATTGCCCAAGCCGCCGCGGCCTCCCCGGCAGAGGACGAATTGTTGGCCGTGTTGGGTCAGGTCGGCGATGAGTTCCCCTTTTTGGGGGTGGGTGGTATGTTGGGGTGAGGAATTGTCTTCGGTGTCGTCTTCCGCAGCGAGGTCAATTTCCAGAGCTGCTGCGCCGCCGGCGACACGTATGACGGGACGCTGGCGGGTGGAGGAGGCGAGTACAGGGCGATCCTCCTTGGAGGAGGATGGAGGAGGGAGTGGCGGAGCCTCCGGGGAAGCAAGTCGCCAAACGAGTGTGCCACAGGGGACCTTGACGATGAGGTCCTTGCCGGAGGCGCCGTCCATGCCCTTGCCCATGCCGTGGTGGCCATTTTGGGCGATGAGGCGTGGTTGGTAATATTGGGCAATGAGATTGTTGAGGTCGTGGTCGGCTTCGAGGATGACGGATCCACCGCGGCCACCGTTGCCTCCGCTGGGGCCGCCTTTGGGGCGGTAAGCCTCGCGATGGAAGGCCACGCAGCCGCGTCCGCCATGACCACCGCGGGCGTAAACCTTGATTTCGTCAATAAACATGGCGGGCAATGAAAAAGGCGAGGCGGCTGCCTCGCCTTTTCAAATGTAGCTGAAAACTAATTGGTGGCGGGGGCAGTTTCGGCCACGGGATCCACATTCACGCGGCGGCCATTTTTATCGAATCTGACACGGCCATCCACCAGAGCGTAAAGTGTCCAATCGCGGCCGATGCCGACATTTTGACCGGCGATGTATTTGGTGCCGCGTTGGCGGACGAGGATGCTGCCGGCGCTGACCAATTCGCTGCCAAAGCGTTTGATGCCCAAACGTTTGCTGACGCTGTCGCGACCGTTACGGACGCTGCCTTGACCTTTCTTGTGTGCCATAAACCAGGAGAGTGACAGGGTTAAACGTTGATGGAGTTGATTTTGACCACGGTGAGCGATTGGCGGTGACCGATGGTCTTGTGGTAACCTTTGCGCCGCTTCATTTTGAAGGTGAGCTTTTTTTCACCGCGGATGTGTTTAAGGACCTCCGCGCTCACAGTGGCGTTGGCAACTGTGGGGGTGCCCACCTTTACTGTGCCGTCCTGCTGGACGAGCAACACGCGGTCAAAGACAAAAGGCTGGCCTGCGGGCACGGGGAGTTTTTCCACTTCCAAGGTGTCCCCTGGTGCCACGCGGTACTGCTTGCTTCCGGTTTCCAATACAGCGTACATAAAAAAATAAAATTAGTTCCCTTGTTAAAAAGGGACGGCGATATGACCAAAAAATGGTCAACCTGTCAACGGACAATTTGGACTATTTTTTTGGCATGTGCAACCCTGAAAGAGTTTGACAGGGCAAGCGGCGGGTTTTAGGTTGCGTCAAACGCTTTTATTGTTGCGATAATAATATGGCTGACGAAACCGGCACCCCTGGTGGTGTTCCGCCCAAACCGGCGGAAGCCAAGGTACAACCGAAGAAGGAGACGGTGCGCATAGCGTTGCCGCCCAAGCCTACGGCATCGCCCACCATTAAATTACCCACATTGCCGGCCTCTGGGGCCCCGGCAGCGGGCGGGGCGGCTCCGGCAGTGGCAGTGCCGGCCGCACCTGCAGGCGCAGCTCCTCCGCCGGCCACCGCGGCACCTGCTGCGGCTGGAGCGCCAGCGGCGCGTCCAGCGACGGCGGCGCCCGGCGCGAAATTGGCTTCCGCTGCGGCGCCGAAAGCTGCGGCGCCGGCAGCAGCCACCAAAGCAGCGGGCACGGCCCAAGCTCCAACCCGTGCTGCTGCACCCAAGCCACCGGCGACAGTTGGTGTTTTTGACAAGGTGCTGGCGATAGTGGCCTTCGTTATTTCCGGGGTGGCCTTGGGGACGGTCTTGTTCTTGATGAATTTACTGGACAAGACGCAGGGGATGCTTGACGAGATTCCGAAATAAATTACGCATCGCACCACAAAAGATTTCGATTGGGTTTTAGAGAAACGCCGGTGCAATTCCGGCAGAATGAACAACCATTGATTTTTAACTACCATGGCAGGAGGAAATATCATCACGTTGACCAGTCAGAATTTTGAGCAGGAAGTGCTCCGTTCTCAGACGCCGGTATTGGTGGATTTTTGGGCCGAGTGGTGCGGCCCGTGCATGCGGTTGGGTCCGGTGTTGGAGGAGTTGGCGCAGGAGTATGCCGGGCGATTGAAGATTGGGAAGGTGAATGTGGACCAGTATGGTGAATTGGCGGCACCGTACAAGGTCATGAGCATTCCCAACATGGTCTTTTTCAAGGACGGCAAACCGGTGCAGCAAGTGGTGGGATTCAAATTCAAGGCGGAGTTGAAGCCCATCATTGACGGTGTTTTGAGTTAGGCTTCGGCCATTGCCCGCCCATGCCTCTCAACACCCCCGGGCGGTCACAGCAGCAGGCAGAAACTTACCGCCAATTGGGCCAATTGATTCAGGCGGGGGTGCCCGTGATGCAGGCATTGCGGGTGTTGGCCGAGCATCCACCGGCGCCGTGGGTGTCCAAGCCGGCGAATCAGTGCCTTTTTTATTTGGAGCAGGGGACTACCTTGACGGAGGCGTTGGGGCGCGTTCAACCGCCGTTATCGGCTTTTGACCTGGCTTTGATTGAAGCGGGAGAGCAGGGGGGACGGCTGGCGGAAATGTTTGCCCTGCTGGGGCAGTATCATGAGATGCAGGCCCAAATTGCACGGCGCACCCTTCATGATTTGTTGTACCCCGTTTTTTTACTGCATTTTGCGGTGTTTATTTTTCCGTTTGCAGAGTTTTTCACCGGCGGGGGGGTGGGGCGGTATTTGTTGAAGACGGTGGGTTTGTTGGTGCCGATGTATGCGGTGTTGGGAGGGATTTGGTATGCGTTTTTGCCTACGCATCCGGAAGCTTGGCGGGCGCGAATGGAGCGGCTGGTGAGGAGGGTGCCCATCTTGGGCAAGGCGCGCCATCACTTGGTATTGGCCCGTCTGGCGGCTGCATTACATGCGTTGTTGAATGCGGGGGTGCCGGTATTTCGGGCATGGGAGCTGGCGGCGGCCGCCAGCGGCTCTGCGCAGATGCGGTATGTGGTGGGGCAATGGCCACCGGAGTTGGCTGCGGGGCGGACGCCGGCGGAGCTGGTGCGGGAAAGCCCGGAGTTTCCAACGTTGTTTGCCAATTTGTACAGCGGCGGGGAAATCAGCGGGCGGCTGGACGAGGAATTGCGGCATTTGCAGGCCATTTATTTTGAGGAGGGTGAACAGGGAATGAAGTTGTTTTGGACGTGGGTGCCGAAGCTGATTTACCTGTTGATTGCGCTGGCGATCGCCTACAAGGTGATTTCCTTTTACATGGGATATTATTCCGGGATTTTTCGGGAGATGTGAGAGACAGTGGCGGGGTGGATGGCAGGTTTGACAGGGGGGGTGAGGGGTCGTTAAGGTTGCATGGTCATGGATTGTCAGATGCGCACAAGATGTTGGGGACGGCTGCTGGCCGCTTGGATGTGTCTGGCGGCAGTGTTGTCGTTGACTGCTGCGCAGGCTGAGCGAGTGCGGTTTTTGGACAAGGAGTTTATTTGTTACCGGGTGGATTGGCGGACGGATCGTCTGGCCTTGTATTGGAAGGATAAAAATAACAAACCCTTGGGGAATTTTTCGCGTCTGCGGGAGCATGTGCGCCCGGCTGAGTTGAAGTTTGCGATGAATGCCGGGATTTTTTCGAGGGATTTGACACCGGTTGGGTTGCACGTGGAAGGGGGGCAGACTTTGGTGCCGTTAAACCTCAAGTCGCGCGAGGAAGGGCAGTACAATTTTTACCTCAAGCCCAACGGGGTATTTTATCTGAACGCAAGGGGGCCGCGCGTGGTGTCGTCGGAGACGTTTGCAGTGTTGAATGAGCCGGTGTTGATGGCATGTCAATCTGGACCGTTGTTGTTGACCAACGGGGTGTTTCATCCGGCGTTTCGTCCTGCTTCCACCAATTTTCATTATCGGAGCGGAGTGGGGGTGAACGCGAAGGGCGAAGTGGTTTTTGCTTTGTCGCTGCAACGGGTGCGTTTTTATGACTTTGCGCGTTTGTTCAAGGAGAAGCTGGGTTGTGAAGAGGCGCTGTATTTGGATGGGGAAATATGTGCGGTGTATTTGCCGGAAATGGGATTGAAGGACGATGCGCGGAGTTCTTTTGCGGCGATGTTTGCGGTGACGGTTCCCATCGCAACCAAGGTGGGCGGCAAGGGCGGCGGCAAACAGTGAAAAAATGCCGAGGCAAGGCTGAATAAACGGCGGGTGGTGCGGCATCCAAACTGTGCATGCATGTGCATTTCCATCGGGTGGCTGTTGTGGCTGCCTTGTTGTTGATGATGCCGGCTGTATCCAAGGCGGCGCAGGGGTCACGGCCGGTGGCGGAGTGGGGGAGTTTTGAGCCGAATTTGCCGGTGGTGTTTCTGAATTGCACGAATGCCATATCCCGTGAAAGGGCTGTGCCTGCGACCTTGCGCATGGTGTATCCGGCGGGCAGACCTGAGAAGTTGACCAACACGCTTTTATTGCAGTTGCGGTATCATGGGGCGAGCTCGTTGGGGTTCCCGAAGAAATCGTACAAGTTGAGTTTGTCGAATGCGGTGCCGCTGTTGGGGATGAGCCGAAAGACGGGCTGGGTGTTGAATGCGGCGTATATTGACCGCTCATTGATGCGGCACAAGTTGTCGTATGATTTGTTTCGTTCCTTTTCGGCGCAGGGAGCGGTGCGGTATGCGGCGGACAGCCGTTTTGTGGAGGTGTATCTCAATCAACGTTATCAAGGGGTTTATCTCTTGATGGAGCGGGTGGACAGGCAGTTGTGAGGGTTGCGGCCGTTTCAATCCAATGATTTCAGTCACTCGGTGATTTACAAGGCGGAGGATCACGCCGCCAATTTTGGGCAGCCCGGGCGGGGCGGTTTTGAGCAGCAGGAGCCGGATTTGGAGCGCAAAGCGTACTGGCGGCCTTTGGAATTGTTCACTCGTTTCACCAGCGGGGCGTCGCCGCAGGAATTTTGGGATGCGGAAAAGGGCATTGGGCATCGGCTGGATTTGGCGAATGCGATGGATTTTCACATTCTTGTGCAGGTCACAGCGAACAGCGATGGCATCACGAAGAATTTTTTGCTGGCACGCGACGGGCAAGAGAGCGGACCGCAGACGAACAAGTTCTTTTTTGTGCCGTGGGATTATGATGGGACGTTTGGGCGGAATTGGAATGCCACGCCGTATCCACATAATGTTTGGCTGTCCAATCCGCTCTTTGACCGGTTGATGCAGAATGGGGAATACCGGCGGCGTTTTGCGGCGCGATGGCGGCAGTTGCGGCAGGGGCCGTTGGCTGAGGCGGCGATGGTGGCGGCGATTGAAAGAAACGTGAGGACTTTGGGGGAGGCGGTACGGCGGAACGTGGAGCGGTGGCCGACGGATCGAGGCGGGTACCCGGATCGGCTGACTTTTGAGGAGGACATTGAGCAGATGAAGGCATGGGTGGAGCGGCGGTTGCAATGGTTGGATCGCGAAATCGCCCGGCGCGAGGGATTGTGAGTGTAAATAATTTTTCCTCTCACCTTGGCTCACTCTCGTCAAAGGAAAGGGGATAGAATAGGAGTGGGAATCGCCAATGGACGCGGATTTTTTCAACACAAAGACACAAAGACACAAAGGTTTTTTATGAATTGCCCCTCACCTTAGCGTGCTCCCTGAGGGCGATTAGATGGGAGGGACGCGGTTGTAGTTCTTTGATGGGGTGGGGTCCGGCGTCGCTCCGCGACGCGGGGCGTGTATTGGAATGGTTACCGCGGGCTGAAGCCCACGGCTACAGGCCTTGCCTCGCTGACGCGAGGCTTGGATTTTTTTGTTGAAGTATTTCCCTCACCCTAACCCTCCCCCTGAGGGGGAGGGGATAATTCAGATTACCCCTCACCCGTGGCCCTCTTGCATTTGCGGTGTGTTTGGGACGGGGACGGCGGGGAGGCCGTCTCTCCCGGTTGCCCTCACCTTGGCACTGCAGTTGAGGGGGAGGGGGTGGTGATTATTCCCATGCGCAGAGTTGTTCGATGTGGGCGGCGGAGCCGTCGCGGAGCCAGCCGTCGAGTTGGGCCTGGTCTTTGAGTTGTTGGCCGCGGAGGCGGGGGACAAGGACGAAGCGTGAGTCCACTTCTGCGAGGGTGGTCATGTCGCCCCAGAGTTTTTCGAATTGGGCTACGGGGAAGATGTCTTCCTGGCCGTGGCCCCAGCGTTTTTTAACATCTTTGAGGGTGATGTAGGTGGGCAGGCGGGCGGCGACGGCGCGGATGCCGTCGAGGATTTTTTGTTCGTTGGCGAGGTCGGTGCGGGTCAGGCCAAAGACGGCCAGGAGTTTGTCAATGTGAATCCAAGTGGTCATGGAGTTGTAGAAGGAGAGTTTGAATTCGTCTTCTTCGCGGGGCATGGCGAGTCCTTCCACCAGTCGGAGGCGTCCATCAACGCGGGCCAGACCACCACCGCGGTCTTCGAGGCGGCGTGTGATGACTTCATAGGTGAGGGTGGCGCCTGATTGGATATGCCAGCCGAGGATGAGGGGGTCTGTATCGGCGCCGAGGGTGTCAATGTTATGGAGGAGGAGGTATTGGAGTTGCGGGCGTTCATCCAATAATTGGCGGAGGACGCCGTTGCGCAGGAGGTTGGGCACTTCGTACCAATGGCCGACGGGGTGGAGGCATTGGAGTGGGACGTTGTCGGTGTAGTCGCTGCCTTCGCCTGCGGTACGGGCCCATTGGATGAGGGCGGCGTGGAGGCTGTCGCGGACTTTTTGGGCTTGTTCGTCGAGGAGTTGTTGGGGCATTTCTTCCCATGCAAAGCGGAGGTCACGTTCCATGGGGATGAGTCTTAGTCCGATGGATTTGCCGGGGGAGAGGCGGACGGTGCCCTGGTAACCGTAATGGTGGTGGCGTTCCAGGAATTCCTTGATGGGTTCATGGCTGAGGTAGCTTGTGGTGAAGATGTGTGGCAGCCAGGTGCCGGCGGCGCGGCCGATGCGGCGGCTTTTGGCCAGGTGGGCCTCGATGAAGGTGCGGTGGCGTCCGGCGAGTTTTGCGAAGGGATGGAGGGCCTTGACCACGCCTGCGCCCTGGGTCCAGCGACTGCCGGCGCCGGCGGCGAGTGTTACGACGGCGAGGCGGCCTTCTTGTAATGCTGACCAGCCCAACTGGCGCAGATGTTCGGCGTCAGGGGCGTGGCGCAGGTCTTTGACTTCCGAGGCGGGGGCATCTTCTATGACGGCGTTGGCCGGCAGGCGGTTTTGGGCGAGGCCGATTCGGCCGCGGCGCAAGTCTTCGCGGATGTGTTCGTGTTGTGCACGGTCGAAGCCGTATTTTTGGAGGAGTTCCTCAAGGGTTTGGTCGCCGGTGGATTCCCTGCGGCTGCGGGGCAACATGACGTCAAACAATGTTTGTACCATGCCGCGCAATTCGGGGCGTTGGCGGCAGGCGGCGGCAAACAAGTCCAGCTCGGCGCGTCGGAGTGGGGAAAGTTCGCGCCATTCGCGCTTGAGGAGGCCGGGGATGGTGAGTGTGTAATAGCCCGGCGGCATCAAGGCATCGGGGCCGGTCATCATTTCGGCCCAAGTTCCTTTTTCGTTGATGGCAAAATCGTACACGACGGGTTCCATGGCGAAGGGGAGGGCGGCTGACAGTTCGCGGCGGGTGGCAGACATGATGGCTTGGAGGCGTTCTTGAGCGCGGGCTTTTTGATGGGGTGCGAAGATGAAGCCCATGCCGCCGCCGGACATTCCGCCCAGCATCCAAAAGCCCCAGAAGTCTTCGCCGAATTCCTCGCGTACGCGGTGGATGAGGGTTTCTGTGTAATAGTTGCTTGCCCAGGGGATGATGGTTTGGATGGGGCCGCGGAAGTTGCGGGTGGTAGCTGCGCCGATGTTGCGGACGTCGCCACGGCGCAAGGAGGCCAATATCTCATCCAAAATACCCAAAGCTTCCTGACGTGCCTGCCATTCGGCTGCGCCGCGGAGGAGGTATTTTTCGGTGACCATTTCGAGGATGGGGCCGACGTTTTGGGCCATGCCGCCGTGGACCAGGACGAGGCTTTCTTGTAATTGGCGGCGTGTGTCGGCACTGGCGTCGGCTTCGGTCAGCAGGCGGTGGGCGGGCATGAGGCGTCCGCGGCTGATGCCGTATTCGGGGTCACCTTCTCCGGCCAAAACGCCCGTGATGAGTTTCATGCCTGGCCAGATGCCGCCGGAGTCCTGCCAGCCGCCGCCGGAGCCGCCGAGCCATTCGCCCAACAGTGCGCGGGCGAGGATGACGCGGCGTTCTTCTTCTGCGAGGGCGCCGGTGAGGGACTTGGCCTGGCCGGTGGCGCGCATGCAAACGGCGATGAGGGCTGCGAGCAAGTTTGTGGAGACGGCCAGGCGGGAGCCTTTGGGGATGTTGTTGACGCTGCTGACCAATTCGATGCCGCGACCCGGGCCGACCATGCGAGCCAACAACTCCGACAGGCTTTGGCCTGAGCCTTCAATGCCGGGGGGGATCAGACCGGCGGCGATGACCGCGGCCTTGAGCAAGCCGAGGTAATCGCGCGCGAAATCGAAAACTTCTGCGAGAGAGGTGATGTCGGCGGTGGCGCCGAGGTCCACGCTGGTAAGCCGTAGGAGGGGCTCCTCGATGACGCGGAAGCAGACGGTGATGGGCGGGGTGGGGTGGGGGTCGCGTCCGTGAACTCCGAGGTCAATGGAGACGTTCAAGACGCGGGCACCTTCGGGGTAATCCATGCCGAGAAAGAAAATGTCGCTCCAGCCGCAGTGGGAAAGGTCCATGCGGACGGGGGTTTGTTCCCGCAGAATGGGGTAGCCGCCGGTTTGGGGGTCGCGCTGCAACAACTCGGGACGGAGTCTCAGGGGTTGGTCTTGGGGATGTCCCATGCGGAACATCCATTGATTGCCACGGACAGAGCGCACGCTGCGGCGCACTTGATTGGCGAGGGTTTGAAAGCCGAGCCGGTGGTAGGCTGCTGCGAGGGCGCTGGATATGCCGTCGCTGGGGCCGTGCTGGCGCTGGACATCCAAAAAGACCTCGATGGCCTCTTCAAAGCGGCGTTGGAGCAAGTGTTCATAGCCGCGGAAAGGGATCAAGGCGCCCGCACTGCTTTGGGCATCCATCAAAAAGCGGGGGAGATGAAAGCGGTGCAAGGCATACAAAAAGAACAATGCTCGCACCCGCTCGTAAAGGTTGTCCGAGTGGCGTCGGAATTGCTCGAGTGCGTTGCAGGCATCCAATAATTCTGACAACGGGCGATTGGCGCACCAGGCGTCCAGTGATTGATTGCGAATGGCAGGGTCTTGAGCGGTTATGATTTGGATTAGTGCATGCATGGCCGCTGTTATTTCGCGGAGAGGGTCACAAATTTTGAGCGTTGCGTCAATCCGTCACAGAATTTTGGAGCTTTATTGGGGGAGTGCAGAAATACAGCGGGGCGAGGGCGCCCCTTATTTTTTATGGGCGCAGGAGTGGTATATGGATTTGACACTATTTCACATTTGGCTAAGTTTGCAAAAGATGCGGCGATTGACGCAATGGCTCAAGGCTTTGGCTGACCCCACCCGCCTCCGTTTGGTGGCGGCTTTGCGCGGGGGCGAGCTGTGCGTTTGCCAGTTGAACACCGTTTTTGGGGTTTCACCGTCCACTTTGTCGCGACATCTGACCTTGCTTGAGCGTGCGGGGCTGGTGACAAGCCGCAAGGAGGCCCGGTGGGTTTATTACTCACTTTGCCGGCGAGGGTTGACGGCAGCGCAGGTGCAGTTGTTGCGATGGGTAACCCGGCATGCCGCCAATGACCCGCAGGCGCGGGAGGATGCGCGCCGGCTGCGGCCGTGTCGTCGCAGAAGCAGGGAAAAGCTATGCCGCGACTGCGACTGATGAAATTGGACGGAGCAAAAAAAACGTGGGAACAGGGCAATTCTATGAGCGAATCCACCAACGCGAAACGATTGAACTTTTTTGAGCGGTATCTTTCTTTGTGGGTGTTGTTGTGCATGGGGGTCGGGGTGGGTTTGGGGAAGTTGGTGCCTGGTTTCACACAGGCCTTGAGCAAGATGGAATTTGGGGAGGGCTCGCAGGTGAATGTGCCCATCGCGGTGCTCATTTGGCTGATGATTTATCCGATGATGCTCAAAATAGACTTTGGGTCGTTGGTGGGGGTGACGCGGCGTCCGAAGGGGCTGTTGGTAACGTTGTTTGTGAATTGGTTGGTCAAGCCTTTCAGCATGGCATTTTTTGCATGGCTTTTTATTCAGACACTTTTTACGCGTTGGATTGACCCGGAAACGGCGCGCAGTTACACGGCGGGGCTAATCATTCTAGCTGCGGCACCCTGCACGGCGATGGTGTTTGTGTGGTCGTATTTGACGGATGGTGATCCGGCTTACACGCTGGTGCAGGTGGCGGTTAATGATCTCATCATGCTTTTTGCCTTCGCGCCGATTGTGATGTTTCTTTGCGGCGTGGCCAATGTGGTGGTGCCGTCCAAGGTGCTCATCACTTCGGTTGTGGTATTTATTGTCATTCCTTTGGCTGCGGGATTTATTACGCGGACGCTTTTGCTCAAGTCTCATGGACGGGAGTGGTTTGAGCAAAAGTTTTTGCCGCGGTTTCATCCGGTGACTGTATTGGCTCTTTTGGCCACGTTGGTGTTGATTTTTGCATTTCAGGCCGAGAATTTGACCAAGCGCTGGGTGGCGGTGTTGTTGTTGGCCGTGCCCATATTGGTTCAAGTGTATTTCAACAGCACACTGGCTTACTTGTTGATGCGGTGGTTCAAGGTGCCGCACAATGTGGCGTCTCCGGGGGCATTGATTGGTGCGAGCAACTTTTTTGAATTGGCGGTGGCGGTGGCCATCACGCTTTTTGGGCCGGGTTCACCGGCGGCACTGGCCTGCGTGGTGGGCGTGTTGGTGGAGGTGCCCGTCATGCTTTCGGTTTGCCGTATCTGCAATTCTTCGCGCACGTGGTATCAACGGGCCTTGGGCATGGCCTGAGGTGAGCGAGGACAGAGTTGGCAAGGCATCTCATTTTTCGGCGCTTTCCCTTGGCTGATGGCGCTGTGGAGGCTAATGTTGGCCAGCATGGGGGCCGGTTGGCCGTATTTTCCCACCGGTCTTCCATTTTGCCGTGAGCATGGAAACCAGCACGATATGCTTGTTGTTGGCGATTGGAGTGCCCTTGCTGGGATTTCTGATTCCAGCGTGGGCTGGGGAGCGCTTGGGGCGGCGTGTGGCTTGGGCGGCATTTCCGTTTCCTATCATTTCATTTATTGCATTGCTGATTTTGGGCGTGTCGCTGCCGCGTCCGCTGCATTTGGTAATTGAGGTCCCGTGGGTGCCGAGTTTGGGGGTCAACCTTTCCTTTTTGGTGGATGGGCTGTCTCTTTTCATGGGACTGGTGGTCAGCGGTATGGGATGTTTGGTGTTTTTTTATGCGGGGCATTATTTGGATGAACATTTTGAGCATCACGGGCGTTTCTATGCATATCTGGTGCTATTCATGGCGGCGATGCTGGGGACGGTTTTTGCCAACAATTTGCTGCTGATGTTTGTTTTTTGGGAGCTGACTGGATTGGCGTCATTTCTTTTGATTGGTTTTCATCATGGGGAGGATTCGTCGAGAGTGGGAGCGCGGCAGGCGTTATTGGTGACGGCAGGGACGGGGTTGGTGCTGTTGGCAGGCCTGATCATGATCTATGAGGTCACGGGTAATTTTGAATTCAGCAGCTTGGTTCACGCAGGGCTTCCCTGGTCACACCATGGGACGTGGCTGACGGTGGCCATGGTTTTGGTTTTGATTGGGGCCTTTGGGAAGTCGGCACAATTTCCTTTTCATTTTTGGTTGCCCAATGCGATGGCGGCGCCGACACCTGTCAGTGCTTATTTACATTCGGCGACGATGGTGAAATTGGGAGTGTTTTTATGTGCGCGTTTGTTTCCATTGTTTGCTGAAAATCCGGGCTGGGCACCCCTGACGAGTATCGCAGGTCTTACGACCATGGCGTTGTGTGCCGTGTTGGCGTTGTTGGCGCATGATCTTAAAGCGATTCTTGCTTTTTCGACGTGCAGTCAACTGGGCTTTCTTATCGGGTATTACGGTTTGGGGCCTGTGGACGGGGTGGAATATGATTATCTGCACATACTCAACCATGTCCTCTACAAGGGGAGTTTGTTCATGATTGTGGGAGTGGTGGCCCATGCTGCGGGGATTCGTGATATTCGGCAGTTGGGCGGTTTGTTTCGGCGGCTGCCGCTTTTGGGTGTGGCGACGTTGGTGGCCGCCGCCGCTATGGCTGGGTTGCCGGGGACCACCGGCTTCATAAGCAAGGAGATGATGTTGAAGGAAATTTTTGAGGTCTCCGGGATTCATGCGGAGCTCAGTTGGTTTGCCATTTTCACCGTTCTTTTGACGAGTGTGGTCAAGGTGGCTTTTGCCACGCGACTGTTTGCCGGACTATTTCTTGGGGCGGAACCACCGGAAGTCGCGGCTCAATTTCACCGGCCTTCTTTGTGGATACAACTGCCGCCGGTAGTGTTGAGTGGGGCGGCGTTGGTGTTTGGTGTGATGCCGGGAGGGTTGGACGCAATTTTTCAATCTTTGGCTGTGGAAGGTTTGAACCGGCCCGCTTCGCTTTCACTTTGGCATGGATTTACACGGGAACTCCTGGCCAGCGCGTTGATGGTGGGGGCTGGATTTGGTCTCTACGCTTGGGGGGTGCGCACACAGTGGCGCTGGCACGAAATCCCACGGAGTTTGAGGTTTGACCGGTTTTTTGAGGCTGGACTCGACGGGCTGCAGCGGTTTGCCAAAGGGCTGACGCGCTGGGTGCAGACGGACACGCCGACGGCGTATTTGCCTTTATTGTTGTCCTTTGTAGTGCTGTTGGTTGGCGGCACCATGGCATGGAGTTTTGGACCTGCCGAAGGGATATGGGGACAAATTGCGGCCGCGGATTGGACGGCACCGGATGGCATGCGTGGGCTTGTGGCCGGGCTCATCATTCTTTCGGTGGCGGGCGTTTTGGTGCTGCGGCGTTGGACTACACAATTGATTTCCTTAAGTGCAGTGGGTTTTTTGATTTGCTTTTACTTTGTGCTTTATCGTGCTCCTGATTTGGCTTTAACGCAGATTTTGATTGAGGTGGTTACCTTGTTGCTCATCCTCTTCTTATTGGGCCGTTTTCCCAAATCAGCAGAGGAAGGTGAAATCATAAAAGAAAGTGCTGGGTGGCGTAGATTTTTTAATGCATGTCTTGCCTTGGCGGTGGGCTTGCTGGCCTGCACGCTTGTCTTGATAACGACAAGCCGTTCTCCTTCGCAGCGGCTGGGTGACTTTTTCCTTGCGCAAACTGTTCCATTGGCGGAGGGACGAAATGCCGTCAACACCATCCTTGTGGATTTTCGGGGATTTGACACATGGGGAGAAATTACCGTGCTGTTAATTGCAGCGTTGGGGTGTTTGGGGTTGTTGATGCGTTACAAGCGCAGCCGCGAAGAATATCGTCAAGGGCCGATGGGCCCGCCTGGCTTTGGTGTAAGCGACACGAAAAAGGAGGATTCATGAAAGGACCGGACTCTTTCATCTTCAGGGCGATGGTGCGGGTGGCTTTTTTCATCATCAACCTGCTGGCGATTTACTTGTTGTTGCGTGGTCACAACCTACCCGGGGGGGGATTCATTGGAGGACTGGCTGCCGCGGTGTCGTTGGTGTTGTTGAGTCTTGCTGTGGGGTTGGAGGAGATGAAACGAGTATTGCGATTCGATCCTGTGCGTTTGGCGGGGGTCGGCATGTTCGTGGCGACAGTGACCGGAGTGATGCCGGTGCTGGCCGGGGAAGCTTTTCTCCAGCATTTCCATGTCCACTTGAAGCGGGTGCCATTGGTGGGAGAACTGCATCTGGGCACTCCGCTCTTGTTTGATATTGGGGTGTTTTTGGTGGTGGTGGGAGTTGCGGCCAAAATGCTTTTTGCAATCGCCAAATCCACTGAAGGTTTGGGAGGTTTGGACAAGGTGGAACAAAGGCGTTACAGCTCACCGCGGGAGACGCCCATCGAGACGGAGTGGGCGGCCACAGCGCCGGCGGCTTCGAGGACAAACTCAAATACACAAAACCATGCAAGTTGAGACTGCCATTCTTACAGGCGTTTTGTTTGCTGCCGCGACTTACCTGATTTTGCAGCATAGTTTTGTCAAAATCCTTTTTGGTTTTGTCATTTTGTCGAATGCGGCCAACCTGCTGGTTTTGAGCATGTCGGGGCGGCCGGATGGGAAGGCGCCGCCGATAGTTGAAGATTCGGCGGTGGCCATGGTGGATCCTTTGCCACAGGCGTTGATACTAACGGCCATTGTGATTGGGTTTGGGGTGGTGAGCTATCTGGTCTTTTTGCTGTACCGGTTGTTTTTGGATCAACGCACCACCAACGCGGCTGAAATGTACGCTGACACAGACGACTCCGTGCGTGAATGAACTGGGCTGTTGCACCATTATTGTTGCCTTTGCTTACCGCCTTGGGGCTGTTGTTTGGGCGTCCCGGTGTGGGGCGGCGTTGGGTGGCGGGACTTTCGGCAACACTGCAGTTGGGTGTGGCATTGTATTTATTGGGGCGCACTTATTTCCAAGGCATGGTGGTCTTGCTCCTCGGCGGCTGGGCAGCTCCTGCGGGCATCGTGCTTGCGGTGGACACATTTTCGGCCATCATGCTCTGTTTGGCTGCACTTATTTCGCTGGCTTGTCTTCTTTACGGTTTTGCCGAAAGTCCGGTGAGCATTGAACATCCCTTGCGTCTGCCCTTGCTGCAGTTTCTTGTGATGGGCATCAATCTTTGTTTTTGCACGGGGGACTTGTTCAACTTGTATGTTGGTTTTGAGGTGATGTTGATAGCGTCTTATGCCTTGCTCACCCTCGAAGCCGATGACTGGGACATCAAGCAGGCTTATCCGTATGTGGCCATTAATTTGGTCGGCAGCGCTTTGTTTCTTTCGGCGGCGGGACTGGCTTATGGCATTTTTGGGACGCTGAATTTTGCAGACCTAGCCATGCGCGCGGCTGGCATGGGAGATGATCCTCGCGTGCAGACATTGGCCATGTTGTTGCTTGTGGTTTTTGGCATCAAGGCTGGATTGTTTCCGCTGTATTATTGGTTGCCGAACAGTTATCCGACGCTGCCGTTTCCTTTGGCGGCGCTTTATGCCGGAATGTTGACCAAAGTGGGGGTTTATGTGTTGGCACGGATTTTTGGCACGGTTCTGCCGCATGATTTGCATTTTGCCCATCACGTACTGGCTGTTTTGGCCGGGCTTACCATGGTGATTGCAGTATTGGGTGCATTATCCCGGCAATTTATTCGCGGCATTCTATCGTTTCATATTTTGAGCCAGATTGGATTTATGGTGCTGGCGGTGGGGTTGTTCACGCCCTTGTCGTTTGCAGCGGCCATTTTTTACATCATTCATCACATTGTGGTGAAAGCCTCGCTTTTTCTCATTGGCGGCGTGGCAGCCACTTTGAACGGCACGGACAATTTGGCCCGCGGGGGAAGGCTGTGGGGATTGACGCCCTGGCTGGGGATTCTTTTTTTAGCCCAAGCCCTATCTCTAGCGGGTTTGCCACCTTTAAGCGGGTTTTGGGGCAAGTACGTCATCCTCGTGGTGGGATTGGAACAGGGCCGTTATATTTTGGTGGGGGCGGCGTTGGTCGCCAGTCTTTTGACGCTCATGAGCATGTTGAAAATATGGAATGCCACGTTTTGGAGTGAGGCGCCTGATGCCGTTGTTAACATGGATAATTCGCGATGGAAACGCATGACATGGGTGGTGGGCGGGTTGACCATTATTTCGCTTGGGATCGGCCTGGGGGCTGAAGGTGTCATGCAAGTGGCTCAAAAGGCGGCCGGTCAAGTGCTTGATCAACAGGGTTACGCTGCTGCTGTGCTTGGCGCTACGGGCAAAGGAAATCTGCCATGAAAGCCTTTGGGTTAAACTTGCTTATTGCCGTTATTTGGTTGCTGCTGAGTCAGGCCCCGTCTCCGGCAATGTTTGCGTTGGGATTCATAGGGGGATTTTTATTGTTGGCGGCGTTTCGGAGTGTGTTGAATGCGCACGATTACATCCGGCGCACGGTGGCATTGTTTCGTTTCATCCTTTTGTTTGCAGGGGAATTCATCACTGCCAATCTTAAAGTTGCGGTAACCGTTTTGTTTCGCAATCCGGCTTCACTGTGTCCCGGTTTTGTGACTTATGACGTCAGCGGCTTAAGTGCAATGGAAATTCTCATTCTTTCGTATTGTTTGACCCTTACACCGGGGACCACCACCGCGGAAATCAGCGCCGATTTCAAAACATTGGTTTTCCACGCATTGGATGCCACTGACCCGGAGCGACTGCGTGCTCATTTGGATGGAACACTCAAACCGGCCTTGCTGGCTTTTACACGATGATTGCTGCAGTCATTCAAATTGTCTTTTTTCTGCTGTTTGTTTGCGTGCTGCTGGGGTTGTACCGGCTGGCACGGGGGCCAAGTGTGCTCGATCGTGTGCTTGCGTTTGATCTAATCACCACTTGTGTGGTTGGGATGATTATTTTGTTGTCCATTCAATGGCAGACGACTCTGTTTTTGGAGTTGATTTTGGTTTTTGCGTTGTTGGGGTTTATGACCACTGTGGCGTTTGTGATTCACCTGCGCCAAACACGTCAGCGGCCGTCGCCCCCTGCCGGGGCACAAACTTCTCAAACTGAAGTATGACTGCATTATTAACCATAGTGTGTCTGCTGCTTGGGGCGGCTTTGATGCTTACGGCGGCCATCGGGGTGGTGCGATTACCCGATGTGCTTTGTCGTTCTCATGCCGTTGCGAAGGCGCTGACGCTGGGAATCTTTTTATTGTTGATGGCGCTGTGGCTCCAATTGGAGGACCCGCGGCAAGGTTTGAAAATCATTCTGGCGATTTTTTTCCAAGTGCTGACGATTCCTGTTTCGAGTCATCTCATCGGGTTGGTCAGCCGCCGCGAACCACGGGAAGTGGATGGTAGCGGGGCAAACCGTGACGAAAAAGGTTGAAGAGTTTTCGGAGCCCGAAAATTTGATTTCAAAAGGTAGCAGGCCAAAGCAGCAGCCACCTTTTATGCGGAAAGTGAATTAGACTTCGAGTTGACTCAGGATAAATGTTACCGGGGCTGGGAGGTGGACAAGGGCGCCGCTGATACGTTGACTCATATTCATGGTTACTCAAGAACCAACCATGAGCAAGTCT
>Ga0101944_10001085_pt1 | contig 63108 bp, 35 predicted proteins | sample DewCreD2012metaG_FD_75245 | JGI IMG/M metagenome (GOLD analysis project Ga0101944, IMG submission 75245) | Hot spring sediment bacterial and archeal communities from British Columbia, Canada, to study Microbial Dark Matter (Phase II) - Dewar... ...
AGGGCCAGGCGGTGAGCCCAACGAAGAGACACTCGGTGAGAAGGCTCCGCACCTGCAGATAGGCGGCAACAATGAGCAGCACGGCCATGGTGGGAATGACCAGCACGATGTTGGTGAGCATATTGAGGAGCTCGTCGACGATGCCGCCGCGATAGCCGGCCGTGAAGCCGACCAGCATCCCGATGAGCGTGCCCAGGCCGCCGCCGATCAATCCCACGAGAAAGGTCGCTCGCAGGCCGAACACGAACTGGGCCAGAATGTCCTGCCCGAAAAACGTCGTCCCGAACCAATACCTCGACGATGGTGGCTGGGGGCCGAGGGGATTCACGTAGGCAAACGGGTTGTTGTGCACGAACAGCGGTCCGGCCAGCGCCACGACAAGAAAGAACAGGATGACGGCCAGGCCAGCCTGCAGCTTCCTATTCTTCAGAGCGAAGTAGAGGAACTCATTTCTCTTCTTTGGCGCCTTCATGCTGTCTCACCCATCATTCCTCTGCGCGTCCGGGGATCGACGATGACATAGATGATGTCTATCGCGAAATTGGCGAGCAACACGCCGATGATGATGAATAGGAAGCAGCCCTGGATGAGGAAATAGTCCTGATTCTGGATCGCGCTGAGGAGCAGGTAGCCGATCCCGGGGTACGAGAATACAACCTCGGTGACCAGGGCGCCGGCGACGATGACCCCCAGCTGCAGCGCCAGTCCGGTGATCTGGGGCAGAATGCCATTCTGGAAGGCGTATTTCCGGATCAGATTCCTCGGCGCGCCGAGCGCTTCGAGGTAGTGCGAATAGTCCGCTTCCAGCTCATAGATGATCATGTTCCGCCATTGATGATCACTTCAAAACATGATCATCTATGCGATGGGGTGATCATCTATGACGAAACACCGGCCAAACCCTGCCCAACCTGCGGGCAAAACCCATGCCCGCATGAGGACTGGTGCGAGAGCACCGGAACGCAACTCGGGCACTTATTCACGTTCGGAGAAGACGATGAATGACTACCTCGACAACTTCGCGGCAACGCTGAGGCGCATCCGGGAGGATAAGACCCGCACCGACGCGTGGCGCATCGAGCAGGAACGCCAACTTCGGGCGGCCTATCGAGCCCAAATCATCGAGGACGCCGCCAAGCAGTTTGCCAGGCTTCGCCAAGAGCGCGAGAAACTCACCGATCGCCTCGCACGGCTTCGGACCGAGGCCGATGACAAACTCGATTGGCACCGCCTCGCCGGCTTGGCCGCCGATTATCGCGCCAAGATCGAAACGTTCGTGCCGAGGCCCGAAGCCCAAACGGTCGCCGCCTACATCGCCCAACTGCACGAAGAGGCGCGCATGGCGGGCGATATACACCGCCTCCGGGCCCTCAGGCAGGAAACGGCCGCCCAACTCCAGCGGATCGCCAACGAACACCGAGAAGGCACCAACGGCAAGATCGCCATGCGCCTGCTCGGGGCCTTCGCCGAGGACGAACAGGCCGAGATCGGGCCCGAGGGCGAGGAAATCCGGCGCAAACTGGAGGAACTCGGGCCCCGCGAGTTTCAACTGCGCCTCGACATCGCCAAGGCCGAGAGCACCATCGAGAACGTGCCGCCTAGGTTCGATGTCTCTTCCGCCTGGATCGCCGATGCGATGCGGTCCAGCCGCTAGAAACCGCGGATTGTGCGGATTATGACGCACCTAACGCGTGCGCGCATGCGGAGTAACCGTTAGGGAGGAACGAATGACTGCACGAACGATCGCTAGAGGAACCGTGCGATGCAAGGCACTAACTAAGACCGGCGGGCCCTGCGGCGGGTACGTTCCGACCGGTTCCGAGTACTGCTTCGCGCATGATCCCGCCCTCGCGGAGGTTCGGCGCGAGGCCCGGGCACGGGGCGGAATGAACAGCCGCAAGGATATCCGCATCCAGAAGGCCGTATCGGGCGATCTTCGGGAGGTACTGGACCTGCTGGAGGACGCCTTGCGGGGCGTGCTGGCCGAGATCGGCTATGCCGACGCGCTGGTGGCTCGGGAATTGCCCGACGGCTCGCTGGAGCTGATCGACGGCCACCTTCGCGCGGAGACCACGCCGGACCAGGAAGTTCCCGTGCTGGTGATCGACGTGGACGAGAAGGAGGCCGCCAAGCTGCTGGCGGCGCTGGATCCGCTGGCGAGCCTGGCCGAGAGCAATGCAAGCGTCTTGGCCGACCTGGTGGCCGAGGTGGAAACCGAAAGCTCGGCGTTGCAAGCCGTCTGGGATGATCTGGTTGCCCAACACGCGGCGGCGCCGCCCTTCGAGCAACGCGCCGCGCCGCCCGAAATCGAACTGCCCGAGGCCTTCCAAGTCGTCGTCGAATGCCGCGACGAGGCTGACCAGCGGGCCGTGTTCGAGCGGCTCACCGCCGAGGGCCGAAAGTGCAAATTGCTGACGCTGTGACGGCTATGGACCTCGGACCTTGACGCTTCCCTTTTAGGCCCCATGCCTTTCAAATTTCCGCCCCTCATCCCATGCCCCGCATCGACCTGACCATCGCCTGCCCGGTGTACGACTCGTTCCGCGTCCAGCAAGTGGCCGGGTTGTTCGACGTTCCGATTGCCGAGCGGGCGTCGCAGCGCTTTCGCCTGGAAATCCCCGAACTGGGCGACGACTGGTGGATCGGCTTGATCGTGGGGCCGTCGGGCAGCGGCAAGACGACCATGGCGAGGGAACTGTTTGGACCGCGGCTCTATCGCCGGACGCCTTGGCCGGCCGACCGCGCCGTGGTCGATGGCCTTGGCGACTTGCCGATCAAGGAAGTGATCGCGTTGTTCATCACCGTCGGCTTCAGCTCGCCGCCAAGCTGGATCAAGCCCTATCACGTCCTGTCAAACGGCGAACGATTCCGCTGCGACCTGGCGCGAGCATTGGCGCAGGGAGACGGAGACGCGGAGACGCGCAGCGGAGCGGAAGAGGGGGGCCGTAACGAGACTCCCGCGTCTGGGCGACTGAGCCTGCCCGCGTCCCCCCCGCTGGTCGTCTTCGACGAGTTCACCAGCGTGGTCGACCGGAGGGTGGCGCGGGCCGTGTCGGCGGCGGTCGCCAAGGGAATTCGCTCGGGCCGGATCGGGCGGCGGTTCGTGGCGGCGACCTGCCATTACGACGTGACGGACTGGCTTGCGCCCGACTGGGTCCTCGACATGGCGTCGAGCACGTTCTGTTGGAGGCGTCTTCCACGACCGCCGATCCACCTGGAACTGTTCCGTTGCCGCCGCGCCGCGTGGGGGATGTTTGCGCGTCATCACTATATGAGCGGATCGCTTTCGCCGGGAGCGAGGTGCTTTCTGGCCCAATGGGACGGGTCGCCGACCACGTTCTGCGCCACGGTGCCGATCCTCGGCCGACGCGGCCATTGGCGCGTGACCCGAATCGTGACCTTGCCGGATTACCAGGGCATGGGCATGGGCATGGCGGTGCTGGAGGCCGTGGCCCAGTTGCACCGCGGCGAAGGTCATCGGATCAACGTCACCGCCAGCCATCCCGCCCTGCTGGCCCATTGCCGCCGCTCGCCCGCCTGGCGCGCCGTGGGCGTGAAACGCCTCGGCGCGCGGGGCGCGCCGCGTTTTCATTACCGCGGCTCGGCGGGCCGGGCGGTCGTTTCGTTCGAGTATCTCGGGCGCGGCGCGCCGTCGTCTTCGTCGGCATGTTGAGGCGCCCTGCCGACCCGCGGCGTGGGGCGGGCGACGGCGCGCCGCCCGCCCCGCGACGGACGGAAAAGGCCGTCCCACAACACGAGGAACGCGAAATGGCGAAAACCGGTCGGCCGCCGGTGCTCGATCACGTCAAGAAGCGCGAGATTCTCGCCATCCTCGCCATGGGGTGCAGCCGGCGCACGGCCGCGCGCTACGTGGGGTGCTCTCCCAAGACGATCTTGAACACGGCCGACCGGGACCCCGATTTCGCGGCGCAACTCCGCCGCGCCGAGCATGCCTCGGAGATCGAGTATCTCCAGCGGATCCGCAATGCCGCGAAGAAGGAGCAGTACTGGCGGGCCGCGGCATGGGCCTTGGAACGGATCAATCCCGAGGATTTCGCCAGGCGGCCTCCAAGGTCCCTCACGCCCGACGAAACCGCCGCGTTGCTGTTGCAACTGGCCGATGTGCTGGTGGCGGAATTGCCGGTTGGGGAGTATCGCAAGCGGGTGGTCAAGTCCCTGGATCGGTTGCTGGCCCGAATCGGGGCGGCGCCGCCCCCACCGGCCGACGCGGCCGCGGAGAACGAACCCGATGACGCCTCGTGACAGCGACTGGCTCGGCCAAGGCCCCGGGACCGAGTGGTTGGCGGAACTGCTTCGCCGCTTCCGCGAGCGGTTGGTTCGCGGCCATGGGGCGGCGCGGCGGGGCGTCGCCGCCCGGCCCGGCTCGACCAGGCTCCTCGACTGGGGAAAGCGGCTGCTGCCGCACCACTTCGCCAAGCCCCCGTCCAGGATGCACGTCTGGCTGGCCGCCCGGCTCGACGCGATGTCGCGTCAACGGGGCGTGAAGCTCAACGTGCTGGGGCCGCGGGGCGGGGCCAAGTCGACGGTCGGGACGCTGGCCTACGCCCTCCGCGCCGCGGTCGAAGCCTCGGAGCCCTACGTGTGGATCGTCTCCGACACCCGCCGCCAGGCCCACGCCCATCTGGAAAACATCAAAGCCGAGCTGTTGGACAATCCCCGCCTGGCCGCCGAGTATCCCGAGGCCGTGGGCGAGGGTCCGGTGTGGCGGGCGGGGGCGATCCAGCTTCGCAACGGCGTGCGGATCGAGGCCTTTGGGGCGGGCCAACGGATCCGCGGCCGACGCCACCGCCAGAACCGCCCCACCCTCATCCTTTGCGACGACCTGGAAAACGACGGCCACGCGCTTTCGGCCCTCCAGCGCGAACGCTCGCGCACGTGGTTCCACGGCACGCTGCTCAAAGCCGGCTTGCCCGGCACCAACGTGGTCAACCTCGCCACCGCCTTGCACCGCGAGGCCCTGGCCGTTCAACTCCACCGCACGCCCGGCTGGACCTCGCGAATCTTCCAGGCCATCGTCCGCTGGCCGGCGAACTTGTCGCTTTGGGAACACTGGGAGGCAATCTACGCGGATCCGGAGAACCCTTCGGCCCGGCAGCGGGCCTGGGCCTTCTACCAGGCGAACCGCGAGGCCATGGACGCCGGCGCGGCGGTCCTCTGGCCTGAACACGAAGATCTCTACGCGCTGATGTGCATGAGGGCGGAAAGCGGGCGGGGGGCGTTCGAGCGGGAAAAGCAAAACTCGCCCATCCACCCGGAACTCTGCGAATGGCCCGAGGCGTATTTCGACGAGACGATCTGGTTCGACGACTGGCCCGACGCGCTGGCGGTCAAGACGCTTGCCCTCGACCCGAGCAAGGGAAGCGACGCCCGGCGGAGCGACTATTCGGCCTACGTCCTGCTCGGCGTCGACCGCCAGGGCATGATCTATTTGGAGGCCGACCTTGCGCGGCGACCGACTTCGCAGATGGTTGCCGACGGCGTGGAGTGGTGCCGCCGCTTCCGGCCCGACGCCTTCGGCATCGAGGCCAACCAGTTCCAGCAACTGCTCGGCCCGGAATTCGAGGCCGAGTTTCAACGGCAGGGCATCCTGGGCGCGCGGCCTTCGCTGTTGGACAACCGGCTGAACAAACAGGTGCGCATCCGCCGTCTCGGGCCCTATCTGGCGAGCCGCCGCTTGCGTTTCAAGACCCACTCGCCCTCCACCCGGTTGCTCGTCGAACAGCTTCGCACCTTCCCCGTCGGCGACCACGACGACGGACCCGACGCCGCCGAAATGGCCCTGCGTCTGGCAAGCGAACTCCTCGAAACCCGATCGGCCGCGGATGGACTCGGCAACCGGCTGCCGGTGGGATGAGCCATGAACGACGAACACAAAATGAAAGGCGCCCGCTGCCGGCTTGCCCGCCGGGGGTCCGTGAACCTCCGGAGCATCGTTTGGATTTCCACTTGAGCCCCAAGGAACCAACCCATGAACGTCACGAATCCCGAATCCCCCCAGCTCGCCGGCGGGCCATCCTCCGAGAGTTCTGCCGACAGCCATCCCTCGCACCTCGAACATCGCCTGCTCGAGGTCTTTCAGGACGTTTGGGACAACTTCGTCGACCCGGCCGAGGCCCTGTACGACGCGGACGGCGCGCGTTGGGCCGTCCTCGGAAGCGGTCCGAGCGGCGCGACGGCGAGCGTGCCATTTTCGACCGAGCGGCAGCTCGCCGAGATCCGCGAGCAGTGCCGGGCGCTGGCCGCCAGCAACGAGTTCGCCATCAACGGGCATGAGAACCGCATTTCCTACGTGGTGGGCAGCGGGCACGCGTATCGCGTCACCGCCAAGGGCCCGAACGACGCGGCCGAATGCCTCGCCCGCGAGGTCCAATCGTTGCTGGACGAGTTCCTCCAGTCGAACCAATGGCGCAAGCGGCAGCAGGAAATCCTCCGCCGCCGCGACCGCGACGGCGAAGTGTTCTTGCGGCTCTTCGTGGGGACCGACGGCATGACGCGCCTCCGCTTTGTCGAGCCCTCCCAAGTCGCCACGCCGCCCCGCCTGGCGGGCGACCCGTCGGCCTCCTTCGGCATCCAGACCGACCCCGACGACGTCGAGACCGTGCGCGGCTATTACGTCGACGGAGCGTTCGTCGAGGCCTCGCGCATCCAGCACCGCAAGGCCAATGTGGACGCCAACGTGAAGCGGGGGCTGCCGCTGTTCTATCCGGTCCAAAAGAACCTTCGCCGGGCCGAGAAGCTGTTACGGAACATGAGCGTGGTGGCCGGCATCCAGTCGGCCATCGCCATCATCCGCAAGCACGCCTCGGGCACGCGGAGCACCGTGCAGCAGTTCGTTCAAAGCCAGGCCGACGCCAGCCTCGCCGGCGCGGCCGGGGGGCGCACGAGCCTTTTCCAGCGTTACGCGCCGGGCACGATCCTCGACGCCTTCGCCGGCACCGACTACCAGTTTCCGGCCGCCTCGATCGACGCGGCCCGATACGTCGCGGTCCTCCAGGCCGAGCTTCGAGCCATCGCCGCCCGACTCGTCATGCCTGAGTTCATGCTCACCAGCGACGCCTCGAACGCCAACTACGCCTCGACGATGGTCGCCGAGGGCCCGGCCGTGCGCATGTTCGAGCGCTTGCAGCACGAGATGATCGAGGACGATTTGGAACTGTTCCAGCGGGTGCTCCGGTCGGCGATCGACGCCGGCCGCCTTCCGCCCGAGGCCCTCGCCCAGGTCGACATCGAGGGCATCCCGCCGTCGCTCGCCGTGCGCGACCGCCTCAAGGAAGCCCAGGCCGACCAGATCCTGGTCCGCTACGGCGCCATGTCGCCGCAAACTCTGGCCCTCCGCCACGGCCTGGACGCGGAAAAGGAACAGCGGTGGATCGCCGGTTCAAGCCGACCGTCGCGGTAGCCGGAAGGCCGCCGTTGGAGCGCCGCGCGTCGGCATGCGCGCCGACCAGGAAGCCCCATTGCTTCCCGAGCGCACGCGTTCCCCGGGATAAGCCCCTTTTGCGGACAAGGGGCAGGCCCATGCTTCGGTCCGAAACGGCCTGGAAAATGGACCCGTCCCCGGCCCGTGAACGACTGCCCCGCGATGGCAAGCCCTCCAAGGACAAAGACGACCGCTTGCTCGAATGGCCAAAGCGCGTTGTTTCCGACGAACGGGGCTAGCCGAGCGGCGTCAGGCGGCAGGTCTTGTCATCGACCATGCGGTCCTTGGGACAAATCTGCAACAGCACGCTTTCCGACTGCGTGCCGGGCAGGGGATAGCTGACGAGCTTGCGCAAGGCGAGATCGTTCAATAAGCCGCGGTGCCGGGCCTCGCCGCGTTCTTCGACCCAGGCCGGACCTTTCAGCGCCAGCAGCCGATCGAAATGTTCCCAGTGCGGGCGGAACCACTGGAGGATGTCCTTGAGCCGGCCGACGGCCCGAACCACCAGGCTGTTGTACACCGACGGTCCGAGCAGGTCCTGGGCGCGTCCATGGATCACCGGGACGTTGAGCCCGAGCTGGGCCACGATGTCCGCCACCGCCTCGGCCTTCTTGCCCACCGAGTCGCAGAGCCAGACGTTCAGGTCGGGCCGGAGGATGGCCAGGATGACGCCCGGCACGCCCCCGCCCGTTCCCACGTCGAGCACCTTTTCCTTCGGTCCCAGGACCTGGGCAAACGCCAGGCTGTCGCGGACATCGCGGCCGATGAACTTCTGGTCATCGGTGTGGCGCGTCAGGTTCAGCTTCGCGTTCCACTGCCATAGCAGCCGCCGGAAACGCGCGAGTTGCTCGATCTGTCCGCCAGGCAATTCGATGCCGTGCTGGGCCAAGGTCGCGGGGAAGTCGTCGTCGGAAGCGTTCGGGGGGCCGGGGGCGTCCGCCGCGCGGGCGGCGGGCCGCGCCGTGGTGGGGACCTGGCCCGGCTCCTCGCTGGAAATCGAGCCGCCGTCGCCGCCCATGGGTGGAATCGATGCCATGAAACTCTCCCGTCGCCAACCTTCGCCTGCCAACCATTGTATCATCCCGCCGGTCCAAACGCCTCGCTCGCCTCGGCAAGGACCGTGAGATTTTCCGGCGGGACGCGCGGCGAGACCGAGCACGCGCTGGACAAGATGTACCCGCTGCCTCGGCTGCCCACCGCCAGGCGGCCCAGCGCGTCCTGCCGGACCTCTTCGCGCGACTTCTTCAAGAGCGTGTGGACCGGGTCGATGTTGCCCTTGAAAAACAACCGGTCCCCGACGCGGCGCTTGGCGTCCCCGAGGTCGACGCTGCCCAACGGCGGCGGATCGAGCGTGTCGATCCCGTCGATGCCGGTTTCGGCCATCAGTTCCAGCCGGTCGCCGATGTCGCCGCAGGTGTGGGTGTAGACGGGGACGCCCTCGGCGCGGACGCGGCGGACCACCTCGGCCTCGAAGGGCAGGACGAACGTCCGGTATTGGCGCGGCGAGATGAACCCACCCCCGGCAAACGCCGAGGAGATCAGGACGGCGTCGACGCCGCGACGGGCCTGCCGGATCCCGAGGTCGGCCGCTCCCTCGGCGTACGCCGCGAGGATCGCCCGGCATTTGTCCGGCTCGTCGATCAAATACATCAGGGCCTGCTCATAGCCGAACAACTCCATGAGCTGCGTGAACGGCGAGAAGATCTCGCCGTGCACGGAGAGTTCCCCGCCGGCCTCGGCGAGCACCAGATCGATGGTGCGGAACATATAGTCGGGCCACCATCGGGCGCGGTCGCCGCGATACGGCTCCAGCCCAAAATAGTAGGGATACTTCAACCCGCCCAGCGCGTGAGGGTCGTCGTAAAAAATCTCGTCGGGGTCGACCTCGTCGATGGTGGGGCGGCGCAGGCCGCCGGCGGGCAGGTGCTGCACGTTGTCGTCGGCCGGACACCGCGCCACGTCGCCGTTGACGAAATGCACCGTCTGGCCGCCGTCCGCGTGGTCCTCGATCCGCTCCACCCACCGCATCCATGCCGGATCGCGTCCGGGCAGATTGATCAGGACCCCGTCGAAGCGATAGCGCCGCGCCAGCGCGATCAGCGCCCGGGCGAAGCCTTCGCTGGTGAACCACAATTCGGCGGGACGGACGCCGGTGTTGAGCAGGTAATGGCCGATGGACAACTGGCACATCACCGGAACGCGGTCCACGGGTTCTCGCCGCATGGCGCGGCGGATTCGTTCCTTGCCGGTCACGCTATCCCTTGCGCTCGAAAACAAAGGAAAAAAACAACGCCTCCGGCCGGATGGGGCTTGCCCAGGGTACCGGAGCACCTTCAAACGCCTGATGCCGTGGGGGGGCCGCGCGGGCCTAATTGTTTCTAATTGTTTGGAGCCGCGCCGACAGCCGCACTTCGGTACTCTTTAACCCTCTCGTCGAGCAAGTTCAAGAGATCCTGGATCGGCTTCTTTCTGGACTCCTGCTCCCACTGGAGCGCCTCCTTCGCCCACGTATGGGCCTCCTCCAAAAACGGCAGGGCCTGTTTGGGAAAATCGGCCAACGCCTGCTGGTCGTTCTTGTCGATTCGTTCGTGCCAGTCAAGGAGGACCGTCAGGATCATGGCCGCGCCCATGTGGCGGTAGGTTGCCCCCTTGGCACGCGAGGGCTCGAGTCGCACCGCGGATCGCATGGCCTGGAGGAACTGGTCGCGGTGTTCCAACGCGGCGCTGCCTCCCCTGCGGAACAACCCGAAGTGCCCCACGCCGAGCAGGTAGTCGGCCTCGGCCTGGTCGGCGGGGGACAAGGCGAGTTCCCGGGCCCGGCCGGCGTCGCGAATCGCCGCGCGGGCGAAGGACAACACTTCCTCTTCTTGGAGTCCCGCCTTCGCGCCTTTCTGGTTCGCGGCGTCGAACCGTTCCAAGCTGCACTGGGCCCGGGCGAGGAGCAGGGGCACGTCCCCGGCGTCGGCCTGGCGCACGTCGGGGATCGCCGCGTCATACGCACCGACGGCCCGATCGTACTGCTTTCTCATCCGCCACACCTCGCCGAGGATGAGGGCCACGTTTTTCGCGGGGACCTGGAACCCGCGCGCCGGGGCCGCCCGGAGAATCTCGGCGCGCTGCTCCGCGGCCTGGAGCTTCTTGTCGATTTCCGCCTCGAGCCGCTTGCGTTCCTCGGGATCCGCCGCGGTTCTCTGCTGCTGGCGCAAGCGGTTCGCCTGGCGGAGGGCCAGCTCCGCCCAACGGGAAATAGAGGCGGCCCGGCTGGCCGCATGGCTCTTGATCGCCAGATCGGCTGCCTTGCCCAGGTGATCATCGGCCTTGGCGATGTCGCCGAGGGCGTCGTACACCTGGCCGAGGTAGTAATGCGCTTCCGTCCGGTGGCTGTCCCATCTCGCAACCTGAAGGGCTCGATTCAACTCGCTGACGCATTCCTTCAGCGCCGCGTCGCGATCGCCCAGGCCCAAGAGCTGAGGATCCAAGCCGCTTCGAACGGCCTTGAAAGCGCATCGAGCATGGCTGATCGCCGCCTGGGCCGAAAGGCGGTTCTGCCGCAAGACCTCGGAAAACTGCCTCAGGGCTTCCTGGTAGTTCTCGCGGGGCGATTCGCCGAGCTGGGAGGCGAGGTCTTCATAGAGATTTCCCAACAGCAGCCGCGCCTCCTCGCCGAAGGCTTGTTCGCCCTTGGCGGCTTGGATGGCCGCGTCGCGCCCCGCCGTGAAGTGCCGCTCCTTCTTCTTCGCGTCCGTTTCATAGTTGCCCATTCTCAGGTGCGCGATGGCGAGATTCAGGGCATTCACCGCGGCGAGCTTGGGGCGGCCCGCCGAACTCTTCACCGCCTGTTCGCCGGCCGCGATGGCCTCGCTCAAGTCGCGCAGCACGGCGTCGCGCTTGTCCCGCTGTCCCGCCCGCTCCAGCAACGCGTAGGCCTGAGCGCCATAGGCAAGGTACGGCCTGGTCGGGCCGTGTTTCAGCGCGGCCGCCACGTCGGCGAGGACCGTTTCGGGATCGAAATCGGGCCGGTTGGCGCGGGCCTTGGCCCGTAGCGCGTAATAGTCGCCGATTCGCCCGGCGTCGACCTTTCCGAGCGAACCCAATTCGATCGCCCCCGACGCCAGGCTCGCGATGACGTCGTGGACGTCCTGGAAGGGTTTGGGCCAATCTGGCCACGGGGCATCTTGGCGTTGCTCAAGGAACTCGGCGAGGGCCCCGGCCAATTCGGAAGTCCGCCCGGCCGCGTCCGGTGGTTTGGCCTTCGCCTTCGCAAGGATGTCCGCCTGCAAGATCGGCTCCACCACGGCGTTGTGGAAGGTCTTGGGGCCGTCCGGCGGAAAATCTCCGGCCGCGTCGTCGCCCAGGGCGCGGAGGAGTCGGACCGTGAACTCCAGGCCCGCCGCCCCTTGCGGATCGTCGGCCATCCGGGAAACCAGCTCCGGCTGCTTCCAGAAGCTGCACGCGGCCGCGTAGAGGAGCGGAACGGCGTCCGGGTCGGCGGCGGCGTTCGGCGCCGTCAGCACTTCGTGTGCGAGCGTCCAGACATCCCCCAGCGCCGGCTTGGGCCGATGGAACTCCGCCAGGACGCGGCTTCGTTTCCATTCCAGTTGAAGACCGCTCTGGGCCGCCAGCGCGGCGCCGGCGGACTTGAGCAACCCCGCGTACTGTTCCGCCTCGGCCGAGGTGGCGAAAGGATTGAAGGGGATCTTTTCCAGCGTCCAGGGGCGGGATTGACGCCGCCGGTCGGCCGCCGCCTGGACGATCCATTCCGCGACGGCGGCGGCCCGGCGCTGCCGTTGGAGGATCGGCTCGCCGCGTTCCACCGCCGGCGCCAATTCGAGCAGGTCGGGCGTCAGATCGTCCCAACGCCCGCCCTCGGCCCGCATCGCCAGGCACGAAAGGTAGTGCGCGTACGCCGGTTGTTTCGCCTTCTCTTTCAGGTCCTTGCGGATCAGCGTGACCGTGTTGGCGGCGGGGGCGACCTCCCGGCCGAGCGTCAACAGGGCCTCGCTCTTCCAGGCCTTGGCCATGAGGTCCGCGACGCCCGTCTCCGCGCTCGCCGCCCGGCCTTTCGACAGCTCCTCCCACTCCCGGATTTCCCGAAGCAGTTCCGCCTCGCCGGGCCGGGCGGGTTCCCAAACGCGGATCGCCAACCTTGCGGTCGCCGCGGCCAGCGCCGCCGCGCCGAGCCGCGGTCGGCGGAACTTGTCCCTCGCCGCCACGAGCCACGCCGCTGCGCGGGCCAGGTCTTTGCCTTGATGCTCGTAGGCGGGGGCGCCGTTCGGCCCGGCGGCGGCCGCGAGTTTTTCCAGCGCCGCGGGCACCGCGGAGCTTAAAAGGCCAACGTCCTCCGCGTCGTCCACTTTCCATTGTTCCGGGGCCGCCGGGGGAAAGTGTTTCTCCAGGGCGTCGAGCAATGGACCGATTGTGTCGGCCGCCGCCTGCGAACGGTTCGCCGCCTCAAGCGCCCTCTTGACGATCGCCCCAGGCGAGTCGTCCGGCTTCGGCGGCCGCGCCATTCCCTGGAGCTGCTGTTCTTCCCAGGAATTGAGTTTCCAAGGGACGGGCAGGTTCACGAACGCCTTGGGATCCCTCGGCGTGTTCGTGGCGATGGCCAGAAGCGCGTCGCGCAGCCGGGCTCGGTCTTGCGCGAGCCCTTGCAATGCCTGAAGCTCGGCCTGGGCCTCGTCGGCCCGGCCCAGACGCACCAAGGCGCGGGCGCGGAGCAATCGAGCGTCGTCCCGGTCGGAAGGTTCGGGCGTCATCTTGACGAAGGCGTCGCACTCCGCCAGCAGCCTGTCCTCTTGTCCGCTCTGACCGCTGAGCGAGCGAATCGACTGGATCCATTCCTTGCCCAGGCTGGCTCGCTGCGCCTGAACACCGTCGGGCCCGAGCCATTGCTGGGCGGGGGGCCTGCCCAGGGCCTCGCCGGCCTCCCGAAACTTCCCGGCGGCGATCAACTCCGCCAGGGACTTGCCGAACTCGGATTGTACGAAGGCGCGTTCGGCCTCGTGTTCCTTCGGGGGGACGATTCCCTTGCCGGCCTCGAGGAGCGGCGCCAGCGCGGCCCAATTCGCCTTCTTGGCCAAATCGCGAACCCCCGCACGCCACTGGTCGCCAAGTTTCTTCGCCTTCTCCTCAAGTTGCGGTTCGGCATCGAAGAATGGGCCAACGTCCTTCAATTCCTCGCTGGCCTTGGCCAGCTTTTCTGGGTCGGGGGCGTGGATCAGGCTGTCGAAATACGCCGTCCACCGGGGCTGGACGGCCTTGCGCAGGCCTTCCATCGCCGTCGCGTCGAAGATCTTCTTGGCCAGCGGTTGCTCGAGTTCCCGCCGAACGCCGCGGAAATCGCTCTTCGCGACCCGTTCGGCCAATCCGATCTGTTTCTTCCATTCCTCTTGCAGACGGTCTCTCCAGCTTGCCGTTTGGGCGGGCGAAATGGCCTCCGTCGGGGCCTTTTGCCACCTATCGACGGCCTCCCACGACTCGACCGCCTTGGCCAGGTCCTTCGCCAACAAGGCCTCGAATCGTTGGCGCCAGGCATCCGCCAGCGCCTGCCATGCGTCGGGCGCGACAGGCCCCACCAGTTTTCCGAGCGTCTCGACGCCGCCCAGCTCTTGGAGCCGCAGGTAGGCCTGCTCGGGCGAGATCGCGTCTTGCCTGAGTTGGATGAGGATCGGATGGGTCGAACGATCGCTCCACGTCTTTTTCAGTCCCTCGACCAACTGCTGATATCGGTCCGCATTCAGGGCCTGCCGGGCCTGGGCGGCAAGCTGAACGGCCGCCTGGAAATCCCCTTCCAGAACGCGGCGATGGAACTCCCTGGTCCACGCGTCGAAACAAGCCCGCCAAACGTCTTCCGGCACGGGGCCGAGGCGTTCCACGAACTTCGCGTCGGCGTCGGCGTTCCTCAACCGGACCAGCGCTTCCTGGAGCGGGATGGCCCCGTCGAGCAGTTGCCGCAGGACCGGGTTGGTGGACCGTTCGTTCCACGCCTTGCGGACCTCGGGCTCGAATTCCTCCAGATAGTCCGCGGCGGAAAGCGATTTCCGCGCCTCGCCGACCACCTCGGCGGCCTTCTCGAAGTCGCCCGCCTCCAGCGCCTTGCGGTACTCGCGCCTTGCCAACTCCAGGGGCGAGGAAGCCGAATCGGACGGCCCCACCGGTCTGTCGAAGCGGATCAGCGGAATCGGCGCGAACTTGAACACCGCCCAGCCGATCGCCGTCAGGGCGCCCAGCGCCAAGGCGGTCTTCGCCAGGCGGCCGACCCACGAGCGACGCGCCGCCCGCGCCGGCTCCGGCGCCGGCGCGCTCGGGAGGGTTGCGGCAATCTCGTCGGTTTCGTCGCGGCGTTGCGGGTGGGTTCGGGCGACTCGGGCTTCGACGGCCAGAACCGGCTCCGACTTGCGCTGGGTCGAGTCCGGCTTGATCGGCGGAGTGGCGGCGGGTTGCTGTTTGCCCGCCGGCTGGCCGCCCGCTTTCGACTCCGCCACCTCGTCCAGGGCGTCGACGTCCGTGCGCGGCAAGCGTTCGGTGGGAAGAGATCGGACGCCAAACAACGACGGCCAAAAACCCGTGCTCGGAGCGGCCTGGACGCTCTCGCGAAGCCGCGAGACCATCTCGAAACAGGACGGCCAGCGCTTTTCCGGCTTGAGTTCCGTTGCCCGCCGGATGATCTTGCGCTCGGCCGGATTCAGCCTGGTCAGATCCAACTTGCCGGCGCGGTGCAGGTCGATCACCTTGTACGGATTCGGCTCGTCGAAGGGCAGCGACCCGGTCCGCAATTCCACGTAGCTGATCGCCAGGCAGTATTGATCGCTCTGGACGTGCGGCTTCCCCACGAAAAGCTCGGGCGCGGCATAGGCCACTGTGCCCATTCCCGATCGCGTCTTGCGAAGGCTGTCGACCGCCTGAGCCAGGCCAAAGTCGCAGACCTTCACCGAGTTGCCCACGATCAGCAGGTTCTGCGGCTTGATGTCGCCGTGGATGATGCCCTGCTGATTGAGGAAGTCGATTCCGCGGGCCGCCTGCTCCATGTAGTCGAGGAGTTCGGCTGCGGGAATGCCCGACCAATGGGCTTGTTCCTTGCCGTGGTTGACCTCCTGGAGCCGCCGGAACAAGGTCTTGGTTCCGAGGCTCATGGCGACAATCAATTCGACGGGCCGGGAAGCGGAGTTGGCCGCCGGGTCGAACAGCATGGTGCCGCCGATTTCGACCGACGAATCGCGGGGGCTGAGAGTGGCGAGCGGATCGGCGGGCAGTTCGTCGAGGACCTTGCCGTCGTCGGTCTTGACCCAGCAGGCCACGAACTCGACGAGATTGGCGTGGCGGATGTCCTTGACCTTCTGAAGCCCGGCGAACTCCTTAAGTCCCTCGCGCCCGGCCAGGTCAATGATCTTCAGGGCGACCTGCATGCCGCCCGGACCTTTGGCCTGCCAAACCTCGCCAAACTGTCCCCGGCCAAGAAATTTGGTCAGGTGATACTGCGGGACAGGCTCGTCGCCTGGTCGGTAACCCCGCTTGGCCGTATACATCGCTGGCCCCCGCCGAAAGGCGCAACCCGACGTCCCCAGGCAGACCCAAGCCGCAGCCGCCTTCGCCCAAGCCTCCCCGAGATAAGCCGAGCGCCGCCTCGATTCACTATAGGACGTTTCTTCGCCGCCACAACCCCCAAGCACAGGGACACCAGCCGATTCCTCTTCGCGACCCGCACTTGCAACAGGAATCGATCCTAAATCCTCCAGACACAGGTCCATCTCCGGCTGTCCCGGCTCGGGAAAGCTGAAACAGGTGATCGGACCCGAATGAGCAAGGGCCTAACACACGCCAAATAACCCTTCTGAGGGATTCCGATGGTCTCAGCGACCTGTACCGTGACTGCGAGTCGGTCGACGAATTGGGCTTGACCCACAATATATTGCACAGAGGGTCTGCAATAACCACAAGATGTAGGGAGATTCTCGAATACTTGGACAGACGGTGAGACTCCGTCAATGTCATAACGCCAGACACTATTGACATAAAGCGAATAATTTGCTTGACGGGCTTGCATGGCGTAATCAAAATACAATCCTCCCAGTTTATCCAGCTTACGGGGAGGTTCGGGTTGTTGGATATGAGGGGCGACGCCCGAGGGCGTGGCCCGTCGTTTCTCATTTCCTCTCTTGAATCGCTGACACGATGGCCAACCAACGCTCGTCTGGGTCGGTTCACGCGCTGGCGCACAGGTGAACTTTCTTTCAGCAAGGGGACGCAATCATGGCTCGACGTTTTCTCCAGGCACTCCGGCAACTTACCCGTCGCACCCCGTCGCGCTTGCGCCAACGCTTCGAAGCGTCCCTCCGCCCGCGGCGACTCCTCTGCGAGGGTCTTGAAGATCGACGCCTGCTGGCAGTCGCCTCCATGCAGTTCCAGAATCCATCGACGACCGATGTCGAAGGCGCTGCGCTCCAAATTCCCGTGGAACTCGCCACCGACGCCCCGTTGCTGGGAGATTTCACGGCCGACGTCCAGGCCACCGAGATCGATGCCGAAACAGGCGATTACACGCTTACCACCATTCAGGTCACGTTCGCTGCCGGTTCGACAAACGGCGCCATTCAATATGTTGCGCTGAACCTGAGCACCGACTCGCTGGTCGAGGGAGACGAAACCCTCCAACTGACTCTGACGAATCCCGTTTCCAATGACGTGGGGGGAGGAACCGACACGGTTTCCATCGGCGCTCAGGCTTCCCATGACGTGACGATCACCGACGCCAATAGCGCGACGGTCCAGTGGCAGGCGGCGGGCACGACGGTCGGGGAGGCGGACGGGGCCACGAACCTCACCGCCGTGTTGTCCATGGCCAACCCGGGCGACACGCTGGAGAACGCCGCGAGCTTCACGGTGACCGCCACCAACGGCACCGCGGAGGACGCGGACTACGATTCGGGGGCGTTCCCGAAGACGATCACGTTTGCAGCGGGAAGCGGGGACGGGGCGACGCAAGACACGACGATCGACCCGGCCGACGACACCCTGGTCGAGGGCGACGAGACGGTGACGCTTGCGTTGTCGGTGGCCAGCGGGGCGGCGGGCCTGGGGGCCCAGACCACCCACCTGGTGACGATCACCGACGCCAATAGCGCGACGGTCCAGTGGCAGGCGGCGGGCACGACGGTCGGGGAGGCGGACGGGGCCACGAACCTCACCGCCGTGTTGTCCATGGCCAACCCGGGCGACACGCTGGAGAACGCCGCGAGCTTCACGGTGACCGCCACCAACGGCACCGCGGAGGACGCGGACTACGATTCGGGGGCGTTCCCGAAGACGATCACGTTTGCAGCGGGAAGCGGGGACGGGGCGACCCAAGACACGACGATCGACCCGGCCGACGACACCCTGGTCGAGGGCGACGAGACGGTGACGCTTGCGTTGTCGGTGGCCAGCGGGGCGGCGGGCCTGGGGGCCCAGACCACCCACTTGGTGACCATTGTCGACGCGGATTGGGCCGTTGTCTCGATTGCGCCCGGCACGATCGTCGGCGAGGGAGGCGGCCTTCAGACTATCGACGTCACGTTGATCACGAGCGGGGCCACGCTAGAGCCCGGCGTGACGATCAGCGCGGACGTCGTGGATGCCGGCGGAGGCAGCGCGGTCAGTGGAGTCGATTATGCGGCGCTGGGAACGCAGACGGTCACGTTCGTAGGGGGCGACGGAAATGGCGCGGTGAAGACCGTGTCGATCTCGCCCCTCGGTGATCGGCGCGTGGAAGGCAATGAAACAGTCTTGGTCGCGCTCCAAAACCTGGTCGCCAGCCCAACGTCGGTCGGTGCGGCCCTGGGCAACACCAGCGGCGTGGTGACCATCGACGATGACGATTCCATCCAGTTTGATTTCGCGGCGGACACCAACGTCGACGAAAACACCACCACCCATCAAGTTACCGTCACGGCGACGATTGTCGCGGTAGGGACCGTGGGCGCACCCGGCTTGGACCAACTCCTCACGGTGGAGGTGACCGACTCGGGCGCGGGAACGGCCTCCAATCTGGGGACTCCGCCCGACTACAGCTTTGTCGCCCAGACGCTGTTTTTCGCACCCGGCGACTTCGTCGTGACGAGTCAAGACGCCACGGTTGGCATCTTTGAAGACATCGCTTTCGATCCCGCCGAAACGATCGTCTTGTTTCTTGGCAGCCTGAGTTCCACGCTGGACGGCCAGGCGTCGCTTGGCGACACGAGCCACACGGTGACCATCAACGACGACGACCTGGCAAATCTGCGGATTTTCGACGCCCCGGCGCCGGGCGCCTATACGATCGTTCTCAATGGCGGCAACATCGAGATCTGGCAAGGGGGCCTCGGCGTCGTGCTCTTGGCCTCGGAGCCCATCGGGGCGTATCAACTCGTGTTCAACGGCACGGCCGCGGGCAGCGAGACCTTGACCATCGATTTCTCCGGAGGAAACCCCATCCCCAGCGGCGGCATGGTGTTCAACGGCGGCGAAGGGGCGGGCGACAACGACATGCTCGTTCTGACGGGCTACGACTTGACCGCTCCTGGAAACGACATTCTGACCGTCAACCACACCGGCTTGGACAACGGGAACCTGGTGCTCGGCGCGCTGGGAACCGTCGCTTTCACCCAACTCGAGCCGATCGCGTTGGCCGGCACCGCCGCAAACTTGATCATCAATCTGCCCAGCGGCGCGGATGCGACGGTCGTCCTTAGCGACGACGGCGGCCCGCTCGATCCCGACGCGACCCAGGATCCCGGCTTCTCGGCCATCCGCGGCGCGTTCGAGTTCACCCAATTCGCCAATCCCACGGTTTCGTTGACAATCAACGACGGCACCGGCGTCAAGGCGATCAGCATCGAGGGACTTGACGCCGCCTGGAACGCAAATCTGACGGTCAACGACGAAGACGCCGCCGATGACAACGGGGTCACGTTCCAGACCAACGCGACCAACCTCGGCTCAGGGTCATTGACCGTTTTCGGCGCCACGATTGCCGTGAATCACAACGTGCTCACCTCATCGACGGCCGTGCCGTCGGTCGATCTCACGGCGGCCACGGCCCTCACGTTCTCCGCCTCGGGCGCCATGATCAAGACCGGCGACGGCGAGGTCCGGCTTGCGGCCGGCGCCACCGGTATCGCCATGGCCGATGGCTCGATCGTCGACGGGGGCTCGGGAACGATCAAGGTCACTACCACGGGCAATGGGCCGTTCCAGGTCGGCCGGCTGGTGACCACGAACAACACGGCGGCCGCGATCGACATCAACATCGGCACGGGCGCCCTGACCGAGGCGGGCGATGCCCTCGGCGCCGACATCGAGGCCACCGCTCCCAACGCCGCGGTGACGATCATCTCCGGCGCCTTTGGCACGCCGGGCGCGGGCGCGATCGACACCAACGTTAGCCAGTTGTCCATCGATACCTCGGGAAACAACGCCGATCAGTATATCCGTGAAGCCGACGGATTGGCGGAGTTGGGCCTCAACGCCGGCACGGGGAGCGTGAACCTGGCGACGGTCAACGCGGGGGACGTGCTCAGCGGGGACGCGGCGGTGGACATCACGGCCTCGGTGGCCAACGTGGTGGTGGCCAACGGCGGGTTTGGGTCGACGGACACGTCGGCGGGCAACGCGATCCAGACGAGCGTGGGGACGCTGAACGTGGACACCTCGGGGGGCAACGGGAACCAGTTCATCCGGGAGACGGACGGATTGGCGGAGTTGGGCCTCAACGCCGGTACGGGGACGGTGCGGTTGTTCCTTGTCGCGGGAAGCGTTCTTAGCGCCGACGGCGGCACGGACGTGACGGCGGCCGCCGCTGTAATCGACGCGTCGGCTGGCGCGGCGGGAATCGGCGTCCTTGCCAACCAGATCCAGACCTCCGTGAGCAACTTGGAGGCGAAGGCAGGCACGGGCGGAGTATTCGTGGTGAACACCGGCGCGTTAACCCTGGGGGGCATCGACGCCATGGTCGGGGTGTCGGCGACCGGCGGCGACATCTTGATCCGGGCCGGCAGCCCGCTCACGGTGAACGAAGAGGTGGCGAACACCGGCGGTGGGAACATCACGCTGGCGGCGGAAGGCAACACGGCGGCGGACGACTTGACGATCCACGCCAACGTCACCGCCACGGGTGGCAACGGGAACATCAGCCTGTACGCGGGCGACAGCGTGGCCGTTGCAAACGGCGCGGACATCGCCGCGGCAGGGACGGGAGAGATCGTCGTCAAGGCGGGCCGCCATTACAACAATGGCAGCCCCGTGCCGGGCACGGCGACGGGCGACGTGAGCGTTGCCGCAGGCACGCGGATTTCCGCGGCCGCCGACAAGGTGACCATCGACGCCGCGCGATCGATCACGCTGAGCGACGGCTCTGAGGTGTCGGGGCCGGCGCGCGTGACCATGAACCTGGGGACCGCCAACAGCGGCGGCGTCGGCGAATTGGGAGGAATCATCCTCTCGAACAACACGGTGGTGGTCAACGGAGGGGCGGGCAACGACGAACTCCGCGTGATGAGGACTGCGGACTTCCGTCTTGCCCCGCCGCCCGGCGCGCCGCGAACCGGACTCGGGCTGCGGTTTGACGGGGCTGGCGGAAACGACCTGCTTCGCATCGAGGGTTCGGACAATCCTGACAACTTCTATGTCGACGATTTCACCAACAACGGCGTCATCCGCTGGACGGAGGGTTACCAGGTCGATTGGCATCCGCCCGTCCCTCCCAATCCTCTCCTTCCCCACCCCTCGATCGCTTATCAGAACCTGGAGACGCTCTGGATCGACACACTCGGCGGGGATGACCGGGTGACCTTCGAGATGAACTCGTCGGGGCCGTTGACGCTGACCGAGGTTCGCGTGGACGGGGGCAACTGGGGCGTCAACCACACGCCCAAGAACGCCTTGGTCCACGTTCCCTCGGGCGCGCCGATGCCCGGGGCGCTCTGGGACGGCTTGAAGATCATCGGGACCGACAACGCGGACACGATCGTGGTGGGAACGTTCAACCCGGCGGCGCCGGTCCCTGGCGGGCCGCGGTTCAAGGTGCACGAGATCGGCATCCTCCAGATTTTTGGCAAGGGCGGGGATGACACCTTGACCAACAATACGTCGGTCAACAGTTTCCTTGTGGGCGGCGCTGGCAACGACACGCTGACCGGCGGGTTCAGCAGCGACGTGTTGGTGAGCGGCATTGGCAACGACACGTTGAACGGCCGGGAGGGCAACGACTATCTGTTCGCCGACTACGACTACGTCGCGCCCGACGCCGCCCATCCCAATGGCCAAATCCTTCCGGTGGCGGTGGCCCATCGTGTCCGGGGCGACACGTTGGACGGCGGGGCGGGCACGGACGTGGCGGCCTATTTCGGCGCCGATCGGTTGCGCAACATCGAACTGCTGCGAGGTCGAGGCGGGAGCCTGACGCCGTCCATGTGGTTGAGGGCCAAGTACCTTTCCGCGAGGAACTTGAGCACGATCATCACCAACCTCTTGGCGAGCGACGTCGGCCGACCTTTCCCCAACCGTCCGGCGACCGCGGTGCCGCCGGCGCTGGTGGCGACGCTTTCCCAGCCCCAGCCTTCCAAGAAGGCAACGGTGATGGGCCCCCTGCCCGAACACCTCGCCGCCCTGATGAGCGTCGTCATGGAGGATTTTCCCGGCGGCGCGAATGGAAACAAGAAGTAACATCGGCCGCTCGGGACTTTCGGAGGTCCCGAGCGGCCGTGCAAGGGAATTCGCGGAGGTCGGATCGGCGAAGGCGACGGTCTGATTTCTGCGGACTTCGCCGCGAAAATCGGGACCGTCCCCGTGAACGGCGACCGGATCAGAAGACCCAATTGATGCCGGCGTAGGGCGTGAAGCCTGGCGACCAGACGCGGGTCGGACCTTGGCCGGTCACGTCCTGGAAACCAGGTTGTCCGCCCAGGGCCCCGGGGCCGAGCAGTCGCAGATCAAGGTGCTCCTGATAGGCCTTGTCGAACAGGTTGTCGATCCCGGCGATCAGGTTGAGGTTCTTCCGCACGTTCCAATAGCCGCGCACGTTGTAGACGGTGAAGCCCGGCGTGCGCTCCTCGATGGTCGTCAGGTCCAGCAAGCCGCCGGTGCGGATGGTGCCGAGCAGATGCTGGGTGTTGACGACGCGGGCGGCGAACTCGACGCCCCAGCGGCTGCCCCGGTCGGCGTCGTGCAGCCGAATGCCGAAGAGCGAGTCCATCGGCGGGATGGAGGGGAGCGGCTCTCCGATCGAGCGATCCCATCCCTCGACGTACCACATGCGGGCAAACGGGGTGAGCCGCGCCGTGAGGTCGTATTCCCAATCCAATTCCACGCCCGCCAGCGTGGCCCGGGGCGTGTTGAAGAACCGCAGCAAGCGGGCGTCGGCAAAGCCGGTCACCGTGTCGTCGACGAAGGTCACGTAGTCGAGCACCCAGGCGTGGAAGTAGCGGACCCCGGCGCGCCAATCGTCGTGGCGCACCGTCGCGCCCACGTCGATCTGCCAATCGCGCTCCGGTTTCAAGAACGGGTCGCCGACCATCCGCGTGTAGCCGGATTGGGCCAGCGAGAGGAACAACCCGTCCGCGTACCGCTCGACGAGCGTCGGCGGGCGCTGGCCGTGGCCGAAGCCCCCCGTCAACGTCCAGTGCTCGTTCAGTTGCCACTCGTTGGTATAGTAGAAGGCGTAGAGCGTGTCGTACTGTTCCAGGTCGCGGGGCGTGTCGATCTCCGAGGCAAGGATCCCGTCGGGATTCACGTCGCCGAAACGCGCCTTGGTCCAGACGAAATCAACGCGGGCCCCGACGATGGCCTTCCACGCCTCGGTGACCGGGTGCGACCATTCCGCGTACACGCCCGGATCGGTCGACCAGGAGCGCGGCATGTTCGTGTGGAACGAGGGGCCGTCAGGAAACAACGGCTCCACCACGTCGTTGGCCGGATCCACCGTGAAATGTTCGTTGATCCTTTGGCCAAGATGGCGGATGTCCGTGCCTACGTTGAGGTGGGAGGCCTCGGGATCGCCGAACGTCACGCCGGCACGGGCCCCCGAGGAAAACAAATTGCCGTCCGTCGTGCCATCCACGGTTTTCGCGAAGGGCCCGATCGGCGACAGGCCGGTCGCCTCGCGGAACAGGGCGAAATCGACGCGCTGCAACTCAGGAAAGTGCCCCAGCCGCTTGTTCGTCGTGTTCCCATCGAATCGCGTGCTGTTGTACCACGCCTCGACGGTCAGTTTTGCCCAGGGCGCCGAGGGGTCGGTGTCGACCACGCGGGTGTGAAATCCGTAGGTGGCCAGGTCGTCGATATTGAAGAACTGGCACGGGTACTCGGTGTACCCCTGGTCCAGACGCATGAAGCTCACGTCGAGCCGCTGGTTCGGATTCAGGTCGTAGCTGAACTCTGTCCAGATGTCCTGGCTCAGGTAGCTCGACGGAATCCGCAGCCCGTTGCCGGCCAGATAGTCGTCGCCGTTGCGGATCCCGTAGCTGGCCCGCAGGCCGTAATCCGGTCCGCCGGCGGTGACGATCTCGCGGGCGTTGACTTGCCCGCCGTTGGTCCGCGTGGTGAAACGCGTGTCGAAATCGCTTTGGAAGGTGTCGTATCGCGGGGTGGGAGCGCGCTGGACGTCGATGAACGCCAAGCCAGGGCCGTAGCGCAGCCCATAGGGGCCGGACACCACGGTCACGCTCTCGATCATCGCCGGATCGATCTTGTTCAGCATGGTGTCCAAGTCCAGTCGGGCGGGGGTCCAGAAGACGCCGTCGGCCTGGGCGTAAATCTGGCCAAACTTGTAGCCGCGAATGTGCGGATCCATGGCCACCGGCGAACGCCGCTGAACGTCCACGCTTTGCACGCTCCGGGATTCCTGGAGCGCGTTGCCCAAGTCTGCAATGCCTCCCTGGGTCGAAACCTCTTGGCTGCGCATCACGCTGACGTTGGCGTAGCGGGCCTTCAATTCTTCCACGCTGGGGATGATCGCGGGCACTTCCGGGATGAATTCGGGTCGGAAGGTTTCGGCCTCCAGCGGTTGGTCGGTTTTTGCGGGCGGCTGGTACGAGGCGAGGCCAAAATCACCGCCGAGCGAACGGATAGTGCCGTTGGGAAACGTCGCCGGATCGTCCCCCACCTCGGCAAATCCCGTGTTCGGCCCGTCCGCTTCCGAGGCAACGTAGGTCGGGGTGGCCTTGCGCGCCTCCTCGAAACTCACCAGGTTGGCCCTGATGTCGTCCGATCGCGGCGGGGCGCTGGACGTCGCCCGGCGCTCCGGCGTTTCGGTCGGACCCGGTGGAGGAGCCTGGGTCGGGCCCTGGCCCGTCGGACGGAAAACCGCTTCGCATCCCTTGAGGGCATTGCGGGCCGCGGCCCGAACTCGGGGCGACGATTCCAAGTAACACCCGTTGGGCGCCTTCCCGTCGGCCAGCTCGGCCAGTTTGCCCATGATGTCCGGATCGCAGCAACTGCACCGGTTGCAGATCGTGCACGGGTCGCCAGAGCACTCGCACAGCGCCACGGCCGCCTGGTAGCGGACCTCTTCGGTGCAATCGGACAACGCCGCCAACAGCGCGTTCTTCACTTCCGCCTTGTACGCCGAGCAACAGCAGCAAACCGTGGCGAGGAACTTGATGGCCTTGATCTTCTGGGGAGCGAGATCGGCCTCCATCTTCGCCTCGGCCGCGGTCTTGATCGCCGGGTTGTCGGACTTGAGGTTTTCGGGATCGGCGATCCGCTTGAGCGGGTCCACGCGCTCCCGCTGCGGGTTGTTGCCGCGACGATTCAGTCGCGCGTCGCGTGCCTTGTTGACCCCTTGCGGAATTCCGAACCAATTCCATAGCGAGGTCGGGTTGGCGGCCGGCGCCGCGGCCGCCGCCGGCGCCGTCAACTCGTCGAGTTCGACGGCCACCGCATGCGGGCGCCCGGCCACGGTGAGGCCGAGGCCCAAGGCGAGAACTGCAACTGCGCGTTTCATGGATGGTTCCTTAGTTTTGCTGCTGCGGGCGGGACATCCAATCGCCGAGGTCCGCGCGGGCGGCTTGCTCCGGGCGATGGTCGACGATCCTTCTTGGGCGGCCGTCGAACGAGTCGCGTGCGTGCCGAGCGCGGCGTGTCAGAGAGGTTGCGGAAATCGAGTTCGACGAGCGCTGGCGCGGCCCTTTTTCGCGGTACGTCCGCCAGTGGTATCGGCGTCAAGATTTTTGGCCTTTAGCGGTTGAATGCCTGGACCAAAAAGGCTGCTCCGTTTGTGACGTCTGTGGATGTGCCCTATTCTTCCCAAATCGCCCGCTTTCCAGTTGCGGCTAGCAGCCTGGCGAGGATGGTTTCTTGGGCTTTGCCATGCGTGATCGCCGCCTCCCGGCTGCGAACGTTGCGTTTGGGAATACTCAGCGAATTGGATTCTTGGGGTATTTGGCGAATCTTGAACGCGGAGGATCGTCGGAATCAAAGTTGACAGTTTTTCCAGACGAAGAAATCGGACAGGGCCGATTCCGCTCGCCGAAAGATTCGCCTGTACCCAAGACTCGAAGGCTGTCGCTTTTGGAAGGAACCGTCATGAAGACGTCGATTCGTGGTGTCCTGTGCGCCGGAGCGGGAGCCATCCTGACGGCCGGCGCGCTCGTCCTTTTGGAGGCCGCACCGGCTCGGGCAGAGCCGGGGACTTTCTGGAACTTGCTTGGCATTCCCCAAGGGACCCAGAAACTACGGGATGCGCGGCTCAATCGCCTGGGGAACAATCCGCAGCGCGAACGGGTCCCGCCGCTGAAGCGGATTGCCGATCCGGCGAACTTGGAGTCGAAAAACCCCGCGATCGCGGCGGCCGCCAAGATCAAGAAGGACCAGGATTTGGCCCCTCAGAAGATCAAGGCGATCAAGTACCTCGGCTCGATCGCTTGCTGCTGCCCGACCAACAAGGAAGACGTCAAGAATGCCCTGTTGGCGGCCTTGAATGACTGCACGGACGAGGTGCGGCAGGCCGCGGCGACGGCCATTTGCCACGCGGCGGGCAATCCCTGCACGATCTGCAATGAATGCAGTTGCTGCACCGCCGACGTGATGAACAAGCTCAACGAGATGGCCAACGAGCAGGACGAGAAGGGCTGCTGGAAGGAGCCTAATCCCGCGGTTCGCCAGGCGGCCGCCCTTGCCTTGGAGGCTTGTCGGCGTGTGCGCGGACCGGAGCCGGCGCCGACGGTCGCTCCGGTTCAAGAGGAGGAAAAAGAGCGGCGCTTGCCCGTCCCGCCCAAGGACCCCGCCTACTCCAATCCGCCTGCCAAACCCGCCCCCAGCAACGAATCCCCGAAGCCGGCCCCCACCAGCGCATCCCCGAAGCCGGTCCCCAGCAACGCATCGCCGAAGCCGGCGAACAAGGCCGCGGAATCGCCCGCCAGCGGCGCCGAGGGTTGGAAGGTGCGGCCTGCGTCGGTGGAATCGGCCGAGGCCGGTTTCGCGTTCGTCACGGATCCCGCGGGGCCAGCGGCCGTCAAGCCGAAGACCGCCGGCACGTCCCAACCGACGCGGCAACCCACCTTGGCCAGCCCACCGGCAAGCCGGCCCAGCCCGGACACGGTCAAGGCCGAAAACCGCATCCAACCGACAGCCACGCCGCCCGCGCCCAAGTCCGAACCGAAGACCATCTCCCCACCGCGACCGCTGGCCGACGCGAAGGCCTCTGAAGCAAAGTTGCTCGTCAAGTTTACCGACGCCCAGTGACGGCTCCGCGAAACGGGCCGGTCGGTCGGCCGACTGGCCCCCACTCAAGGCCGCGCCACGCGGCCTTGTTTTTTTTTGGGAGCGGCCGGGAACCTATTGGTTGAGACTGGGGCTGGCCAACGCGGCTTCGAGGTGCTCCTTGAGGAAGGCCAGGAGATCGCCCCGGGCGAGGTCTTCTGGGGAGCGAAACTTGAGGCGGATGTGGTCCTCGTCGGCTCGTTCGCCGTCCAGGCTGGGCTCGAACCCCAGGCCCATCACGCGGCCCAAGGGGAAGCGGTTCTTGGGACCGATCAGGATGAGGTGGACGGCGTCGGGCTTTTTGGTCACCAGGCCGGCCCAGGGTCTCTTGCGGCCGGGCACGTGGACCGGCACGACCACCTTGTTTTCCCACCCAAAACGGCAGCCCGGGGCCGCGGCTTCCAGGAGGCGGCAGATTTCCTCGAGCAATTCCGCTTCCCATCGCGGCGGTCCGCCCTTGAGGAATCCCCGGCGGAGAAAGTGCCATTTCCGGCCCAACACCTTCCAGGGCATCAAGTCGTCCGGCTTCTGCCTGGCCCGTTCGGTGAAGGCCCGGAAGCCCTCGATGGCGCGGTCGAGGAAGTCCCAGAATTCGGGCCGATGGATCTCCTCGTAGCCGTGGACGCGGACTTCGATCTCTTGCCACGGCCCGCGCAGGTTCCTCACCTTCACCCGCGGCTCGGTGCCGTAGAGCGGCAACTCGGGCATGTCGTTGAGCGGCTTCAAGTCGAGTCGTGCCGCCAACTCCTCTTGGCGGAAGGTGTTTCGGGCCGTGCGGAACTTCATCTTCAGGAGCCACTCTTCGGCCGTAATGGCGTGGAAGAACCAGCCGTCCGTCTTCTTCGCCGCCCGGATTTCGACCACGCTCCGCTGGTTCCAATCGGTTTCGCTGAATCCATCGGACTTCTCGATGCGATCGACCACTTCGGCCAGAATGCGGCCGTCCCAGCGGCACGGGGCGCCGGACCGGCTGAGCCGGTCCTTGGTGTGCCAGCGCCGCCCGTCGATCTCCCACGGCATCTTGGCCTCCCGGCCCACCTCGTGGATCTCAAGATCCCGCTCTCCCTTCCGCTGTTCGGCGGCGAAATCGTGCGTCTTCCGCGCGGCGAAGGGGCCGGCGGCAAGCACCGGCGCCAACATTTCGCCCGTGTAGGAGCGGAGCAGGGGGCTTGAGTTTGCCGGGGGAACGGGCGAGGTCTTGTATCGTCGGCCGTTCTCGGCTTGCCTCGCGGCGCGCGCGGCGACCTGGCCCTCGGCCGCCGATCCCTGAGCCCCCACCGTGGCCGCCTGGGCCTTGCGCGCGTGTTCGACCACGTCCTCGGGCGTTCCGGCCACGACGACGTAGCCCCCTTCCTGTCCGGCCTCGGGTCCCAGGTCGATGACCCAGTCGGCGGTCTTGATCACGTCCAGGTTGTGCTCGATCACCACGACCGTGTTGCCGAGATCGACCAGGCGGTTGAGCACGTCGAGGAGTCGGGCAAGATCGTCGAAGTGAAGCCCCGTGGTGGGTTCGTCCAAGAGATACAGCGTGCGGCCGGTGTCGGGCCGGGAGAGTTCGGCGGCGAGCTTCACGCGTTGGGCCTCGCCGCCGGAGAGCGTCGGGGCCGGCTGACCGAGCGTCAGGTACTCCAGCCCCACGTCGCACAGCGTCTGCAAAATGTGGCGAATCTTGGGGATGTTCTCGAAGAGCTTCACCGCCGCGCCGATCGGCATGTCGAGCACGTCGGCGATCGAGTGGCCGTGATATTTGACCGACAGGGTTTCCGGTTCGTAGCGGCGTCCGCGGCAGGCGTCGCACTCCACCCAGACGTCCGGAAGGAAGTGCATCTCGATCTTCAATTGGCCATTGCCTTCGCACTTCTCGCACCGCCCGCCCGCCACATTGAAGCTGAATCGCCGCGGCGAATAGCCGTGGAGCTTGGCCTCAGGCAGTTGGGCGTAGAGCTGGCGAATCAGATCGAACGCGCCGGTGAAGGTCGCCGGGTTCGAGGTGGGCGTTTGCCCCAGGGGCTGTTGATCGACGCGGATGACCTTGTTGACCATGTCCAGCCCGCGGATCTGATCGTGGGCCCCGGGAAAGACCTTGGCGCGGTGCAGATGCCTGGCCAGGGCGGCGTAGAGAACGTCTTCGACCAGCGAACTTTTGCCGCTGCCGCTCACGCCGGTGACCACGGTCAACGTGCCCAACGGAATGCGAACGTCGACGTTCTTGAGGTTGTTGTGCCGCGCGCCAAGGATTTCCAGCCAGCCGCCGCCGGGCGGCTCGGGCACGGCGGCTGGTGCGTTGGCCGCGCTCGGCCGGCGGGCTTCACCCCGGCCGGCCCGCTTTCCCGAACCCTGAACCCCGAACCCCGAACCACCCCGCGCCATCCGGCGATTCGTCGGGACGGGGATCGCCTTCGCGCCCGACAGGTACGGCCCGGTGACCGAAGCGCGGACCTTGGCGACCTGTTTCGGGGAGCCGCGGGCGACGATCTCGCCGCCGTCGCGGCCGGCGCGGGGACCGAAATCCAGCAAACGGTCGGCGTTCTGGATCACCTCGCGGTCGTGCTCGACCAGCAGAAGCGTGTTGCCCAAATCGCGGAGCTTGCGCAGGGCGTCGAGCAGGCGGCGGTTGTCGCGGGGGTGCAGGCCGATGGTCGGTTCGTCGAGCACGTAGAGCACGCCGCACAGGCCGCTTCCCACCTGGGCCGCCAAGCGAATGCGCTGGGCCTCGCCGCCGGAAAGGGTCGGCGCAGGGCGGGCCAGGGTAAGGTAGTCGAGCCCGACGTCCACGAGGAATTGCAGGCGCGTGACGACTTCCCGAAGCACCTCCCCGGCGATCTTCCGCTGCGCGGGGGTCGGTGTCCACGCCTTGAAGTCCTCCAAGAGCTTGCCGAGCGGCCGCCGGCAAATCTCATCGATCGTGCGCCCGTTGAATTGCACGGCCGCCGCGTCGTCGCGCAGCCGGCTGCCGTTGCACACCGAGCATTCGACCTCGTCGACCAGGTGCTCCAACTTGCCGCGGAACCCCGGCGAAAGGCGGCTGGCCTCCTCCAGCGCCGGGTACAACCCTTTGTACTGAAAACGAAACACCGGCCGCGGGCCTTTCCCCTCTGCGGTTTCGCCCGGGGCGCCGGCAGCAAGGGGAGTCGTCGGCTCGCCGCGAGTTTCGGGCCCCGCCGCGGCGCGGCCCCCGGCCGCTCTTGGCGGCAGGTGCACATCGAACCACCGCTCGCCCGTGCCGTGCATCACCAGGCGGCGGTGCCGCGCCCCGAGCTGCTCGAAGGGCACGTCGTGGGGCACGCCGGTCGCGCGGGACCACGCTTCGAGCATGAGCGGAAAGATTTGGCTGGAGGGGCTGGGCCAAAGGGCCACCGCCCCCTCGGCCAGAGAAAGCTTCGGATCGCGCAACAGCGCCAACGGATTCGCGCCGGTCTGCACCCCCAGCCCCTCGCAGGCCGGGCACCACCCCAACGGACTGTTGAACGAAAAATGATGTGGCGACAGCGGCTCGAAGCTCCGCCCGCAACGGTCGCACGCCATGTGCTGGCTGTGGACCTCCACAGGCCAATGCGGCTCCGGCAAGTCGTCCCGCACGTGCGCCACGCGGACCACGCCCCGGCCCAGCGCCAGGGCGTTCTCGACGCTCTGGGCGATGCGGCTGCGGGCGTCCGGGCGGACCGTCGCCCGGTCGATCACGACCTCCACGTCGTGCTTGCGGCGGCGGTCGATCTTGGGAGGATCGTCGATCGGGAAGGTCTGGCCGTCCACGCGGATTCGGGCGTAGCCGCCGGCGCGCAATTCCTCCCACAACGACTCGTAGTTCTCCCCCACGTGAATCTCCAGGGGGGCCATGATGTACACGCGCGGCTCCCTCCCGCCAAGCCCGAGAGCCATGATCTTCTCGATCACCTCGTCGGCCGACTGGGTGCCGATGGGGACGTTGCAGTCGGGGCAGCGCGCTTCGCCCAGGCGGGCCATGAGGATCCGCAGGTAATCGTAGATCTCGGTGACCGTGCCCACGGTCGACCGCGGCGTGTTGCCCGAGTGCTTCTGCTCGATGGCGATCGCCGGCGAGAGCCCCTCGATGTGGTCGAGCTTCGGCTTCTGCATCTGGCCGACGAATTGGCGGGCGTACGCGCTGAGGCTTTCGACGTAGCGGCGCTGGCCCTCGGCGTAGATCGTGTCCATGGCCAGGGAACTCTTGCCCGACCCGCTCGGACCGCAGCAGACCGTCATTCGATCGCGCGGGATCTCGACGTCGATGCCCTTGAGATTGTGTTGGCGCGCGCCGCGCACGACGATCGCTTCGGCGAGCGGTGCGCGCCGAGCGCTCTTAGCGCCCGGCGCCGCCTCGAACGCTTCGGGAGACGGGCGCAAGCCAAGGGGACCGGCCTGCCCGCGCCAAGCGCGGCCCAAGGTCGCGCCGGGCTGGCGGCCGTTGGCGCCGGCAAGAACCGCGCGCAACACCCGGCCGGTGTGCGAGGCGTCGTTGGCCGCCACGTCTTCCGGGGCGCCGGCGGCCACGATGTAGCCGCCCGCCTCGCCTCCCTCCGGGCCGAGGTCGATGATCCAGTCGGCGGTTTTCACCACCTCCACGTTGTGCTCCACCACGACCACGGTGTTGCCGGCGTCGGCGAAATCGTGGAGGACCTTCAAGAGCAACTGGATATCGGCGAAGTGGAGGCCGGTGGTCGGCTCGTCGAGGATGTACAGCGTCTTGCCCGTGCTCTTTTTGACCAATTCCCGGGCGAGTTTGACGCGCTGGGCCTCGCCGCCGGAGAGGGTGGGCGACGGCTGGCCGAGTTTCATGTAGTCCAGCCCCACGTCGTGGAGCGTCTGGAGCATGTGCCGCACGTGGGGAATGTTCTCGAAATGGGCCAGGGCTTCCTGGACGTCCATGTCGAGCACTTCGGCGATCGACTTGCCCTTGAACCGGATCTGGAGCGTCTCGCGGTTGAAGCGGCGGCCTTCGCACACAGGGCACGTGACCCACATGTCGGCCAAAAAGTCCATCTCCAACTTGTTCGCGCCGTTGCCCTCGCAGGCCTCGCACCGCCCGCCGGACACGTTGAAGCTGAAGCGGCCCGGCTTGTATCCGCGGGCCTTCGACTCGGGCATTTGGGCGAACAGCGCGCGAATTTCGTCGAAGACCTTGATGTAGGTGGCCGGGTTGGAGCGCGGGGTGCGGCCGATCGGCGACTGGTCGATGGCGATCATCCGGTCGAGGTGCTCCAGGCCCTCGATTTTGTCGTGCGTCCCCGGGGTTCCCAGCCCCCCGTTCAGATCGCGGCGCAGCGCCTCGATGAGAATGTCGCCGACCAGCGAACTCTTGCCCGAGCCGGAGACTCCCGTGACGCAGACGAACAAACCGAGCGGGATTTCGACGTCGATGTTCTTGAGATTGTTGTGCCGGGCCCCGCGCACGACGAGTTTCTTTTCGCCCGGCGGACGGCGCTGCTTGGGAATCTCGATCCGCCGCGCGCCCGACAAGTACTGTCCCGTAAGACTCTCCGGCTCGGCAACAATCTTGTCCAGCGACCCGGCGGCCACCACCTTTCCGCCGCGCACGCCGGGCCCCGGGCCGAAATCGACGATGCAGTCCGCGGCCCGCATCGTGTCTTCGTCGTGCTCGACGACGACCACCGTGTTGCCCTGGTCGCGAAGCCGGGCCAGCGTTTCCAGCAAGCGGTCGTTGTCTCGGGGGTGCAGTCCGATCGAGGGCTCGTCCAGGATGTAGAGCACGCCGACCAGCCCGCACCCGATCTGGCCCGCCAGCCGAATCCGCTGCATCTCGCCGCCGGAGAGGGTGGGCGCGGTGCGGTCCAGCGTCAGGTAATCCAGCCCCACGTTGGTCAGGAACCCCAGCCGCCCGCGAATCTCCTTCAAGGCCTCCTCGGCGATCGTTTGCTGGGTGGGAGTCAGCTCCAGGGCGGTGAAGAATTCCGCCGCGTCGGAGACAGCCAGGGCGCAGACCTCGGGCAGGGTGCGCTGCGGCTTGTCGGCGAACCTGGGCGATTGCGTGGTCAGGGTGACGGCGCGGGCCTGCGGATTGAGCCGCTGGCCGCCGCAGGCCGCGCACCCGATCACCCGCATGTACTTTTCCAGCATCCGCCGCTGCATGCGGCTGGCGGTGGTGCGGTATTGCGAGAGCAGCTTGGGGATGATCCCCTCGAACTTGCCGCCCCATTTGTAACCCGCCGGGCCGTTCCTCCAGGTGAACGTGACGTGGTCGTCGCCGGTGCCCCAGAGCAGGGCGTGCTGGATTTCCGGCGCGAGTTCTTCCCAGGCGGTCTCCAGCACCGTGCCCGGCGGCAACCCGTGTTTGCGTTCCAGGTGTTCGGCCGCGCCCCGGTAAATGTGGCGGCGCCACCGGCCCATCTCCCGCCACTTCCCCACCAACTCGATGCACCCCTGCTGAAACGACCGCGACGGATCGGGAATCAACAGCGCGGGATCGAAATGGTAGATTTCGCCCAGCCCATGGCACTCCATGCACATCCCCTGCGGGCTGTTGAAGCTGAACATTTGGGGACTGGGCGGCTCGAAGCTGAGCTGGCAATGCGTGCAAGCGTAGTGGGCGGAAAGATGGAGATCGGAAAAGCGGAGAGCCGAGGGCGAAGAGCCGACCGCGGGATGTGCGCCGGCAACCGCATCCTCCGCCTGCAACCTTCTGCCCCCTGCCTTCCTCGCCTTTTCTTCTCCGCTCTGCTGGCCGCGCTCCGCGTTCCGCGCCGGGCTTTCGTCCGCGGCGATGATCAGGTTCCCTTCGCCGACGCGGAGCGCAAGTTCCACCGCTTCGGCGAGTCGGGATCGGGCGCCGGGCCCGGCCACCAGGCGGTCGATCACCACTTCGATGTTGTGCCGCATCTGCCGGTCGAGCCGCAAGTCCTCGGTCAAGCGCACCACCGTTCCGTCAACCCGCGCCCGAACAAACCCCTGCTTCAGCAAATCCTGAAACAGATCCCGATACTCCCCTTTCTGGCCGCGGATCTTGGGGGCCAGCACGAGGAATCGCGTGCCGGCGGGAAGGGTTTCCAGGACATCCAGGATTTGTTGTCGGGTCTGGGCCGTGATCGGCCGGCGGCATCGAGGGCAATGGCCCACCCCTACCCGCGCGTACAGCACCCGCAGGTAATCGTAAACCTCCGTGATCGTGCCCACGGTCGACCGCGGGGTCTGGCCGGCGGTCTTCTGCGAGATCGAGATCGAGGGGCTCAGCCCCTCGATGCGGTCGACGTCGGGCTTGGGCATTTGCCCGAGGAATTGCCGGGCGAAGCTGGAAAGGCTCTCGATGTAGCGTCGCTGCCCTTCCGCGTAAAGGGTGTCGAACGCCAACGAACTCTTTCCGGACCCGCTTACCCCCGTGAAGCAAATCAGACGGTTCCGCGGCAGCCGCAGGCTGACATCCCGCAAATTGTGCTCGCGGGCCCCCTGGATGACGATCTCCGTACTGGCCATGGGTTGCGGTAAAATAAGGCGATCCCTCGTGGTGGAAACTTGATATTGTAGAGTTTGCCGGTCTTCGGCGGCAAGCAGCAGGACAAACCGCCCTCAGCCCGCCGCGACAACCGGTCGACCAGTCCGGCGGAGGTGGTCAAACCGCCACCCGCCGTCGCCAGGGTGATCCTTTCCATGATTCGCTATCCATGGTTGATCGGGTTGTGCGTCCTCGCTGGCCTTGCGATCGCGCTCGCGGTGCTGGTTCGCTCTGGAGAGGGGGAACTCGACTCGGGAGGTTCTTTCCGAATCGCTGAAGACGGGAAGGCGCCAGCCGTAGCCCCCTTCCCGGTGCCCGACGCCGCAACCACGGCCACCGCCCCACCAGTCTCCGCCCCACGCAAGGACGAGGAATTGCGCGCCAAGCTGGTCGGAACCTGGCAGGACGACTACGAAGGCAAACGGACCATGACCCTTCGAAGCGACGGCACAGGCGCCATGGTCGTGGAACTCAGCGGCCTGAAAGCGGCGCTGGTCGCCCCTCGACTCACCTTCCACATGCAATGGTCCGTTGCCCAGGGCCGGTTGAAAAAACGTTCCTTGGGCGGCGAACCGGTGGTGCAAGTCAACATGATCCTGAAGACCTTGGGCGACACGGTGGAAGAAGAAATCCTCGAGGCGACCGAGGACCGCCTCCTGCTGCTCGATCCTGACGGAAAGACCAAATACGACTGGCGGAGGATGCGATAGCTCACGATTGAAGGGGGGGCCGGGCAATTCCCAAGGCACACAACGTCGCTCCGCACTTCGTTGGGGGTCCCCGGCTGACGCCGCTTGCCGTTCCCCGGCGGTTCAACGTCTTCGCAAGGCCCGCTGGATCTCGCGTCGGGCCTCGGCCTGCTTCATGGCCTCGCGTTTGTCGTGGCGTTGTTTCCCGCGGCATAGCCCGACGAGCACCTTGGCCCGCCCGGCCTTGAAATACATCTTAAGGGGAATCAGCGTCAGCCCTTTCTCGGTGGCTCTGGCCGCAAAACGTTTGATTTCGCGACGGTGGAGCAGCAGTTTCCGGGGACGTCGCGGGGGGTGGTTGAAGCGGTTGGCCTGGGAGTACTCCGCGATGTCGCAATTCAACAGCCACACCTCCCCTTCCTTGAGTCTGGCGTACGACTCGTCCAGCGAGACCTTGCCCAAACGAAGGCTCTTGACCTCGCTTCCCACCAGGGCAATACCGCACTCCAGGGCGTCAAGCACGAGGTAATTGTGCCTGGCCTTTCGGTTCTCGCAGATCACGCGCTCGTTGTCGTGCTGCTTGTCGGGGGCTTTCTTGCCGGATTTCGCAGCCGTGATCGTGCTCCTTTCGCCCGGTCGCTCGGTGCGCCACGAGGCTCCGAACAGGACAAGCGTACACACGGATGGGCAATCTGGCAACCGCCGTGCCGCGGCGCCCTCGGCCGTCAGCTCGCAATCCGCCCCGCGGCCACGGCAGACCTCGGTCAGCAACTGCAATCGGTTGACTCAACTCAAAAAGGCGTCCATACTCTAGGGGGATCGAGCCTCTCGATAGGAGACGGAAGATGCGGATTGCTGGTTCAGCGCGCGGGTTCGCAACGGTCCTTGGAATTCTGCTGGCATGGGCGATTTCTGCCGGGAATCCGCCGGGAGGAAGCGCGGCGGCCGAGCCGGTCCGAACGCCGCAGCAAATCGAGGCCGATTGGCTTCGGCAAGAGGAAGTGCGATGGCTTCCCCCCTCGCCGCGGACCCGGCCCGAGGCCGTGGCCCAAGTCGCGCCGCCCCAGGACGCCGCCGGCGGGGTGGACGGCGTGAAGAACGGCGCCTATGGGTTCCACACGGGCAGCGATCCCAAGCCGTGGTGGCAGGTCGATTTGGGCCAGCCAGTGGCCTTGGACCGGATTGTGATCTACAACCGCGGCGACGGCAATGTGGAAGGCCGGGCCGCGCGGCTCCACGTGCTCTTAGGCAACGACGGCCAGACATGGACGCCGCTCTACCAGCACAACGGCACGAAGTTCTCGGGCTTTGCCGACAACAAGCCGTTGGTGGTTCCCGGCGGCGGGAAACAGGCGCGGTTCGTGCGAATCCAATTGCCCGAGCCAGGCTATTTGCACCTGGATGAAGTCGAGGTCTACGGCGTGGGGTCCAACGAGAACGTGGCCCTGCGCAAACCGGCCGACCAGTCGAGCGTCAGCCCGTGGTCGACGGCCAAGATCCCGGGACCGAAACCCGCTGCTTCCGCCACGGCGGAGGCCAAGGCCGCGCGGCCGCCGGAGCCGGTCTATCCCCTTGCCGCGACGATTGAACGGGGCCGGAAGCTGGCCGAGGATCTTCGCAAGCTGGGCGCGAAGATCGACGCCGAGGTTGCCGTTCTCGACCGCGTGGCGTCGGCCGCCGAGGGCGCTGCATCCGCGTCTCCCCTCTCCCGCCGGCCGGGAGAGGGGCAGGGGGTCAAGGCGGTTGGCTCCTCACGCGAACTGTATCTCCAGGCCCGCTGGGCAATCCGCCGCATGGCCCTGGCCAATCCGCTCTTGGATTTCAACGACCTGCTGTTCGTCAAGCGGGCGCCGGGCACGTTCACCCACATGTCGGACCAGAACTACGGCTGGTTTTCGCGGCCGGGCGGCGGGCTGTTCCTCCTCAAGGATTTCAAGTCGGATAATCCCACGCTGCGGTGCCTGACCGAATCGCTCCCCCTGGGCAGCGTGCTCAGTCCGGACATCTCGTACGACGGCAAGAAGGTGGTCTTCTCGCACTGCAAGTTCTACCCCGGCCTGCGCGACGAGCCGAACAAGCTGGACAAGAATCGCGTGCCCGAGGACGCCTTCTACCACATCTACGAAATGAATCTCGACGGAACGGGCCTGCGGCGCTTGACCCGCGGCAAGTACGACGACTTCGACGCCCGCTACCTGCCCAGCGGCGAGATCGTTTTTCTTTCCACGCGGCGCGGGCAGTTTGTCCAATGCAGCAAGGCCACGGCGGCGGCGAGCATCGACGGGGCGAATCCCGACAGCTACGTGCGTTGCGGGGGCGGGCCGGAGCGGCCGGTGGCCGTGTATACCTTGCACGTCATGGACGCCGACGGCGGCAACCTGCGGCCGATTTCGGCTTTCGAAATGTTCGAGTGGACCCCCAGCGTCGATCACGAGGGACGCATTCTCTACGCCCGATGGGACTACGTGGACCGCTGGAACATGCCCTTCATGAAGCTTTGGTCCACGATGCCCGACGGCACGAACGCCCAGGCCATTTACGGCAACTACACCCAGAACCCGCACTGCGTGTTCGAGGCCCGGGCCATTCCCAACTCGCGCAAGCTGATTTTCACCGCGTCCGGCCATCACGCGAACACCGGGGGCAGCCTGGTGCTTTTGGACTACAACCTGGGCGCCGACAACCCGGCGGCCATGACCCGGCTCACGCCCGAGGTCTGCTTCCCCGAGACCGAAGGCTGGCCCAAGAGCTACTTCCTCAACCCTTGGCCGCTCTCCGAAAACCACTACCTCGTGGCGTGGAGCGATTTGGAGATGATCGGCTGGCCTGGCCCGCCCGAGCCGGTCAATGCCTCGGGCATCTATCTGTTCGATGCGTTCGGGAATCTGAATCTCCTCTACCGCGATCCGGCGATCTCCAGCGTGTCGCCGGTGCCGGTGCGTCCACGGCCCCGCCCCCATCCCGTGGCCTCGGAAGTCGCCTGGAACGGAGCCCAAGAGGGCCGCATGGTGGTCTTGAACGTGTACGAGGGGCTGGAATCCGTCCCGCGCGGCGCGATCAAGCGGCTGCGCCTGGTGGGCGTGCCGGTGAAGACGCACCCGACCATGAATTTTCCGGAAATCGGCGTGACGCGCGACGATCCCGGAAAGTTTGTGATCGGGACCGTGCCGGTCGAGGCGGACGGGTCGGCGTTTTTCCGCGTGCCGTCGGGCGTGTCGGTCTTTTTCCAAGCCCTGGACGCCGAGGGGATGGCCGTGCAGACCATGCGCAGCGCCGCCTACGTGCAGCCAGGCCAGACCTACACCTGCGTCGGCTGCCACGAACCGCGCCATCGTGCGCCCACCAACCTCTCGGCGGCCGCCCTGGGACGCGAGCCATCGAAAATCACGCTCGGCCCCGAGGGTTCCTGGCCGCTGGACTTCCGCGCCCTGGTCCAACCAGTCCTGGAGACCCACTGCGTGGGCTGCCACAAGCCGGGCGGCAAGGACCCCAAGTTCGACCTGACCGCCGCCAGGTCGTACGCCGCCCTGGTGGACTATGGCAAGCCGAGCCTCCGCGAGCACGTCATGGCCCGGTACCTGGAAAGCCGTTCGATCCCCGGCGGGGGCGCGTCGCACCAAAGCCCGTTGCTCAAGCTGCTCAAGGCCGGGCACTACGACGTGAAGCTCCCGGCGGACGCCTGGGAGCGGCTCGCCCTCTGGATGGACACGTACGGCCAGCTCCAGGGCCACTTTGGCCCCGAGCAGGAAGCGAGCCTCCGCCAGCTCCGCCGGAACCTGGCCGACATGTTGACCCCCTAGTCGATCCCCGGCGCCAACCAGCTCGCGAACCGCTCGGTGCGTGATGCGTTCAACGCGCCGCGGGACGATCCGATCCATCCCCAGCGCCAAATCTCGCCTGGCAAGGCCACGGTCTTCCGCGGGCGCCCCGCAGCCACCTGGCCGCAACCGCGCCCTTCGCAAACCGCCAGGCCGGGCCTGCGGAGCCGTTGATGATCGATGAGCCCCACGGCATGTCGCGGATTGCGAAAAGGGCGAGCGGGCTTTAATATAGAGTTGGGGAGAGTCGTCGTTTCCGAGCCGCGCTGGATTCCTGTTTTCGTAACCGCTTACGGGGAGTGTCCCAATTTTCGCGGCGAAGTCCGCGGAAATGGGACTGTCCCCCTGGCGGTGAGGGGACGGGGACATATTTCGGCTGGAGAAAAACGCGTCACTCCCCGGCCTGTGAACGGTTGCCTGGTTTCTTGCACGTTTCTGGACGCCAGCGAGTCTGGTCCTCGACGCCGGAAGGAAAGACGGGGCCGTTTTCGCGGGCCGCGGCGCGGTCGCCGCCAACGGTGGCCCAAGGAATTCGCCGTCCGTTGCGCCGCTCGACGAGGAGTTTTTCATGCCTCAAGCCATTGTCGATCCCGAGGACTTGCGGCGGTTCGCCGCCGGTCTGCGGAAGTTCAACACCGAGGTGCGCGACCGGATCACGGCGATGAACGGGCAATTGGTCGCGTTGGGCAAGACGTGGCGCGACCAGGAAAACAAGAAATTCGTCGAGGACTTCGAACAGCAGATGCGGGCCATTGCCCACCTGATCGAGGTGACCGAGCAACACATCCCATTCCTGCTCCGCAAGGCCGACGCCATCGAACGCTACTTGCAGCAAAGGTGACGCCCCATGAGCCGCTCGGCCAATGTCCAGTCGATCGACGTGGTGGACCAGATGGCGATGGCGGTGCGGGCGTTCGCCCAAGAGGCCTCCGTGGCCCTGGACGACGTGCGCATGGGCCTGCATCGGGCCCTCCAGTGGGTGCAGTACGATCAGAAGGATTATTGGGTCCAGGAGTCGCGTCGGGCCCAGGAAGCGGTGGCCGAGGCCAGGCTCAATCTCGAGCGCAAACGGATGTTCCGCCTCGGCGATCACGAGCCGCCGTGCCATGAGGAGAAGAAGGCCCTCGAGGCGGCGAAGCGGCGCGTGGATCGGGCGAGGGAAAAGCTCGACGCGGTCAAGCGTTGGTCGCGCCTCTTGGACCGCGAATCGCACGAGTGCCGCAGCGGCATCGCCCCCTTGGCCGATTGGATCCAAACCGACGTTCCACGCGCCCTGGCCATGCTCAAGCAGTTGAGCCTGGCGCTGGAATGGTATGTGGACCTCGCGCCGCCCCCGGGCGATGCGGCGGGGGCGTCGCCGACGGACAATCCCGCCAGGGAGCAGGGGCCTTGATCGCGGGCTTCCAAACGCCGTGGTCGTTCACCGGGACTGCCCCGATGTTCGCGGCGAACTCCGCGAAAATGAGACTTCCCCTTGGCCAGGATGGGGACAGGCACATTGTTTTCGGTCCGAAACGGCTTGAAGAACCAGCCAGGACACGGCCTGGGAACGGTTGCTCGGGCCCCCGCCGGAGAGTCCTGGGAGGGCTTTTCAGCAGGCGTTTTCGGAGGATGGGCGATCCCGCAGCGCAAAGGGGCTGTTCATGCGTGGTTGCGATCCGGCTTCGGCCGCCGCGAGACTGGAAATGGCGTTCGAGGCCCTGAACCGGGCGCGGGCCGACGCGGCCGCGCGCTGGGACGATCCGATGAGCCGAAGCTTTGACAAGGAATTCCTCGCCCCGTTGGATTCCAAGGTCAAGCGGGCGCTCGACGCGATCCGCCACTTGACGGAAACGCTTGCGAAGGCGGAACGGGAGTGCTCGGAATGACGGAATCGCTGGGGGCCGACCGGCTTCGCGAACTGGTGTCCGAGATCCGCGCCTTGGTGTCCGAGCGGCGCCAGGCCGAGGCGTCGCTGGCCGCCGACTTTTCCGCCCGAAAACTGGCCGCGCAAAAACAGTACGACGAGGCCCAAAAGGAATCCGCCGCCCGTTACGAGCGGGATCGCGCCCAGACCGAGTCCGACTATCTCGAGCTGCGAAGCGAGATCATCGCCAAGTTCCAGTCGGACCAGAGCGAAGCCAAGGAACACTACGACGCGGCGTGCGCGGCGATTGCCGCGCGCAGCGAGGAAGCCGAGTTGGAGGCCAAGCAGCGGATGCAGGACGCCCAGTGGCAGGCGTCGGCCGTTTTCGAGGCAGCCGAGAAATCGCTGGCCGCGCGGCTGAAGGAGGCCCAGACGCGGTTGGGCGAGCTGGAGCGCCAGTTGCAGGCGTTGCACCAGGAGGCGGAGCAGGTGCTTCGGGAGTGGGGGCACGGCGAGGGAGCGGAGGAGCCGCCGCGGCCCAGTCTCTGGTCCGACCCGGACGCCGCCCAGCGGTGCGCCGACGCGATGGCCTCGGCCCGGAAACAGTTGCAGGCGCTGCGGAGCCGCAAGGGGCCTGGGGTGTTTGCGGCCCTCTCGGCCCGGCTTCGCCGCGGCCAATCCCCGCCGCCCGATCCCGCCCCCGCCGCCCTGCGCCAGACCATCGCCCAGGCCGCGCATTGGTGGCGGACCGCCTGGGAAGCCGTCCACGCCGACGCCCAGCGGCAGAGCGCGGCGCTGGCCGCGGAACTGGGCGCGGAAATGAACCGGGCGGCCGAGGAGTTTTCCCGCGTCTCCGCCGAACTGAAAATCCAAAGGCAGGAAGCCCGCAAGGAAGCCGAACAGGCTTTCATGGCCTCGCGCTCCGCCATCGCCTCGCGCCACAACAGCGAGCGCCGCGCGCTGGAGGAGCGCTACGCGCAGTGCCTGCGGGAATTGGAGGAGCGCTACGCCGCCGAATCGGCGAAGCTCCAGCGCGGTTACGTCCAGACGGTGAACGAATGGGACGCCCGCTTCCATCAGGCGTGGGACGCGATGGCCGAGCGGTGGCTGGCGGGCATCGAAGCGTTCCATGACGAGGTGGAGCGGATCGCCGCCGGCTGCCGCCAGCTCTTCCCGGACTGGAATGCCCCGGCCTGGAACGACTGGACCCCGCCCGCCGTCCTCCCGCCGTTCGTTCCCTTCGGGCAATTGGACCTGGTTCTCCACCAGTTCGAGGGCGGGATGCCCCGCGACCCTCGCCTCGCGCCGCCCCACGTCCGCTTCCTCCTTCCCGCCTGCCTCGCCTTCCGCGATCACGGGTTGATCGTGTGGAAAGCTCGGGACGAGGGGCGGGACAAGGCGATCGAGAACATCCGCGCGATCATGCTTCGGATGTTGACCTCGCTGCCGCCGGGAAAAGTCCGCTTCCTGATTGTCGATCCGGTCGGTTTGGGAGAGAACTTCTCGGCCTTCATGCACCTGGCCGATTTCAACGAACAGCTCGTGTCGAACCGGATTTGGACGGAGAGCGGGCACATCGAACGCCGCCTCGGCGAACTGACCGAGCACATGGAAAACATCATCCAGGTCTACCTGCGCAACGAGTTCGCCGCGCTTCAGGAATACAACGCGTCGGCGGGCGAGCTGGCCGAGCCGTACCGGGTGCTCGTGGTGGCCAATTTTCCGGCCGGGTTCACGGAGACGGCCGCGAGGCGGCTGTTGAGCATCGTGTCCAGCGGGGCCCGCTGCGGCGTCTACACCCTGCTGTCCCGCGACGCCGCCCTCCCGCTCCCCCACAACTTCCAACTGGCCGACCTCGAACGCCAGGCGATCCGCCTTTCCTGGCAGGACGGCCGATTCGTGTGGGACGACGCCGATTTCCGGGACCTCCCTTTGCTGCTCGACCAGCCTCCGCCCCCGGAACGGCTCACCGAAATCGTCCGCCGCGTGGGGGCTGCATCGCGGGACGCAGGCCGCGTCGAATTGCCGTTCGAATGGGTCGTCCCCCCGGCCGACCAGTGGTGGACCGCCGACAGCCGGCGAGGCATCGAGGCGCCGCTGGGCCGGGCCGGCGTCACCAAGCTCCAATCGCTTCAGCTCGGCAAGGGGACCGCGCAGCACGTGCTGGTGGCCGGGAAGACGGGTTCGGGCAAATCGACGCTGCTGCACGTTTTGGTCATGAACCTGGCCCTCCGCTACAGCCCGGACGAAGTCGAACTCTATTTGGTGGACTTCAAGAAAGGCGTTGAATTCAAGGCCTACGCCGAGGCGAAGCTGCCCCACGCCAGGATCATCGCCATCGAAAGCGAACGCGAGTTCGGCCTCAGCGTACTGGAACGCCTCGACCAGGAACTCCGCCATCGCGGCGACCTGTTCCGCGAGCGCGGCGTGCAGGACCTGCCTGCCTATCGGGCCGCGGAGCCGGACGCCCGCATGCCCCGCATTCTGCTGGTCGTCGACGAGTTCCAGGAACTGTTCGTCGAGGACGACCGCATCGCGCAGAACGCCCAGCTCTTGCTGGACCGCCTGGTGCGCCAGGGGCGGGCATTCGGAATCCACGTCCTGTTGGGTTCGCAGACGCTGGCCGGGGCGTATTCGATCCCGCGGGCGACCATCGGTCAAATGGCCGTGCGCATCGCCTTGCAGTGCAGCGAGGCCGACGCCCACTTGATCCTCAGCGAGGAAAACACCGCCGCCCGCCTCCTCAGCCGCCCCGGCGAAGCCATCTACAACGACGCCAACGGCTTGTACGAGGGCAATCATCCGTTCCAGGTCGTGTGGCTCTCGGATCGCCAGCGGGAAGAGTATCTGGGGCGGCTTCGCGATTGGGTTGAACGGCGAAACTACCGCGCCCCGCCGGCGATCGTCTTCGAGGGCAATCAGCCCGCCAATCCCGCCGACAACCCGGCCCTCGGCGAGCTGATCGCGTCGCCCGCGTGGGACGCGCCGCGATTGTCAAGCCGGGCCTGGCTTGGCGAGCCGGTGGCCATCCGCGAGCCCACCGCGGCGGTGTTCGCCCGGCAGGGCGGGGCCAACCTGATGATCGTCGGCCACCACGAGGAAACGGCCCTGGGGATTCTCGCCGCCGCGATGATCGGACTGGCGGCGCAACACGCCCCGTTCGCCTCGGAGGGCGGACCCGGCGCGACATTCCATGTCCTCGACGGCACGAAGCCCGATTCCGCCCATCGCGGCCTCTGGGCCAGGCTCGCCGCCGTCGTGCCCCACGCGGTCCGCATCGCTTCCCCCCGCGAGGCGAGCGCCGCGATCCATGAGATCGCCCGGGAACTGGCCCGCCGCGAGCAAGCCAGCGAGGAATTCGCGCCACCGATCTATCTCATCGTGTACGACGTGAGCCGTTTTCGGGACCTCCGCAAGCGCGAGGACGACTACGGTTTCTCCCGCTACGACGAGGAGGCCCCGCCCGATCCCGGCCGCGAGTTCCGCAAGATTCTCCGCGAAGGCCCGGCCTTGGGCATCCACGTCCTCCTTTGGGCCGACAGCTACAACAGCGCTACGCGCACGCTCGACCGCCAGGCCATGGACGACATCGACCTCCGCGTCCTCTTCCGCATGAACGCGGCCGATTCGAGCAGCCTGATCGACTCGCCGGCGGCGAGCCAATTGGGGGTGTGGCGGGCGATTTTCGACGACCGCGGCGAGGGGCTCTCCCAGAAATTCCGCCCCTACGGCCCCCCGAACGACGCGTGGCTCGACTGGGTCCAAACCTGCCTCTGCGGGGCGCGAGTCCCATCGCCCGGCGCCGGGCCTGGCGCGGCGCACAAGGATCTGACCGAGAAACCACCCTCGCCCACGGATGTTTGAGCCGGCCTGAGAAGCCCCGGTCTTGAAAAGACGCGCTTCGCCCCTGAAAAAAACCGTTCGCAAACGCGGGAATGGGCGGTCTCGGTCCAAAACCACCGGTCCGCGCCTGGGGAAGCGGAAAGCAACGCTGCCTCCTCCGTGGGGTTGGCGGCAACTACCGCGCCCAGTTGCCAGGAACGACAGCGGCGTTCGGCCCGGAGCGCGGGCATCTTGCCCGCTATCTTGCGGCCGAGACGGCCGCGCTCCGACAGGTCGTGGAAGAGGGCTGGAAGACTCGTCGCCGGAGCGCGGGCATCTTGCCCGCTATCCTGCGGCCGAGACGGCCGCGCTCCGACAGGTCGTCGAACAAGGCTGGAAGACTCGTCGCCGGAGCGCGGGCATCTTGCCCGCTGTCCTGCGGCCGAGACGGCCGCGCTCCGACAGGTCGTCGAACAAGGCTGGAAGACTCGTCGCCGGAGCCCGGGCATCTTGCCCGCTATCCTGCGGCCGAGACGGCCGCGCTCCGACAGGTCGTCGAACAAGGCTGGAAGACTCGTCGCCGGAGCCCGGGCATCTTGCCCGCTATCTTGCGGTCGAGACGGCCGCGCTCCGACAGGTCGTGGAACAGGGCTGGAAGACCCGTCGCCGGAGCGCGGGCATCTTGCCCGCTATCTTGCGGTCGAGACGGCCGCGCTCCGACAGGTCGTCGAACAAGGCTGGAAGACTCGTCGCCGGAGCGCGGGCATCTTGCCCGCTATCCCGCGGCCGCAACGGCCGCGCTCCGATACGCCGCTTACGGGGAGCTGGTATGCACCCGCTCGGCCCTGGGAAACGGCCTGGCATGTGGACGTGGCGGTCGATTTTGATTATTCTCAACAGCAGTTGTTACAATCTCGTCGCCGCGATGGCCGGGGTGGGGTATGATTAGTGGGCGGGGTGCGCCGGAAGCGTCCCACGGCCGGTCGAGCGGGGCGCTTCGCCGCCCGAGGGACTGATCGGGATCGGCCCTCCTCGGTGGAAAGCAATCAAACAATGAGGGATTCGCCTTGGCGAGGGAGTCGGGAATGGTCCTTCGTGGTCCACGCCGAACGGCCCGACGAAGCCGCGCTCCGCAGCGATCCAGGACCCTGCTGCGCGTCGAGATGCTGGAAGAGCGGGCCCTGCTGGACGCCGCCCTGGCGCCTCAATTGTTGCTGACCTTGCGGTCGGGCGAGTATCGCACGGTCCGTTTGGAAAGCTGGGCCCAGGCGGCCGAAACCCTCGCGGCGTGTCGCGCCGATCCCCAGGTGCAAGCCGTCGAGATCGATCAGCGGGTCTCGATCGGACGCATGCCGGACGATCCCCTGGTGGGCAGCCTCTGGGCGATGCACAACACGGGCCAATCGGGGGGCCGCGCCGACGCCGACATCGACGCCGTCGAGGCGTGGGACGTTCAGACGGGCGATGCCCGAACCGCCGTGGCGGTGATCGACACCGGAATCGATTACACGCATCCGGACCTGTATCAGAACATCTGGTTGAACCAGCAGGAGATTCCGCCCGGCCTCGGCCTCGTCGATGTCGACGGCGACGGGCGTTCCACGTTCTGGGACCTGAACGCCCCGGCCAACGGGGGCAAGGTCCACGACGCCAACGCCAATGGCCGGATCGACGGATACGATGTGCTCCACGATCCCCGCTGGGCCAACGGTCGCGACGACGACGGCAACGGCAAGATCGACGACCTGATCGGCTGGGACTTCGTCGACGGCGACAACGACCCGTTCGACGACCACGGCCACGGCACCCACGTGGCCGGCACCATCGGGGCGGTCGGCGACAACGCCCTGGGCGTGGCGGGCGTCGCCTGGAAGGTCTCCCTCCTGGCCCTCAGGTTCCTCGACCAGTCCGGCAGCGGCTACGTCAGCGGCGCGGTCGACGCCCTTGAGTACGCGCTCAGCAAGGGCGTGAAGATCAGCAACAATAGCTGGGGCGGAGGCTATTCCTCGGCCTTGGCCGCGGCGATCGGCAGGGCCCAGTCGGCCGGCCATATCTTCGTCGCCGCCGCCGGAAACAACGCCGCAGACAACGACGCCCAGCCCTTCTATCCGGCCAGTCTCGGCCACGACAACGTAGTCGCCGTCGCCGCCACGGACCGCTTCGATCGGCTGGCGAGTTTTTCCAACTACGGGGCCACCTCGGTCGATCTGGCGGCGCCGGGATCGGCGATCCTGAGCACCACGCCCAACGAAACCTACTCAATCTACAGCGGCACCTCGATGGCCGCCCCGCACGTCACCGGGACCGTCGCCTTGGTCTGGAGCGCCCGGCCCGGCTTGACCTACCGCCAGGTCATCTCGCGGATCAAGTCGAGCGTGGACCTGGTGGATTCTCTGGCCGGGAAAGTGGCCACCGGCGGCCGGCTCAACGCCGCCAAGGCGCTGGACACAGCCGTGCTCGACACGTCAGGCCCGCGGGTCGTCGACGCCGTGCCCAACGGCGCCGCCTCCGTTTCCAGGCTGCGCGTGACCTTTAGCGAGCCGATCGACGCGGCCACGTTCACCGCGGCCGACATCGCCCGATTCACCGGCCCCAAGGGGGCGGTGGCCGTCACGCAAGTCCGTCCCGTGGCGGGTTCGAACAATACCCAGTTCGACGTGAGCTTCGCCGCTCAGACCGCGGTGGGAACCTACCAGTTCGATCTCGGCCCCTACGTCGCCGACGAGGCCGGCAACCTGATGGATCAAAACGGCAACGGCGTCCAAGGCGAGGCGGCCGACGCCTACCGCGCCGTGTTCCGCGTCGCGAAGCCTTCCACCCAGACCTTCACCAACGCAACGCCCGCCCCGATCCGCGACTTCGCCTACGCCATTTCGACCATCACGGTCTCCCGCGACATCCTGGTGACCGACGTGAATGTCAAGCTCGGCATCAGCCACACCTACGACGCCGATCTGCTCATCTACCTGGTGGGGCCCGACGGCACGCGCGTGAACCTGGTGGCCAACCGCGGCGGATCAGGCAACCACTTCAAGAACACCACGCTCAACGACGAGGCCTCGACGCCCGTGCGCAAGGGCGCCGCGCCGTTCTCGGGAGCCTACCGGCCCGAGCAGCCGCTGGCCGCCTTCGACGGCAAGAACGCCCTCGGCGACTGGACGCTCGTCGTCCACGACGGTTATTCCAACGACACGGGCAAACTGAACTCGTGGTCGCTGGTCGTCAGCGGGATCGCCGGGGCGGCCAACCACGCCGCAGGCGCCCGGGCGGCTAGCCACGCCGCAGGCGTCGGGGCAGCCCTGTCGCCTCGGGCTGTTGACGCCGCGATCGCCCTGCCAGCGCCGCGGCCATCGCGACTCCCCGCCCTGGCGACCCCTTCGCCCTCGCAGCAAGGCGAGCGGATCTCCAGCCTCGATCAGACCCCGAGGACCTGCCCTCCGGCCACGCCCCAAGGCAAGACCGCCTTCCCAGCCGCGGACAATCCCCTTGGCATGGCTTGGATTCCTCCTCTCCGATACGCGAAGGCAGGGGGATTGCCTTCGTTTGGGAATCAAGATAGAACGGGCCCTGACGAGGACCGACGCCTGTTTCCGACTTGGAAATGGGGCGACTTCTTCGCAGGGTAGGCCTGGGGCGAGACAAAAGGTTCGGCTCGCCAGGTCGTAACCCCTCACGGGGACTGTCCCGATTTTCGCGGCGAATTCCGCGAAAATGGGACTGTCCCCCTTGGCCGGTCAGGGGGCAGACGCGTTTTTGGGCGCGAAACGGCCCGAAAAACGCGCCAGTCCCCGGCCTGTGAACGGTTACGCCTGGTCTTCTGACTCGTAGGTCGTTTCAGGCCAGCCGGCCGCGCATCGCCCAGGCAAGAACAGCCGATCTGTCGACCCGACCGCACATCTCCCGAGAGGCACGTCCCATGTTGCGCCACACCTTCGCTTCGAAGTCCATTCCCTTCCCTCGGCCTTACGTTGGAGCGTTGCTGGCGGCAACGTTCTTGGCATCCACGAGCGCCGCGGGCCTCGGCGGGGAAGCCAGGCCGAATAAGCGGCCGACGGTGCATCTGGTCAGCATGATCGACGTGAAGGACTTCGGGGCCGAGACCCTCCGCATCGGCGACCTGGACGGCGACGGCGGGCCCGATCTGTTGCTGATCCAGAGCATCCGTGCCACCCGGGAGATCACGTGCCTGACGGCCACCACGATCTTCGGGCGCGTGTTGTGGCAGACGGGCAAGCCCTCGGCCGACCACGGCTTCATCTATAGCGACCTGCCCGTCCAAATCTACGATTGGGACAACGACGGGGCCAACGACGTGCTCTACGTGCGTCAGGCCAGGTACGCCGAGCCGCCCCACGACGGGCGGAGCCCGCGCGAACGGGCCACGCGCTATGAGGGAAACGCCGTGATGGTGGTCCTGGAGGGGGCCACTGGCCGCGAAAAGGCCCGCTTCAACCTGCCCGCCCCGGCCGACGACTGCTTCCTCTTCGCCGATCTCACCGGCCGCGGCCGCCGCGAGGACCTGGTGGTCAAGGACCGCTACTGGAACATGTGGGGCGTCAGCCATGAGGGCAAAGTGCTCTGGCACTGGGCCGGCTCGACCGGCCACTTCCCGGCGATCGCCGACCTGGACAACGACGGGCGCGACGAGGTGTTCGTCGGCTTCGCGTTGATCGACCACGACGGCAAAGTGCTGTTCTCCAAGGACCCCCAGGGGGCGCACCAGGACGCCGCCTACATCGTCCGGCCGGCCGATGGGAAGTGGCGCCTGCTGTTCGGCAACTCGGGCATCCACTGCCTGACGCCGGAGGGCAAGGTCCTTTGGGAGCATCCGCTGGGCGAGGCCCAGCACGTGGTGGCCGGCCGGTTCCGCAAGGATTCGGAAATGCAGTTCGCCGTGGTCGACCGCACGCCCGTCCCCACCCATCGCCGCGATGCCAACGCCTGGGGCATCCTCTTACTCTACGACCTGAACGGCCGCGAGATCTGGCGCCGCCAGCAAGAGAAGGGCGACTGGGCGATCGCCCCCTTGGCGATCCGAGGGATGGGCATGGACTCGCCGCAGAGCATCCTGGTTTACGGCCGGGCCCCGGGCCGGCCCGCCGTGATCTACGACGGCAACGGGCACGTGGTGGATGAACTGCCCATGCAATTCACGCCGGAGCGGACCGAGGCCGACCGCCGCGCCGAGTTCTACGCCTTGGTGGCCGACGTCTGGGGCGACAGCCGTGAAGAGGTGCTCCTGTTCGGCTCGCGCGGCGCGTGCATCTACGCCAACGCGCGCCTCGCCCCGGTTGAGACCCAGTACAACGAGACGCTGTACCCGGGCATGTGAACGAGGGCCGGCGCGACCTCCGTCCACGCCAAGACGCCCGCCAAGAAAACGCGAAGACCGGACAGGCGGCGTCGCGGATCGCAACCGTTCACAGGCCGGGGACTGGCGCGTTTTTCGGGCCGTTTCGCGCCGAAAAATGTGGCTGCGCCCTGACCGGCCAAGGGGGACAGTCCCATTTTCGCGGACTTCGCCGCGAAAATCGGGACAGTCCCCCTGAACGGTTACCGCGGATCACGCCGCGAGCGAATTCCCAGCGACTGCGACCGGTCCCGTTTTCGTTCCCGTAGTCTCCGTCCCCGCGCCTGCCACCCGACCCGCGCGAGCAACCATGCATCCGTCGCCGCTGTTTTATCTTTTGGGGTCTGGCCCCTCCACGGGGCGCAGCACGAAGACCACGCGGCGTTTGACCTCCGGCGGACTGGCGGCAAGAAACTCGCGCGTCAGCTTGTCTTCCATGGCCTGTTGCGTCGCTTGCGGCGCCAAGGCGGCCCCCGCCGGCATGGACCGGAACGCTGCCCGGGCGCCAACGGCGGGCTCCGTCTCCACTGCCTTTTGGGGCGCGGGGCTCGCGGAGTTCCGGGCTTGCTGCTCGGCTCGAGCCGCCGCGCCCGACTGCGACTGCACCGTCGGCTCGCGGTTCGCCGCCGATGGCTTCGGCGCGACGGTGGTCGTCGCTTCGGGAGGCGGCGCGTCCCGCGGCGGCGACATGGCCCCTTTGCCGCCGGCCGACTGGGCTTGGGCGGGCCTATCTTGCAAGGCTGCCGGGAATGCCTTCCTGGAGACTTCGGCGGGGGATGCCGCGGCCTTGGTGGCTCGCCGCGCCACGGAACTTTCCGGCGATTCGGCGGCTGGAGAATCACCCTTTTGCTTCAAGGCGGGCATGACCGCGAACCGAAGCACCGAGTCCCAATCCTTGTCAGCAACCGGCCCGGCGACCTGGGTTTGGGCAAGGGACCGAACCAGTTCCGGCTGCGAGCGCAGGTCGGCCAGCACCGCTTCGAGCTGTTGCGGCGTGGCCTCGGCTTGGAGACAAACGACGCCTCGGGCATCGATGGCCAGGGCCCTTCCCGACGGCTTGTCGGACGGTCGGGACCGAACGCCCTTGCCTTCGCCTTCCGGCCTCGTCGCCGGTTCCGCCCGCGCGCGCTGGTCCTTGGCATCCGCCATGGCGATCCGGCGCTTGGCCAACACTTGCTCAACGAACGGGATGGCCTCGGGAGCCACGTCGCAATAAACGATCGTCACCTCGTCCGGGGCTTTCTCCTTGCTCTCGGCCATGGCCGCCGGGGCGGGAAGAGATTGCCCCGTCGCCTCGGTGCGGGCTTTGCGGGAAAGCCCGGCGGCGTCCGGGGCGGCGGCGGGGGCAGAAAGCGCCGCGGAGTCCGCGATGGCCGACGACGCGGCGGCTGGGGATTTAGCCATCGGCGCCTTGGCGACCTCGCCGCGGCCCTCGGAGGCGGGGCCCGGCTTGTCCTCCCCCGCCTCCGCCGCCGCCCGCTCGATCCCCGCCTTCTCGACCAGGCGACGATCCGAGTCCGCCTCGACCAAGGCGCCAATCGCCGGAGGTTCCGATGGTTCCCTTGCGGCCGGGGCCAGGGCGACGATTTTCTCGCCGGGCGCTGGGGCCTCCCGCCGCCCTTGTTCAGGCTGGAGCACCACCAGCAGCAAGCTGACGGCCACGGCCACGGCGGGCCAGACCCAGATTCGGGGCCGAGTCCAGCGCCGGACGAACGCCCGCCACCTTCCGGACTCCGGCAAAGGCTCGCCAAGATCCGCGTCGGAATCGCCTCGCCCGGACAACATGCGATGCTCCGCCAACCGCAGGACCTCGCGGCTCAAGTCCACGTCGAGCTTCCGCACCGGCAGACTCTGGAGCGTGGAACTCAGCGCGCGGAGGTCGTCGACGAGTTGCCGGGCGGCGGGGCTGGCGGCCAGCAACCGTTCCACCTCCGCTTGTTCGGCGGCGGTCAACTCGCCGTCGACGTACGCGCTGAACAGTTCATTTTCCGGCACGTTTTTCATCGAATCCGCCATCCACGCTCAACACGTCCTTGAGCTGTTCGCGCAATTGCAAGCGCGCGCGATGCAGTCGGCTCCGCACCGTCCCCACCGGCAAATCGAGGATCTCGGCAATGGTCTCGTAACAGCAGCCGTCGATTTCCCGAAGGATCACCACGGCCCGGTGCTCCTCGGACAGCGCCGCGATCGCCTCGCGCACCTGACGGCAGCGCTCCTCTTGTTCCACCTGTTCGCTCGGTCCGGCCCGCTGGTCGGCCGGCTCGCGTCCGCCCGCCTCCCGGCAGCGCTCCACCGAAACGGTTGGCCGCTTTCTTCGGCCGCGGCTGATCGCCACGTTGAAGGCGATCCGGTACAGCCAGGTGTAAAAGGCGCTCGTCTGTTGGAACGTCTCCAATTTGACAAACGCCTGGACAAAGGCCTCTTGGACCACGTCGCGGGCGTCTTCCGCGGAACCGACGACATGAACCACGGTATTGTACAGCCGGTCCTGGTACTTTTGGACAAGCTGCCCAAACGCCGCCGGCTTGCCGTCCAGGGTTTCGGCGATCAATTGAGCGTCGTCGTTCACGGTCGCTTCACGGCTGCAAGTTGGACGCCGCCAGCCTGGGAGAAGTTCCACCCGGGAGCATCCAAGAGGGGACCCTGCCCCATGTACCGGTCATCTTCCCCCGACCAGGCCCAGATGTCAAACCCTGGGCCGGGCGCAATGGGCGTCATCAACCCTTTCGGGCGGGCCGTTCACGGGGACCGTCCCGTTCGCCGGCAATCCCCCGCCAGCAAGGGGACCGTGAACGGCTGCCGCCTTTGGGCACGGCCAGCGTCGAACGCTCGCTCGGCCCCTTGCCAACCCGTCCGGCCGGGGACCAGAATACCGGTAACCGTTCACAGGCCGGAGACTGGCCCGTTTTTCGGGCCGTTTCGCGCCGAAAGATGGGCTTGTCTCCTTACTGGCCAGGGGGACAGTCCCATTTTCGCGGACTTCGCCGCGAAAATCGGGACAGTCCCCGTGAACGGTTACGAATACCGAGGTCGTGCCGGCGAGGTTTCGCCGGGGGGGCCGGGATTCCTGTCTGCGAGGGCGCTGCGATGCACATCACGAGTGTTCTGTTGACGTTCGCGCTGATCTTGCCCGCCGCCGAGCCCGAAAAGGCCAAGCCGTCGAAGGCAGGCGGGACGAAGGTTGTGGGCTACGCGGCCAGCCGGGTCCGCGAGACGATCGACCGCGGGGTGGTGGCCATCCGGACCAGCCCCACCACGGTCTACGTGGGATGGCGGCTTCTGGACAGCGATCCGCCGAGCGCCGCTTTCCACGTCTATCGACGCATCGGCGACGGGAAGCCCGAGAAGATCCATGCCGAGCCGATCCGGAAGACGACCGATTTCGTCGATTCGGCCGCCCCGGCCGGCCATTGCGTGGCCTATTCGGTCCGGCTGGTCGACGGCGGGAAGGAGGGCCCGCTTGCCCCGGAATCCGTGGCCGCGATAGCCCCCGGCAAGGCGTCCTGCCTGAAGATTCCTTTGGAAAACAAGGCCGCCACGGTGCAGAAGGTGGGCATCGCCGACCTCGACGGCGACGGGCGCTACGACTTCGTCGTCAAGACGCCCCAGGACAACATCGACCCCTACGAGATGTACTGGAGCCGCAGCCCGGACACGTACAAGCTCGAGGCCTACCGGCACGACGGCAAGTTCCTGTGGCGCTACGACCTGGGGTGGGCGATCGAACGCGGCATCTGGTATTCGCCGTTCCTGGTCTACGATTTCGACGGCGACGGCCGGGCCGAGGTGGCCGTGAAGACCGGCGAGGGAGATCCCCGCGACCCCGATGGACGCGTCCAGAAAGGACCGGAATACTTGACCATTCTCGACGGGCGCACGGGCAAGCCGCTGGCGCGAACGGATTGGCCACCCCGCGAGCCGTTCGGCTCGTACAACTACGCCTCGCGCAATCAACTGTGCGTGGCCTATCTGGACGGCAAGACGCCGTGTCTGTTGGTCGAGCGCGGGACGTACACGACGATCATCCTCGTCGCCTACGAGTTCCACGGCGGCCGACTCCGCGAGTTGTGGCGGTGGGACAACCGCAACGAGCCTCGCGCCTATCGCGGGCAGGGGGCCCATTGGATGCACGCCGCCGACGTCGACGGCGACGGCCGCGACGAAGTGGCCATCGGCTCGGCGATGATCGACGACGATGGAACGGCCCTCTGGTGCACCGGCCTGGGCCATCCCGACCATTTCTATCTCGGCAAGATCGACCCGGATCGCCCCGGCTTGCAGATCTATTACGGAATCGAGCCCCGCAGCCGGCGCAACGCCATGTGCCTGGTGGACGCGCGGACGGGCAAGATCCTCTGGGGACACGAGGAACCGACGCAGCATATCCATGCGTCCGGGCTTTGCTCGGACATCGACCCGGCCCATCCCGGCAGCGAGTGCTACAGCGGCGAACGCGATTTCAAGGACAAGCGATGGCTCCGCACCGCGCAAGGCAAGCTGATCGGCACGAAGGACATCGGCGGCCTGTCGCCGCGGTCGGCCTATTGGGACGCGGATCCCCAACGCGAGCTGGTCCTCGGCTCGCGGATCACGAAATACGGCGCGGCCGAGCCCATCGCGCGGATCGAGGGCGCTCTGGTCGCCGTGGCCGACATCCTGGGCGACTGGCGCGAAGAGATCATCACCAGCGTCCCGGGCGAACTGAGGATCTACACCACGACCCTTCCGGCCAAGGATCGCCGAGTCTGTCTGATGCAGGACCCCATCTACCGCATCGACGTGGCCGCGGCGGCGATGGGCTATTACCAGGTGCCGATGACCAGCTACGACATGGCCAGCGGCAAACGTTAAACGGCTGCCCGAAAGCGCCCAAGCCCTTTTTCTCGCCAAGACGCAATCCCATACACGCCCGCTGGACAGGCGACCGTTCCCAGGCCGCGGAGGGGCGCGTTTTTCGGGCCGTTTTGGACCGACAAAGGCGCGAAGGGAACCAGGCCGTTTTCGGGGACTCCACCGCGCCATTCGGGACGGTTCCCGTCAACGCGACGCGGTCGCCGAGGCGCCACGACCCATCGGTTGCCCGGTTACGGCCCCTTGCCGGCCTGCCCTTTCAGCAACCGCTGCGCCAGGGGCCACGTGGCCTCCAGATAGGCCAGGTATTCGTGCGGCGCAAGGAGGCCGTCCGGCTGGCCGGCGATCGTCAGCAGCCAACCGTCGTCGTAGGGGAATGCGTTGAGGAGGGATGGGTCCGCGGGCACGCGGGAATTGATGTCGACAATCCGCCCGGAAAACGGGGCGTACAGATCGCTGGTCGCCTTGGACGCCTCGACGTAGCCGATCGCCCGGCCCTGCTCCACGGCGGCGCCAGGCAGGATCGACCACTCCACGCGATTCACCACGCCGAGCAGCTTCACCGCGTAGGCCGAAAAGCCGATCCGAAGACCATCGCCGGCGGCGGCGACCCAATAATGGCTCCGCGCGTACTGGCGGTCGACCGGCAGGAAGGCCGGCGAACGGCCCATCATGAACACCAGGGGTTTGGGCATGGCGGGTCGCCGCGTTGGTCCGCCGCGCGGCGGCCTTTGTCGGCCCCGTGCGACGCCAGCGGGTCAGGTTCGCTCGTTGGGTCCTGGAAAGTCCGCTGCCTCACTTCTGCCCGAAGCAATACAAGTCGCCCGCGTCCGTGCCGACGACCAGGCGGCCGGCGGCGACGGCGGGCGAGGCGACGACGGCGCCGCCGGCCTCGAATCGCCACCGCTCCTTGCCGGTCTTGGCGTCGAGGGCATACAGCCGCCCGTCGGCCGAGCCCACAAACACCCGGTCGCCGACGATGACCGGCGAACCATCCACCCGGCCACGGGTGGCGAACGTCCAGAGTCTCGCGCCGGTCTTGGGATCCAAGGCGTGAACGAGCCGGTCCTGGGAACCGACGACGAGCAGATCGGGCGTCACCGCGGCCGAAGAACGGAACGACGCCGCCCGCTCCTCGTTGGCGTATTTCCACACCACCTTCGCCTGTTGCCAGTCGATCCCGAAAAACGTCTTCCCTTCCGTGCCCACGAACAGCAGGGATCCGAGGGCGGCGGGCGTGGAACCGGTCGGGCCCTCCAGGTCCACGCCGGCGACTTCCTTTCCCTCGGCCAGGTCGATCACGTGCAGGCGGCCGTCGCAGCCGGCGACCAGGGTGCGGTTCTCGACGATGGTCGGGAAGCAGCGGATCTGATTGGGGCTTTGATATTTCCAGACCAGCTTGCCGCTGTCCAGTTCAAGGCAATACAAGTAGCCGTCTTGCGAGCCGAAAACCACGCGTTCGCCGTACAGGTTGGCGCCGGAGTTGATTTCGCCCTCGGTGTCGAAATGCCATCGCTCCTTGCCGGTCTGGGCGTCGAGGCAGTGGAACCGGCCGTTCGTGTCGCCGACAAGAACCCTCCCCTTGGCCAGGGCCGCCGAGGCGTTGAAGCCGGAATCGGTGGAGAACTCCCAGACCGGCCGCCCGGTCTTCAGGTCGATCGCGGAGAATTTGCCGTCGAGGCTGCCGACGTAGACCGTTCCCTCGCCAATCACGGCGGCGGCCTCATAGCCGCCCTTCTGCCCGGAATAGGTCCAAAGCAAGTCCGGTTTTTCGGGGAGGGGGCAGCGGGCCACGCCCGTGGCCTGGCGGTCGCCCCGAAACAGCGGCCATTGCAGGCCGTCCGCCGCGGTCCCGGCCGGGGACCCTTGCGGCCCCGCCTCGGCCGCCAGCGAACCCTGCGCCGCGCAGGCGGCCAGGGCCGCCAACACCGCCGCCAGCAAGGCGCGAATCCAACCGCCGTTGGAACGGCGGGAAAAGCGGACGGATTCGGATCCTGGGCGAGGGAATCCCCCCCGCGATCGGCCTGAAGCTGCTTGCGTGCTCATCGAATTGCCCCTCATGGCTCGGCCGCTTGAGCCCCGGCAATACAGTATAGGCGGGATTCGGTGCGGAGAAACAGATCGCCGCCGGCGATGGCCGGCGTGGCCAGCACCCGCTCCTCCATGTCGTTCTGGGCGAGCAATTCAAAACGGTCGGCGGCGGCGAACACGGAGACCGTGCCCCGTTCGTCCACGGCGTAGATGCGGTCGTCGGCGGCCACGAGGCTGGCGGTGAACGTGCCGCGGAGCCGGCCCCTCCAGAGTTCCTCGCCGCTGGCCGCGTCGTAGCAGGTGGCGACCCCCGCGTCGTTGAGGATAAACAAGCGGTTGCGGTAGCAAAGCCCGGTCGGAATGTAGGGGCCGCCGCGGTCGCGGCGCCATGCCACGTGGGTGCGGGTGACATCGCCGTCGCCGCCGGGCCGAATGGCCAAGATCGGCCCGTTGCGTCCGCTCGTGCTATACACCAGTCCGTCGCCCACAAGGAGGGTGGGCGTGACGAGTTCCGTGGTCCCGCGCACGCGCCATAATTCGCGGCCGTCGGCGGGATCGTAGGCGATGACCATCCGGCCGTCGGGATCCTCGCTGCTCGTGCCGTTGATTACGAGTTCCTTGCGTTTGCCTTGGCCGGTCGGGGCTTCGACCAGCACGGGAGTGGTCCAACACCCGTAGCTGGGCCGCGGCGTGCGCCATACGCGTTTTCCCGACGCCTTCTCGAACCCCGCCACGTAGGAATCCTGCTCCGCGTCGCACAACTGGACCACCAGATCGCCGCAGAGGACGGGACTGGCGGCGGTGCCCCATTGGTGGTCGAGATTGCCCAATTCGGCCCGCCACACCTGCTTGCCCGCCAGGTCATGGCAAAACAGGCCCGTCGAGCCAAAGAACGAATAGACCCGCTCGCCATCCGTGGCCACGGTCGCCGAGGCGTAGCCGTTCTTGGCGTGGGTGCGTCCGGCCGCGCGGCCAACCTCCGTTTGCCACAGGAGTTGGCCATCGGCGCGCCGGTAGCAGAGGACCGCCAGCCGCGGAGGCTCGTCGCCCGGCAAGGCGGTGGTGAGAAAGACGTAATCGTCCCACACGACGGGCGAGGAGCTTCCACGCCCCGGGACGTCGACGCGCCAGCGCACTCCCGCCTCCGGGCTGAACCGCATCGCGCGGCAACCGCCGGCCGCGATTCCCGCGGCGTTCGGCCCCCGCCAATTCGGCCAGCCCACCGCGTCCGGCAACGGCGGCGGCAACGAGGCCGGCTGCTGGAGGCGCTCCGCGCCGGGACGACAGCCGCAAGCCAACGCCGCCAAGAGCAGCCAACCGCCGCAGCCGCGAACCGACAGCCCCCGCATGAATCGACTCACGGCGAGTTCTGCGTGCTGGCCGGATTGGGCGTGCTGCTCAGTTGCGAGAGCACCTGGAGCAGGCCGTTGAGGTGGGCCAGGCGCGGACCGAAGCGGTCGATGAACTCGTTGAGCATGAACTCGCCGTCCCGCAGGTTCTCGAAGTTCTCGCTGATCTCCTGCGTCAGGCTCAACAGGTATTCGGTCTGGACTTTGCCCAGCGCTTCGGCGGCGATCCGGCACTTGCGCGCCAGGTGGGGATTGGCCTGCTTCCAGTTGCCCAGCTCGCTGGCCCGCTGGCGTTGGGCCGAGCAGAGGTGGGCGACCAGCTCCTCGAGCAATTCGTTCTGCCGATCCTGCGCGGCCAGCATTTCCCGCAGCAGCGAGACGATCTCGCCCGCCTCCCCTCCCGGCGAACCACTCGCCCCCAAAGCACCGTGAGCAACATCCACCTGGGAGTAGAGGGAAGGGTGGGAGCGGCGATCTTGACTCATGGGCGGAGTTCCTTTCTGCCAGTTCCCATCCAGTATAAACAGGAACGCGCCAAAAAGTCGAGTCTTTCGGTGTAATTCCTACGCGTCGCCGGGCTAAAGTCACCCGCTCCCAACGCCCGAAATTGGTCCAGGCCCTTGCCCCGCGCACCCTAAATCTGGAATAACCAGAGAGACGGCGCAAACCAGGAAGAACAATCGGTCTCCATGCACGTCAGCGACGCTAAGTCTAATCTCGCCATAGGGTTTCTCACGGTAATCGACTACCCTGAGCATGGCCTATTCGGGGGATATCTGATCCTCAACCAGCTTAGCCGCCCGTTGGAGTTCCATTGCACCACGCCGATCAAGCCGACGCGGGCCCAGCAGATTCTCTACGGTCCGACGTTGCAGCCGTACCTGTACGGCGAGCAGATCGGCCGGACGCTGGCAGCCAGCGCGAAGACCCGGCCCGTTGCCGTCCTCACCGACCGCGAGCCCGCCTTGGCCCTCCGCGAGTTTGTCGACGTACCCGTCGTCCTGGTGCCTGAGCAAGGCGGTTCGTCGGCGGACGCCAACGATGCCGTTTATCGGATCGACGCGGCGCATCCGACGCCCGCGCGCCTGACGGCGTTTTCCTTGGGACCTCATCGGCTGATAGTTCCCTCGTCGTCGGCCGCGGACCGCGAGGCGGTGGCCGCGGCCTTAGGCGGGATCGCCGATTCGTTCGATTTCCGCGAGCCTTTCGAGCGGATACGCGAAGCCATCGAAGAGGCCCGACGGGGCGGGTAGGGGCCAGGCCGATGGAAGAACCCAAGTCCCGGGCATCCATGGGCGACCTCGGTTTGGCGGGAATCGGCGGGCTTTGCGCGCCAGACTCCGGTGCGGCGTCCATCGCCGTGCGGAGTTGGCGCCCCCCCCAGGCCCCCAACGTGGTCGCCGAGAACCTCGCGCTTGGCGCGGCGGTGTTTCCCACCGGGTGGAATCGGGCCGTGGCGCGGCAGCCGGAGATCAAGGCGATCCGGCAAGAGACGAAGGGCGAAACGCCTCGCGTGGTCAGCGTGCCCATCCGCCATCCCGTCATCCGCGCTCGAAGCTTCCTGTTTCCCGATCCCGTCGCTCAGCTCGGCGCGCCGCCGGCCCACGCTTCGCCCGCCCCGGCGCCGCAGGCGCCAATCAAGCCGGCCAGCCGGACGCGGCTCAAACCGCCGGCCGACGTGATCAAATTGGCGGATCGGCTCCGCTACGTGTTGCAACCGTCGCTCGAGACGCTGCTGGAAAGCCGGTCGCTGACGTTTCCCTTCGCGCCGTTTGCCTATCAGTGGGAGGGAGTGGCGTTCTTGTATCCCCGGCAGACGGCCATCCTGGCCGACGAGATGGGGCTGGGCAAGACGATGCAGGCCATCACCGCCTTGCGCCTGCTGCTCCATGCCGGCGAGGCGAACCGCGTGCTGTTGGTTTGCCCCAAGCCGCTGGTGACCAATTGGCAGCGTGAATTCCACGTCTGGGCACCCGAAATCCCTTTGCTGGTCATCGAGGGCGATCAGGCCCGGCGCCGTTGGCAATGGGAATTGCCCGACGTGCCCGTCAAACTCGCCAACTACGAACTGCTGCATCGCGATCGGGAAATCCTGGAAGGCTCGCAAGGGTCGGGAACGGACTTCGACCTGGTCATCCTCGACGAATCGCAGCGGATCAAGAATCGTCTCAGCGCGACCAGCCAGGCGGCCCGGGCGATCCGCCGCCGCCGCGTCTGGGCGATGACCGGCACGCCGATTGAAAACAGCCCCGACGACCTGGTCGGGATCTTCGATTTTCTGATGCCGGGCTACCTCGCGCCGTCGATGGCGCCGCGGCGGATGGCGCGGGCCGTGGGCGACTACGTGCTGCGGCGCACCAAGGACCAGGTGCTTGCCGACCTCCCGCCCAAGCTGTTTCGAGACGCCGAACTCGAGCTGACGCCCTCGCAGCGGGAGACCTACACGTTGGCCGAGGAGGAGGGCGTGCTCCGCCTGACGGAGTTGGGCGATTCGGTGACCATCCAGCACGTCTTCGAGTTAGTCTTGCGCCTGAAGCAAATCTGCAACTTCGATCCCGCCACTGGCGACAGCTCCAAGCTGGAGCGGCTGGAGGCCGATCTGGAGGAACTGGCCGCCAGCGGGCGCAAGGCCCTGGTGTTCAGCCAATGGGTGGACACCCTCCAGCGGCTTCGGGACCGCCTCCAGCGGTTCGGCCCCCTGGAGTTCCACGGCCGCGTTTCGCCTCGCCAACGCGAGGCCGTGCTCCGCCAATTCCGCGAAGACCCCGACCGCCGCGTGCTGTTGATCAGCTACGGGGCGGGCGGAGTAGGGTTGAACCTTCAGTTCGCCAGCTACGTGTTTCTCTTCGACCGCTGGTGGAATCCGGCGATCGAGGACCAGGCGATCAACCGCGCCCACCGCATCGGAAGCAGCGGCCCGGTGACGGTAACCCGATTCCTGGTCGTCGACACGATCGAGGAACGGATCGACCGGATCCTTCAGGAAAAGCGGGAACTGTTCGACACGGTGTTCGCATCCGCAGCGGGTCCGCGCCCGAAGATCGGCTTGACCCAGCAGCAAATCTTCAGCCTGTTTGAACTGAAATGCCCCGCCTCCGCCGTCCCGTCGGCCGATCCCCGCGGCGCGGCCGCGTAGCAAGACGGTCCCCAAGGCGGCGGCAGCCTTTCCTGAAGCCGTTCGTGCAGGCTGTCCGCTTTGCCGGGAAAGGGCCAGTCGCTTCTATCAATCCGAAACGGCGCGAACAATCCGCCCGTCCCCGGCCTGCAAACGGCTGCCCTCGCCCTATGCCGAAGGCCCGGCCGATTCCTCGCTCGAGGCCGGCTTTGGGTCGAAAAAGCACATCACCACGCCCGCCAGACCGCTGTGGCGCTCCAGCACATCGAGCTGGGCAGCCAGCTCCGACAAGGTGGAGCGCGATAGCACGTTCGCTCCTTTGCCGGGCGTATCAAAGGCCAGCAGGGCCACGTCCGGATGCGGAAAACTCAAGCTGAGCGACGGCGCGTCTGCCATCTGCAATCATCTCGCCTTGGGTGTTTGGGCTGCGCGTGGATTCTTGCGGCACGGCCTGCAAGGTGTCAAGCAGCCAGTAGCCGAAGTTGGGAGCCAAGCTTCCGACGCCGGCGTGCGTGGCTCAGCTTTCAGCCCAGCCCTTTCCAGCACCAGATGGCTCCCAACGCAAAGGCGCGTTGGCGCCGCTGGCCTATCGAGCAGCCAAGCCACTGGTCAGCAAGCCAGGAGCCTCACGCGCGGCCGCTGGCCACGCCGCGTGGCCGGCAGCAGTGCACCCCAACAACAGACGCCGCGCCACCATCCCAGGAGCCGTCTCGCTTGAGGTATAATGCACCTTGCTGCGTCAGCCTCCAACCAGGCCGGCAGGCGGGGCGATGTCGATGGCCCGCCGCGCCAAGTAGGTTAAGGAATCTCCCATGCAAGACTCCACAGCCTCTCCACCAGTGCCGCCTTGCCGCAAGGTGGCGATCCTCTTCGCCGGAGGGCCGGCACCAGCGGCCAACGCGGTCATCTCCACCGCCGCAGCCTCCTTCCTGAAGCACGGTATTCCGGTCGTCGGCATCTTGCACGGCTACTCCCGTCTGGTGAATTACAAACCTGAAGAGGGGCTGGTGGAAGGTCGGCACTATATCATGCTCGACCAGCAGCGCCTGAAACGTACCCGCAACACGCAAGGCATTCTCATCGGCACGGCGCGGACCAATCCCGGCTCCGAGATCTGGCACCCCGCGCATTTGCGCGATCCTGAACGCACGGCCAAGCTCCGCACGATCTATGAGGCCCTCCGCTCGCTGGAGGTCGATGCCTTGATCTCCATTGGGGGGGACGACACGCTGACCACGGCTAACAAATTCCAACGCTTCCAGCACTACCTGCCGGAGGGGAGCCCGCGCATCCGCGTGGTGCATGTCCCCAAGACCATCGACAACGACTATGAGGGGATCGACTTCACCTTCGGCTACTTTACCGCGGCGGACACGCTGGCCACGGAAATCCGCAACCTGCTGGCCGATGCGGAGGCTAGCAGCATGTACTTTCTTGCCGAAACCATGGGCCGCCGAGCCGGCTGGCTGGCTTACGGCGCTGCCATCGCCGGCGAGGCCAGCCTGGTGCTCGGCCCGGAGGACGTCTATGGCCAGTACGCCGATTTCGAACCAGCCATTGACCCCATCACCCAGCAGCCCTACGAACGACGCATCATGAATGTGGACGCCGTGGTGCGGCGGAT